>Ga0181536_10007335_pt1 | contig 10860 bp, 9 predicted proteins | sample PEATcosm2014_Bin_41_FD_121105 | JGI IMG/M metagenome (GOLD analysis project Ga0181536, IMG submission 121105) | Peatland microbial communities from MTU Mesocosm Facility, Houghton, MI, USA - PEATcosm2014_Bin17_60_metaG | ecosystem: Environmental > Terrestrial > Soil > Wetlands > Peat | place...
CCTGCTCCGTCCGCAGGATATGTCGCGCTTCGTCGAGAAGGGCGTTGTGGACTGCGGCCTGACCGGGAACGACTGGGTCGCGGAGAACCGCTCGCGCGTGCACGTCGTGACGGAGCTGACCTACAGCAAGCAGTCGCTGACGCCGTACCGGTGGGTGATCGCCGTGCCGGAGAACTCGCCCATTCGCGCCGTGAAAGACCTGCAGGGCAAACGCATCTCGACCGAGCTGGTCAACGTGGCCGCCGAGTTCCTCCGCAAGGCCGGCGTCACCGCCGAGGTCGAGTTCTCGCACGGTGCGACGGAATCCAAGGCGCCGGACCTGGTGGATGCGATCATGGACGGCACGGAGACCGGCGCGAGCCTGCGCGCGAACAAAATGCGAATCATCGAGACCGTGCTGATCTCGCGCCCGCAACTGATCGCCTCCGCCGCGGCCTGGGCCGACTCGTGGAAACGCGAGAAAATGGAGTCCGTCGCAATTCTCCTCGAAGGCGCCCTCGCGGCGCGATTCAAGGTCGGGCTGAAGATGAACGTCTCGGCGGAGAACCTCGACGCCGTGCTGAAGGCGCTCCCGGCGATGAAGAAGCCGACGGTCTCCGGCCTGGCGAGCGGCGCCGGCTTCGCCCTCGAGACGATCGTGGACGAGAGCGTCGTCCGGAAGATCATCCCGGACCTGCGCCGGGCCGGCGCGGAAGCCATCGTCGAGTATCCGTTGAACAAAGTCATCCCGTAGCCTCGCTTCGCGCGGGCGCGGCGGCGCGGCGATGAATCGGCGGGATGGAACAGGAGGAGCGGACATGTCCGGACATTCGCACTGGGCGACGATCCGACGCAAGAAGGGGGCCACCGACAGCAAGCGCGGGCAGCTCTTCAGCAAGCTGGCGCGCCAGATCACCATCGCCGCGCGGATGGGCGGCGGCGACCCGGAGACCAACATCGGGCTGAAATACGCCATGGACAAGGCGCGCGAGTACTCCATGCCCAAGGACAACATCGAGCGCGCCGTCAAAAAGGGCACGGGCGAACTCGACGGCGCCGTCCTCGAGAGCGCGCAGTACGAGGCGATCGGCCCCGGCGGCGTCTTCATCCTCATCGAGGTCCTCACCGACAACCGCAACCGCACCTCGGCGGAAATCCGCAAGCTCCTCGAGATGCGCAACGCCCACCTCGGCAGCGTCGCCTGGGCCTTCGAGCAGAAAGGCCTGATCACCGTCCCCGCCGAAGGCGTCTCCGAGGACCAGTTGCTCGAAGTCGTCCTCGACGCCGGCGGCGAAGATATGCAGCGCACCGGCAACGTCTTCCAGGTCACCACCGCGCCGCTGGAGCTCTACCGCGTCAAGAAAACCCTCACCGACAAGGGCATCAAGGTCGAGGCCGCCGAAGTGACGCAGATGCCGAAGAGCTCCGTCCCCGTGGAGGCGGAGGTCGGCAGGAAACTCATGGACCTCCTCGGCCAGATTGACGATCACGACGACGTGCAGAGCGTCTATTCCAACATGGAGTTGCCCGAGAGCCTGCTGGCCTCGATGGCGCAATAGAAAAGGAGCGCGCCGGTGGCCGAGCCGCACCTGATCCGAATCGTGGACGTGACCAACCGGGACGGGGTTCAGACCTCGCGCCTGGGGCTCGCCAAGCTCGAGAAGACGATCATCAACGTCCTCCTCAACGAGATGGGCGTCCACCGCAGCGAGTTCGGCTTCCCCTTCACCGCGCACGAGAAGCATTACCTCAACGCGAACCTGCAGCTCAAGGCCAAGGGCCTGCTCGACCCGATCGTCCTCTCCGGCTGGTGCACGGCGCGGCTCAAGGACGTCGAGCTGTCCTTCGAGCTCGTCCCGGGCCTCAAGCACATCTGCGTCTCGATCTCCACTTCCCACCAGATGATCCACGGCAAATTCGAGGGCAAGGTGGACCGCAAGGGCGTCATCCGGATGATGGAGGAGGCGGTCCAGGCGTGCTACGATCACGGCGCGGAATGGGTCGGCGTGAACGCCGAGGACGCCTCGCGCACGGAGATGGATGAGCTGATCGAGTACGCCGCCCGCGCGAAGGAGATCGGCGCCAAGAGCATCCGGTACTGCGACACGCTCGGCTATCACGACCCGTTCACGGCCTACGACCGTTGCCGCAAGCTGGCCGAGACCGTCGGGCTGCCGATCGAGCTGCACTGCCACGACGACCTGGGCATGGCCGTCGCCGTCTCCACCGCCGGGGCGGTCGGCGCCGTGGACGGCGGCGTGGACGCGTACATCAACACCACCGTCAACGGCATGGGCGAGCGCGCCGGAAACGCCGACCTGATCAGCACCATCCTGGCGCTGCGCTACGCCAGCGGCTACGCCGAGCGCAAGCTGCTCGACCCGCGCGTCAAGCTCTCCAAGGCCTGGGCGATCTCGAAGTACGGCGCGTATGCCTTCGGCGTACCGGTCCCGATCAACCAGCCGGGCGTCGGCGCGAACGCCTTCGCCCACGAGTCGGGCATCCACGCCGACGGCGCGCTGAAGGACAGCCGCAACTACGAACTCTATGATTACGAGGAACTCGGCCGCGGCGAGCCGGAGACCGTCGAGACCGGTCGGCTGATCACCGTCGGCGAATACAGCGGCATCAAGGGATTCCGCAACGTCTACGGCAAGCTGAAGGTCGAGTTCAAGAACGAGGCCGAGGCGACGCGCATCCTCGAACTGGTGCGCTATGCCAACGTCCACACCCAGAAGCCGCTGACGCAGCACGAGCTGCTCTTCGTCGCGAACTATCCCGACGAGGCGCGGCAGATCATGACCGTCACGCCGCCGTGACCGGCGCAGGGCCCGATGGCTGAGAAACTCATCCGAAAACCGACGCTCCAGGACGCCCCCGGCATCCAGAAGCTGATCCAGCACTATGCCGAGCGGAAGTTCCTTCTCCCGCGCACCGTCAGCCAGGTCGCCGAGAATCTGCGCGATTTCGTGATCTGCGAGCGGGACGGCCAGATCGTCGGCTGCGGCGCGCTGCACCTCTGGACGGACCTCGCCGAGATTCGCTCCGTCGCCGTCGCGGAAGGCTCATGGCGGCTGGGCATCGGCACCGCCCTGGTCAACGCCTGCATCGCCGAGGCCAAGGCGCTCGGCGTGAACACGATCTTCGTCCTTACCTATCAGCCCGATTTCTTCCAGCGCCTCGGGTTTCGCCGCGTCGGCAAGGACAAGTTTCCGCACAAGATCTGGGTGGATTGCGCGAATTGTCCGCAGTTCCCCAACTGCACCGAAGTCGCGCTGACGCTGGACCTCGCCTGACGTCGCAAGTCTGGAACGCTGCGGACGCGGCGCGGGCTATCGGATGCCACAGCCTTTCTTCCTGCCGGGCCGCTTCTCCCCCGCGAAGAATTTCTGCGCATCCGCCTCGGCAAACGACCTCTTAACAAAGTTCCAGATGAATTCCGAGCCATCCGCGATTGGCCGGTTCACTTCTTCTGCCTGCTGTCGCCTGATGCCGTGTTTCCGCCACACTCGCCCGCGGGTGGCGATATTCTGGATGACCGGCTCGAAGCGATCCAGCGCCCACGCGTACTTCGCTTCTGGAGTCTTGCGAGCCTCAAACTCTCTCCAGAGCGAACGAAATTGGCGCGCCTGGTTTCCGGGAAGCAGTCCGAAGATTCGCGACGCGGCGCGAGATTCCTTCTCTTTTTTTTTCTCCCGCAGTGCCGAATCGTAGAGGTAAGTGTCGCCCGCGTCGATCTCGACGATGTCGTGGACCAAGACCATTGCGATCACCCTGGCGATATTCAATCGCCCGGCGTTCGCGTGCTCCGCCAAGGTCAGCGCCATCACGGCCAAGTGCCAGGAATGCTCAGCATCGTTCTCGAACCGCGAATCATCGAGAAGGCGTGTGCGCCGGACGATGCCCTTGAGCCTGTCGATTTCCTTCAAAAAGGCAAGCTGCTTTTCAAACCGCGTTCTCCTCATCGGCCTGCGCCATCTCCATGTTTGAATCGGACCAGGTCCATCCTTTGGAGAAGTCGCATCGCCGCCGCCGCGACATCCGCCGCTGAAATGCACTCCATGCATCGCACGTGGTCGCATTTGCGTTTCGTGCACGGGCTGCACGGCAGGTCCGCGCGGACGATTTCAGTGCGCGTGCGGTAGGGCGCGTAAACGGCCGGATCCTTCGGGCCGAATATCGCGACGACCGGGCGGTTCAGCAGCGCGGCCACGTGCAGCGGGCCGGTGTCCGCGCCGATCACGACCGACGCGCGCCGCAGGAGCTCGATGAGCTCTCCCAGAGTGAACTTCGGCGGCAGGCGCGCCGCGCCGGACGAGGCGGCGACGGCTTCCGCGGCGAGTTCCTCCTCGCCGGGCCCGTACGTCACCACGCAACGCGCGCCGGCGTCGCGCCGGAGACGCGCGGCCGTCTCGCCGAATCGCGCGGCGGGCCAGCGCTTGAACCGGCCGAACGCGCTCGTGCCCGGATGCAATACCGCCAGCGGCCCCTCGCCCGGGAACGCCTGCAGGAACTGCGCGACGCGCTCGACGTTCCGCTCGTCCTCGGCCAGGCTCACCGGCCGCAGCTCCAGCCCCGGCTCGACCGCCTGCGCCAGCGCCGCCGCCTTCTCCGCGCGCGGCAGCCTCGCCGAGGACGGCAACGCCAGGATATTGTTGAAGAGCCAGTTCATCTCGCGGCAGTGGCCGCGCGCGAAACCGATCCGGTCCCTCGCGCCGGAGAGCATGACGAGCAATCCGCTCTTGAGGTTCCCCTGGAAGTCCAGTGAGCAGAGGCAGCTCTGCGCGCGGATTTCCCGCCGGAGCCGCAAAATCTCCGCGCACAGCGCCGGCCAGCGCCACGGAATGCGCAGCAGTTCGCTGAGCCGCCGGCGCGGAAAGAGGATGATCCGCTCCGCCACCCCGGCGAGCCGCACGAGTTCTGCCGCCGGCTCCTCGACGATCCATGCGAAGCGCTCGCCCGGCAGGCGCTCCTTGAGCGCCTGCACCGCCGGCAGCGTGTTGGCCACGTCGCCGAGCGAACCGAGTCGGATGATCAGAATGCCCGCCGGAACATCATGGTTTTGGTCTGACACGAGACAAATCTTTCAATGGCCATTGCGCGACGGCCATTGGGCGACTGCCCAGCGGCAGTCGAGTATGGTCGTTCTCCGCCCGTCCGTCTTCAAACTCTGAACTGCGGCAGGTGTGCCTTGTTCTTCCTGAACATGGCGTCCACCATCTTCCGGATTTCCGCCAGGGACAGGACGGCGGCGGTGAGCGGGTCGTAGGCGACGGCATGGAAGACCATTTCGCGGTTGCCGGTGAGCGCCGCCTCGACCGCCATCTCCTCGGAGGCGATGCTGACGTTGTTGAGCGCGGCCAGTTGCGGCGGCAGGGGGCCGACGTGGACCGGATTGAACCCGTTCCGGTCCGCATAGACGGGCACCTCGACGCAGGCGTCCTTCGGCAGGTTCGTGACGAGCCCGGTGTTGGCCACGTTGCCGTTGAACAGGAACGGCCCGCCGCCGAGATAGGCGTTGATGATCGAGGCGGCGTACTCGTGGCCGCGCTTCAGGTTCAGCGGCGCCGGGTTCGCGATCCACTTCTCCGCTTCCCGGTGCCAGGTCCTCTCGCGGGCCAGGTAGTCCTTCACGATGTAAGCGTAGGCGCCCGGGTTCCAGTTGGTTCCCGTGGCGCAGTATTTGCGGATCAAGTCCGGCCGCTTGCGGAACCACCAGCTGTATTCGGAGTTGTGCCCGCTCGATTCGGTGACGTAATACCCCAGGTTCAGGAACATCTCGTTGCGGACCTGCTCCTCGTTGTAGATTTTGCGGCTGCCCTCAATGGCCTTCCGGATGAGCGGGATCGCGTCCTTGTGCTTCCAGTCGTAGCGGATGTACCACGCCTGGTGATTGATCCCCGCGCAGGTGAAGGTAATCTCCTCCATCGGCGCGCCGATCCAGTGCGCCAGCATCATGGCCGTGCCCTGCACGCTGTGGCAGAGGCCGCTGATCCGGAGCGGGCTCGTCCGCTGCATCGCGCGGCAGAGCATCGCCATCGGGTTCGTGTAGTTGAGCAGGATCGCGTTTGGGCAGAGGCGTTCCATGTCGCGGCAGATGTCGAGCATTACCGGGATCGTGCGCAGCGCGCGGAAGATGCCGGCCGGCCCGCGCGTGTCGCCGATGTTGATGTCCACGCCGAACCGCTTGGGGATCTCGATGTCGTATCGCCAGACGCTGACCGGCGCGGCCAGGATGGTGCAGAGGACCGCGTCGGCCCCTTTGAGCGCCTCCTTGCGGTCCTTCGTCGCGAGGATGGTCGCCGGATAGTTCCCCTCGCGGATGATCCGCGCCACCGAGCGGCGCGCGAAATCGAGCCGCTGGTCGTTGATGTCCATCAGCGCCAGCGTCGAGCCGCGCAGCGCAGGAAACGTCAGAACGTCCTTCACCAGCCCGCGCGTGAACCCGTAGCTTCCCGCGCCGATGAATGCGATCTTGGCCAAGGGTTTCTCCTTCCTCTCCTGGTCCAGCGTGAAAGGGACATTGAGGACGGCCCGGTGGCGGATGCCTGGCCCGCCGGACAGTTGTCCCCGGGCCCGCCTCCGTTTCACCGGCTGCAGGGAGTTTACTTCGCGGCTTCCCCTCTGTCAATACGTTCCCGACGGACGCGTCGCGTCATTGCGCGAGACTATTTCGCCGGGGGCGCATTCGGCTCATTCGGCGGCGTGGCTTCCATGACGCGGGCCTCCTGGATTTTCCTGAGCAGTTCCTCCGCCCGTTGCGCCTCCTTCGTTCCGCGCCAATGCTTCATCAGCAGACGGCAGAGGTCCTCGGCATAGTCGTACCTTTTCTCCGCCTGGGCCTTCTTGAGCCAGGCCATGATCACCGTCGGCGGGCGATGCTCCTGCTCCGCCGCTGCGGCCGCTGCAGGCGGCGGCGGAGGCGGCGCGGGGCGCAGAACGATCCAGAGTCCGAAGGCCAGCGCGAGCAGGAGGAAACCGATCGCCCACGGGTTCAGCCAGAGCGGCGCCGCGGTCCGCCCGGCGCGCGGCAGGCGGTCGCCCGAAGCGATCGGCCCATGGCCGACGGCGCCGGCCTTGATGTGGCGCTCGACGCGCTCGATCTCGCGGAGCAGTTCCGCCGCGGAGGCGACCCGCTTCGACGTGTCGCGCTCGAGCAGGCGCATCACCAGCGCATCGAGGCTCTTCGGCAGTTCCGGCACCCAGGCGCTCGGCGGTTCGATCTGGTGCGTGCGGAGCTTCATGATGACTTCCGTCGGCGTCGTCCCGGTGATCGGCAACCGCGCCGTGAGGCACTGGTAGAGCACCACGCCGAGCGAGTAGAGGTCGCTGCGCGCGTCCACGTGGCGGCCCTGCGACTGTTCGGGCGACATGTACTCGACCGTGCCGAGCACGTTGAGTGTCTCGGTCATGCGCGTCGCGTCGAGGACCTTGGCGATGCCGAAGTCCATCAGCTTCACTCCGCCGTCGGGCGTGAGCATGATGTTGGCCGGCTTGATGTCGCGGTGGATGACGGCGCACGCGTGGCTGTGCTGGAGCGCCTCAGCGCAGGCGCGGATGATGCGCAGCGCCTCGAGCGGAGGCATCTTCTCCTTGTTCGCGAGGAGGGAATCCAGCCCGGCGCCCTCGACGTACTCCATCGCGTAGTAATAGGCCCCGTCCGACTCGCCGTCGTCGTAGATGTGAACGATGTTCGGGTGATCGAGCCGCTGGAGCGTGAGCACCTCGCGCTTGAACCGCTGCAGGAAGGTCGGCGCGGCGGTCAACTGCTGCGGGAGCACCTTCACGGCCGCGTGGCGGCCGGTCTCGGGATCGAGGCACTTGTAGACGATGCCCATCCCGCCTTGACCGAGCTTGGCCTCGATGACGTATTTGCCGATCTTGTTCATTGCCGTTCCAATATCGGCCGGCGGAACGCGCGGGGGCAGGACGAATATAAGCCGGGGCGGCGCGCGAGTCAAGGCGGGCGCATTGGGCGCGGCTTATGGGGTTTCGTCGGGCGCCTCGGCTCTGCGCGTCCGGGCGCGGTAGACGATTCGGAGCGGGATTTCAGGGAACGGCAGATGCCGGCGGAAGTCGTTGGCCAGGTATCGGGTGTACTGTGCGCTGATGAGCTGCGGGTGGCTGGCGAAGATCAGGAACGTCGGGGGGGCGACGGCGATCTGCGTGCCGTAGAAAAGCCGCGGGCGCTTTCCATGGGCGCCCTCGGGCGCCTTCGCTTCCGAGGCTCGATGCAGGACGTCGTTCAGCTCCGGCGTGCTGACCCGCCGGCCGGCCTGTTTGAAGAGCGCCTGCGCCAGGTCGAGCGTGCGCCCGATGTTCGTTTTCTCCTTCGCCGAGATGAAACTCACCGGCGCGAACGACAGGCCGCGCAGATGCGCGCCGAGATACCGGACGTACTCCTCGGTGGTGAACCGGCCCGCGACTCGGTCCCACTTGTTGACCGTGATGACGCACGGCTTCGAGTTATCCTCAATCGCCGAGGCCAGCCGTTTGTCCACGCGCGAGATGTCCCACGTCGCGTCAATCATCAGCAGCGCCACGTCGCACCGGCGGATCGCGCGGTACGCGCGGACGAGACCGTAGAACTCGATCGAGTTGCCGCCCTTGCTGTGGCGCTTCAGCCCGGCGGTGTCCACGGCGACGAAGGTGAGCCCGTTGTGCTCGAAGCGCACGTCCACCGCGTCGCGCGTCGTGCCGGGGATGTCGCTGACGATCACGCGCTGCTCGCCGACGAGGGTGTTGACGAGCGTGGATTTGCCGACGTTCTGCCGACCCACGACGGCGAGTTTCAGCACCGGCGCCGACGGCCGCGCGTGGGTCTCCGGCAGCCGCCGCGTGAGTTCGGCGAGCAGCTCCGTCCGGCCGTTTCCGTTGAGCGCGCTGACGAGGATCGGCGCGCCGAAGCCGAGCGCATAGAACTCCGCCGCGGCCGCCTCGTGCTTCGGGTGCTCGACCTTGTTCGCCACGAGCAGCACCGGCCGCCGCAGTTTGCGCAGGCGCGCGCCGATCTCTTCGTCGAGCGGCATCAGGCCCTGCTGAGCGTCCGCCAGGAAGAGCACCACGTCGGCGCGCTCCAGGGCGCTGTCAATCTGCGACTCGACCTCCGCGGCCAGGTCGTCCGGGGTGCCGATGCCGCCGGTGTCCCAGAGCTCGAATAGGCGCTCATCATGTTCGATGACGGCGCTGATCCGGTCGCGCGTGACGCCGGCGGTCGGGTCCACGATGGCGATGCGCTGACGGGCCAGGCAGTTCAGCAGCGACGACTTGCCGACGTTCGGCCGCCCGACAATGACGACCGACGGGATCGAGCCGTCGCCGCGGGCGATGGGGGCCAGGCTGGTGGGAAGAGTGATGTCGCGACGCGGCAAGGTTTCCTCGGGAATAAGTCAGAAGTGCGAGTGAGGATTGATGAAGTGCTTCATCAATCATCATTCATCATTCAGACTTCTGTTGCTCTCCGGCGGCGGTGTCCGGCTTCGGCTCGGCAGGCAGTTCGGCGGCCGGCGGTTCCGCGGGCATCTCCTCCGGTTCGGGGAGGAACACCTCGCTCATGTCCGTGCCGTCCACGTCGCGGCGGAGGACGCAGTAGATGATCGTCATCGCACTGATCTTGTAGCTGGCCCAGAAGCCGAGCACGAGGCCGACGACCGTGATGCGCACCACCCTCATCCAGATCGCCGCCCACAGTTGGGGGATCGAGGATCCCTCCGCCGGAGCGCCCGATTGGAGGAATTCGCCGATCCGCGCGAATCGGTATCCCATGCCCAGCGCGACGGTGTGCTCCGCGATGTAGAGCAAAAGGCCCGCGAACGCGCCCACGAAGAGCAACACCGCCAGGCCGTACACGCTGGCGACGACGGCGCACCAGATCGTCTTCCACGGGCGCGCGTAGAGATAGTTGAACGCGCGGCTGATCGCGTCGAACGCGTCGGTGCCTTCCATGGCGATCGTCGGCCACATGAAGAGGCAGCCGAAGAACGTGCCGATCAGGAGCAGGACGACGAGGAACGCGCTCACGGCGGCCAGCGCATAGAGGAGGCCCAGGATGATCGGCCCCGCGCCCGGGATGCGGCCGACGATGCCGAGGATCACGTTGCACAGGAGGAGCACGGCGACGAAGATCAGCGGCACGATGGGCGACCAGAAGAAGGAGCCGAATTTGCCGGCGCTGAAGGCGGTGGCCTGGCCGATCGGCGGGCGTTCGTCCTGGGCGAAATCCAGCGCGGCCATTCGCGCGATGGCGCCGCCGAAGTACGACCAGATGAAGAGCAGCACGATCCCGCCAGCCGCGAAGAAGGCCAGTTTCTGGAAGGCCATCAAGCGCGTAGCCGGATCCCACAGCGCGCAGACGTTCACGCAGCATTGCCCCGGCAGACTGCACAGCATATTCCAGGCGGTGCTCAAAGGCTCCGCCTGCAGGCCGAACATCAGCCCTTGCGCGGCGGGCCACCAGTTGCCGGCCGCCCAGAGGAGGGCAAACACGACGAAGATCGTCACGTACGCGCCGAGGGTCCCCAGGACGATCTTGCGCGCGTCGAGCGCAACGCGAAAGCCGCTGAAGATGTCGAGCCAGTTCTGCCTGTGCTTTCTCATGGCCGATTGCCTCCAGAAAGGACCAGCCCGAAAGGAGTCCCTATCCATCTGCCGGAGTATAGTGGCGCGGGGCGTGACATGTCAAGCCGGTTGCCGGCGCTGCCCGGACAGGATTCCAGGATCAAGAGGACGCGGAATTCTGAAGCCGTAATCCTGTTAGTCCTCATTACTGTCCGGTTAAACTTGCGGCAGTTTGGCACAAAGCGTTAATCGTGAGCAAGTTGCAACAGAAAATGACCGTTTTCGATTTCAGCATCGAGTGCCCTCTCGGCCATAGTCTAGCCA
>Ga0181536_10007337_pt1 | contig 10858 bp, 10 predicted proteins | sample PEATcosm2014_Bin_41_FD_121105 | JGI IMG/M metagenome (GOLD analysis project Ga0181536, IMG submission 121105) | Peatland microbial communities from MTU Mesocosm Facility, Houghton, MI, USA - PEATcosm2014_Bin17_60_metaG | ecosystem: Environmental > Terrestrial > Soil > Wetlands > Peat | place...
CTTCAATCAGCTCAAACACTTCCGTGCCATCGCCACACGTTATGACAAACTCGCCAGAAATTTTCTCGCCGGAGTGCAGATGGCTGCCGCTATAATCCTGCTCAACTGAACACAGGCCCTAATGTCTTTCGCCATAGCAACAGCCCTTTTGCAGAGAGTTCGGATAGGAAAGGGGCAGTACGTCGAAACAAGTCTTCTTGAGGTAGCCGAGTATTTGCTTTCTTCGGGTATCATCGGTGATGGCGGCAGATCGGCGCAGCCTGCCCAAGAAAAAGTACTTGAGTTGAATGACCGCGTTGTTGCGCCTCGCTACGCAGCGTGATGGTAGCTATCAAACTTTATTGGTTCCGTGCCGCTGCATTTGGCGCTTCAATGGCAAGCGAGCAGAAGTTCGACGGAGAACTCGACCGTGGCTAGATATCGACTGACAGCCGTTCTGCGCTGGCTGACCAAAGCCGTTGCCCTCGCAGCATTCGCAAGCGCGATTTCTACGATACCGACCAACGATGCGGCGGCTCAGACGTATCCTGACCATGTCGTGAAGATCGTATCTCCATTTGCGCCCGGCGGCTCGACTGATGTCGTCGGCCGTCTCATAGCACAACAATTAAGCATCCGGCTTGGACAGCCGGTGATACTCGAAAGCCGGCCGGGAGCCGGAGGCAATATCGGCGCGCGGGCCGTCATCCGGGCGAGGCCCGACGGCTACACGCTGCTCCTGGCGACAACAGGTGTTTTGTCGATCAACCCGACGCTTTACAGAAATTTGGATTTTTCCGCGCCGCGAGATCTGGTGCCGATTTCAAAGCTTTTCGACATCGGACATGTCGTCGTGGTGAACCCTGGAGTTCCTGCCCGGAACCTTCAGGCGCTTATCGACCTCGCGCGCAAGAATCCCGACAAGCTGACCTATGCTTCCGGCGGCAATGGCAGCTCGACGCATCTGTTCGGCGAACTGTTCAAGCAAACCGCAAAGGTCAGTTTGCGCCACATTCCCTATCGTGGAAACGGGCCGGCAATGAACGACGTCCTCGCGGGCAATGTGCAAATCATGTTTGACCAGAACGTATCCGCATCCCAATATGTCCACGCGGGGACGCTGCGCGTGCTTGCAGTGACGACGCAGGAGCGGTCGAAACTGTTGCCGGACGTGCCAACGACGGCAGAAGCCGGGCTTCCTGATTTTGCCGGTACATCATGGGGAGCGCTCATGGCTCCTCGCGGCACTCCCGTTGAGATCGTGGCCCGCCTCAACCGCGAGGTCATCGCGATTCTCCAGGACCCCAATGTGCGCAAAGCCTTCGATGCCATCGGCGCGGACCCCGGAAGCAGCACGCCCGATGAGCTCGAGACGCTAATCGATCATGATCTGCAACGTTGGAAAAAAGTGATCGAAACCGCCGGCATCTATTTGGATTGAAGGCCGATGACAATGCTGCCCGGTTTGTCGGCCAACCCGTGAACCTAAGGATCGCAAGATGGAAACAGTTGGCTTAGGCCTGTTTTACGAAGATCTTCCCTTGGGAAGAACCTTCAAGACCATCGGTCGGACGATTACCGACGCGGACATCGTGAATTTCATCAATTGTACCGGCATGGTCGAGGTGCTTTTTACCAATGCAGAGTTTCGCAAGCATGAATCCGACATCAAGCAGCGCATCGCTCCCGGCGCAATGGTCTACGCCTTCGCGGAGGGGCTTTTGGTCCAGGCGACGATGCAATACACCGGCTATGCCTTTCTCGGATGCGGCGAAATGACAATGGAGAATGGCACATTTGCCGACGATACCATTCACGTCGAATGTGAAGTCATCGAATCAAGACTGAGCGCGAAGCGTGCTGGTCGCGGCTTGGTACGCACGCGCAACAAGGTGATCAAGCAGGACGGGAAAGTAGCGATGGTTTACACGCCTATTCGCCTCATCAAATGCAAGAAGGCGTGAGCGCTAAGGCGAAGCTTCCAAGCTGCGATTTCGCATTTGAGATTCTAAACGCCAGTAGCCCGACGCTGTCGAAGTTGCGCCCGTCGGCCAAGGAAAGATACTGAGCGGATCGAAGGCAGAGGGCGCGAGGGATCGGGGTCGTTGCCGGCGATCAAGAATTGCTGCAACCTCGTCTCAAGTTCTCGGGGCCCGAAGAAAGCCCCCGGGGGCATGCAATGGTCATGTGTTCGGTTGCCGTTCCTTGTAAGCGAGGGCAGGGGACTGTGATATCTTCCATAACAACGAGCTAACTCCCTTTACTGTTTGAATTTTGTAGATTGCGCTTATGCGGTTCCACGTTCTCAGTCGCATGCCACATTTCGAAATGGCTCCCGCTTGCGTGCCCTGTTGTATGATGACAATCGCACTGCGCTTCACGATGTCACACCAATGGCCGTCTACCTGAGCAAAGAGGATCCAGTATGTCCCCGTTCCATGTGAAAATCGGCCAGCAGGTTGAATTTGCAAAAACAGTCAGTGAGTCGGACATCTACACCTTTGCAGGAATCACCGGCGATTTCCATACGAATCACGTCAATGAGCAGGTCGCGAGCCGGTCAAAATACAAGCACCGCATCGCGCACGGCGCCCTCATCCTGAGTTTCATGGCGACGGCTTCGACTCGAATGATCGAGACACATGCGGGTGTCAGTGAAACCGAAACGCCGGTATCGCTGGGCTATGATCGGGTTCGATTCGTAGGTCCCGTCTTCATCGGCGACACGGTCAACGTTCAGTACAAGATCACGGAAATCGAGCCGCAGAGGCGACGATCAAAATCTAAAATAGCGGTCACGAATCAACATGGCGAGCTCGTTGCGACTGGCGAACACATCCTGAAATGGGTGCCGAACGGACAGTGATGGCACGTGCGGACAACGCGCAGCCATGGGACGAGTTATTCGAATAGCGGGAGGTGAACATGCAATTATGGAATAACGCGATCGGCAGAATTCTCGAGCGCATGGAGGATACGCGCAAGCGCGTCGGAAATACCTACCCGCACTGGTGCGATCCCGCAACTGGCAAGTGGACGACGACCGTCGATGGTGACTGGACGGGCGGCTACTGGCCGGGGATGCATTGGCTGGCCGCCAAATACACCGGCGACGAGCGTTACCGCGCGCAGGCGCTTGCTTTGACGCAAGGCTTGAAAAATCGCGTTGCCGTCCAATCGGTGTTTAAATCATTCCCGTTTTATTTCGGCGGCGTGCTCGGTGCGGTCCTGTTTCAGGACAAAGAAGCGAAGGAGTTCGCGATCGCCGGCGCTCGCAGCCTGGCCCCGATGTACAATCCAACATTGAAGCTCATTCCCTTGGGTGCCCAGGCGGAAGAAGGCGACAACATCAGTAATGTCGAGAGCAGCATCGACAGCCTGCATGCCGCGCCGTTCCTCCTTTGGGCTGCGCAGGCTTCCGGCGACGAGAAAATGCGGCAGATCGCCCGCCAGCATGCAGCGAGCGTTATCCCCTTGCATCAACGAAAGGACGATTCCTTCATTCAATCGTCGACGCTCGACGCGACCGGAAAACTGATCAGACACCACACCCACAAGGGTTACAGCGACACCAGCACCTGGGGCCGGGCGCAGGTCTGGGGCACCTTGTTCTCTACGATGGGCTACTTGCGGGCGCGGGAGGAAATATCCTGGCTCGATGCCGCACAGCGGGGCGCCGATTGGTGGATTACCCACGTGCCCAAGGATCATGTGGCGTTCTGGGATTTCAACGATCCGGCTATTCCCAATACCGAGCGCGACACCGCTGCCACGGTGGCGGCATCGAGCGCCTTGCTGAAACTGGCGAAGGTGGCGAAGGACGCGGCCGCGCGCTCCAGATACCAGGCCGCTGCGGAGGCTACGATCGAAGCGGTGGTGACGAAATATCTGACGCCGACGTCGCCGGGAGACAAGCGCATTCCCGGAATCCTAACCGAGAGTTGCTTCAACAAGCGAGCGGACTCTCGGCCCCATGATGCCGCGAACAAATGCGAGTTCATCTTGGCGGATTACTATCTTCTGGAGTGTCTGCTGGTGCTGACAGGGAAGTTAGATCCGACCGAGGTGTAGTCGTGCCACTTGGTACGGAACGTTGAAAGCGGTCGGACGCCAAAAATATTTTTCATCGGCGCATGGCCGTCATGAGCTGATGACCTGAAATGATGCGGAAGTTTAGAGGGATCCGGCTGGGATAGGGGAAATGGCATGCTGCTCGAAAAGAATTTGATCGACGGACACTGGAGCGGCGGATCCGCCGGTCTCGAAATCCGCAATCCCTCCGATCTGAGCGATACGATCGGAACCTATGGACTCGCTTCCAAGGACGATGTCGACACCGCCTTCGCAGCCGCGCGCAAGGCGCAGCGTGATTGGGGTCGCGCCACGATTGAAAATCGCTCGCTTATCTTGGATGCAATCGCCCGCGGCATTTTCGACAACAAGGATCGCCTGGCTCGGATTCTGGCGCGCGAAGGTGGCAAGACGGTCCCTGACGCGCTGGGCGAGGTGGTGCGGGCGGGTCACGTCGCTCGGTTCTTCGCCGGCGAAGCGCTGCGAATGCCGGGGGAGAAGCTCGGCTCCGTACGCCCGAACGTCGATGTCGAAGTGACGCGGGACCCTGTCGGTGTTGTCGGCCTGATTACGCCTTGGAACTTCCCGATTGCGACTCCGATGTGGAAGATCGCTCCGGCACTCGCATTCGGCAATGCGGTTGTGTGGAAGCCCTCGGAAAAGACTCCGAGCATATCTGTCGCCGTCGCCGAAATTGTCGCAACGTCTGGAATTCCGACCGGCGTCTTCAACATGGTGATCGGCCGGGGCAACGATATCGGCACGGCAGTGATCGCGAAGGCCGATGCGATCTCTTTCACGGGCTCGCTGGCAACCGGCCGTCGCATCGCAGTTGCCTGCGCCGAACGGCTCATTCGTTGCCAGATGGAAATGGGCGGCAAGAATCCCCTGATCGTCTTGGATGACGCGAACCCTGATCTCGCCGCGGACATTGCGGTTAACGGCGCCTTTTTCCAGCAGGGGCAACGTTGCACGGCCTCGAGCCGTCTGATCGTCACCGAGAAGATCCACGACGCCTTCGTAAAGGCTTGTGTCGAACGCATTGCTAAGCTGCGTGTCGGCAATGCGCTCAAGCCGGAGACGCAAATCGGGCCGGTGATCGACGACAGCCAATTTAAGAAGAACCTGAGCTACATTGCGAGCGCCAAGTCGGAGAATGCGCACCTCGCAATCGGAGGCGATCCGCTCGAGCTAGAGAACAAGGGCTATTACCTTGCTCCGACCCTGTTCTCCGACACCAGCAACGCCATGCGGATCAATCGCGAGGAAGTCTTTGGTCCGGTTGCGACCGTGATTCGGGTTGCCGATTACGATACGGCGCTCGAGGTTGCAAACAATACCGAATATGGCCTCTCGGCCGGCATTGTCACGACCTCGATGAAATATGCGCGTCACTTCCAGCGCAATATCGAAGCAGGTATGACCATGCTCAATCTGCCGACGGCTGGCGTCGACTATCACACTCCGTTTGGTGGTCGAAAATTGTCGAGTTATGGACAGCGCGAACAAGGCCGCTACGCAGTCGAATTCTATACCCAGATCAAGACCAGCTATTTATCCGTGTAAGAGTGCACCACAGCGCAGGAAAGAGAAAAACATGTCCACGTCCAAGATTGGTTTCATCGGCCTAGGGCGAATGGGCCGGCCCATGGCGTCCAATTTGCAACGGAAGGGGTTTGCGACACTGTCCTTCGACATCAATCCAGAACCGATTGCGGCACTCACCAAGCTTGGTGGGGTCGGGGCACGTTCCGCAGAAGAAGTGGCCCGCGGCTCGGAGATCATCTTTACGATGCTTCCGGCATCGCCGGAGGTGCGCAGCGTCGTCCTTAACAGCGTCGTACCCAACAGCAAGCCCGGGACGCTGATCGTGGACATGAGCACGATCGATCCGCTGACTACGGACGAGGTTGCGGCCGCCGTAAAGGCCGCCGGCTTGGCCTTTGTCGATGCGCCAGTTGGTCGGCTGGCAACTCACGCTGATCGTGGTGAAAGTCTGTTTATGGTGGGCGCTTCGGCCGACAATTTCGCGCGTGTGAAGCCGATGCTGGAGGCGATGGGAACCACACTTCACCATTGTGGCCCGGTCGGCGCCGGCATCCGAATGAAGATCGTAAACAACTATCTCGCCATAGCCGCCTGTCAGCTCAATGCCGAGACTTTGACTTTGGCAACGCGCTTTGGGCTCGATCTGCAGCGGACCATCGACATCTTGAACGGCACCACTGCCACCAACGGGCACCTGAAAACAAATTTTCCCGTGAAGGTTCTTCTTGGCGACATTGAGCCGGGTTTCCAGATCGACCTCGCCCATAAGGATCTCAGTCTCGCGCTTAGCTCGGCATCTGCCGCCAAAGTTCCGCTCGTCATGGGTGCAGTGGCGCGCGAGTGCTTGCAGCTCGCCCGCTCGCGCGGGTTTGGCGGAAAAGATTTCTCGGCACTCCTCGATGCTTGGTGTGATCTTGCCGGCGTTGTGCCGCCGCGCTTGCCGGCCAAAGCCGCCTGAGCTGGCATGATACGGGGATGCGGACTCGCTTCCCTGCAATCAAGCGCCGGCTCTTTGCGGTCGGAAATCTATGATTGCCAGCTCGCCCTTGCGATCATGGACGTTTTGCCGCTTGAATCGCAGGACCACAAATCAAGTCCGTTCGCTGCCTCCACGGCATTGAAGCGAGCCTCTGAGCCGTCAAACAGAGGTTGCTTGGCCTGAAACTCGAACTGGCTCGGCGTGGTGGCGTCTTTGATTGCAGATGCCAGGTGCAGAAGCAGCGTCGCTTGCAGGGGTCCGTGCACAACCAATCCTTTGTAGCCCTCTTGTTTCGTTGCATACTGCCGATCGTAATGAATCCGATGGCTGTTGAACGTAAGAGCGGAATATCGAAACAATGCGACCGATGACGGAGTCCAAGTTCGCTGCCAGCGAGCCTTGACGGAATTGTTGTTTGCGACGGCTTCGGACGCGCGCTTATGGGCCGGTAATTCCGCTGCGCGGTAAACCAGCGTCTGCTCCTCACTGATCGCCAAGCCGCGGGCCGTGGATATTTCGTGTTTAATCTGAACGAAACACAAGAGTCCCGTTCGTCCTTCTTTCAGTGCCACGTCCGCAATCTGCGATCTGCGCAAGACCTCGTCGCCAATCAGCAGTTCGTTGTGGAATTTGAGCTTGCCGGCGGCCCACATGCGTCGCGGTAGCGGTACCGGTGGTATGAAGCCGCCCGGCGGCGCATGACCGTCGATACCGAGTTCGGACGTTTTTGGGGCGGCGGGAGCCAAACACCAATGAATCAACAAAGGCGCTCGCTCTTGCGGAAAGAGAGGCGGCGCTTCGTAATCGATACAGGCGTATAGCCGACGAGCAAGTTGGATAGTAATCACGTCTTCGCATTCTTCGACGCGTCCGATCCAGGTGCGCAGCAAGGCAATGTCGACGGAAGTCATGGTGGTGTTACCGAGCCGACTCCAGCTCTCTTGCGCGAACCGGGGCTGCTGGCAAGATGCCACGCGCTTGCAACGCATCGAGTTCGTCAGCGCTCATTCCGAGTACATTTGCTAATACCAACCGGGTATCGCAACCAAGCACCGGCGCCGGCAAGGTGTGCCGCCGGGGGCTCGCTTCGAAATCAAAACAACTTCCTGGCATGGGGTAAGAACCGATCCCTGGCTGTTCGATCTTGGCAAAGAGAGGATTGCTGCCGAGATCGGAAGAGCCGACCTCTGCAAATGTCCGATAGGGTGCCCAACATGCGCGATGCGCTGTTAGCTGTTCTGCGACCTGGTGAAATGGCCGCGCAAAAGTCCAATCATTGAGCAGGTCGACAATGGCATCGCGGGCTTCGAACCGGTCCTCTTCTTTGTCAAAATCCAAACCGAACTCTTTGGCCAATACTGCAAAGCGATCTTGCAGCGATGTCGCGGTTACGATTGCGCGCCATTGTTTGGTGCTGACAGCAACGATCATCAGCCGAATGCCATCTTGCGTAACAAAGTCATGGCCGAAAGAGCCATAGAGATGGTTTCCCAGCCGCAGCCGCGAGGTTCCGTTTATTTGCACCTCACCGATCATGCCGAGATGCGCCGTGTTCGCTAGTGCGATGTCTTCGAGTGCAAGCGTTACCAACTGGCCCTTTCCGGTTGCATTGCGATGGCGCTCAGCAACGAGCAGCGCAATGACGGCAGATTGCCCAGTGAGGAGATCCCATGCCGGCAACGGATTGTTGATGGGCGTGGCTTGCTCGGGCGAGCCGGTGGCCGTCGGAAAGCCCGCAAACGCATTGACCGTGTAGTCGACTGCGGTCCGACCGGATCTGCTGCCGGTAATCAACACGCCGATAACATCCGGACGGCGTGCGCGCAGCGCAGTTAGATCCAGCGTGTTCTTCAATGGTAGGTTCGAAATGAATATCCCTCCATTTGCACCCGGGGCTGCTATGAGCTTGTTGAGAATCTCCCGGCCTTCACTAGAGCGTAAGTTCAGGCAGACCGATTTTTTTGCTTTGTTGAGCCCTGCCCAGTAGAGGCTCTGACCGGAACCCTTGGCCACCGGCCAGCGGCGGATATCGGGCCCGCCACCAATCATGTCGACCCGGATCACCTCCGCCCCCATTTGCGCAAGCGTCATGCCCGCAGAGGGAGCTGCAACAAAGGCCGATATTTCGATGACCCGCAGGCCGCTCAATATATTATTCATCACACTTCACTGCGCGTGAATTTGGATCAGATGCAATCCGAATTTTGCACTCGAAGGTTGGCATGCAAACGGCTTCGTTTGTCTCGGCCGATAGCGGACAGTAACAAGCTTCGTGCTTGCTCCCGCAGTCGGGCCTCAGGAAGCAAGTACGCTCTATATTCTTTCACAATACCAACTATATACGCCGCTCGAGAGACGGATAGTTAGTTTGCGTTGATGCCGGTCATCAGATTTTGTTGCCTGCCAAACGCGGTTTATGCGATGGCTCCCATCATTTTTTCTGTGTTTGGCATGCGAAACACCCAGACTATAATTTGCAGGAAACACCCGGGCACGGCGCAGAAACTCTGCCAAACTCTTTTTGCGAAATAGCACCATGGATAGAGAAATCACGGTCCCTTTGCTGGGAGAGTCCATCACGCAGGCGGTTGTCGGGCAGTGGTTCAAGAAGCCCGGCGATTGGGTCATCGCCGATGAGCCGCTGGTCGAACTTGAAACTGACAAGGTGACGGTTGAGGTTCCTTCACCGGTCGCAGGCATTTTGTCCGACATCGTTGTCCAGAACGGGGAAACGGTCTCCGTCGGTGCGGTTCTCGCTCATCTCGAAGAACGTGCTCAGCCGCCGGCCGCCTCGGGTGAAGCGACCAAGATGCGCCCCAGCGCGATCCAACCCAGCTCTCGCGCGCAGACCAAAGCACCTGCGACGAATCCAGCGCCGCTTGCTCCCTCGGTTCGGCGATTGGCGGCCGAGAGTGGCATTGATCCTGGGCATGTGGGCGGAACTGGTAAGAATGGCCGCGTCACAGAAAACGACATGCTCATGGCGATCGAAGGCGCGGCCGCAACCATGGGAGCGACGACTGTATCTACGCCGGTGCGCGCGCATAGGACATCCGTCGATGTTTCACGCGAGCAGCGCGTCCCCATGACCAGGCTTCGGCAGACGATTGCGCGCCGTCTGAAGGATGCGCAAACCTCGGCCGCCATGCTCACGACCTTCAACGAAGTGGACATGACCTCGGTGATGGCTTTGCGCAATGAGTATAAGGACTTGTTCGAAAGGAAGTATGGCGTGAAGCTGGGCTTCATGGGTTTCTTTGTATGCGCTTGCGTGCAGGCACTTAAAGAGGTTCCCGCTGTCAATGCGCACATCGATGGCGATGACATCGTCTACAAGAAGCATTACGACATCGGCGTTGCCGTGGGCACGGACAAGGGTCTTGTGGTACCGGTCGTGCGCGAGTGCGACAGCAAGCGCGTGGCTCACATCGAGCAAGAAATTGCCGACCTAGGCTCTCGTGCCCGCAAGGGCGAGCTCAATCTCGCGGAGATACAAGGTGGCACATTCACCATATCCAATGGAGGTGTGTATGGCTCGCTGATGTCGACGCCCATTCTCAATTCGGGCCAATCCGGCATTCTCGGGATGCACAGGATTCAGAATCGGCCAATCGCGGTCGGTGGAAAGATTGAGATTCGGCCGATGATGTATCTCGCTCTCAGCTACGATCACTGCATCATCGATGGCCGCGAGGCCGTGACCTTTTTGGCCTCCGTCAAAGATCGTCTGCACGATCCGGCGCGTCTGCTGCTCCAGATCTAATTCTTTCTATTGATTGTCTCAGGGTCGACTCACGCCGGTCCGACGCTGCACGAGACCAATAAGGCAGCGAGGCGGTGGATCGGCGATCGCTCCGTATCAACTTGCACCTAATCTGCGATTTTAAGTCTTGCCGTTTTGCGCAAGTTTAACGCCACTTTTGCGTGCAAATTACCCTTGTTGTAACGCGCTGCAGTTTCGTTCATGATTACAACATGTAAGCCTGACTCATAGGCTTTTCTGGTGCGTCCAATGGATGTTCGTCATCTCGGGATGGATCTTCGGCAGATCCAGTATTTCGTCGCGCTGTTCGAAGAGCACAGCATCACCCAGGCAGCACGTCGGCTAAATGTCGTCCAGCCCGCGCTGAGCATGCAGATCAGTCGACTGGAGAAAAAATTCAATACGCAATTGTTTGAGCGTACCTCACGCGGCGTCATTCCCACCGTCATAGGCCGTGAATTTTATGTAATGTGTCAAAAGATTCTTGACGACGTTTATGAGGCCACGCGCCACCTCCA
>Ga0181536_10007339_pt1 | contig 10854 bp, 14 predicted proteins | sample PEATcosm2014_Bin_41_FD_121105 | JGI IMG/M metagenome (GOLD analysis project Ga0181536, IMG submission 121105) | Peatland microbial communities from MTU Mesocosm Facility, Houghton, MI, USA - PEATcosm2014_Bin17_60_metaG | ecosystem: Environmental > Terrestrial > Soil > Wetlands > Peat | place...
CGATTGGTGGCGTTCGATGCGGCGCTGCTCATTGCCCGGGGCTTTCCGCCAGCATGGAAATGCTTCAGATTTACGATCCCGGCCGGACGTGCAGCCTCTTTGACGTGTTGTGTAACGTCGCCGGCGCCGCCCTGGCGCTGCTGTTGTGGAGCCTGCTGCCGAAAAGGAAACGGCTGGCAGCGGGATCGCTTCTGCTGGCTTCCGCCATTTTGCTGCGCGAGTTGAGCCCCTTCCGTCTGGCGGAAACGCCGCACCCCTTTTCCTGGATTCCCTTCGCCGCCACGTTCGATTCCGAGCGCCAATCCGCCGCCGTCATTTTGCTTCGAAAGGCCTTCGAGTACGGCGCTCTGGCCTGGCTGTTTCGCACGCAGGGCATTTCTTACGCGCGCGCCGCGGTAGCGGTGGCAGCCTCGTTGGCGGTCTTGGAAGCGATCCAACGATATCTGCCCGGCCGGACTCCCGCAATCACCGATTCCGTGGTGGCGCTCCTGATGGCCTTGGCGCTGTGGTGGCTGAGCAGTCGCGCAGCCCCGAACGCCTGAAACGTCCGCGCACCGGAAACGTCATACTTGTCAGGGGGTCGCTGGCAGTGCGCATTCCGAAGGGTATCCTGGCCGCCGCGGCGATGTTGGGCATGTGGGGGCCAGCACGCGCGGCGGAAGCGGATGCGCTCGCGATCTCGGCGGGGATTCAGGCCAGGCATATGCCGTTCGGCACAATTCTGGATCCCATGTACGCTTCCCCGGCCAGTAACCAAATCGTCGGCTATACGCGCTGCGGCGATTCCGCTCTGTGGACCGGCGCGTACCTGGCGGCCGAGGCGTTCCGCTACAAAGTCACACAGTCGGCCGACGCTCTCAATAATGTCAAAACGGCGCTGGCGGGCCTCAAAGCCCTGGCTGACGTGACCGGCGACAACCGGCTGGCGCGTTGCATGGTGCTGGCCGCCTCGCCGTACGCCGCCGGCATCGAGAGCGAGGAAGCGGCGAACACGATCCACCAGAATCCTCCCTGGATTTGGGTGGACAATACCTCGCGCGACCAGGTGGTGGGGGCTTTTTTCGGGCTCGGCGCGGCATTTGACCTGGTGGACGACGCTGGCGTCAAGAGCGATATCGCCGATCTGGCCACGCGGCTGATCGGGTTCATCTCGCAACACCAGTGGTCACCCAACGATGACATTTCGAATACCTTCGTTCTGCGCCCCGAGGAGTTGCAGATGCTGCTCCAGGTGGCCCGCCATGTCAATCCCTCCAATTCGATCAGTGGCCCTTTGCTGGTGCCGCCGGTGGACGCGGGCGTGCTGGTCGATGTCCAGAGCAACTCTTCGTACTTCAAGTTCAACCTGGATTACATGAGCTTCTACAACCTGGTCCGGCTGCAGAATAACAGCGATAACCAGGCGGCATACCAGATTGTGCGCGACTACACGGCCTCGCATCAGAATGCCTTTTTCGACATTGTGGATCGGGCGCTCGAAGGAGCGAACGCACCGCGCGATGCGGAGATGCGCTCCCTTCTCGACCAATGGCTGCAAAGGCCCAAGAGGGAGACTTATGTCGATCTTTCGCACACCGTCGCGGTTTGCGGCAGCGAGGCCTGCCAGCCGATTCCGGTTCCGCTGCGGCCGACTGTAGAATTCCTCTGGCAGATTGACCCCTTCCAGCTCACCGGCGGAGGCGACGGAACCGTCGAAGGCTCCGGCATCGACTACATTCTGCCGTATTGGATGGGCCGCTATTTCGGAGCGATTGCGGGCGGCGCCGTGCAATCGGCCGCCGCGCCGAGTAGCGCGGTCGCTCCGGATTCGCTGGCTTCGCTTTACGGCGCGAACCTGGCGCCCGGTGTAGCCCAAGCCACTGTCCAGCCGCTGCCATTGGCGCTTGGAGGGGTGACGCTTTCCGTCACGGATGCCGCCGGCGTGGGGCGCGCCGCACCGCTGCTTTACGTTTCGCCGGGCCAGATCAATTTCCTGGTTCCAGACGGCACGGCGCCCGGCCTGGCGACGTTGGCGGTTGCGGGTCAGACATTCACCGCCGCCATTCAACCGGTTGCGCCCACGCTCTTCAGCATGAACGGAGCCGGCAGCGGAGTCGCGGCTGCGACCGCGATTATGGTTCAGGCCGCCAACCCGCTCTTGCAGACTTCCGTGCCGGTGTTTCAATGCGCCGGCGCGAGCTGCGCTTCGGTGCCGATCGTTTTGGGCGCCGACACGCCGGTCTACGTCAGCTTCTTCGGCACGGGTATCAGAAATCGCAGCTCACTGGCAAATGTGACGATGACCATCAACGGCATCGGCGTGCCCGTTTTGTATGCGGGCCCCGCGCCGGGCTTCACGGGCCTGGACCAGGTCAACGCCGCCCTGGTTCTCAGCCTGCGCGGCAGCGGGGAGTCGAACGCGGTCCTGACCGTGGATGGGCAGGTAGCCAACACGGTCACAATCGACGTTCAGTGACCGCGCAGCCGATCCAACTCGTCCACGATTTTCTGCCGAACCGCATCGCGCAGCGCGGGAACTTGTTTGATGTTCCAGCCGTCGACGGGAACGGGCTCCAGTATCCGAAGATGGATGTCCTGGGCCTTTCCAAAAATAAACGAGTTGCGCGGCAGAGCCGCTCCGGAGCCTTCCACCACCAGCGGCAATATGGGGACTTGCTCGCGAATGGCCAGGTGGAAAGGACCCTCGTTGAACGGCAGGACTCGCCCGTCGGGCGACCGGGTTCCTTCGGGGAAGAAAACCACCGAGCACCGCTGGCGCAGGTAACGCGCACACTGCAACATGGCTTTCGCGCCCACGCGCCGGTCGGATCGGTCGACGGGCACGTCCCCGGCCCAGCGGAGCATCCAGCCCAAGAAAGGAAACCGGAACACCTCCGCCTTGCCGAGCCATTTGGTATCCAGCTTGAGGAACGAAATCACGGGGATATCGGCCAGGGACTGATGATTGCTGACGACGACATACACCTGGTTGGGGGCAACGTGTTCACGGCCGGAAACGTGGATTCGCCAGGGGTTGACTCTTGCCAGGACGGGCCCCAGGTTACGGAACCAGCGGCCCGTTCGCAGCCGGCGCGGATCGACGTCGAAGAGCCTGATGGTGCCCAGCAGCGGGACCCAAAGTATGACGAGGGTTGCAGTCGCAGCCCAAATCCAGGCGGATCGCAGGAAGCGAATCATACTCAGTATCTACCTCTGAAAAATGAGATGCCGGCGATTCCGGCGGCTCCGGCGGCCAAGCACTCCGCGGCGTTGCGCCCGGTGATGCCGCCCAGCGCGAGGACCGGGATGGCGACGGCGCGGACGGCTTCGCGCAAGCGGTCGAGGCCTTGCGGCGGGCCATAAGCGGCTTTCGATGGAGTCGCGAATACCGGGCCGAAGACCGCGAAATCGGCGCCCTCAGCCTCGGCGGCGCGAAGCTCGGCGAGGCTGTGCGAGGACACGCCGATCAGGAAGCCGGGAGGCGCAATCGAGCGCAGGGTTTTCGGCGGAATGGAGTTGCCGGGAAGATGCACGCCGCGGGCGCCGCAGGCCAGGGCGACATCGGCGCGGGAGTTCACCAGGATTTCGGTCCCATGCGGATTGGGAAGCGCCAGGACGCGGCGCACCAGGCGGCACAATTCGCGCGCGGGGAGGTCTTTCTCACGAATCTGCACGCGCTCGATGCCGTCTTCCAGGGCGCGGGCAATCGAGCGGAGCAGCCCCTCCGTGCCTCCGGCGGCGTGGCTGTCGGTGATGTAGTAGCGCAACATCGGACGCTACAGAACCCGCAAAGCGCCCGGCGGAAACTCCACCTGCCATTGCTTGTTATCTTTCTGGCGGGCGAATTCTTCGCGGGAGACGTCGGCCGAAATCCCGCCGGAAAACTCCAGGCGCACGAACCGAGCGCGGTGGGAAACGCTCACCAGTTGGGCGGAGACGGAATTGGGCTGCGATTCCAGATCGCCGGAATGCACGCGCAAGTCCTCGGGATGGACGGCCACCCAGACGCGATCGCCGCGGAAGTGGCCGGGGATATAGGGGCCGGTCAGGGCGAATTGGCCGAAATCCAGGCGGCTGCTGTCGCGCGCCGGATCGAGCGCGGCAATGGTGGCCTGGTAAAGATTGGGGATTCCCAGCAGGCGCGCAATTTCGACGGATGCGGGCCGGTCGAGAACGGCGCGCGGCGCGCCACGCTGCGCGATGCGGCCGGCCTCGAGGACGATCACCTCATCGGCGGCGGCGCAGCACAGATCGAGATCGCCGGTGACGAGCAGGATGGGGCTGGCGAAAGCCGCGCGGACCTGCTGCAAAAGCGGGATGTCGAAAGCGCGCTCGTCGATGAGCAGCAACTTGGGCACGGCAATCAGCGCGCGGGCCACGGCGCAGCGCAGTCTCTGGGCGGGGCTGACTTCATTGGGGCGGAGGGCCGCGGAATCCGCCAGTTGGAAGCGCTCGATCATTTCCCCAACGCGGCGGTGGCGATCGAGACGCGGAAAGCGCCTGGCGGGGAACACCAGATTCTGGCGCAGCGTCATGTTCGGAAAGAGCGCGTCGTGCTGGGCGACATACCCGCAGTTGCGGCGGCGGGGCGGGGCGTTGACGCGCGATTGGCCGTCGAACAGGATGATGTCATCCAGCAGGATGCGGCCGGAATCGGGTCGCACAAAACCGGCGATGGCATCGAGGATGAGGGTCTTGCCTGCGCCCGCGGGACCGTAGAGCGCCGTGACGCCCGCGGCCAACGGGATCTCCACATCCAGGGAGAAACGGGGCGGAATTCGCTTGACGATGCGGGCGTGGGTCATGGGCGTCGGCTCGCGATCCAGAAGGCGGCGGCCAATTCCGCCAGCACGCGCGCGAAAGCCAGGGCGGTGGCGGCCAGTATGGGCCGCAGCACCAGCGGCAGTTCAATCCGCAAAAACACGCGCCAGCCGGAAGCGCCGAGGCTGCGGGCGGCCTTCCCAAGATTCGGGTCGAGGGATGCGAAGGCGGTGAGAGAGGCCCGTATCACGAGCGGCATGGCGGAGAGCACGCCGGCGGCCACCAGGTTCATCTCGGTCAAAGTCCAGACGCGTCCCAAAACGCACAGCAGGTAATAGCAGAGGACGGGAGCAGGCAGAGCGAGGGCCGCGGTGGAGAGCGCGCCGAGCGCACACTTGCCGGCGAATTCGCGGTTCGCCAGCGTCCAGCCGAGCCACAGGCCCACCACCACGGAAATGCCCGTGGAGAAACCGGCGACTCGCAGAGCGAGCAACGGCAGATACGGAGCAACGGTCATGCGGGACTAACAATTATAGCTGCCGGAAGCGCGCGCTGAAGTGGCGCAGGAAAGGCGGCTCATAGACGATCTCCATGCCGCGGATGCTCTCCTTGCGGGCGTTCACCTCGAGAATCGCCTCCACCACGTAGTCGATGTGGCTCTGGGTGTAGACACGGCGCGGAATGGCCAGGCGCAGCAGCTCGTGCCTGGCGGGGTGCCCCCCGGGCCCACCAAACATGACCGAGCCGATTTCCACGGAACGGATGCCGGCCTGCCGGTAAAGCTCGACGGCCAGGGCCTGGCCGGGAAACTGGTGCGGCGGGATGTGCGGCAACATGCGGGCGGCGTCGATGTAGATGGCGTGCCCGCCGGGCGGCTCGACGATGGGGACGCCGCGATCTGCGATGTGGCGGCCGAGGTAGCCGGTAGAGACAATGCGGTAATGCAGATAATCGGGGTCGAGCACCTCTTCGAGACCGACGGCGATGGCGTCCAGGTCGCGGCCGGCCAGGCCGCCGTAGGTGGGGAAGCCCTCGGTGAGGATGAGCAGGTTGGTCTGCTGCTGGGCGATGCGGTCGTCGTTGGTGGAGAGGAAGCCGCCGATGTTGGCGAAGGCGTCCTTCTTGGCGGAGAAGGTGCAGCCGTCGGCGAGGGAAAACATCTTCTGGGCGATTTGTTTGGGCGACCAATCGGCGTAGCCCGGTTCGCGCTCGTGGATGAACCAAGCGTTTTCGGCGAAGCGGCAGGCGTCCAGGTAGAGGGGGATGCCGTGGCGCGCGCAGACCCGCTTGACGGCTTCGATGTTGGCCATGGAAACGGGCTGGCCGCCGCCGGAGTTGTTGGTGACGGTCAGCATCACGAGCGGGATCTTGCCGGCGCCTTCGGAGACGATGAGCGATTCGAGCGCGGCCACGTCCATGTTGCCCTTGAAATCGAGCCGGGCCTGCGTGTCGGCGGCCTCGGGAATGGGGAGATCGACGGCGCGCGCGCCGGTGAATTCGATGTTGGCGCGGGTGGTATCGAAGTGAGTGTTGGAGGGGACCACGTGGCCGGGCCGGCACATGACGGTGAACAGGATGCGCTCGGCGGCGCGGCCCTGGTGGGTGGGGATCATGTGGCGGAAACCGGTGAGGTGGTCGGCCACGCGCTTGAGACGGAAGAAGCTTTCGCTGCCGGCGTAGGATTCGTCGCCGCGCATCACGGCGGCCCACTGTTCGGTGGACATGGCGCTGGTGCCGGAATCGGTGAGCAGGTCGATCAGAATATGGCGCGCCTGGATGAGGAACAGGTTGTAGCCCGCCTGTTGAAGGTAGCGCTCGCGCTCCTCCGGAGTGGTGTAGTGCAACGGCTCGACGCTCTTGATGCGGAACGGTTCGATGATGGTGCGCACGTGTTTAGTGCCTGGTCTGGTGGGCGGCGGCTTCCCATCGGCCGACCATCAGGTCCACGAAGCTGAGCCAGGCGCCCTCGGGATGTTCCAGTTTTCGAAACAACGCCACATACTCCGGTTTCTTCAGTCCCATCCCGGCAAAAGCCAGAAAGTACAACCCGTCGTTCTGAAATTCGGCCACCTGCTCTTTGCTCCAATTGCGGGGATTGGCGAGGTACGGCTCGAGATAATCGATGACCGTACCAACGGTGGCGCCATTTCTGGCGCGCACCGTCCACAGGTCCGTGCCGTGCGCCTGCGCAATCCGGCAGAGCATGGCGAAAGCCTCCAGGTTGAACGCCGAGTACGAGAGCGAGCGGGTGCGGACCTCCTCGCGCGGGGCGCTGCCGTCGGCGCGGATCTGGCGTAGTAGGAGGCGGTCGCGATAGTAGTTGAAGGCCATCTGTTGGGCAGCGTGGTTTTCGACAAACGTGGCGACGGCGGCCACTTGCACGGTCCACCAGGAAGCGTGATTGTCGCCGCTCCGGCGTTCGTCGATGCCGTTCCTGCTATGCGTGAGCCACTGCAGGTACTCTTCGAACCACTGGCGCACGGCGGCTTGGTCCTTGGGGTCCCAGGCGCCGGTCTGAGCCAGAAACTCCATGCCTTGAATGGCACGGACCAACACCCGGCCATCGAGGATTCCGGCGGCCCGGCCGGCGTCCACGTGAGGGATGGCCTGGGCGTGTTCCAGGCTGGGATTCATGCGCGTTTTCGGATTGATGAACCAGGTATGGACCACGCGCGCAGCGCGCTGGGCATAGCGCGTGTCGTCCAGGAAAAAAGCGGCGGCGCCGAGCGAGAAGACCGCGTCGCACATGGAATTAAGAGCCGCCCGGTTGGCGGTGAAGCGGTCGGGGTTCGTCTCGCCGTCGCGGCGGAGGTAAGGGCCGCTGGGGTTGGCGGGGTCGGGCCACCAGTAGGGGGCTTCGCTGTAATAGTCGTGAGGATCGAGATCCACGCCTTTCGGCCGGTCGGAAGTCACGGTCCACTGGCCCTCTCTCATGCGCCGGTCGGCATCGGCGCGCAGGCGCCGCACGGCATCCTGCGTCCATGCCTCCTTGCGGACGATGGCGCTGTGGATCGGCTCAGCTTCATCCTCCGAGACGAGCGTCATCGGGACGTCCGCGGCCCGGGCACACGCGGCGGCCAGGACGAGATAGACGGCGGTCCTCACTATTGCGATTGTAGCGCGGCGCTGTCTCTACGCCCGTGGGAACGCCAGCAATAAAGCGATGTCGCGATTGTCGGCGGCGCGTAACGATTCGATGTAGCGCGTCCGTGCCGCGCCCCGGCCGCGCAGACTTTCGCGTCCCCACGAAAACCGTTCGCGGCCGAACCGCATCACCAGAAGGTCGGCCATTAGGCGGGCATGACGGCCATTGCCGTTCGGGAACGCCCGGAACTTGCCTGCCAGCGCCATACGTCGCCGAGCATGTGCTTATGCAGGTCCTTGACGAATTTTTTGGTCGGCAGATCGCGCCGGCGGCGACTGAGCGCCCACTCCTCCGCACGGGCGATGTTCTCCTGCTCGGCCTCGTTCAATTCGCGGCGGTAGGCGATGTGCGCGGGGATGAGATCGCGCATTTCCTCCGGCGTCGGCGGCGTCGCACTGTCCGGCTCCTCGAAAATGCCGCTCACGGCTCGTCCCACAACCGGCTCGGATTCATCTCGCGGACGAACTCGTCCAGCCGCGCTTGGGAGTCCTTGGCGCTTACCGCCTGGTCCTCAAGCAACATCGAATGCTCGACCGGCGCGCGGCGGCGGAGCAGTATGCGCGCCCGGTCCCGGACGATGGTCTCCAGCGGCTTGTTCGGCACGAGCGCATAAACGAGGGTGCAGTCGAGAGCTTCGGCGACGCGCCGCAGGGTCGCGAGTTCTATGGTGCCCTTCGCTTCGGATTGTTCCAGCGCGACGACGGAAGGCTGCTTGACGCCCAGCCGTTTCGCGAGTTGCTGGGAGGACATGCCAAGACCTGCCCGAATGGCCTTGATCCATCCGCGAACCGGCACGTTGAACCGCGATAATGGGCCTATCTCATTGAAACGCCTATCGAGTTGGGAGCGGGAGTGGGCGGCAAGCTTCGCTTTGTTCATAGGTTATAACCTATTTTCTATCGATTCAATATAGATTATAGCCTATATGAAAGGGCGACCCCTACTTCGACTGGCTCAGATTGCAGAGATATTCCGCCACGGCGTTGGCGTAACCTTGCGGCGAAGTTCCATACTCGCCGGGTGGCGGGGCCGGAAAACTTCGCGGCTGGCCGAATCCTTTTGCCGATTCGATGGAAACTAGCAGTAGGATGACGGACCCGGACTTCCAATCCGCGTACCACAGGCATAAGGAAGTCATATACCGATTCGCCTGCCGCATGACGGGGTCCGCCGCAACTGCCGAAGACGTTACGCAGGAGTGCTTTCTGGCGCTGTGGCGCAATCCCCGAGCGTACCAACCCAGCCGCGGCGCATTGCGGGCCTTCCTGCTCGGCATGGCCCGCAAGCTGATACTCAAACGGTGGCGCGCGGAGCGGCCTCACGAGCCGCTGGAGGACGAGTCCTCAATTTGCGGGCCGCTGGATCTGGTGGGTGAGGAACGCGCCGAAACCGTCGCGCGCGCTGTGCGGATGCTTCCGCCGCTGCAGCGCGAAGCCGTCATCCTGGCGGAGTACGAAGAGATGTCGCTAGAAGAAATCTCCAGCGCGACCGGGAGCGAACTGGCAGCGGTGAAATCCCGTCTCCACCGCGGCCGGCATAACTTGCGGCGCATGCTGGCGCCTTTGCTGGAAACGGAGGGTACGACCTATGGAACCAAATGACGATCCCCAGTTGCGCAAGGTTCTGCGCGAATGGCAGGTGCCGGACGCGCCGCCGTCGCTGGATGCGCGGGTGCTCGGCGGCCGCCGCTCCTGGTTACGTTTTCTGCTCACTGGACAGATCCGCGTCCCCGTACCGGTGGGCCTCGCGGTGGCGGCTGCCCTGATCGCGATGAGTATGTCCCTGGCGCGCGAACACGGGCGCCCGCCCGCCGAGCCAGTCCGCCCGGTGTTCAATCTGAAGGATTTCCAGCCCGTTGCGCACATTCAGGTGCGAGTGATCCGGAGCCAATATGCGGCGGAGTAAATGGTCCGTTCTGTTCATCGCAGTCTCGGCACTGTCGGCCAGCGCCCAGGTGATCGCGAAGATCGCAAGCTGGCCCGCCATCCAGGTATACTTCGATGCCAAGATCGAGCCGCCGCCGGGGCCGGGCACCGACCCGGCCGTGCTGCGGCAACTCGAAAGGGGCGTTGTCGGCGGCGTGATCGTGGATGCCCAGGTGCACCGTTTTTGGCGGGACGCTGAGCAGAAGTTATACCTGGGGTACGACCTGTCGATCGAGCCGGGACCGAATTCAGGAGTTTTCCAGGTGCACATCTCGCCGTTGAGCCTCACCTCCAAGCAGATGGCGGAACAGGGATTTCCGGAAACGTGGACCAAGCTCGCGTTACCGAAATACCCGGTCATTCCCGAGGTGCGAGTCGGCGACACCCTGGCGATCGATTTAATGGAGAATCCCAAAACCGGGCAGAAAGTCGTCGACTACCTCACGCTCCAACACACCGGCCCGCCGGCGCCTGGGCGTGCACGAGACTTTACTTTGGCGGACGTCGAATTGTCCGTGAATCAGCCGCGTCTGAGCGTGAACGGGAAGCTTGTGGACGCCACCGCGCACACCACCGGCGGAATTTCAGGCGCGGCCGTGTGGCTCTATTTGCAGGGCCAAGGACGGTTTGTACTCTCTTTGATCCCCAAACAGGAATCCAAGCTGAAAAGAGCCGGAGAAGTTTCGGATAATGTCCTGACATTCCGCGACGGAGCAGACACTTTTCGCATGGAATGCAGCGGGCGGATAGCCCCGAGCCCCGGCCGCTATAACATTTACGGGTTTCACGACCGCGACTGGCGGCCCACTGAGCGGGACGCCGACGCACCTTTCATTCTCGGCTCGGCACCTTTGGAAGTGTTGATAGGGCATACAGGGAACCAATAATTGAGCGCAGCGCCCCCCGGACCATCGCACGGCCCCCGCTACTTCGATTTGCTCAGCTTGCGGAAGTATTCCGCCACGGCGTCGGCGTAGCCTTGCGGCACGGTCTCACCGCCGGGGCTGCGGACGCTGCCGTTGCCGGTGGTCTCCTCCACCTTGC
>Ga0181536_10007341_pt1 | contig 10852 bp, 9 predicted proteins | sample PEATcosm2014_Bin_41_FD_121105 | JGI IMG/M metagenome (GOLD analysis project Ga0181536, IMG submission 121105) | Peatland microbial communities from MTU Mesocosm Facility, Houghton, MI, USA - PEATcosm2014_Bin17_60_metaG | ecosystem: Environmental > Terrestrial > Soil > Wetlands > Peat | place...
CCAGCCACGACGTCACATTTGCGTTTACCAGCGCCTTGCTGTAAATACTGGTGCCGCGTACGCCGTAGGCCTGCGAGAGTCCCGTCAGATCGAGTGTCTGGCCGAACAGCGGAGAGTAGAAATTGCCGTCGTTGGTTTGCCCCGATCCCATGGCCAGCGTTTCATCGTCCTTGAAGGTCGTGCCGCCCTGCTCGAGAGTCGCGTGAATTTTCGACATTTCAATGCGCACGCCGCCGCGATAGTTTTCGCCGGAATAGCGTGGCCGGCTCACTACCGGATACTCGTTCCCCCCCGAAACGAAAGTGGCCACACCCGTTCCCGAGCTCGAATCGTGATCGTAGGCCAGGTAGGGAACGATCCGCGCGCCGGGAAACAGTTCCAGCCCGAAGCTGCCGATATGCTGGCGCGTGTCGAGCGACTGCTCGTTCAGCGTGATGCCGGTGCCGAGCAGTGGATCGGCGAACGACGGCATGTTGTTGTAATACGCGATGTTCCGGTAATCGACGGAAAAATCGTAGAGCTTCGCCTTCTTCGCGTCAAGGTGGAACGTGGCGTAGGGATCGTCGCCCCAGTTGTACGCGCGCACATCAATGTGATCGAACAGCCGGTGCTTTGGATCCGTTATGGTGAACTCCGTGCCAAGGAGCTTGGGCCCGGAACCGAGATCCACCACGCTGCGATACGTATTGAAGCTGCCGCCCGTGCCCACCCAGCGATAGCCCAGATCGATCGAGCCCGTCAGCCAGTTCTCATCCGTCGGCGCGGGTGATGCAGCAGGTGTGGCTGCAGGAGCCGGAGTCGTGGGTGTTGCAGAAGCCGCCGACGGAGCCGGCGTAGCGGGCACAGTCGTCGTCTGCTGCGCCAGCAGAGGGCAAACCGCAACGATGCAGAACACCAGGATTTTCATCGCAGCAGATTCCTGTCGATCTGGCTTCCATGCACCTTCTGATGACAGATGGTGCAGTTCCTGTATCGCGGCGACACCATATCGTGGGATGCCGGCGGAACCACGCCCGCAACAGCGGCGGTTGGGCCGCCGGGCTGCGCCGGCAGATTCGCGTGGCACTCAAAGCACATATAACGAACCTCCGCGCGAATCAGCATTTTCGCGTTCGTCGAGCCATGCGGCTCGTGACAAGCTCCGCAGCCCTCGGTCCGCATCGGCTGGTGCTCGTAAGTGAATGGCCCCCGCTTGTCGACATGGCATTTCAAACATCCAGGCTCGTTGGCCATCGTGAGCTGCATCATGCCCGGCTTGAAACTGCCATGCGGATTGTGACAGTCCACGCACGTCATGGCGCCTTCGGGAACGCGATGCTTGAAGGGTTGCTGGAAGCTGGCGTTCTCCGCCTCATGGCAGCTTGCGCACAGCGCGTTGATCTCAGTGAATTTGCGCTTTACGAGGCTGTTGGGCGCAGTGCCGTGTACGGTGTGGCAAGTGGTGCACGCCACCTGATTGCGCGCGTGGCTGCTTTCGAGGCGGCCCGCCTGCGTGGGCTCGTTGCGGTGGCATGTGAGGCAGGTCTTATCCACTTCCGCCTCCGGCAGCTTCGCAGGATTGCGAATGTCCGCCGCGGAGGCGCTTTCAATATGCAGGCTGCCCGGTCCGTGACAGGATTCGCAGGCTTGTCCCACAAAACCGTATTTCTTGCCGGTCTCGATCGCCTGATGCGGCGTCTTCGCCAGAGCCGTCGCGATATCTTCGTGGCAGGCCCCGCACACCTCGGAGCCCACATAGGTTGCCTTTGCAGCGGGCGCTGGCGCCGCCGCCTTGCCAGCCGGTTTCTTAGCGGTCTGCGCGTTTGCAGCCGCGACAAAAAAGCAGAGCAGCGCTATGGAAGCGTACCGGTTCATAGGCCTCGGCCGTTAATACTGCGCGTGTACTGCATCCACGGCATAAGCCGCTCCGGAGCTGTGGCACACCGTGCAACTCTCACCCAGCGAAGTCGTATTGGCCAGGAAGTGGGAGCTTTCGGGCTCCGACGTGTGGCAGCCGCTGCAGGCGCCGGCAACCCGCTGGATGGGATTGATCCAGCCCTGCGGATCGACCACCGGATTCAGCCCGATGGGCAGGGTCTGTTCACTGCTGTTCACGTGGCAGATCGAACAGTTCGCCGTATCCCCGGGCGAACCCGTGGGATAGAACGGCGGAAACAAAGTTTGCGAGAAATCGTTATGGCTGCCGCCAAAACCAACCACGATGTAGGGGTATTTAGCGCCATCCGCCGCGGCGTTGGGTCCGAAGTGGATGCGGTGCACCAGTTTGTTGAGATCGATTCCCTGCGGCGGCAGCGCCTTGTCCGCTGCGTTGGTCGCGGAGGCGCGCATGGTGGCGTCCGTATTCGACGGATTGTGACACATGACGCAATACGCCGTGTTGTTGCGCAGCGTCCCGTGGATCGAGAGGCTCACATGACACTGGTTGCAGTTGGCAAGAGCGACCACCGTGCGCCGCGGCGCGACGGTTGAGCCGTCTACCGAAAAGTAAAACACAGGATTCGCCGCGCCGTACTCAATGCTCTGCTGGTTTGGCTGGCCTGCGAGAACGCTTTCCGTGCGGCGGGCTTCGAGGCCAATCGCGTAGGTTCCGGTAGAACCCGCCGGGACGGCATGCGTGAATGTATAGGTGCAGACACCGGCCGCGGTGCATGGGGCATTGGTGCTGGTCAGACTCTCCGTCACATAGCCGGGAGTCGAGGTGGTATCACTACCGAAAATTGTGTAGCCATAATCGGTGGTCGGTCCCGCCATCGTCAGCGACGGCTCGCTGAGGGCGGAAATGGGCACGCCAGCTCCCGCATTGTTTTTCAAAGTAAACGTGACAGTGGGCTTATTACCCGCAGTTCCGCCTGTGACGCTCGTGATTGTTGAAACGAGGCCGGAGATCAGCGAAGAATCCACGCCAACCACATGCGCGCCAACGATAGAGGCATCGAAATCCGTCGCACCTTGCGGAACATGGCAGGTGGAGCACTGGTTGTCGTTCAGCTCGGGTCCGGCGGGGTGGTTCGCGCCTGTAACGAAGTTGACATTATCGTGACACGAACCGCATACAACGCGCGTGGGCTCCGTCATGTAAGCCGTGGCCTGCGCGGCGCCGCTCTTCTGATCGTGGCAAACCGTGCAGCGCTGCGCATTGGCCGGATCGACGACTTTTGAAAAATCGCTGATCGCATTTTGGAAACCTACAAATTGATAAGGCGTGCCGGCGATGACGCTGGGCAGGGACGAACCCATATGGATCCTGTGCGCCATGACCTTCATGTCCAGGGTATTGCCGGTATTCGGATCGACGGTCTGCGGCTGGTGACACATGATACAGAGCGCGATTCCGCGGCGCGATCCGCCGTGAAACGACAGCTGGTCGTGGCAGCGGTCGCAGGCCACATCCCGGACCACGTCGCGCGTCGTCACAACATTCGAGCCATTCGGTACGAAATTGTACGTTGTGCTCGCATAGTCGGTGGTCAGATTGTAGGTCGTGAGGTTGCGCGAGCCGTAGATGCCGATGGTTTGCGTCGCCGTCGGATCGAACCCGGTGGCCAGCGTCTTAAACGTATATGTGTACTGGCCCGGCGCAACCGTCGTCGTGGTGCCCCCGGAATCGGCGCCCGCCTGAGTGACCGTTCCGCTGACCGCGCCAGTCGCCGAGCGGACCGTGTACGCAACGTACTGCTCCTGGCCCTTCGGAATCGATGCGGCGATGAAGCTCAGCGAGATCGTGCCGGGCGTGGTGACGCCTGTGGAATCCAGTGGAAGGCCGGAGGGATCGGTCAGGGTATACGTGACCGAAATCGTCCCGTTACTCGCGATTGCCGCCGAATTAACGGTTATCGTGAGGCCCGGCCGCACGAACTCGACCTCAGCGCGAGGAAGAAAATGGGCCTTCGAATGCGGCCCGTATAATTCGCTCACCGACTTGCGGACCGACTGGCCAGCCGCTACTGCCACCGCCAGAAGCCCGATTACGATTACCCACTGTTTTTTTGTTCCCATAGAGAACCGACCCGTCTGCCTGTTTTCTCACCTCCAGGATAAAAAAAGCGGGCATCCTGGTCCAATACTTAGAAGGTATTGGACCTTACGCCCGGAATGCCTTGATATTTATAGCGGAGAGCACAGGAGACCCAGTATGTGCCTGGCGGTTCCCGGCAAGGTCCTGAGCGTCGAAGGCGAAGACCCCGCGTTCCGTTCGGCGCGCGTCGACTTCTGCGGCGTCCGCAAAACGATCAGTCTGGCTTTCACCCCTGAAGTACAGCCCGGCGACTTTGTTCTTGTCCATGTGGGCTTCGCCCTGAACCGCATCGACGAAGAACAGGCCGCCCAAACCTACCAATACCTCCTGCAGATCGGCGCACTCTCCGAAGAGGACCTTTTGCCCGACGCCTCTCCGCCCGATCGCGGCGACGCCGAAACTTTACCCCGAGGAGTTACCTGAAATGGAACCTTTTGCAGTCGATCTGAATGACGCCCTCAAAGCGCGCGGCATCTCGCGGCGGAAGCTGATCCAGTTCTGCACCGGCATGCTGGGCATGCTGGCTATGCCCGAGCGCTATCTCGGACAAGTCGTCGAGGCGGTATCGAAGACGAAGAAGCCGGTCCTGCTCTGGCTCCAGTTCCAGGACTGCACCGGCTGTTCGGAATCGATGCTGCGGTCGAGCAACCCCGACGTCGCCGAAGTCGTGCTGGAACTTCTTTCCTGGGAGTATCACGAAGTCATCATGGCGGGCGCCGGTAAATCGGCCGATGCGGTCCTCGAACGGGTCATGAAAGACGACAAGGGCAAGTACATCGCCGTTGTAGAAGGGGCGATCCCGACCGCGGACGGGGGCGTCTACTGCACCATCGGCGGCCGCTCAGCGATGGATATTGCCGAGCAGGTTTGCCGCAATGCGGCAGCGACGATCGCCGTGGGCGCGTGTGCCTTCGACGGCGGACTGGTCCGGGCCAAACCGAATCCGACCGGGGCGCTCGGCGTGCAGGAAGCGCTGCCCGGTCTCAAGGTGATTAACATGGCTGGTTGCCCGCACAACCCCGCGAACACGGCCGCAGTGCTGGTCCACTACCTCACCTTCGGCGATCTGCCGGCCATGGATCAATACAATCGGCCGCTGTTTGCCTACGGCCGCGTGATCCACGATCAGTGCGAACGGCGCGCCCACTATGACGCGGGCCGGTTCGTTACGGAATGGGGCGACGACGGTCACCGCAAGGGTTGGTGCCTTTACAAGATGGGCTGCAAAGGGCCGGAAGCGACCTTCAACTGCCCGTCCGTGCAGTGGAACGATCACACCAGCTGGCCGGTAAAAGCCGGACACGGATGCATCGGCTGCGCTTCACCGCGCTTCTGGGACCACATGTCGCCGTTCTACGACCGCCTGCCCAGCGTGCCCGGATTCGGCGTCGAAGTATCGGCCGGCGAAATCGGCCTGGGACTGGTCGGCGCCACGATTGCCGGCGTCACAGCTCACGGCCTCGTCAAAATGATCAAACCGGCGCCAAAGCCGGAAGCTCCGCAAGCCGGAAAGGAAAACTGAAATGGCGCGCCTCGTAGTCGATCCCGTCACACGCATCGAAGGACACCTGCGCATTGAGGCCCAGGTGGATAACCAGAAGATCACCGATGCCTGGAGCGCCGGTACTATGTTCCGCGGCATTGAGATCATCCTGAAAGACCGCGATCCGCGCGAAGCCTGGATCTGGGCGCAGCGTATTTGCGGCGTCTGCACCATGGTGCATGCGCTGGCCAGCGTCCGGGCCGTGGAAGACGCGCTGCAGATCGAAGTGCCCAATAATGCCCGCATTGTCCGCAACCTGATCGCCGGTTCGCAGATGGTGCAGGACCACGTGGTGCACTTTTACCATCTGCACGCGCTCGACTGGGTCGACGTGACATCCGCCCTCAAGGCCGATCCCGCGAAGACTTCCCAGATTGCGATGTCGATCTCGAATTACGAGAAATCGAGCGCCACTTACTTCAAAGGCGTGCAGGATCGCGTGAAAGCCCTCGTCAGCAGCGGCCAGCTCAGCCTGTTCAGCAGCGGCTTCTGGGGCCACCCCGCCTATCAGCTGCCGCCGGAAGTCAATCTGCTGGCCGTCGCGCATTATCTCGAAGCGCTCAGCTTCCAGAAAGACTTCATTCGCATCCACGCCGTTCTCGGCGGGAAGAATCCGCATCCGCAGACGTTTCTGGTGGGCGGCATGACCACCGCGCTGGACCCGAACGAGCCCGCCGCCGTCATCAATCCCGACACCATCACGTTCCTGCGGACACTGGTTCGCGGGGCGAAGAAATTCGTCGATGAAGTCTACATTCCGGACGTTCTCGCCATCGCTCCGCTCTACAAAGACTGGTTCTCGCGCGGCGAAGGCCTCGGCAATTTCCTCTCTTACGGGGATTATTCTTCGGGAAATCAGAAGGACCCTGGATCGTTCCTGTTTCCGCGCGGCATTATCATGAACCGCGATCTCACGAAGGTGCTCCCCGTCGATCCCGCACAGATCTCCGAGTCCGTCAGCCACGCCTGGTACGAGTATTCGGACGGCGACGACAAGGCCAAACATCCTTACGATGGCGAGACCAACCCGAAGTATTCAGGTCCCAAACCGCCGTACGATTTTCTCGAGGTCGATAAGAAATACTCATGGCTCAAGGCGCCGCGCTATCAGGGCAAGCCCATGGAAGTGGGGCCGCTGGCGCGCGTGCTGGTGGCCTACGCATCCGGTCAGAAGGACGTCAAAGCCGTGGTGGACGGCGTTCTCAAGAAGCTGAACGCGCCGCCCGCGGTGCTGTTCTCGACGCTGGGCCGCATCGCCGCGCGTGCGCTCGAATGCCAGTTGATGGCCGCACAGCTCGAGAAGTGGGTCAACGAGCTGGACGACAACATGTCGCACGGCAAGGTGCAGATCTTCAATCCGGTCATGTGGGACCCGGCATCCTGGCCGAAGAGCAGCCGCGGTTTCGGCTGGCATGAAGCCCCGCGCGGCTCGCTTGGCCACTGGATCGAGATCGACGGCAAATCGATCAAGAACTATCAGGCCGTGGTCCCGACGACATGGAACGCCGGACCCCGCGACGCCCAGGGCCAGCGCGGCGCATACGAAGCCTCGCTGCTGAATACGCCCATCGCCGACCCGGCACGTCCGCTGGAAATCCTGCGTACGATTCATTCGTTCGATCCGTGCATTGCGTGCGCGGTGCACGTCATCGACGCGAAAGGGCGCGAATACACCATTCCGCGCGGCTCCGTGGCGCACGCTCAACCTCCATTGGAAATGGCAGGCATCCTATGACACCGGACTCAGCGGTCGATCTCTCGGACGGGAACCTCGGCGGGCATCACCCGCGCATGCGAATGGGCCCCGCCATCGCGGTCTACGTGTGGCAGTATCCGCTGCGCCTCGTTCACTGGGGCATCGTGATCTCGATCGGCGCGCTCGCATTCACCGGATATTACATTCACAATCCGTTCATCGTCGGCCAGATACAGCACCCCTTCCTGATGGGCGAGTTCCGCTTCGTGCACGAGGTTTTCGGGATGGCGTTCATCGCCTTTTTCCTGCTGCGCCTGTATCTTTTCTTCGCGGGCGACCGCTGGGTGCGCTGGAGAGCGTTGGTGCCTCTCCACAAGGCCCAGTGGAAGGAAATGATCGAGGTGATGAAGTTTTACGCCTTCATCCGCCCCACACCTGTTTCCAAGGTGGGCCACAATGCGATGGCCGCGTTCTCCTATATCGGCATCTACACCCTCGTGCTGGTTGAGATCCTCAGCGGGCTCGTTATGTTCAACTGGCTCCGGCACAGCCCGATTCTCACGCCGCTCGTGGGCTGGATTCCGCGCATGATCAACATTCAGAATCTCCGGCTGATTCACTACTGTCTGATGTTCGTGTTCATCGCATTCGGGATTTTGCACGTGCATCTTTGCCTGATTGTGTCCAGCGCGGAAAAACGCGGATTGCTCGACAGCATCTTCACCGGCTACAAGATCATTCCGGTGAATGAACTCGACGAAGACGATCACGAGGCCATCAAAGCCTCCCAGGGTAAACGGGTTCATCATTGAGGACATGAGAACGCTGGTCCTCGGTCTCGGCAACCTGGTTCATTCCGACGATGGCGCGGGCATTCACGCTGTGCAGCGTATGCAGACCGATGCGCGCGTGCCTTCGGACGTGGTCATTATCGATGGCGGCACGCAGGGCCTGAGTCTGCTGCCCCACATCTCCGGATTTGAGCGGCTGCTGGTCATCGACGCGGTCGACGCCGGCGAGCCGCCCGGTACGCTGATTCGCCTCGAAGGCCGCGCGCTGGCCGATATGCCCGGAAATGCTTCCGTCCACCAGCTCGGTTTTTCCGACCTGATGGTCGCCATGAAACTGTTGGGAGACCTGCCGGCCGAAGTGGTAGTATTCGGTGTACAACCGATGTCGACCGAATGGAGCGCCGAGCTTACCCCTCCTGTAGAGAAGGCCCTCAGCCCGCTGATCGATTCGGTCGTCGCACAGCTTGAAGCATGGAAAACCTCATTGCATCCGGCAGGAGCCGCCACCGTTTTATGACTCTCACGAACCGCTTTCTCATGATCTGCGCCGCCGCCCTGTTCCTCGCGGGCGGAATGGCAATCGCACAGAAACCGCCGGATAAACTGCAATTCGCCTCGAAGATGGGCAACGTCACCTTCGATCACGCCGCGCATGTCATGCGCGCCAAGAACGACTGCGCAACCTGTCACACCAAGCTGTTCCCGCAGGATGCGAAAGCGCCGCTGAACTTCAAAGCCGGCATGCACAAAACGGCCGAGGCCGCGAAGACCTCATGCGGCGGATGCCACACGCCCGGCGGAGCGGCATTCGACTCCAAAGGCAACTGCGCCAAGTGCCACGTGAAATGACGGCGATTTCTACGCCTTACCGCCCGCGGCGCTGATGTAGCTGTCCACGGCGCGCGCCAGCAAGTCGAGCGGAACCATTCCGGGCGTCAGCACCGCCGTATGGAACTCGCGCAGGGAAAACTTATCGCCGAGCGCCATTTTCGCCTTGTCGCGAAGCTCGACGATCTTCAGTTCTCCCATCATGTACGAGCACGCCTGACCCGGATAAACGGTGTACCGCTCCACTTCACTGGCTTCGATCCCATAATCGATACCCTGCTGGCGAGTCCACTTCATCGCGTGGAGACCCGTGTCCACGACCAGCCGCCGCGCGCGGAATAGTTCGGCATCGAGCTGCCCCAGCTGTCCTTCGATATCGTCTCCATACCAGCCCGATTCGGCCGCAAGCCGTTCCGCGTAGAGCGCCCAGCCCTCGGTGATGGCGGAAATTCCGCCCAGCGCGCGAATCTGGCGGAAGCGCGGCAGATCCTTGTTTTCGACCTGCAGCCCGATCTGGAAATGGTGTCCGGGGACGGTCTCGTGATAGACGAGAGTGCGCAGCCCGAACTTCGTCATGTTCGAGACGCGCCGGGGGAACTGGAAAGTTCCCGGCCGCGAACCGTCCGGCGCCGGCGCGTTGTAATTGGCCGCCGCGTTGGCTTCGCGAAAACGCGGAAACGGCTGCGCGACGATGGGCGATTTGGGCCGCAGATCGAACATCAGCGCGGACCGCTGGAGCGAATCGGCGAGAATGCCGTCGATGTCGCGCATGATCTGCGCGCGGCTCTCCTCCGATGTGGGATTCGGGTACTGCATCTCCAGCTTGAGCTTTTCGATGCGATCCTTCACCGAACCGTCCGTTCGTCCCAGACGGCGCAGCAGACCGTCCATCCGGCTCTCGATCTGAGCAACCTGCTTCAGGCCGATTTCGTGAATCTCAGCGGCTGTCAGATTCGTAGTGGTGAAGTGATGCAGATCGTACGCGTAAACGTCCGCGCCGCCCTTAAATCGCCACAGGCCCGCGTCGTCCGTCGCCTTCGCGCTCTGCGCTTCGAGCAGCGCAGTCGCCTTCTTCCATGCGGGATAAATGTCGTCGCCGACCACTTTCTCCGCCGCGGCGAGGAGTTGCTGGCGCTTCGCGTCGGGGAGCGACTTAATCGCGGCCATCTTGTCGGCGAACACAGTGACAAACGGATTCTGACTCGGGGAGGGGTCGGCGAATCCCTGCATCTGCTTGACCGTCGCCTGCAGAATGAATTTCGGCGGAACGATTTTCCTGGCTTCGAGGCGGCGCGCTTCGGCGATGGCCTCCTCCATGCGCGCCCGCACGTCTCCCAAAGCGGCCACATAGTTTTCCGCATCGCGTTCCGTCGCCAGCGGATGCCGGACCGTCATGGTCTCGACCAGCCCGACGTTGGCCCCGTTCATTTGCTCGAGTGGAAACGTGTAATCGAGAAAAGGCTCTTCGCGGACGACTTCGTTCAGTTGCCACTCCATCAGATCCGCCGAGGTCCGCTGCAGCTCGGTGAACGAGGCGCGGTTGAATTTGCGAAGTTCGGCGATGCCCTGGCGCGCGCGCTGGATGCGGTCGCGCTTCCAGGCGAGGGTCAGGGGCGTCAACTCGCGTTCGAGCTGATCCTGTTCGGAACCGGTGAAGTAGCGCGTGCTGGTGGCGAGGTTAGGATCGTGGCGCACCCAGTCCGCCGTGAAGTCACGGAAGAAATCGTCGATGGTGCGCGTTGCGGCGGGAGGAGTTTGGGCGAAGGCGGGAGCGGCCGCGAGCGCGGCTCCGCCGGTCATTCCGGCAGCGAGGAAGTCCCTGCGGGACAGGCTGGTCATGATTGTCAAGTATAGGGGAAGTTGGGTAGTCGGCGATTTGCGCGTTATACGACCAAGTGGTAGTCACTTCCCACAACGCCGTATGAACTAAGCCGCTGGCGCGGCGGACGCTACGCGTGGGGTAAGGCGGCGGCATTCGG
>Ga0181536_10007345_pt1 | contig 10850 bp, 14 predicted proteins | sample PEATcosm2014_Bin_41_FD_121105 | JGI IMG/M metagenome (GOLD analysis project Ga0181536, IMG submission 121105) | Peatland microbial communities from MTU Mesocosm Facility, Houghton, MI, USA - PEATcosm2014_Bin17_60_metaG | ecosystem: Environmental > Terrestrial > Soil > Wetlands > Peat | place...
ACCTCGAGGCTCCTCCCCACCGCGCTCGGGCTGGACCCGGCGCCCCTCAGCCGCCGGCTACGTCGTGGCCGTCAGTGGGGAATTTCGTGGCCACAGATGGGGAGTCTGACGTGGCCACGGACAAACCACCACCAGCACAACAGGCGGCGCGTTGGAATTGGTGTGTCTCTATGAGAGCAAGCTCGTTCATCATGCGATGCTGGACGAGCTCCTTACTCGGATGGGGCGGCGAACAGTTGCGCAGCAGCTTCCAGACTGTATTGGGGCGTCCAAGGAGTTATGTGAAGCTTTCGCCAAGGCATACCTGCAGGCCTTTCGCGAACCCTTCGGGCCGGAGGACGATCTGCCACGCCTTGCCGGTCGCGTTCGCGGGGTCATGACCCGACGGGCCCAGGGTCCCGGCGATGTCGCGCCGGGAACGCTCAAGCGAATCTTGGGCGGCTTAGGCGGGATGGTGCAAGGAGTTGCTGAAATGCGCAACACAGTTGGTACAGGACATGGACGTCCCGTGCCTCCACAGGGCCTAACCCCTGCCATGGCGAACCTTGCCGCCGAATCCGCTACCGTGTTCTGCCTCTTCCTTGCACGAACGTTCCTGGAAGACGCGCGGCGAGGCAGTGCAACCGAAAGGTTGGCTCGTGAAGGGGCCTGACCGCGCGCAGTCTTACGGTTGAGCGGTCAGAAGGGCCTCCATACCAGTCGTGAGCATGGCCATCTCCTCGATATACCGGCAGCACGGTTCCATCGCCTGGCGCTCCCCTTCGGTGAGGGTCTTGAGCTGAAGGAGCTTCAAAGGAAGGATCCCCCATGCCCACCCCAGTTCTTTGCCCAACCGGCTAAAGGCCCCCACTTGGTTAAGGATGAGCTGGGTGAGTAGCCTGCCCAGGAGACTGACGGTCGCGTCAGGAGGGGCCGTCCGCTCAGGGGGCCAGTACGCGGCACTCACGAGGCGGGGATTGTTCATGAGCAAGCGGCTGAGCTGGAAGCGCATGTCTCTTGCCCGTTTGAAGGTGACGAGAAGTTGCTCTTGGAGAGAGGGGGCAGCCTCGTCATAGATGTCAAGGACCGACTTCAGGATGGTTGGGTCGGTGTCGAAACCAAGGGCAACCAGGGGAGCCGCCTGGTCAGATTCCAGACAGCGCCTGATCACCACAACCAGCTGCTCCTCTCCTGTGGTCGAGCTACTTGGGCCGTCCATCTTGGTCCCCCTCTGAGGCCGTCTCTGGGCGTTGGGAGCCTGGCCGCCCCGTCCGGGCCTACAGCGGCAGGATCGTACATCCAGTCAGAGGGGCTGAGGTGGTGGCAGATGACGATCTACAAGTCGCCATGGTGCTCCTCTCGACCAGCCCCAATGCCCGCGTAATTGATCCCTGCCGGGAAACGCCCAACCCCTGAAGGGCAGGTCAGGTGTGTGATTCACCGTCAGCAAGGTGTGTAAGCCGCTCGTCCAGGAAGGGGTCGGACGCCCGTTTTGATCTCAGATCGGGAAACCTTGCAACAGCCCCTCCATCGCCCTAGGGTCAAGCGGTGGCGTGACGACCGTGCTGAGCTCAGCTCGCGGGGCGCCCCAGAGGGAGCTGCCACTCGGTCGGCGTCGGTGGGTCGTAGACACAGAAGGCACCCGTGCGCACCGAGCGGCGAAGGTGCTGACCAAGGTTTGGGTGAACGGCCTCGATGTGGCCGATGGCTTCCCGGATCCGGCCGGTGACGGCTTTGCGGGCTCGCTCCGCGGGGTCGAGAGCCCGGCGATTCCGACCACCCAGGCCGACCGCTGCGCTGAGCTCATCGAGCAGGAAGGCTCGCTCCTCACGCAAGTGTGAAGCACGCTCCGGGTCGTTGTCCGCGTCTGCGCGTGCCAGTTCGTCCTCGAGCTCAGCCAGGCGCTGCCGGTACTGCTGTCGTGCCTCCGCGTCCAAGGCAGGTCCCGCATGGGCTTCGAGGCTGAGGGTTTCGCCGACCAGCGGAGGAATCCGGGATGCCCGGGTGGGCAGCGCGGACAGTGCGCCAGCAAGGTCGACAGCCGCGATCTCCCTGCCGGGGGAGGCGAGTAGCACCGAGATGTCACGGAGGCCCTTGCTGTCCTTGACCCGCACCAGTCGACTGGCGAAACGGAGCGTCCAGAAATCTCCTTCTTGGGCGAAGACATTGGAGGCGCTCGCCGCGGCAACGACTGACGCCACCTGAGAGCGCGTCGTCTGCGGCTCGCGTGGAAGGTGCTTGTCGAGGGCGTACCGCACTGCCTCGGCGAGGGACATGCGGGCGCCTTCTCGCCAGGCGGTGTCGGCCTGCTCTGCCCCCAGAGCCCGCCGTCCTGCGTCCTGCACCTCTCGTGCCAGGCTGGCATCGGGGGCGTCGACGACACCTCCCGCGCGCCGGAAGAACTCGCCGGCGGCGGCGAGCAGGCGGAGTGAACGATCTTCCTCTCCGTCGCCATGCGCGAGGCGTGCCAGCCCGGTCAGTGCCTCCATCGCTGTCTGCAGGGCACCCATCCCCCCAGCCAGCTCCAGCTCATGTCGCCAGCTCGCCTCCGCGGCCTGCCGATCACCCGCGTGAAGCGCTGCGGTGCCAAGGCTGCCTTCGATCGCCGTGATCCACCACGTGTCACCAGATTCGGTGGCAAGGACGAGCCCGTCTCGCAGCTTGTCACACGCTTGGTCTGACTTCCCGGCAGCGTCGAGCAGCGCGCCGTGGTTGTTGATGATCCGAGTCAGGGCCTCATAGTCACCGGACTGCCTCACCAGTTCTTCTGCGTCCTCGACCAGCGGTAGGGCCACCCCAGGCCAACCGGGCAATCCCTCCCAGGCTGTGATCACACTGAGGAGGTTCAACGCCCGACCCTGGTATTCGACGCTTCCGAGATCACGGGCAATTGCCGAACACTCGTCGGCCAACCGCCGGGCCTCGTCGAACGCCCCCTGGGAGGCGGCGAGCCAGCTGGCATTGGACAGCGCGTGGGCGCGGACCTCGCTGGGTTCAGGAACCGCAGCTAGGGACCGCCACGCCCAGTTGTAGCCCTCCCCGCGCCGGAACGTGATCCAGTAGCGCTCGAGCGCCACGGTGAGCTGCAGGGAGCTTCGGGGATCGTGCTCCAACCCCCACTCGAAGCAGGCTCTCAGATTGTCGAACTCGCTGTCCACCCGGACGAACCAGACGCCCTGTTCCCCGCCGCGCAGGCCTCGCCAGATCTGGTCGGCCAGGGCGAGGTAGTGAGCCGCGTGTCGACCCTCGATGGCCTCCACCTCGCCGGCCGACTGGAGCTGGGCACGCGAGTACTCGCGAACCGTCTCGAGGAGCACGAGATGGGGCGCCTCTCCCGCCTCCTGCTCCAGGATGACCAAGGACTTGTCGATCAAGCTTGAGAGCCCGTCCAGGACGGAGGGCGTTGACTGAGACGCATCAGTATCGGCACAGACCACCTCTGCGGCCTCATACGAGAAGCCACCCCGGAACACGGAGAGACGGCGGAAGACGCGCCGTTCGGTGTCATCAAGGAGGCCGTGGCTCCAGTCCAGGGTCGCTTGGAGTGTCCGGTGCCGCGGCAGTGACGTCCGACTGCCTGTGGTCAGGAGCTGGAAGCGATCGCTTAGGCGCCGGTCGATCTCGCTGATGGGCAGAGTCCGGACGCGGGCCGCGGCGAGTTCGATGGCGAGCGGGATGCCATCCAATCGCTGGCAGATGCGAGCTACCGAAGCGGCGGTCCCGGCGGTGAGCGCAAAGCTGGGGAGAGCCGCTTGAGCCCGCTCGATGAAAAGCTGGACGGTGTCGAATCGCTCGAGCTCATCCGGGGGCATCAGCCGCGACGAGTCCGGGATCCGAAGGGCGGGCACGCGCCACGTGGTCTCGCCGACCACACCGAGCACCTGGCGGCTGGTGGCGAGGATCCGCAGCCCTGCGCACCGCTGCAGGAGTGCCTCCGCCAGCTCGGCGCACGCTTCAACTAGGTGCTCGCAATTGTCGAGGACGCAGAGCAGCTCGCGAGATGCTAGTGACCTGATCAAGCTCGCGGTCGGGGTGCGCATGGCCTGTCCGACGAGGCCTAGGCTGGCCAGCACCACGCTGGGTACCAGCTGGGCGTTCTGGAGGGGAGCGAGGTCGACGAACCACGCACCGTCGGGGTAGTCCTCGGCGGTCTGGCGCGCGACCTCCAGAGCGAGCCGGGTCTTGCCAATGCCTCCGGCACCGATCAGGGTCACCAGCCTGGACTCCGAGAGCAGGCTCTTGACGGTGGAGATGTCGACCTGCCGCCCGACGAGGCGGGTGAGTGCCACCGGGAGGCGGGTCTCGGCATCGGACGACCAGGTGTCCACTCTGACTCGCGAGCCTACCTAGAGTTCCACGCTGCGTCCAGCCGGCCAGGCAACGGGCCGCTCGGCTGAGGTGTCGCCGGCCGGCTCTTCAGCTGGCGCCTCCGACCTGGGGAGTCCCTGAAACCACCCCGCTGTCATTCTGTCTCGGCACAACCTCTGAGAAAGTGGAGTTCGCAGCCGGACCGACGTGTCGAACAGCCGGACCACAGCTGGCGGATCGCCAGAGCGTTTGTGGCACTGCCAGGCGGTTTCTGGCGCCGTTAGGGGTGAGGTTCGACCACCCCAGGACGTGGCGGACCGCTGAGGAGACGGACATGCACCCGGACATCCAGTACCAGCTTTACCGTATGGAGCACGAGGAGCGGATTCGCGAGGCGCAGCGTCACCAGCAGGTTCGCGAAGCCCTCGCGGCCACAAGGGCCAATCAGGCCCCGAAGCGGCCGGTCGCACGCTTGAAGAACAGGCTCGTTGCCGTTCTGAACGCTGCATTCGCCACCCCGCGTGCCTGATGTCAGCGGCGCCGGGTCTCCGGTTGCTGGGCGAATCGGCGAAACCGTCGCGCGAGCTGGGCGATGCGCAGGCCGCCCATCGGAGGGAACCAAGCACTGACCTCGGTGAGGGCGTGACGCTTGCCGAACGGGACACAGGGAGCGGGTCAGAAAAGACGTCAAGAGGGTCCTTGACGCACTTCCTCCCACTTTTCACGCCAAGGAGCTGCCATGCCTCAGAAACAGGTCCGGCGCCGTGCCGGCAACCGCTACACGCCGAAGCGGCTGGGCCCGGTCCTGTACCGCCGGGAGGGGCAATGGTCACCTCGCGCCTGTCCTCTCTTCCGCCGTCGAACCCTCCTGGGCGGCATGCACGGCATCCTAACGATGTCTACCGAGTTCCTGCCACCCGAAGCTGGCCTGATGCTCGGGAGTGAGATGACGGTGCTCGGAAAGGTGACGTCGGTCTTGGACCAAGAGGATTCGACCGATCTTCTTCGTCGCAGTAGCCTCGGGTATTTCCCCCAGGAACGTGTGCAGCAGTTGCTGGATCAACTGGACACCTCTCTCCGCCTCTCATTGCCTCAAGTGGTCATCCGGGGACCAGGCGTGCAACTCGTTCCCCTTGCCGTGTTCGTCTGACGGTGCCGGAGCGTGCCCCTTGGCCTCCATCGCGTTCCGCAGCACCTCTCTCAAGCGGACGACTGGGCTTTGGCGCCACTCGCTGCTTGGTGACGGCCCTTGCGTTCCAAAGTCGGATGACCGATGATGGATCGATACGTCGGGCGCAGCGAGGCACGAACCGCGCCCGGAGAACAAGCACGAGACTGTCCGGCCAACGACACCAACTCCGAAGCAAAAGCAGATCCTTCGCTGGGGGCGTTGACCACCCGTTAATGGCCCGGCCGGACGTCAAACCCTTGGGCGTCGAGTTCCCGAGCTAGAAGGCGCCTCCAATCCGGACTCGGGATGTAGCAGATGCCACCAATGTCGGTGGGGAGTTCCACCTCCGATTCATAGATGATCGCGACGTGGCTGCGCCCCATCTTGCCGAAGGTGTACCCGAGCTCGAGGACGACATTCTGACGAGCCCGCGGCCGAAGCACCGCAGCCGAAGATGCTCGATGGGGATCCCTAGGACCGCCCTGGTCGTCTCCGGTCATCAGGACGATGACATAGTCCGTCGGCTAGACGTTGGCCTCCAGTTTCTCAATGACAGTTTGACCGAGGTTTGGCTGATCTACCAGGACGACCGGCTCGGCCGCTGGTACTGCCTGACGGAGCCAAAGCTCGATGTCGCGCAGAAGCTGGTGGTCATGGCCATGCACGATGAACACGCGCCGCTTCCGATCGGGCAGTGGCGGTGTGACAAGAGGCGGCGCAACTGCCGGGATCGGCGCAGGCGCCTCCTCCCGTAAGCGGACCGCCAGGTAGTCGGCAAGCGTCTCGACGTCTCGGAAGTCGTGGATTCTGATGGGAACCTCATACTCCCAACCGTACTGTTGCTCGTTGTCAGCCGTCAATCCACCGTTCCCCAAGAGCTGCTCGGACTGCAGCAGGTCCCAGCACTGTCGGATGACGACGGTCGACATCCCAAGGGTGCCGTCGAAACCGGAGCCCCCGAGGTCCCCGCTGCTGAGCTTTGCGGAGGCGTTGCCTTCGGCGCTCAAGAAGCGGTGCCGAGCGAGGGTAAAGGCACGTCAGAATTGCTCAAGTACGACGGCGGAGTCGGCCCCGATACACAGTGCAAGACCAAGGACGCGCAACGACGTCCGTGCACCAACAATGGGAACGCTGCCTAGCCAGAGCGGTAGGCCTGCCACAGACCGAGGGATATTGGTCCCCGGGGGCAGAGCAATGGTTACCGACCGCTCGATCGAACGGAACTCTGGCCAGCGCCCCTCACGCTGGAAATCCTGCCACAACCTGCGAATGACCTCGCCCAGCGCATCCTCGAGCGTCGGACGACTGCCCTCTAAAGCCGCATACAGCTCTTGGCGAAGCGCTCGGAGAATCTCGATGCCGTGGGTGGTGAGGTAGACGCCGCCGTTCCGCAGTCCCAACTGATCCACCGCGGGCTCAGCAATCACCCCTCGATCGCGCAGGTTGGCCGCGGCGGCGAGATACTCCTCCAGCCCCATCCTCGTGCGGGCTAAGAAGGTCGCAAGATCAATCTGCCCAGCTACCAGCTGCCGATCTGGGTCGCGGCGCCGATAGGCGTCCAGCTCGCCGAGTAGATTGACGACTATGGCGCGATCGTTCACGCAGGAACCTCCCCTCGATAGGAACAGCAGTGCTAGCCAGAGCGTCGGCTCAACCGCAAACCAAGTTCGGACTTGGAGGCTCTCGAAGTACCACCCGGTCACACACCAGTTTGCGAGGTGCTCACAGTTGGAACCGACGAGGTTGTAGCGTCCGGCCGGAGCGTGGCGGCACAGCCACTCTGCCCGGGTGACGATCTCGTCCGGGGGCAGCGCGGTCGGCAATCCAAACCCTAGCCCAAACAAGAACGGACGTGGATGCCGTACCGTTACCGCGGCATTCCGTCCCTCGAACTTCGCGAGCGTGACGGCTCGGATTCGGGCGAGATTCTTCTTGGAACCGGCCCCTGCTGGACCACTGAACTCGATAACTCGACCGTCGTCGATGTAAATGCCATGGTGGTAGTAGAGCCGCCGACGGTGAACCCGAAGGTGGTCGCCGTGGACGAAGCATTGACCGCGGCGCTCAGGCGTATCATCGCCCGAACACCCACCGATAGGACCTGGCATCTTTCGGCAATCTCTCACGATCTCGAGGCAGTCATTGTCCTCCAGACGCCAAAGCAGGGGCGACCGGGTGTGGTCGTCCCGCTCGCTGAGCCTGGGCCGAGGTCAAGTGGACCAGGCGGTGCACAACCGCCGCCCCGAGGTATCTCTTTAGCCGGCAGCGAAAAAGACAGAGCGGCGAGGGCTAGGAGGGTGGCCCGAGCACGCGAACGGCAACGTCCACCGCCTCACCGGCGTTTGGCAGTCTTCTGGCGAGTGAACCCGGGCCGAAGTTTGCCCGCCAGAGCTCAGCACTCTGGCTTCTGCTCGCGTGGACACTGCGATCAGGTCGACGAGCTTGAAGGGCGAGTTATCGGCCGAGGTCAGCCGCTCCGCGGCGGCCATCACCAGCTGCCGCGTCGGCCGTCCGCTTGCCACCTGAAGCCCCCATGTGGGTTGACCGAGGAGCCAGGTCGCGCGGCCACCGGAGTACGCGGCGCTCCGCCCAGCCTTGCGCCGAGGTCCTCAGATACCCGGGACCGACTTCCGGGCCTCCTGAGGCTTCCTACGGGCGCGCTCTTGGCACGAATGGTCCCTGTGGAGCGATTTGACTGGCAGCTGGCGTCCCGAACCGCGCCGACGAGCCCTCCGACGCCGCGGCAGGCCGCCGGGAAGTGCGCCACGCCGGCACTTGAGGCACCTTTCCGAATACGAAGGCCGTCGGCGGGGTACCCTCCAGCCCTCCCCGCTTGATGGCGATCTCCGCCTCCAGGGGAGCGGCGGGCGGCAGCCGGCGTCGAGTGACGTCGACGTGGCCCAGCTCAGTATCCGGAATGTCTGCTGACGTGCCGCCCCAGGGGATGCTCGCCTGGGCAGCGCCGGACCCCAGCAGTCCCGGCCTGGCCACCCTCGGTGGCCACCTGCCGGTCATGGTGACCGTAACTCGTGGAGCCTGGTCACGCGTTATCACCTCCAATGGCTGGGCCGGGTGGGTCGATGGCCGAACCCTCGTGCCCTTTCCGAGCCAAGCCACGTGGGCTCCTACCCATGTAGTGCCGCCCAAGGGAACTCAGGCGCGGGCCGCCCCCGACTCAGCCGGTGCGGTCGTCGCCACCCGCCGTGGCCACCTGCGGGTTCAGGTCACCGAGGTCCGCGGGGCCTGGGCTCACGTGCTCTGCTCCAACGGCTGGACCGGGTGGGTCGACGACCGCCTGCTCCTCACCAGGGCGTAAGTCGCCCGACGAAGAGGAAACAGGACGCGATCGGGATCACACTGCAAAGCCATGCCGCCGGCCTCGTTGCTACCGAGAACTACCTGGACAGTCCCTACGATTATGTCAGACGAAGCGTCTGCATGGCGTACATGCCATACAGCCACACCCGTTTCCGAAGGGGTGGGGTAAACCCGCGTTCTCATCAGAGAAGGCTGGCGGATCGGCCTAACTTGGCGGAAACCTCGCGGCATGCTTCCATGACCTCATGAGCGATGTCGGTTGCGCGTTTAGGGGTCATCGTGATGATCCAACCGGACAGGCTCATACTCGCTACCAGTATGTCCGTGCCGTCAAGAATAGGCGCAGCGACACAGCGGATTCCCTTCTCATTTTCCTCGTTGTCGACTGCATATCCTCTTTGGCGGATTGCCTTGCAGTGGGCTTCCAGCGCGTATCGATCGATGATTGTGTTTGGCGTCAGAGGGACCAGCTCCATCGAACCGAGAAGGCGCGCTCGATCCTGCGGTGGAAGATAGGCCAGGATCACCTTGCCCGTCGCGGTTGAGTAGAGAGGGAAGTGGCTGCCCACTCTCGAGCGCATGCTCACTGCTTGGTTGCCCTCAATCTTATCGATATAGACGACCTCGCCCCCATCACGGATAGCAAGGTGAGACGTTTCGCCCATCCTGGCGGACAATTCTGCCATCACGCCGTGAGCGAGAGCGCGGACCTCGATGCGATCGACAAGAGCCGCGGTGATTCGCGTGAACTTAAACGTGAGTTGATAGCCAGCATCAGCGTCTTGGCCGACGTATCCAAGTTCCTTCAGAGAAGCGAGAAAGCGGTAGGCGGTGGCATGGTCAAGGTGAAGGTCGTGCGCGAGTTCCACCAGCCGAGCCGGCTTTCCTTGATCGGCAAGGTATTCGATGATGGAGAAGGCCCTTGCCACGGACTGGTTGCGCTTGACAACTCCCATTGGACGGCTAATTGTAGTCACATGGCAAATGGTGTGTCCACATAGTGAAACCAGTTGAGATCGACCCGATAGCTCTGATCGATAGTATTGGGCTGATTCCACTAGGAGTTCCCGGACCCCGAGCTGGCGAGCCGGGTAGGTAGAACGCTTGCAGATGCGGGCGTTCCTATCTCTTCGTTGCGGATCACGCCCGCTGGCTTCGTCGCGAGCAGGTCGCGCGTGAGCCTACGCACCTCATCGAGCAGTTTGCGGATCGCCGTCCATTGAGGACCGTATCTCCCTACACACATGTTCCGGTACTCGTACAGATCGGCTTGAGTAAGAGGCATCGCTCGCTCCTCGGTGAGGTTGATCGGCCACCTTTGGTCTTGAAGCGAGAGACAGGACTGGAACCCGAGACATCCAGCTTGGAAGGAAAGACGCCACCGCGCGGGCGGTGCGCGTATTCAGAAAGGCCCTCGACGCCAGCATGGCGCACTTTCTGAAGCCTTTACTCCTCGCTCTCAACCCTCCTTCTGCGTGGCTAGACGCCGCACAGGATACGCTGCATCCGCAGCTCCTCACTGCCACACCGCCACCACGTATCTCATTGCTCCGTGGGAGGTACCGGATGCTTAGTAACTGACGTTGGGGGCATGCCGATGGTCGGCCGCCTCAACCACTCTGGCCAAGCGCGTACGGGCCCTGCATGTGGCGGCGAGTCGCGCATCCACCGAGATCGCAATGGTGAACAGGTCAACGGCCTGCCGGGGGGAGGCGAGGCTCGAACGCGCGACATTCAGTTTGGATGGCAGATTCGCGGACTCGTGTTCGATCCCCTGGGAAACGTGCCTTCGAGCGCGTTGATCTCGCTGGCTCCCGAGGGTGGGCGGGCGGCCCCTTCATGCCGCGCTGTGACAAGGAGTGCCGCTCGTGTAGGGGTACGTTAAGGGGCATAGGCTGAGGCAACTCTCGGCCTGGTGTCGCGTATCAGCATCCGACAGTATGCGGGAGCAGCTAGTGCACTGACACGGAAATAGCTTGACGATTAGGGGGAGGTGTTGAGATGATCTCGGCATGGCCAATCGTCCCGCTCCCGCTCTGCGTCTCGACGAGGACAGCCGCGCTGCCCTGACCAC
>Ga0181536_10007349_pt1 | contig 10846 bp, 5 predicted proteins | sample PEATcosm2014_Bin_41_FD_121105 | JGI IMG/M metagenome (GOLD analysis project Ga0181536, IMG submission 121105) | Peatland microbial communities from MTU Mesocosm Facility, Houghton, MI, USA - PEATcosm2014_Bin17_60_metaG | ecosystem: Environmental > Terrestrial > Soil > Wetlands > Peat | place...
CGCAGCGGCTCCTTTCCCATCGGCGCAAGCCGCTGGGACTGACGAACCCTCGGGTAGGTCGCTCGATCCCGGTCGCGAGGCCGGGGCTAGAGGAATGATCGTCGCGGCGCGCTGCTGCAAAGTGGTGCGCCCCACAGAATCCGGCTTACAGGCTCATCCGCCAATTCTTGCCTTTTTTCAGTAGCTTACGAAACCTCATCTCACGACTGTGACGCCGGTGTGTCGGAACCACCAGGACGCCGACAGGATCTCGTCGCACGAATGTCAAACTTCCCGGCACGTTGACTTGATTGACGGTGAAACCTAAGATTGCGCCAGCCTCTGACCATGATTGGCCAAACCATCTCGCACTATCGCATCCTGGAAAAACTCGGGGACGGAGGCATGGGCGTTGTCTATAAAGCGGAGGACACCAAGCTCCACCGCTTCGTTGCCTTGAAGTTCTTTCCTGACGGTTTCGCACCAGACTCACAAGCTCTGAGCCGCTTCGACCGTGAGGCACAAGCTGCTTCTGCCCTGAACCATCCCAATATTTGCACCATCCATGAAATCGGCGAACACAACGGTCAGCCTTTCATTGCGATGGAATTCATGGAAGGCACCACGCTGAAGCACCGCATTTCCGGCAAGCCGCTTCCGCTTGAGGAAGTGCTGGAGTTGGGAATTGAGATTGCGGACGCACTCGGTGCGGCCCACAGCAAGGGAATCATTCATCGGGACATTAAGCCCGCTAACATATTTGTCACCGAACGCGGTCACGCCAAGATTTTGGATTTTGGGCTGGCGAAGCTGTTACCCGCGGGCGGTGCTTTGAATCTTTCGGCGATGCCCACAGCCAGTGAGTCAGAACATCTCACTCAACTTGGCACGGCGATTGGCACCATCACCTACATGTCGCCCGAGCAGGTGCGGGGCGAAGAACTAGATGCACGCACAGATTTGTTCTCCTTTGGTGTGGTGCTCTACGAAATGGTGACCGGGCTTCAGCCTTTCCGTGGAGAGACCTCTGGCCTGATTGCGGAAGCGATTCTGAATCGCAAGCCAGTTGCACCAGTGCGGCTGAATCCCGACCTTTCCGCAAAGCTGGAAGAAATCATCAACAAGGCGCTGGAGAAGGACCGGAAGCTGCGCTACCAGAGCGCCGCCGAGATTCGCGCGGATTTGCAGCGGCTGAAGCGCGATCCAGATTCGGGTCGTGCAACCGTCGCAGAAACCGAAGCCGGATTAAAGGCCGCCCGGGAAACCATTCGATGGGGGGTGGTCACTGGCGCAACAATACTGGTCATTGGACTGGCCGTAGGCGGATGGTTGTTTTTCTCCCGCAAGGCGCACGCGCTGACTGACAAAGACACCATCGTCCTCGCCGACTTTACGAACACGACCGGAGACCCGGTGTTTGAGGGCACACTGCGGCAGGGGCTTTCCGTACAACTGGAACAATCACCCTTCCTGAGCAGTATCTCTGACCAGCGAGTCCAGCAGACTCTTCAGATGATGGACCAGAAGCCGGATACGAAACTCACGCCAGAGATTGCGCGGGAACTCTGCCAGCGGACCGGCAGCGCCGCCGTCCTCGACGGCTCGATAGCGCAGATTGGCACGCAGTACCTCCTGACTCTCAAAGCGGTCAACTGCATGAGCGGCGAATCGCTTGCGAGCACGGAAGCTCAGGCGAGCGACAAAAACCATGTACTCGACGCACTGGGAAAGACAGCTTCGGAAATTCGGAACAAACTGGGCGAGTCACTAACCACTGTGCGGAAATTTGATACTCCGCTTGAACAAGCCACCACGCCGTCGCTCGAAGCCCTCAAAGCCTTCAGCTCGGGTCGTAAGGTTCAGAGTACAGAAGGGGATGCCGCAGCGATTCCGTTTTTCAAGCATGCCATCGAACTCGACCCGGAATTTGCACTCGCCTACGCATGGTTGGGCCTCATGTACGTGGATATTGGAGAGAACAAAATCGCATCCGACTACAACCGAAAGGCCTACGAACTGCGCGACCGAACCAGTGAGGCAGAAAAGTACTTCATAACGGCTCGCTTTGATAAGGGGGTCACTGGAAACATGGAAAAGGCCGAACAAACGTGTAAGCTTTGGATACAAGCCTATCCGCGCTCGGACATGCCGCAGACTACCTTGTCGGGGGCAATCTACCCGGCTGTTGGACAATATGAAAAAGGTGTTGAAGCAGGCAGAGAGGCAGTCCGTTTGAAACCGGACTTTTTCGCCTCCTACGCCCTCCTCATGTTCGACTACATAGCTCTGAATCGCCTCGGTGAGGCGAAGGCCACCTATGGGCAAGCTCTCGAACGCAAACTGACCAACCCTTACTTCCGTCTTCCCTTGTATCAGATTGCTTTTTTGCAGAACGATTCTGCGGGGATGGCGGAGCAGGTAGCCCAGTCGGCGGGCACGCCGGGGGTGGAAGATACCTTGTTGGCGAACGAAGCCGATACTGCCGCCTTCTCCGGACGGCTTAGAAATGCCCGGGAGCTTTCCGACCGTGCCGTGGGTTCCGCCGAACGCGCAGGAGAAATGGAAGCTGCTGCAACGTACTCAGCGCTGGCTGGCCTGCGAGAGGCTTTGTTCGGCAACTCAGACGAAGCACGGCGACGTGCCACTTCGGCGCTGGAGCGGTCGGCAGGCCGCGATGTGCAATATGGCGCTGCGCTCGCATTGACCTATGCTCGGGACGACGGGCGAGCGCAAATGCTGACCGATGATTTGGGCAAAAGGCTCCCGGAAGACACATTGGTGTGGTTCAATTACGTGCCAACCCTCCGCGCGAGACTTGTGCTCAACAAGGGAAACCCTACTGAGGCCATCGAAAGTTTGAGGGCCGCAGCACAGTATGAGCTAGGACAGACGACGGGCAGTAAGGTCGGGTGGACCGCCTTGTACCCCGTTTTTGTGCGAGGAGAAGCCTATCTGGCCGAGCATCAAAGTAGCGAGGCCATCGCCGAGTTCGAGAAAATCCTCAACCATCGCGGGACTGTGGTCAACGAACCCATCGGTGCACTGGCACATCTCCAAATCGGCAGAGCCTATGCCATGCAAGGCGACACCGCGAAGGCCAAGGCGGCCTATCAGGATTTCCTCACGCTCTGGAAGGACGCCGACCCTGACATTCCCATCCTCATTACTGCGAAATCCGAATACACGAAGCTGAAGTAATTTCGGCGCTCAAAATTGTGACGCCGGTGTGACGCAAAACCTACCCACACTGCCAAAGTTGACATCATTGACAGTCAAAGGCGGTTGATTCCAAACAACTTGTTTGTTTGCAATCCAGCCCAGACAATCCGGCTCAAAGGCTCATCCGCCACAAAGTTTTGAGAGAAAAGCAGTTGAGTTTTGTCCCCCAGGAATCGTGACAGAATTGTCACAACATCCGAAGTGATGCAACGCTTCCTGTGCTTGGAATAGGGTCCTGTTCCCGCTGATTTTGTGTCCCCCAAAGCTGGCCATCTTTCTGCAAAATTGACTTTTTCAAAACCACTCGCCATGTCGCGTAACCAGACTTCTGCCGCCGTACCAGGACGCCACATGTACGATTTCCGCGTTTCTGAGGTAGGCTACGCACGGTCTGGCGTGGCGCCCTTGCGCAATCTCGATGCTTGGGGCATACTCCGCGAAACAATTCCCTTAGCCTGCTTTTCGATGTGGTTGTCGCCAGAAGGAGACTCGTGAGGGAAACCACTTTGCTTCCTTGGGCGCTGTTCCTTGCCTCTGTTTCGCTTGGCTCTCTTAACGCGTATGCGCAGTCCTCTTCCGCACCTGCGGCGGTCCAACAAACTCCCGCAGCAGGCGCCACATCCGCACCTGCTTCCGACGTTGCCGCCCAGCCCGCCGCACCACCGCGCATCACAGCCTATACGCTCCCGCCCGATCGGGACAAGAAAGCGCGCGCGCTAAGCAAGGTTCGCTTGCGTCTGTACATCGTCAATCTGGTGTACGGCCTGGTGGTATTGTTGCTGGTGCTTCGCTGGAGGCTCGCGCCAAAATACCGCGACGCCGCCGAAAAAGTATCCTCGCGGCGATTTCTCCAGGTACTCGTGTTCTCGCCGCTTCTGGTGCTGACCATCGACGCGCTGTCTCTTCCGACCGGGGTATACGATAACTGGATTCAGCGTGCCTACGGGCTGTCTGTACAGGGCTGGGGCTCGTGGTTTTGGGACTGGTCGAAAGGCGAGCTGATCTCGGTCATTATCTTCACACTGCTCATCTGGATTTTGTACGGCGTGATTCGCAAATCGCCCCGGCGCTGGTGGTTTTATTTTTGGCTCGCTTCGCTTCCTATCATTTTGGCTCTCTTTTTTCTGCAGCCGCTGGTGATCGATCCGCTGTTCCACAAATTCGAGCCGCTGCAGCAGAAAAACCCCGCGTTGACGGCCGAGCTCGAAAAAATAGTGCAGCGCGCCGGGCAAAACATTCCACGCGAGCGCATCTTCTGGATGGGAGCGGCCGAAAAAACGACCGAGCTGAACGCCTACGTGAACGGTTTCGGCGCCTCCAAGCGCATCGTGGTCTGGGACACCACCATCGCCAGGATGACCACGCCGCAAATCGTTTTCGTCGCCGGCCACGAGATGGGCCACTACGTGCTCCACCATATTGTGAAGGGCCTTGGCTTTTTTGCGGCGCTGCTGTTCATCACGTTCTATCTCGGCTACAGGCTGATTGGCTGGGTTCTGGCAAGTTGGGGCCAGCAATGGGGGATCCGCGGACTCGATGATTGGGCCTCTCTTCCCGCCATGCTCCTGTTGGTTTCCCTAATCTCCATGCTCGTCGGCCCTATTGGCAGCACGTTCTCCCGATACCAGGAACACCAGGCGGATCAGTACGGCCTCGAGGTTACCCATGGGCTCACGCCTGATTCCGGCCAGGTCGCCGCGCAGGCCTTTAATATTCTCGGCGACGTGGATCTCTCCGATCCCGATCCGAATCCGATTCGTATTTTTTTGCTCTACGATCACCCAGCCATTCCCGATCGTATCCGTTTCTGCTTAAGCTACGATCCCTGGTCCCACGGCGAGCAACCCGAATTCGTTAAGTGACTCACTATGTCTTTGCAGGTGCCAATCGATACTCTCATGCTTTCGAGAAGAGCGAGTTATTGGGAAACAAAAATGTCTCGGGGTTGTGAATCCATTTGATGTCCGGCAAGTACGATCTAAAAGGGCACCCCTTTTGAGGCAGGTTTTGCGTGCTGACCCCATCCCCTGCCCTGATGGCCGTATAATTCTTTATGAACACCCGTATTAAGTTGACGTCGTACTTGTAAGGAATAAGCGATAAGCGATGCAAGGGAAATTAAGTCTTTCGATCCTGGTTCCGGTGTATGACGAACAGTACCTGGTGGAAGCCAGCCTGACGCGGCTGGCAGCGCTGGCGGACTGCCCGGACTTGGGGCGGGTCCGCGTGATTGTGGTGAACGATGCGTCGAAGGACGGCACGGCAGCGGCGCTCGAGCGGTTTCGGGACAATGTGGACCAGTTAGGCTTGAAGAATTTTGAATGGATTTTCCTGGAGCACGCGAAGAATCAGGGCAAGGGCGCGGCGATCCGCACGGCGATCGCTCACATTGATACGGACCTGGTCGTGATGCACGATGCGGACCTGGAATATCACCCGGGCGACATCGCGAAGATGGTGCCGCTGTTTGTGCAGGAAGACGCGGACGCGGTGTTTGGATCGCGATTTCTTTCGAGCGATTTCCGCCGCGTGCTGTTCTTCAGACACAGCCTGGGAAACCAACTGATCACGCTGCTGACGAACATCGTGACCGACCTGAACCTTTCGGATATCGAGACTTGCTACAAGATGGTGCGGGCGGACATCTTTAAGGGTATTCCGTGGGAAAGCGACCGCTTCGGCATCGAACCGGAGATTACCGTAAAGCTGGCCAAGCGCAAGGCGCGCATCTTTGAAGTGCCCATTCGCTATTCCGGCCGCAGCTATGCCGAAGGAAAGAAAATTACGTGGAAAGACGGCGTGCGAGCGCTGGGAGCTTTAGTCAAGTATGGCATCTCCGACAAAATTTATGTCGCCGATGCTTACGGCAGCGAAATACTTGCACGGCTCAATCGCGCACCGCGATTTACCCGATGGATGGCGGATACGATCCGGCCTTACGTGGGAGACCGCGTGCTGGAAATTGGCGCGGGAATCGGAAATCTGACCGCGAATCTTGTTCCGCGCGTCAAATATCATGCCAGCGATATCAATCCGCACTATCTCGACCGATTAGAGGCGCTTAAGCAGACGCGTCCGTATCTGCAGGTGCATTACACCGACGCCAGCGCCGCGGAAACCTACCCGGCAGAGCAGTTTGATACGGTTATTTGCATGAATGTGGTGGAGCACCTTGCCAACGATGTCGAGGCGCTGTCCAACATTCGCAGGAGTCTCGACAAAAATGGCCGCGCCATTGTTCTGGTTCCGAATGGGCCGCAACTTTTCGGTTCGCTCGATAAGGTGCTTGGCCATTATCGCCGTTATACGCAGGAACAATTGGTCCAGGCCTGCCAGAACGCGGGTTTTACCGTCGAAAAAGTGCTGAAGTTTAATCGCCTCGGCACACCGGGCTGGTGGTTGAACGGGCGGATTTTCAAGAAAGAAACCTTCGGGTTTTGGCAAATCAAATTGCTGAATTTTCTGGTTCCCCTGGTCCGGCCGATTGATCGCTTCTTGCCCTTCCCGCACTTGTCGTGGATCATAATCCTGCGTGTGGATCCGCAAGCATCCGTTGGTCCGGGCCGCAGCCAGACGGCCGCAAATATCTGAAATAATCAGGGCAGACGGTGAGCGCACTCTTTAGAGAAACCTCTCTCCCCTGTCCTGGAAAGTTCAAGAGGCATTCCCAGAAGCTCGCAGCAGTTTTCGCCCGGCGGCAGGAATGCCGTCGCGCTCGCTACCGGAAGCGCCTGGTAGTCAGGCTGAGCTGCGGGCGCGGAGGAACAGGCTACCGCTGAGGCGCGGAGGCGGCGGGCGCGCTGAGCAAGTTCAGCAGGTTTTGCGCCTGGGGGTTGTTCGGACCCAAACGCAAGGCATTCTGCGCGTCCTCACGGGCCGATGTCAGCTCGCCACGCTGAAAGTGAATGACCGCGCGGTTGGACCAGGCGCGTGCGTACCCGGGGGAATTCGCGATCTCCTCGTTCAAAAGCTTCAGGGCGTCGTCGTTCTTTCCGAGCTTCATGAGTTGCGCCGCCAGGTTCACCGCCCGGAAATCGTAATCGGGGTTGTCCCGTGGGGTCATGGACAGCCCCTTCTCAAAAAAATTGCGTGCCTCCTGATCATGACCCAATTGGGATTCGACAATCCCGCTAAACTCCATGGCCTCGGGATAGTCCGGGTAGATGCGCAGGGCGGTTTGCAATTCCGCGAGGGCCGCCGCCGGCTGGCCGCGATTCATGTACTCGCCTCCAAGACCAAAGTGCATTTTTGCGCTTCCAGGGAAGGCCCGCTCGCCGGCCGAGAAGAGACTGAAATTGTCCCGCCAATCACGGTTGCGGACCACCGTGCGCGTGGTCAGAGCCGCCACAACAATGGCGAGCACTGCCCATGCCAGTATCCGTTGGTGCTTCTCAAGCCGCATCCAGAGCAGGGCGGCGAGCAGGCAAAAACCGGCGGAGGGTAGGTACGCCAGCCGTTCACCCATGATCGTTCCCGTTGGGACCAGCAGGTTCGCCGTGGCGGCAAAACCGCTCAGATAGATGGCTCCTGCCAGGAACCATTCGCCTCGCTTCGTCCACAGGGTCCAGAACCACAGGGCCAGCACAAGCAAGGCCGCGACCGCCGGGATCACCAGGTGCCGCCCGCCCGCATAGAGAAGAATCGCATTATAGGAATAGTCGCAGGAAAGTTTGGCCGGGTAGACGTGCAGGCCGGCATACTTCCAGGCGACGCGCACGGCGTTGAGAATGCGCAGTTTGGCGGGAAGCCAGACGAGTGGATTGTCGAGAAAATTGACGATTCTTGGTCCGAACCGGCCTCCCTGGATTTTCCAAAGCAGGGCAATGTACACCGCAGCCACGCCGGCGATCCAGCCATAGCGATGAAGCGGCTTTAGCTTGCCGCACGCATAATCGCCGGCCAGCGCCAGCGGAACGAAGGCCACGGCCGATTCCTTGGACATCAGCGCCAGCACGAAACAGACCAGCGCGAGTATTGGCCGGTCGCGCAGGTGAAAGAGCCACGCCGCCAACAGGAATCCCACGGCCAGCAACTCGAAGCGTCCCACAATGGAGGCCACATCTTCGGTATGAATGGGGTGCACTGCGAAGAGCAAGGCAGCGACCCAGGCAACCGTCGCGCCTTGCTGCAGGCCTTCGAGAAGCTTTCGCAAGACCACGTAGAGCAGCAAGGTGACGGCGGCGTGCAGCAGCAGATTGAGCAGGTGGTAGCCAAACGGATGGACACCCCCTGCCGCCAAATTCATGGCAAAAGTGGCGAAACTGACCGGGCGGAAAATGTTACTGGCTCTGGTCGGTACGAATAGTCCCTTTACGGAAAGATTGGTCACCGTCGGGTTGCGCAGAATGTACGGATCGTCATCAAAGGTGAAGCCGTTCAGCAAGGTGTTCCCGTAGACGAGCATCGCCACGGCCAACAACAGCGCAACGCGCATTCGTTCACTCATTCCGCGCAAAACCTTTCGTGACCGTTCTTCAAACGTTTGGAGCCCGGCTTCGATGGCCTCTGGCCGCCAGCTCGAGCGAAAGATCCAAAGCGGCAAGCGGTTCTCCGCTCTCTCTTCCTCCAGGGCTCCATGAGTTGCGGAGATACCGTGTTTCCGGCACCCCTGGAGGTCAAGATTGTCGCCCTGAAGGCGAAGCCGCTGCCAATTGCAAGAAATTATGGAACGCCTTTCCCTACGATGCACGTAGTTTTAAAATGGAGTTGGCGATATGGAAACCCCTTACTCCATGGTCTGTCTCCACGCACTGGTTGTGTTGACTTAGGGAGGCGTCGAAAACTAACATTGCGCCAGTCGCTGCCCATGATTGGCCAAACCATCTCGCACTACCGCATCACCGAAAAGCTCGGGGGTGGGGGGATGGGCGTCGTCTATAAAGCGGAGGACACCAAGCTCCACCGCTTCGTGGCCTTGAAGTTCCTTCCTGACGGGTTTTCGCCAGACTCACAAGCTCTGAGCCGCTTCGAGCGTGAGGCGCAGGCTGCTTCCGCCCTGAATCACCCAAATATCTGCACCATCTATGAAATCGGCGAACACAACGGACAGCCCTTCATTGCGATGGAGTTTCTCGACGGGCAGACGTTGAAGCACTTGATAGACGGTCGGTCGTTGGCCCCGGAACAGGTGCTGGAATTAGGAATTGAAATAGCGGATGCGCTCGAAGCCGCCCACGCCGAAGGCATCATCCACCGTGACATCAAGCCAGCGAACATCTTTGTGACCAAGCGCGGTCACGCCAAGATTCTCGATTTCGGTTTGGCAAAACTGGTTCCTACCGGGCCGAGTGTCGGTGTGTCGCAGATGCCGACCGCCACGGCGGGGGAACTCTTGACCAGCCCCGGCACGACGATGGGCACGATGGCGTACATGTCGCCGGAGCAGGCCCGGGGCGAAGAACTGGATGCAAGAACGGACTTGTTTTCGTTTGGTGCGGTTCTCTACGAGATGGCGACGGGCCGGATGGCGTTCCCGGGGAATACCGCAGCCATAGTACACGAGGCGATTCTGAATCGAGCACCTGTTCCTGTGGCACGAGTGAAGCCAGAACTCCCGCCGAAGCTGGAGGAAATCACCAACAAGGCGCTGGAGAAAGACCGTAAGCTGCGCTACCAGAGTGCGGCGGACATCCGCACCGACTTACAGCGGTTAAAGCGTGATTTGGAATCGGCACGGGTGCCCATAGCGACGAGCGCAGCAGTTAGTGTCGGAGAACATCGAGGAATCCTGTGGAGGGTGGTTGCTCCAGCTACCCTTGTGGTTGCAGCACTTGCCGTTGGAAGTTACTTCTATTTCCACCGAACTCCGAAACTCACCGACAAGGACACCATCGTACTCGCCGATTTCGACAACAAGACGGGCGATGCGATATTCGACGACACGCTCAATACGGCGCTCAACGTCTCCCTGCGGCAATCGCCTTTCTTGAGTGTGCTCTCCGACCAGCAAGTCGCGGAGAACTTGAAATTGATGACCCGTCCTGCGGACACGAAACTAACCCCCGCGGTGACCCGCGAGCTTTGCCAGCGAGCGGGAAGCAAGGCATACATTGCGGGAACGGTTGGCAGTCTGGGCAGTGAGTATGTGTTGGGATTGAAGGCGGTGAATTGCCAGAGCGGAGACATGCTGGCGCAGGAGCAGGTGACGGCGGCGTCCAAGGAGAAGGTGCTGGACGCACTGGGCGAGGCGGCATCGAAGCTGCGTAGCGAACTGGGCGAATCGTTGGCTACAGTGCAGAAGTTTGATGTCCCGCTCGAAAAGGCTACGACGTCTTCGCTCGAAGCTCTGAAAGCCTACAGCCTTGGATTGAAGGCGTTTAACGAGAAAAGCCCGGCCGCATCCCTGCCTTACTTTCAACACGCCGTTGAGCTTGATCCGAATTTTGCATTCGGCTACTCGCTTTTGGGCACCGCCTACCTCTATCTCGGCGAGTCTGTGCGGTGCCGCGAGTATTTAACGAAGGCATTCCAGTTGCGGGAGCATGCCAGCGAATATGAGAAGCTGGCGGTCACAGGCGTCTACTACCCAGTAGTGTCCGGTTGAGCATTTTGAGATCTTTGAGAAGCTATTGGCGCATATGAATTTAGCAGCGACAACACGCGTTTTCGATTTGAATTGGGACGGCCCGATTCTCCATCCTTTGGCACC
>Ga0181536_10007352_pt1 | contig 10843 bp, 8 predicted proteins | sample PEATcosm2014_Bin_41_FD_121105 | JGI IMG/M metagenome (GOLD analysis project Ga0181536, IMG submission 121105) | Peatland microbial communities from MTU Mesocosm Facility, Houghton, MI, USA - PEATcosm2014_Bin17_60_metaG | ecosystem: Environmental > Terrestrial > Soil > Wetlands > Peat | place...
ATCGGCAGGTTCGTCAGCAACGGGGTGAGATAGAGCTGTGGATCGATCTCGTGGCGGCGGCAGGTACTGGTCAGGCTGGAAAGGATTGCGGCGGTTCTTCCGTGTGTTTTCGGCAAGAGTGCGTGACGCGATTTATCTCGCCTTGTTAAGTTGAGTCAGCCGCCAAGGACGGCTGGCATTGAGACACAAGAGCACATCGCCTATTCCCGAGCCGATCGTTCACCTTCAACGCCAACTGGAGCAGTTCCGCGATAGCCATCCGCCTCGGGCCAGGCTTCCGAAGTCGCTATGGCAGTCCGCAGTGGAGTTGGCCCGGGAGCATGTTTGTATTCGGTTGCTCACCCGCTGCGGTTGGATTATGTGCAGATGAAGAAACGGCTGGGCGGATTTGTGAAAGCGCCGAGAAAGGCAGCCGAGGCGGCATTCGTTGAACTGATCTCTGCGCATCCTGCGGCGATGTCGGAGTGCGTGATTGAGTTCGAGTCCTCGCTTGGCGGCAAGCTGCGCATTCAATGGAAGGGTTCTTCCGATCCTGACTGGGCAAGCCTTCTGCGTGGCTGGCGGGAAGCGGAGCGATGATCCATATCACGGCGCAGATGCGCGTGCTGGTGGCGATCGAGCCGGTCGACGGAAGGAAAGGGATCGATTCATTGGTTCGCGTCTGCCAGGGCCAGCTCTGTGAAGACCCGATGACTGGCTGTGTTTTTGTGTTCAGGAGTCGCAGGGGAACATCTATTCGATTGCTCAGCTATGACGGCCAGGGCTATTGGCTTGCGCAAAAGCGTCTTTCCAAAGGTCGTTTCACGTGGTGGCCTAAATCGAGTTCAGCGGCCAAGCCGTTGGAGGCTTACGAAGCGCAGTTGCTGATGGTGGCAGGCGACGTGTCGCGAGTGCGTGCGGCGCCGATGTGGCGGCGCGTGAGCGAGCTGAAGTAGGAATCGAGAAAATAATTCAGTTACCCCCTTACGTTCCAAGAAGAGTTGGTTCATACTTCTGGGCAATGGCCGAGTTCCGATATCGCGGGCGTGAGATTCGGGAGGAAGACATCCTCTATATACGCACGCTGATCGAGCGTTACCCTAAAGAAAGCCAGCGCAAGCTATCGACCCGAATATGTGAAGCCTGGCAGTGGCGTCAGGCGAATGGCGCGTTGCGCGATATGGTGTGCCGCGGCATGCTGCTGATGCTGGAGCGGGCCGGCCAGATCACGCTGCCGCCCGTCAGTTACGTGCGGCATAATCCTCTGGCATACAGAGCCCGGCCGGAGCCGGTGCTGATCGATAAGACACCCATCGAAGATCGCTTGCGCAAACTGCAACCGCTCGAGTTCGAGCAGGTGCGGCGCACCGCGCAGGAGCCGCTGTTTAACAGTCTGATGGAGGAGCATCACTATCTCGGCTACGAACAGCCGGTTGGCGAACACCTGAAGTATCTTGTCTGGACCGAACCACCCCAGCGACGAGGACCTGTCGCTGGGGACCCCGGTACAGAACGCCGTCCCATCGCATGCCTGGCCTGGTCATCGGCTCCGCGTCATCTTGGCAGCCGTGATCGCTACATCGGATGGGACGCCGCTGCGCGGCGCAGCCGCATCCGTTTTATCGCGTACAACACGCGCTTCCTGATCCTGCCCTGAGTGCGGGTCGAGCATCTGGCGTCGCATATCCTGGGGCGGATGGCGGCGCGGATCTCCGATGACTGGGAGCAGATGTACTGTCATCCGATTTACTTCCTGGAGACGTTCATCGATCCGGAGCGATTCTGCGGAACCTGCTATCGGGCGGCCAACTGGGTGCTGATGGGCAGGACGACGGGACGCGGCAAGCAATCCAACAGCTACGTTCCGAACCGGTCGATCAAGGAGGTTCTCGCGTTCCCGTTGACGAAGCGTTTTCGTGAGTTGCTGGGGGGCGTGGCATGAAGAAGACCAGGCGCCGCATCGACGTGAACCTGGAGGAGCTGGACCGGGTGCTGGATGGAGCGCGAGAAGCGCCGTTGAGCGAGTCCGATCACGGCAAACTGAAAGATACTCTGCATGCGATGGCGGCGCTGCTGATCCGGACGCGCAATACGGAGAAGACCAGCGAGGTCGTGGAGAAGCCGGAAGAGCCGGAATCGGAAACGCAGGCGGATGACAACAAGCCGCCACCGCCCGGACACGGCCGCAAGGGGGCAGAGGCGTTTGGCGGCGCGCGAAAGGTAGATATCAAGCACCAGAAACTGACCCATGGGGAGCGCTGCCCGGAGTGCGGCAAAGGCAACGTGTACGGGCAGAAAGAGCCGAAGGTGCTGGTGCGGATTATCGGTCAGGCGCCGCTGGCGGCTACGGTCTACTCACTCGAACGGTTGCGCTGCGGCGCATGCGGGCAGGTGTTCACGGCACAGGAGCCGGAAGGTGTGGGACCGGATAAGTACGATGAGACGGCTGCGGCGATGATCGCCCAGCTCAAGTATGGCACCGGAACTCCATTCAATCGGCTGGAACAACTGGAGGCACAGATGGGGATTCCGCTGCCGGCGGCCACGCCGTGGGAGATCGTCGAAGAAGCTGCGCAGGTGATCAAACCGGCGCGGGATGAGTTGATCCGGCAGGCGGCACAGGGCACGGTGGTCCATAACGACGACACCGGTATGCGGGTGCTTATGCTGCAGCGCGACCCCAAGGACGAGCGCACCGGTGTATTCACCAGCGGCATCGTGTCTGTCGACCAGGGCCGGAAGATCGCGCTTTACTTCACTGGAGGCCGGCATGCCGGCGAGAACCTCGCCGAGGTGCTCAAGAAGCGCAGCGCAGAGTTGCCCAGCCCGATTCAAATGTGCGATGCGCTGTCGCGCAATGTTCCGAAGTTGCCTGCGGGCGTAGAGATCCTGTTGGCTAACTGCCTCGCGCACGGTCGTCGGCAGTTCGTGGAGGTGGCGGAGAACTTCCCCCATGAATGTCGCTATGTGCTGGAGATACTGGGCCAGGTGTACGGTCACGATGCCGAAGCGCGCGAGCGCAGTCTGACGCCGGACGAGCGGCTGCGGCTTCATCAGCAATGCAGCCGGCCGGTGATGGACAGGCTGCATACGTGGCTGGAAGCACAGTTAGCCGAACGAAGGACGGAGCCGAACTCCGGGTTGGGCCAGGCGATCGGGTATCTGCTGCGGCACTGGCAGCCCCTGACGTTGTTCCTTCGAAAAGCCGGAGCCCCGCTTGATAATAATGTCGCGGAAAGGGCCTTAAAGCGCGCCGTTTTACATCGAAAGAACGCACTCTTCTACCGTACCCTGCATGGCGCGCAAGTCGGCGATCTGTTCATGAGCCTGATCCACACCTGCCAGTTATGTGGAGCCAACTCCTTCGACTACCTGGTCGAGTTGCAGCGCCATGCCCAGGAACTGGCCGCCTGCCCTGCGGAATGGATGCCGTGGAACTATCGCGAGACTCTCCACCCCACGGACAAAGACCCGTCCGTGGGGACTCCGGCTCTGGCGAGAACGATGGCTCTTCCCGATACGGCGGAATTATGATGAATCCCTGATGGCCGGAAAGGATCGTCTTCGGCCATGCGCGGAGAGCGTCTTCAAATGCCCATAAAACAAGGGTCCGGCCTCAAGAAATCCGGGAAGGTTTTTGGTCATGGGAAAAGCCGCCAGCTCGATCCGCGCTGGCCTCTATACCCGCGTCTCTACTCAAGGTTAGCAGACGCTGCCCATGCAGAGTCGCGCCATGCGCAAGTACAAGCGCTCTGTTGGTAGCGCAATCAGCATTGGAGCGATACAGTTGCTCGGAACCGGTGTCAAAAAAGGAGATTCCGGCTTGCAAGCGCGGGTCTGCCAGTAATGTGTGACCGCATTGGGTGTGACCACTTGCCGCCTATGTTCTGGTAACCGCCCTTTATCCTTCTAGTAATTCTCCTTTGGGGTTCTAACTTTCACAATACATTAATACTTTCTTAATCAGTGACGGCTAGATTCAGTTCAGTTTTTCTTCAGCTTATCGAGCGGCATGCTCGACGTTTGTGCATTTCGCCCAGTCGAAATATATGAGTGCCGTTGTGTGGCGCCACGATCACCGGAAGCGTGACCGCTAATGCGGCTGTAACCTTGGCTTTCAACGCGATCAACAGCTTTAACAAAACACTAGCGACGAGTGAGCAGGGAACGTGTGGCCAGTGAGCGGCACTCTCACGGCCACGCCTGAGCCTTCGACCTTTGGGCTGTTTGGCACAGGTCTGGTTCTGCTTGGCGTAATTCTGTGGTCCCGCCGCCGTGCGCAGGCGTCGCATGCTGGCGCAGGGAGATTCTTTACAGGGATTGCATAACACCTGTAACAGCGGGTTTCTTCTTCCTTCTGAACGTACTACGAAAGCAATGGGTCTGATGTAACGGACTTTCCGCCGCGTTGAATCGAAGGGCGGGGGTCGTTGGAAAGGATTAAGGACGCAAACCAGAAGAAGATTTTGCATAACCTGGCGGCGTTTCTGCTGTGCTAAGCGGACGTCGCTGTAGCTCAAGCTCAGGTTTCGTTGATCGCCATCTCGCCGAACTCAGGGCAGGCATCACAAACCTTCAAGGCGAACAGGCAACGCGCCCGAACTCGGCTTGATTCATCCTTCATAGCCCGCGACGCTTTGGCGGAGTCTCTCCGCCGGCGTGCCTTGCCGCGCTGGACAAGATTCCAGCAGGAGATATGATCATGAGAGTTACAACTTTGGCCTCCACGGCTGCGGCCCGCAAAGCGGGAATGTGGCAAGTTGGATTGCTATCAGGTACGCTGATCCTTGCCGGATGCAGCGCGAGTTCGCCGTTCCACGCCGCTTCGACGGCTGGCGCGACGACCGACAAAGCTTCCTTCCCGGTCCAGGGGAGGGTACACGGCGGCCAGTTTCCAGTGACCGGATCGACCGTGCAGTTATACGCAGCGGGCGCCGGAAGTTATGGCGCCGGGGCGCAGGCTCTGCTCACGCTGCCAGTTATCACCGACGCGAACGGTAACTTTAACATTCCCGCCGGCGCCTACACCTGCCCGTCCGCCAGCACCGAAACTTACATCGTCTCCACCGGCGGCGATCCCGGACTTGGAAGCGACAATCCAGCGATCTCGCTGATGGCGGCTCTGGGGCCGTGCGGCAGCCTCGGCTCAATTCCGTATGTCGTCATCAATGAAGCTACCACCGTAGCTTCGGTATGGGCGCTGGCGCCATTTATGAATTATGGAGCCGAGGTGGGAACCATCCCAACCAATACGCTGGGACTTACGACCGCATTCTCCAATGTTAATAACCTCGTGGATATAACGCAAGGCTCGGCTCCGGGACCGGTCACGCTTTCTGGAGTTACCATTCCGGTCGCGGAGATCAACACCCTGGCCGATATTCTGGCGAGTTGCATTAACTCAACCGGCACGGCCGCGTGCAACGCGCTGTTCGCCGCCGCCACGCCTCCGGGCGGCTCGGCTCCGACCAACACCCTCGACGCGGCTCTCGACATGGCGCTCAATCCGGCCAATAACGTGGTCGCGCTATTTAATCTGCCTACGCCGGCCGCGCCCTTCTCGCCTGTGCTAACCTCCCAGCCGATTAACTGGTCGCTAGGAAACTGCATCGTGACCAATCCCGTGTCCAGCATAGCGAGCTTGTCGCCTGCATCGGGAACGCTGGGCCAAACGGTACCGGTGACCATTACCGACCTTTACACGAACTTTGTGCAGGGTTCCACGACGGCGAGCTTTCCGGCCGGTTCTGGCATTACCGTCAGTAACTTTACCGTCACCAGCCCGACCACAGCAACTGCAACTCTGAGTATTTCTGCTTCAGCTACCGTGCAAACGGACACGATGACGGTTGCCACGGGCGCGCAAACGGCGACCGGGCCCTTCAGCGTGGGCGTGGTGACTCAGGCCGCTTCGAACTCCTATGGCGCGACCGCGGCGCAGTATCACAGCGTCAGCTCCATGACAGCGCTCACGGCGGCACAGAAGCTAGCGCTGCTGCAGGCGAACATCAAGTACGTCTTCGTGATCTTCCAGGAGAACCGCTCCTTCGATCACTACTTCGGCACCTTCCCCGGCGCTAATGGGCTCTTCGCGACCTACCCCAACGCAAACCCGGCCGATCCTTCCGCCTTGCCGGCCAACGACCCGTCGTTTGCGAGCAGCTTCAGCTCCGCGATCCAGAACGTCACGTCCAACGGGACCGTGTCCTATACCACGCAGAGTCCATTCCTGGTGCCACGCCAGATCGTCAATCAGTCCGGCGCCACCACGACGATCTACTCGGAGGACATGTACTCGGTGGATCACAGCCACACCGGCTACGTCGCCGATCTGCACTCCGACCAGGCCACCCGCTCGATACCGCAGAACGACGGCTACCCGCTCGATCAGGAAGGTCTCTACTACAACACTGACTCCTCCGGTACGAGCGCGCCAATCTACAGCGCCTCCACCCACGCTACGCCCACCAGCCAGGTTACGCTGCAAGCCAAGCAGAAGGGCGAGATCGTGATGGGTCACGTCGACTGCGACACGATCCCGTTCATGTGGCAGTACGCTGACCGGTTCACGCTGTTTGACAATATGCACCAGACCGCGATCGGGCCTTCGACTCCGAATGCGATCGCTATGATCGGTTCACAGACCGGCGACACACAGTGGGTGCTGCATCCGAACAACTATGACAGCTACAGCATCACCTATGGCTCCGGGTCCGCGGTGGCCCACATCCAGTACTCGCTGCCGAATCTGACCGACACTCCGCCGTTTGCAGGCAGCGCAAGCGACAATGCGGCGGTCAAACCACCTTATGGACCGGACGAATCGAGTGGCCAGGGGCCAACCACCATCGGCACCCCCAAGGCCGGCCAGGAAACGCTGACGTTCGCTTCGTTGCCGCTTTCGTTCATGGGGAGTGAGATTAACAGCATCACGGCGTCGGATCAGCACTCTGCTTTCGATCTGGCCGATGTGCAACAAGACATGGCAATCATCGGGGCGAACAACCCCAACGTACCCTGGGGATGGTATCAGCAGGGCTATGGCATCGAGACCTTCGATAACACAGCGTTCGGAGACGACGAAGCCATCTACACGACTGCCCCGGAACACGCTTCCTACATCGTGCACCACAATGGCCCGCAGTACTTCGGCTACCTCGGCGATAACACCCAGGAACAGGGCAATATGCATGGCCTGAGTCAGTTCTACAACGATGTCACCGGTGCTTTGACCCCAGGTGTCTATTACATCCGCGGCGGCTATTACAACAACCTCAGCCAAACCCCGCTGGATCCAAATGCGACCGTTAGGCAAGATTTCACCGGCAACGACGACCATGGCTCGTACTCGGACTCGCAGATATCGGAGTCCATGGTAGCCCAGACGGTCAACGCGATCGCGAGCAGCCCCTACTGGAGTCAGAGCGCGATCATCATCACCTACGATGAGTCGGACGGATTCTTCGATCATCAACCCGAACAGTTCCGCAGCTGGGGTCCGGACGGGCAGCCCGAGACCGGCGGCCCACGCATACCGCTCATCGTTGTCTCGCCCTTCGCGGTCACGCATGGCGTGAGCCACGTCTACAGCGAGCACTCCGCGGTGATTCGCTTCGTGGAGGAACTGAAGGGTCTGGTTCCGCTGGGGCAGTTGCCGGACGAGGCCGCGGCGCTCGCCACCGGAGCAACCCTTTGCGCGAATCCGCCCGCCTATGGCTCCACTCCCGCACCGACGCTGGTCAAGCCTGGCGCGCAATCGACGTCAACAACGATCAATCCGTTCTGCAAGCCCAACGGCACGGCGCAGACCGCTCTGGGGCCCGGAGACGTTTTTCCCGGCATGGGCGATCTCACGGAAGCCTTCGACAACGATCGGCTGCTTGGCAACATTGCCCCGCTGCCGGAGACCTACGCCACGATTTCGTCCCCGAGCACGCTGCCGCACTACAGTGCAATCGGCGCCTGCTCCAACCAAGCGCTGAGCATCGTGCCGACGGACTACAAAAACGGCGTTTACAGCTCGACGCCGTTCGATCCGACCCAACTGTCAGCAGTTCCGGTGGTCGATCCGCCGCCGGCGGACTTCAATCCGCGTCCGACGGTGAGCGTCGGCAGTCCGTACTACAACACCGGCAATAACACTACCGCTAACTCTCCGAACGGCACTGGCGGCCCCTGGCCCCAGTGATCGAGCAATTAACTCAACTCAGCCGGGACGGCCGCAAGGCCGTCCCGGTTTCTTTTACGATGAGGGATATGAACTCCAAGTGGAATGGATTATTGGCGGCAGCACTGTTGGCGCTGACGACCAGCGCAGGCGCAGACACACCAACCAGCACCACCGCTTCTACGCTACAAAAGATTCAGGCGGCTGGAGTGCTGCGCTGCGGCGTGGTCGTGGCGCGGGAAGACTGGAACAAGGTCGACCTGCATGGAGATTTGAGCTCACTTGATGCAGAGATCTGCAAGGCTGTGGGTATCGCGGCTCTTGGCACGCGCGCAAAGATCGACATCAAGATATTCAATTCCGAGGCCGAGGCCGAAGAGGGACTCAGTCAATCGCGTGTTGAGCTGGTGGTCGGAGTGACTCCGAGTGTAGCAGCGGCCGCGAAATGGAAGGTGGCCTTCGGCCCGCCGGTGTTATACGACGGTCTCGGCGTTCTGGTGCGACCGGAGCTGCCAGCGATGCACGTGAAAGATCTTGCCGGCCGCAAGCTTTGCGTGATCGACGGTACCGAAAACGACCACGTGCTGGAAGCGCGCGCCAATGCAGGCGCGCTGAAGATGCGGGTGTCGACGTGGCAGGAAGAGGGTGAAATGGACGACGCCATGGCGACTCACTGGTGCGATGCCGTGGGCGCCTACGTAACGCGGCTGGCGCCGCTGCGTCAGCAATACCGGCAGCTTGTGAACGCGCGCATTCTACCGGAACTGTTGACGCTTTCGCCCGTTGTTCCCGCTTACCGGCGCGACGACGCGCAATGGGGCCTGTTGATCGACTGGACGATCCATGCGCTTGTCCAGGCCGAGGCGAGCGGCGTGACTCGCGCCAACGTGGTCGCGCAAAAGACGAGTGAAGACCCGGTGGTGCAGCGGTTGCTTGGGGTCGATTGGGTTACGAGCCAGGCGCTGGGGCTGCCGAATAAGGATTGGGCCGCCACGGTGATCTTTGCGGTGGGCAATTACGGCGAGATCTACCAGCGCACCGTCGGCGCTTCTCTCGGGCTACCGCGTGGAGTGAATACACTGTGGGTGGACGGTGGACTGATGCATGCGCTTCCCATTCAATGAAGGCGCAAACCGCCGTGATCCGCTGAATCTTTAGAACCCCAGTTGTCGATAGAAGCTGAGGTCTTTGCCGTTGTTGACCGTCAGGAGGCGTGAACTGTCTGGGAGCCTGAGTATTCCCGTTGGCATGTTAAGAGCGACTGCGAGTTGCCAGCCCGACTTATCGCAGCTGACATGGCCCTCCTGCGTGTCGTTCGACGTCATTGTCCACCAGCGGTAATGTGACAGATGAAGTCTGGAAGCGATATATCGAGGAGCAAAAGCCCCGGAGCCAGACGATGACTTCAATGTGGTGTAATCGGCCGCAGGGCCGATCAATCCGGCTTCCAGCCGTAACCCGAAGCCACCGCCTGTTAGGCGGTGGAGCGCTCACGGAGAAAGGGGCGATGATTCGCGTCTTCAAGAGTCTTGTGCGCGAGCGCTGGCGCCTGTTGTTTCTATGCGGTGTTTTCTCGTGCACGATGGCCTGGGCAGGCGTGGGAGGAAGCGTTTCCGGAACGGTCAAGGACCCGTCAGGAAGCGTTGTCCCAAATGCTGGCGTGACCATTCGGGAGGTCAACACAGGGCTCTTGTACTTGACGCACACCGACAGCAAGGGGTATTACGCCATACCTGTTCTGCCGGTCGGCCATTATGAACTGGACGTAGAGGCTTCCGGCTTTTGCGGCTACCGGCGCAAGGAGATTGCACTGGACACAGATGCGGCCCTCACGCTCGATGTTCCGCTGGCAATCGGAAACGTCACTCAGATCGTAAGCGTGAACGACGACACTGTGCACGTCGAAACGGCAAGCACGGAGATGGGGCAAGTGATTGGCGGAAGGCAGATGACTGCGGTGCCGCTCGATGGCCGCAGCTTCACCGACCTTCTTTCCCTTCAGGCGGGTGTTGCGCCATCGGCATCCGGCACTCTCGAAGATTTAGGAGCGACGACCCTCAATCCTTCAGGGACGCTCAATCCCGGCACGATCTCCTTTAACGGGCAGCGGGAGTCGGCCAACTCTTTCACCGTGAACGGCAGCGATGCGGAAGAGAACGTCAACTCCGGCACGGCCATCATTCCCAACCTCGATGCGATTGCCGAGTTCCGCATCGTCACCAGCAACTTCGATGCCGAGTATGGAGAATATTCAGGCAGCCAAATCAGCGTTATCACCAAGTCCGGCGGCAATGAAATTCATGGCAGCGCATTTGACTTTCTGCGCAATACCGATCTCGACGCGCGCAACTACTTTTCTCCCACGCGGGGAGTTTTCCGCCAGAACCAATATGGGAGCACCTTCGGCGGACCGGTTCGCCGCGACAAGGTCTTCTACTTCATGGACTATCAGGGCACCCGGCAGACGATGGGCGTCGATACGGGAGAGATCAGCGTGCCGTCGAATGCGGATCGAGCGGGCGACCTTTCCGACGTTGCCGGCAAGCTCACCGGAACGGTAAGCGGTCCCTATTTCGCATCACTGCTGTCCGGCTATAAGCTGAACAGATTCAGTTGGTTGCCGAGGCATGGTAACTCGTCTTGGGAGGCGATCCTCTGAAGTGCCCGTAAAATGGGGGTTTTCTCGAACAGAGTCAG
>Ga0181536_10007355_pt1 | contig 10841 bp, 11 predicted proteins | sample PEATcosm2014_Bin_41_FD_121105 | JGI IMG/M metagenome (GOLD analysis project Ga0181536, IMG submission 121105) | Peatland microbial communities from MTU Mesocosm Facility, Houghton, MI, USA - PEATcosm2014_Bin17_60_metaG | ecosystem: Environmental > Terrestrial > Soil > Wetlands > Peat | place...
CTGATTAAGTCGGCTTTTTGAAGGGTACGGGCTTTAGCCCGTACATAAACCCTGCAAAATCAACGCGGGCTTTAGCCCCTGAGGGAAGGTTCACTTTTGCGGTAGGACTTATTCAGAGCTTCCTTAGCCGTGCCGTAAGTGCCGCAAAATCAACGCGGGCTTTAGCCCCTGAGAGAAGGGTCGCTTTACGACAGGACTTATTCAGAGTCTCCTTAGGGGTATCGACTTTCTCTCCACATTTTTGACAGACTACGTAACCATTTTCAAAGTAATGTGGTGCAGAATCAACGAGTCTGGGCAATATATAGCTACACGCGGAACATGCTCCGCCTGCTTCGTATGTGTGGAATGAGTCATTTTCCCCGTAGATTTCCATTTGCAATCGCACTCCATGAGCACCAATAAAATTCTACAAGGTAGCCTACCCGGAAGTTGGGCGACTCACTTCGTTCAGTCCAGCTTCACAAACCGCATCGCCGCCGAATTCATGCAGTAGCGCAGACCCGTCGGGCGAGGTCCGTCGTTGAAGACGTGGCCCAGATGCGCGTCGCAACGGCGGCAGGAGACCGCGGTACGGTCCATCCCCAGGCTTGAGTCGCTGGTTTCCGCCACGTTCTCGCGCGCAATCGGCTGCCGGAAGCTCGGCCAGCCGGTGCCGGAATCGAATTTGGTCTCCGAGCTGAACAGGGCCGTATCGCAGCAGATGCAGCGGAAGATGCCGCGCTCGTGCAGGTTCCAGGTGTCGCCGGTGTAGGCGCGCTCGGTGCCGGCGTGGCGAGTTACATCATAAGAGATCGGGGAAAGTTGCCGCTTCCACTCGGCATCGGATTTGACGATGCGAGGAACGGTCGCCTTGCCGGTCCTCTTGCCGTCTGCCGAAAACTCCACAATCGTCACGTTCGCCGGAGCATCGGCGGCGGAGACCGGCTGCATCTCGACAAATGTGGCGCGGCGCAAAGCCCAGAAGGCCGCTCCGCAGGCCGCGCCCGCCGCCGCAACGATAAAAGCGCGCCTGCCCATACGGGCAATCCCTGTCGCCGCATCCGGCTGTAACTGCTTTTGCAGAGGATTCTTCATGGGCCTTCCTTTCTGAGTTAAAGAGCCTTCATCCGAAGGTGAATGCAAACGCCTGTACGCCTGGAGCAAGAAACTCTATCTCGAAGGTTCGATCCCGCGCGCCGGTCTGTTGACGGATCAGTTGATAGAGGCGGTTTTCCGTAACGGTTCCATAGCCGTCGGCATCGCTGTCCAGGCCGTGATCCGCGCCGGGCGCATGGCCGTCCAGAGTTACTCGAAAACGGACCGGCTTTCCATCGCTCGATGGCCCCAGGACAAGGTGCAGGTCGCGGGCATGAAAGCGATAAACGATGCCGCCTGCCGGAGAGAGCCCAGCCGGAGCGAGTAAGGTAGCGATCTGCGCGGCGTCGTTCCATCTGCCGATAAACGCCCATTGGTTGAGTTGAAGCGCGGCGGGGGCGCGATAACTCTGCGGCTGGTCGTCTTTCAGCCCGCCGGGAGAAGCGAAATTCTCCGCCCGGTCGTACCCGATATAGGTTTCGGGCGACTGGACGGCGCTGAGATCCGAGGCTGCCTCCGCGCCGGTTGCGGCGATCTTCGCGGGCGCGCCGGAAAGCGGCCGGTGATTGCTTTCCTCCAGCAGGCCGCGAATCCAGGCTTCGGATTGTTCATCGTCGCCTTCGCCGAAGTGGTGGTAGCGCACGTGTCCGGCGGCATCGATGAAGTACTGCGCAGGCCAATACTCGTTGTCGAAGGCGCGCCAAATCAGGTAATCGTTGTCCATCGCAACGGGATAACGAATCCCCAGTTCTTGAACGGCCTTGCGGACGTTCGACTCATCCTTTTCAAAGGGAAACTCAGGGGTATGGATGCCAATGACAATCAGGCCGCTGTCCTTGTATCTCTCATGCCAGGCCTCGACGTAAGGCAAGGTACGCAGGCAGTTGATGCAGGAGTAAGTCCAGAAGTCGACCAGGACAACCTTCCCGTGGAGCGATGCGGGAGTAAGTGGTTCGGAACCGATCCACGCCGTAGCGCCGGAGAGATCGGGCAGCATGATTGGACCGGCGTCGGAACCGTCACTGCCGACGGTGATGGTTTGAATGGTGCCCGGATGCTTTGCCTGATGAAAGCGGTCGAGAAGACGCTGCTCAAGACTTGACGTACTGGCCAGGGAGAGTTGGGTGAGTACGCCGCGATCCAGGCCGAATGCGACAGCGGCGACGCCCGCCAGCACCAGCGCGCCGAGAATGCGCCGTATCCACTCCTCGGCTCCCAGCCCGCGCTTCATCGCAGCGAAGACCCGGCCTCCGGCGAGCAAGGCGACGGCCAGCGAAGTTGCCGCGCCGGCAGCGTAGACGAACAGGAGCAGGGCGGTATGGGCGCTGGCTCCGCCGAGAGCCGCTCCCGTAAGTACGAGGCCCAGGATGGGACCGGCGCAAGGCGCCCACAGCAGCCCGACGCCAACGCCGAGGAGAAATGAGTTGAGGCTGCCCGGAGTTGCCTCGGAGCTCCGCGACAGTTTGCCGCCAAGCCGCACAAGCGGGCGCGAAAGGCGCTCGGCGAGCGAAGAGAAGAGCAGGGTAAGTCCGAATGCCCCAAAGAGAACCAGCGCTCCGATACGGCCAAACTGATTGGCGCGCACGGCCCAGCCTCCTCCCACCGTAGCCAGACTGGCAACCAAGGTAAAGGTGGCCGCCATTCCGGCCAGCAACGGAAGGCCGGAGTTTCGGAAAGGCCGATCGGAACGCGCGAAGACGAACGGGAGCACCGGGAGGATGCACGGGCTCAGAATGGTGAGAACTCCGCCGAAATATGCCAGCAGCAGTAAAAGCATAACTCCGATTTACTCCTTTGGACCTGCGCTGCGTGCTATGCCGCCGATGCGGAAGCTGGAAAACCGCCATACCCACTATGAGACTGCGGAACCCTCAAAAGGATGCGGATTTCGGAGTTTTTGTGCCTGTTCCGCATCTGGGCGGCAGATCGACTACGATGGCTTCATGGCCGCGCTGCTCGATATTAGCAACTTGCAGATTCGTTTCGGAGCAGCCGAGGCGGTACGCGGCATTGGGCTTCAGCTTCATGAGGGCGAGGTGCTGGGGCTGGTGGGCGAGTCGGGATCGGGCAAGAGCGTTACGGCGCTGGCGATCATGGGCCTGCTGGGAACTGCCGCGCAGATTACCGGCCAGATACTATGGCGGAGCGCCGGCGGTCCCACAAGCGCCGGCGGCCAAATAATAGACCTGCTGCGGCAGCCTGCAAGCGCTCTGCGGCGGCTGCGCGGCCGTGAGATAGCCATGATCTTTCAGGAGCCGATGACGGCGCTGAATCCGGTGATGCGGATTGGCCGCCAGGTGGCCGAGAGCGCTGAAGCCCATTTCCCCTCTTGGACAGGAAGAGAAGCGAAACGAAAGGCCATCGCCGCGCTGGAGGCGGTTGACCTGCCCGATGCGGCGCTTCGCTACGGCGACTATCCGCACCAGTTTTCCGGCGGCCAGCGGCAGCGCATTCTTATCGCCATGGCGCTCATCAACCGGCCCCGGCTGCTGATCGCCGACGAACCCACGACCGCTCTGGACGTGACCGTGCAGGCGCAGGTGCTGGAACTGCTCAGGGAGTTGCAGCGGCAGCACGGGCTGGCCATGCTCTTCATCTCCCACGATCTGGCCGTAGTGGGCCAGGTGGCAAGCCGCGTGGCGGTGATGCGCGCGGGACTGGTGGTGGAGTCGGGTCCCAGTGCGCGGCTGCTGACTGCGCCGGAGCATCCCTATACGCGCAGTTTGCTGGCCGCCGTGCCCACGCTGAGAACCGATCGCAGCCGTCCGCTGGCGATGGCCGGAGATGACCTGCCGCCCGCGGAGCTATACTCTCTCCATGCGGTATGATTTCATGGAAGTTATCGAACGGAGGAACGAGCTGCGCGCCGTCTCCCCGCGCCGGGTTCCCAGCGCGAGCCGGCAGACCGGAGCCGTGAACGACGTGGCAAGAGCAAGGAGAAATCGACCCATCACGCAATTGATATGCGTCTGCGCCGCGGCGCTGCTCGTAAATTTGTCCGCGTGCAACGCGCCGATGGTGCTGAGCGGACTAACTCCACAGCCCACGGATCCTACGCTTCCCCAACAAACCCCAAAGCCTGCGCCGACGGCAAAGCCCGCGCGCCACGCAAAAAAGTCGCCCCCCAAGCCCGAACCGACCCTGGAGGAACTCGTCGAGTACCTGCGCGGCAAACTTCTTGCGCTCAGTCCGAGCGACGATATCAACGACAATCTCGATGTAGTCTTCGATCCAGCCGCCAGCTCGTTGACCGTCACCCAACCCAATAGCCGGTGCGATCACTTCATCAATGCGCTGGACGCAAACAGCCTCTCCTGGGATATCTTCGATCCAGGCGATACCCACAATGAGCGCGAAGAGTTGTTGCGGCTTACCGTGGCCTCGATGAGCGGCAAGACGGCGAGAATCTGCTACGACAAAGACAATCGTCTCGATAAGTCGGTTACCGGAAACAGGGTGCGCTTCCTCTTCTCGATGCGTAAAGTGGAGCAGTTCCCCGGCTTTCAGGACGATATGACCAAGGCCGTGAAGAAGCTGATCGCGCTCAGCGGCGGAGTGCCGGAGAAGGCTCTTTTTTAGCCGGAAGCACACGCCGCCCCTCGGCGAACCGAGAGGCGGCGTGTGCTGAGCAATCAGCAGCTACTCGGCTACGGCTTCTTCCGCGCCAGGCTCGGCAGGCGCTTCCTCGCTGGCTTCGGCCAGGACATTGACCTTGATGTGGGCGGTGACTTCGCGGTAGAGCTTGATGGCCACGCTGAATTCGCCCAGACTCTTGAGCGGCTCGTCCAGGTGAATTTTGCGGCGATCCACCTCGAAACCCTCAAGATCGAGAGCTGCCGCAATATCGGCCGAGGTAACGGAGCCGAAGAGATGGCCGGCCTCGCTCGATTTGCGGGTAAAGTTGAGCACCACGGGCGTGAGTTTGACGGCCAGCGCCTCCGCCTGCGCCTTCTCTGTGGCATTGCGGCGGGCGGCGGCGGTCTTCATCTGCTCGATGACTGCCTTGTTGGCCAGGGTAGCCTGCAGCGCCAGCTTGCGGGGCAGCAGGAAATTGCGGCTGTAGCCGTCGGCCACCTTGACGATATCTCCGCGGTGGCCCAGATTGACTACATCTTCCTTCAGAATAACTTCCATGGGAAACTCTCCAGTGTTGCGGGCGGCGCCGCTGCCGAAGGCGGTTTTGTCGTTTCGACAAACTCGCCAACCTAAAGCGTGCCGCGCAGATTCTAAATTGGCAAAACGCGCCTTGCCGTCTGCCCGATTTCGATCGTTCTTACTCGCCACAACAAGAGCAAGCGCGAGCCGGACGGGCGACGGACGGAGCCGAAGATTAGTGCCGCGTGGCAAACGGCAGCAGGGCGATGTTCCGGGCCTGCTTGATGGAGCGGGTCAGGCGGCGCTGATGCTTGGTGCAGACGCCGGTGAGCCGCCGGGGAACGATCTTGCCGCGCTCCGCCACAAACCCTTGCAGCAGCCGGACATCGCGGTAGGGGATCGCGTCGATCTTCTCGGTGCAAAACTTGCAGACCTTCTTGCGGCGGAAGAACTTGCCGCGTCCGCCAGGTCCGCTGGAGGGCCGTGCGCCGGGTCCGCCGGCAGGCCGTCCGCCGCTGCGGGGACCGGAACCGGAACTGTGTCCGTGTCCCGCGCTCGGACTCGAATCCGAACCGGACGTGGATTGGTGTGCTGCTGCGCCCGTCTCAGGCGCTTTTCCATGAGTTTCTTCAGACATGGTGTTTCCTCTTCACTCTCTTGGGTTCCGGTCAGCGGCCGTAGGACGCTCAGGGAACTCTGGATCGGGCCGGAGCCGGTTGCCCCGCAAAAAAGGGTCTGGTCGCGGCTATTCGTAACAACTTAGCTAGACTGCGGCTTGCACCGGCTGGGCTGCTTCCAGCGCAACCGCGGCAACCACAGGCTCTGCCGCGGCAACCACAGGCGCAGCCGCGGTAGCCACATGCGCAGCAGCAACGGCCGTGGCTGTCGAGCGGCGGACGCCGCGCAGCGCCTTCACCTTGGCCAGACGCTTCTCTTCCTCGTCGATGCGCACGGTGATGAACTTGATCACCGGCTCGGTCACGCGCAGGCGCCGCTCCAACTCCAGCACCACCGCGCCGTCGGCCTCAATGGTCAGCAGAACGTAGTTGCCGTCGTTGAACTTGCGCACCGTGTACGCGAGTTTGCGCCGGCCCATCTTCTCGACCGTCTTCACCACCCCGCCGCCACCGGCAACGTTGGCGCTGAAGCCGGCGATCAGCTTGTCGACATCCTCTTCAGCCGCATCGGGCCGAACAATGAACATCACTTCATACACACGGGACATCTCTATTCCTTTTCCGCTGGAGTTTCTTAGTGTTCCAGCCCTCAACTCTCAATTCGCAGTTCAGAAGATCGCAATTCGCTTGAGTTCCTACTTCCGATCCCTGATCCCTGTTCCCTGATCCCTGTCTTCCTTGCGGTTGAACTCGTTCATCGCGGCTGCCGGTCCATCTTCGACGATGCGCCGCACGGCTGTCGCCACCCGGTCCAGCACCTCGTCGAGCACCGTCAAATCCGCCTTGCGCATCGGCGAGAGCAGGTAATCCCTGCCTGGCCGTCTTCCTCCGCCGGCCGCAACAGCCTCCGGTGGCAAATCGAGCCCCACGCCAATGCGGATGCGCAACCACTCCTGACTGCCCAGAGCGCCGGTGACGCTGCGGGCTCCGTTGTGGCCCGCCGGCGAACCGCGCTCCCTGATCTTGAAGGTTCCCAGCGTCAGGTCCAGCTCGTCTTGAATCACGAGCAGGTCCTTGGCTGGGTCCGCCTCAAACTCCTGAACCAGCGCGGCCACTGCCAGCCCGCTCAGGTTCATAAACGTCTCCGGCTTGGCCAGGACCACCGCGCGTCCCGCCATGCGGCTGGTTGCGGTTACGGCCCGGCAGCGCCGGTTCTGGACCACAACCCCCTCTTGCTGGGCGATGCGGTCGATGGCCATGAACCCCGCGTTGTGCGGGGTCCACAGATACTCCAGGCCGGGGTTGCCCAGCCCCACCACCAAAAAGGGGCTGCGCTGGCCGCCGGACTCACCTGCTTCGGCCAAGGCTTACTTCTTCGCCTCGGGCTTCTTGCCGCCGGCATCCGCCTTCTTGGCGCCGGCTTCGGGCTTCTTGGCCGCATCTTCCGGCTTGCCCTTCTTGGCCACTTCCGGCTCGGCCGCGGCGGCGGTTGCGGCGGTTGCTGCTGCCGTAGCGGCTGCCTCAACCTCAGCAGGGGTCGGCGCTTCTTCGCGGATCGAGACCACATGGGCCACGGTCGCATCCTCGGCATTCAGGTACTTGATCTTGTCCGAGTGCGGCAGATCGCTGACCCGCAACGAGGCGAACAAAGCCAGCTCGCTGACGTCCGCGGCAATGCTGCTGGGGATGTCGGCTGGAAGGCATTCGATCTCCACCTCGCGCAGCACCTGGTCCAAAATGCCGCCGGAGGTTCTCACGCCCACGGGAATGCCCAGCAGCTTGACGCGCACCTTTACGCGCAACGCCTTGTCCAGCGCAATCCGCTTCAAGTCGATGTGGATCAATTTGTCGTTGATCGGCTCTCGCTGCCAATCGACGATCATGGCCTTGGCCGCCGGATGTCCGGCTACCTCCACGTCGAAGATCGTGTTGTGCCCGGTCTCTGAGAACAGAATCCGGGAAATCTGCTTGGGGTCCACCTCGACGGCTACCGCCTGGTGCCCCGCGCCATACAGAACCGCGGGAATCTTGCCCGCCACGCGCACCCGCCGCGCCGCGTTTTTGTTGAATTTGCCCTCACGGGGCTTGGCTACGACTACTTCTGGCATTCGCTCTCTCGTTTCCTGGTATCGGGCACGGGTGAAACCGCTCCCTTTGTTCGCGGCAGCCAATTGTAGCGGCCGAGGTTATTTTTAAGGGACCAAGGGACTAGGGACTAAGGGACAATGGGGCAGCAAAAATTGCTTTGTGTTCATTTCCAGTCCCTCAGTCCCTCAGTCCCTAGTGCCTAGTCCCTAGTGCCTACTCCCTAGTGCCTAGTCCCTAGTGCCTAGTCCCTAGTGCCTAGTCCCTAGTCCCTAGTTAAACAGCGTACTCACGCTGGTCTCCATGTGAATGCTCTCGATGGCCGCGCCCAGCAGGCCGGCGATGGAGAGCACTTTAATCTTGGGCAACTTCTGCGCCGCCTCGCGCAGTGGAATGGTGTTGGTGACCACCAGTTGCTCCAGACGCGAGTTGGCAATGCGTTCGATGGCCGGACCGGAAAGCACGGCGTGGCTGGCCGCGGCATAAACGGTGGCCGCGCCGGCGGCGTAAAGCGCGTCCACGGTCTTCACCAGCGTGCCGGCCGTGTCTACGATGTCGTCGATAATCAGACAGTTCTTGCCGTTCACGTCGCCGATCACGTTCATCACTTCAGTAACGTTAATGTCGGTCCGGCGCTTGTCCACGATGGCCAGCGGCGCTCCAACCTTCTGCGCAAAGAATCGCGCCCGCTCCACGCCGCCCGCGTCCGGCGAAACCACCGTCAGCTTGGGCAGCGCAAGTTCGCGGAAGTAGCTCACCAGCACCGGGCTGGCAAAGAGATGATCGACGGGAATATTGAAGAAGCCCTGAATCTGCGCCGCGTGCAGATCGACGAACAGAGCGCGATTGGCTCCGGCAGTGGTCAGCAGGTCGGCGATCAGCTTGGCGCTGATGGCCACGCGCGGGCGGTCCTTCCGATCCTGGCGGGCGTAGCCGTAATAGGGCACCACCACCGTGATCCGGGACGCCGAGGCCCGCTTGAGCGCGTCGATCATGATGAGAAGCTCCACCAAGTGCTGGTCCACCGGAAAACAGGTGGGCTGCACCACAAACACATCCACGCCGCGCACGTTTTCCAGCAGTTGGAAGTAGACCTCGCCGTCGGCAAAGCGCTGAATTTTGGCCTCGCCGATCTTCACCCCGACGTAGCGGCCGATCTCCTCGGTCAGTTCGGGGTTGGCCGTGCCGCTGAAGAGCCTGAACCGTTTGTCCTCGCTCAGGTTGCGGGTCCGCTTGCGCTCAGGGGCCAGTTTGGCCTCCTTCGCCTTGGCGGCGGCATCCGCGGCTGCGAACTGCGCAACCTCTTTGGCCTCGGCCTGCCCCATCTGCTCTTGCTTGTCTTCCACCGTCACCGTCAACGTTCCCACTTCCATCATCGATTGCCTCCAAGCTGGTTTGCTTTGGCTGCTTCATTACTTAGGGGTCAGGAATCAGGGGTCAGGGGTCAGCCAAAGCCGTTTCTGATCTCTGAACCCTGATCCCTGAACCCTGAAAAAAACTGGCTGGGCGACCAGGATTCGAACCTGGACAAATGCCTCCAAAGGGCATTGTCCTACCATTAGACGATCGCCCAACTTGGCAGCCGCCGGCGAGTCTCTCCCGCAAACGCCCGGCTGTCAATCTTGTTCCTGCATAAGCATCTCGCGCCAGTATTTCGAGCGCTGCAGAGTGCGGGTCAGCAGACTCCGAACTCCGGCCGAACCCAACCGTTGGCAAGCCGCTTGCGCATCTCCGCGGGTCCGGTATAACCCGTAGAGCGCCGAACCGGACCCCGACAGCGAGGCATGAAGGGCTGCCTCCGGAGTGCCGGTAGCCGCAAGAAGGCGCTTGATTTCAGCAAGGGAAGGATGCTGGGCAAAGACGACTTGTTCAAAGTCGTTCTGAATCCAACTCGTGATCCCGGTGCGGACAAGCGCGGACTCGTTCGGTCCGGCCAGGTCCTCTCCACTAGAGAGGACACCGGAGGAGCCTGCTCCCTGCCCATCCTCTGCAATCGAAGCTGAAAAATCGTTCGCTCCGGCAAAGGCGCTGGCATAGGCGCGGCTCAACTTGTTTAGTTTATCTGTACTCGCCTCCGCGGTCAAACCCTCGGTCGCGCAGAGGGCATCCCAGTCCCGAAAAGCCTGCGCCGTCGAGACTCCCACCTCCGGCGTAGCCACCACGCACCACATCGGCTCGAAGTCCGGCAGCGGGTAGACCTGCTGCCCTCTGTCAAGGCCGAGAACCGCTCCTCCGATTAGAAACAGCGGCACATCTGAGCCGACCCGCGCCGCAATCTCCAGCCGCAGCGCCCCCCAGTGAGAGGCGCTGCTCATCTGAGCGGTTTGTTTAGATTTGTCATCTTCAGCGAATTCTCTTGATCTGTCATCCTGAGCGAAGCGCAGCGGAGTCGAAGGACCTGCGTCTCCCAAGGAAACTTTCCCGCTTGAAGTGGCAATTCCCAACTCAGCCTGCAATCCAACCAGCGCCGCCACCGCATTCGCCGATCCAGCGCCCAGCCCGCCCTGCACCGGCAGCCGTTTTTCAATATGAATCTCCGCGTCAGCGGCGATCCCCAGTGCCTCCAGCGCCAACGCCGTCATCTTCCAGGCCGTATTGCGACCATCCGTAGGCACACGCCCGTCATTCGAGGTCAAACGAATGGAAGTGACGGGCGAGAACCGTGCCGTCACCGTCACCACGTCGTGCAACTCCAGTGTTTGGTAAACGGTCGTGAGCGAATGAAACCCATCCGCCCGCGGCGCGCCGATATACAGGCCAAGGTTGATCTTTGCGTGAGAACGAACGGTGGTAGGCATACTGATTCATTGTAGAGCCGAGCCGATTGAACGGCTCCCGGCGGTGTCCCTCGCCAAAATTCCATCCGGTCGTAACGAGGGCTTGATTTTGAGTTCGGATGCTGTTCAGGAAGGGGTTTCCGGCAGGAGGGAGATTGTGTTCGGTGACCAAGAATCGTCACGTAGACAG
>Ga0181536_10007356_pt1 | contig 10841 bp, 14 predicted proteins | sample PEATcosm2014_Bin_41_FD_121105 | JGI IMG/M metagenome (GOLD analysis project Ga0181536, IMG submission 121105) | Peatland microbial communities from MTU Mesocosm Facility, Houghton, MI, USA - PEATcosm2014_Bin17_60_metaG | ecosystem: Environmental > Terrestrial > Soil > Wetlands > Peat | place...
CGGTTTGAATTGGCCCCTCGAGGTCGTTACCCGCCCCGAACTCCTCGAGTGCAGCGATTCCTCCGCTCAGTAGCATGACGACCTGAACTGTCTCGGCGCTGATCGACCGGCATTTTTTTCTGATCTCGTCGAGTTCACTTTTCAGCCCCGCTTGTTCACCCATGCCGCTCACTTGATCGGCACTGATCCCGAGCCCCTCGAAATGAGGAGTAAACCAAGCCAAGGAGCCCCAGCCGGCAGGCGCGTTCGTTCGGCCCGACCGCCTCGGCCTGAGCCCGAACGTGTACGGCCGCGGTTCGTTCAACAAGCGAAAGGCGTACCGTAGCGACGGTTCCGACGTAAGGGGAGACGTCGACCGGCGAACCGAGCAGTATCGCGCATTGGCCGCCCGCGGGCCATGTACCGCCCCTACCTCCAGAAAGGCGTACGCCGCATCCGCCCACGCCCATCCGACCAGCGGCTTCAGATGGATGTCCGTGACCACGCGGCGGTCCCAGAAGGCCTCCGTGAGAACCAGAACGACACGCGCTCGACCGTCGGGCCCGGTCGAACGATTCCGGCCCGGTGGAGGAGGGGGAGTGCTCGCGGCCAGTCGAGATCCCCGGCCGCCCGGGGGTGAGTGGCGACGAAACCGTTCTTGGCGACCGCAGCAGCCGCAGCCGGATAGATCGCTGCGTAAAGGGCGAGGTCGTCCGATAGATTGTTAAGATGACCGCCGGCGACTCGAAAAATCTTTACATCCGGGGCGAATTCGCACTCATTGAGTGGCTTGCGGCCGATTTGCCCCCAATCGTGGGGTAGCCGCCAGCGCTCAAGAAAATGCCGTGTAGCAAAGGCTTTTCTGGTGGCCACCAGATGCGATGTCGGCCGGATTTTTATTGGATTCGGCTCACATTCTTCGAATAAAAATTCGCCGGCGCTCCTAGGCGAATTAAAATTCAAAGTCAACGCATCGCCAACAACCTGCATCGAAGCTGAGCGCCGGACGAGGATCGGGAGACTAGACCTTCATCGCAGCGCCGCGAATGGGCGATACCGGCAGATCCGCCGCCCGGGGGAGAAATTCCGAGTCCGGGGCTCCTGCGCGCAGTCGCTCCAACCACGCGTCCGCGTCGAACTCAACGCCGATGGGGTTCGCGGCGAAGCGATCGTGCATAAACGCGTTCGCTTCCTCGTTGGTCTCGAAGGCGTCGACCTGGAATTCCATCTGATTGCCGTCGGGATCCGCGTAATACATCGACACCGTTATGCCGTGGTGGATAGTCCAATACGGCCTGATTCCGCGCTCTTTCAAGGTCGCGTAATTTTCAAAGAGATCGCCGAGCGAGGCGTAAGTGTAAGCGAGGTGATCGACCCCGACGACGCCCAGCTTGTCCGTCTCGGTCCCTTCGGGTTGAATCAACGACATGTTCGCAAAAGCAAACCGATGATGCTCATCGTCGTACGTCAAAAACGCAACGACCGGATTGGCATACTGCACTTTGGCGTCGAACACTGCCGTATACCACTTCAACATTTCATCAAAGCGACGCGTGCGATACACGACGTGCGCGAACTTCGTAGGTTGAATCGACATCAGATCTCTCTTTCGAATTTCGCGCCCGTGCGTCGGGGTCACTTCTGCAATGAGCGGCGGTTTCTCGACCGAAGACCGCTCCACCTAGAAAGTGCGAGGCTTCTCCGTCAGCCTCTCGTAATGCAGGTGGATGAAAGCGAAGAAAACCGCCCCGGAGCGCACGTTCTCCCTGCACTGGGGCAGTGGGGTGATTGAGGAAGAGGTCCAGATCGAGACCGAATTCCACCGGCCCACGATTCAGCTGCTCAAATTCACCGCAGGCGAGGCCGCCGGAACATACGACATCCGGTTTTGCCACTACGACTTACGGGGCCGGTTTCAGCGCTCGCCGCTGATCGTCTCGGGAGCCGACATGCCGCGTTTGCGCAAGGCCATCAAAGCCGCCCCGCGGCTGAAGAAGCTGCTCGGCTTTATTTGAGGGCGAAAACCTTCGCGGGGATGAGCCAGAGCAATGTGCCCCGTAAGGTCGCCGGCTCGGACACGTTCACGCAAGCAAGGCTCCCCGGCTTGAATTCGAGGTCGGCGCCGCCCAATAACTCACCGACGGTACGGCTCATCCCGGGTTCGTGACCTACGAGCATGATCGCATCGGCCGTGCGCCGTTCGTCGAGAATCTCCGCGAAGCCGTTCAAACCAAAGCCTCCGGCGAGCCGCGGATCTTCGACGAGACGATCCTCGATCTTCATGCGTTTTGCCACGATCGTCGCCGTCTGCTTCGCGCGAACGAGCGGGCTGGTAAGGATAACATCCACGTTCAGGCGCATATCGGCGATCGTCTTGGCCGCCCGCGTCATCCGCTCGTGACCCTCCTTGGTAAGCGGACGATCGAAGTCCGCACCGCTCCATTCAGCTGCATCCACGGCCGATCCGTGACGCATAAAGTAACATTTCATCGTAGCCTCCCCGCGCAAGGGTTCCTTTCGCTGTAGCCTCAAATCGCGCATTTTAGCCGCAGGAGAATCGGCATGAATCCGGCCCCGATCGAGATCGCCGTCGCGCTGCTGTGCCGCCCGGACGGCCGCACGCTGGTGGTGCGCAAGCACGGCACGACGACGTTCATTCAACCGGGCGGAAAGCTCGAGGCGGGCGAGATCCCGGTCGAAGCGCTCTGCCGCGAGCTTGAAGAAGAACTCGGGCTACGGGTCCGCCCCGCCGACCTCACCTTCGTCGGCTCCTACGACGGGCCGGCCGTGAACGAGCCCGGCACGGTCCTCGCGCACGCGTTTCGGATCACCGTCGACTCGGTCGTGACCGCAACCGCCGAAATCGAAGAGCTCGCCTGGATCGATCCGGCAGCACCGGGCAACATCGTGCTCGCGCCCCTCACGCGAGACCGCTTTCTCCCGCTGCTCCGCTAACTGCAAACACCTCGCGCCGGAGCCTGTGCCGAGCGCAGCGAGGTGCGCTCGGCAACGGGGTAAACACCTCGCGCCTTCGCGCTCGGCTTCTCGAGCGAACGTCACCCCGCTGTCATCCCGAGCGTTGTCGAGGGACAGCCACTAGCGTGCGCGATTCGCCTCTATCGACCTGATCGCGAGCGAAGCCGAGCGATCGCCACGATCGAGGCCGATCGCTCGGCGGAGCCTGTCCTGAGCGTAGTCGAAGGGCTCGCGATCGGACAGTGGCTGATCGCCGGCATTGTGGCTGTCCCTCGACTGGGCTCGGGATGACAGCGATTTGCCCGATTCCGCCGACAAGAAGCTCAAAATCGCGCGAGCAATTCCTCGCGTAGCGTTTCGCGCCAGTCGATGTTGCTGGGGACGATGCGGTCGGTCGCGCGGGCGGTGCGGTAGTGTGACGGATCGACGCCGAGCGGATCGCCGCCGGCGGCGACCGCGTCGGTCGCTTCGAGCAACAGCTGGCGCGTCACGATGATCGCGCGATCGGTCGTGCCGAGATGCTCGAGCGAACGGTCGCAGATCGGGCCCATGCCCTCCTGCAGCGCGAAGTCTTGCGTGTTGGTGCCCTTGATCCCGGTATAGCTCTGCGTCTTCTGGACGTGCCGGTCGATCAGGTAATCGTTGCCGAGATTCTGCTTGAGCGAGATCGTGCCGGGGATGTAGTCCTCCGGTCCGCGCCCCGACGAGCGTTCGCTCTCGACCACGAACTCCTCGGTGAACCCGCCGTCGCGCTCGTGCGCGTACATGAGGTTCCAGGTCAGCGTCGTGACGTCGTCGATCGGCAACCAGAAGTGACCGCGGATCGTCGACTGGTGGTGCGGGTCGTTCTTGCGCCCCGATACGTGGCCGCGGCACTGCTGCGCCGGCATGAAGAAATGATAGACGCGCACATAGTTCTCGTCCGGCGCGATCGAACGGACTCCGGCGTAGCGGAAACCGTAGCCGGTCTTCTCGACTTCGAGGCGCGGGCGCGTGTCGGCCGCGCGTAGTTGGCTGCGGTCGGCGATGTTCTGGTTGTGCAGAAACGACGAGTGCGCCGTGTCGAGGCCGCCTTCGAGCGCTTGCAGCCAATTGCACGACTCGAGCGTGCGTGAAACGAAGCGGTGCGTGGCCGGCGCGCGCATCCATTCGTAATCCGGGTACGGCGGCCGGCGGTCCGGCGGGCCCATGTAGATCCAGATCACGCCGCCGGCTTCGTACGCCGGATACGCTTCGATGCGCACCTTCGTCTTGAACAAGCTGTCCGGCGGCTCCGACGGCATGTCGACGCAGGCCCCGCTCACGTCGAATTTCCAGCCGTGGTACACGCAGCGCAGCCCGCACTCTTCGTTGCGCCCGAAGAACATCGGCGCGCGCCGGTGCGGGCAAAACGCGCTGACCACGCCGACGTTGCCGGCGGTGTCGCGAAAAGCGATGAGATCCTCACCCAGCACGCGTAGCCGAATCGGCGGGCTGTCGGGCTCGGCGATCTGCTCCGGTTGCGCGACCGGCAGCCAATAGCGGCGAAACACCTCGCCCATGGGGGTACCGGGGCCGACCCGGGTGACGCGTTCGTTCTCCGCAGGCGTAAGCACGACGATGGTTTTCGGGACCTCTCCGCGGAAGTCCGGCGCGTGCGGCGTTCGACGATGCTTGGGACCATGGCGGCGCTGGCCGCCCGCCCGATGACCGCCGGCGCGCAGGCGCTGACGCCGATCACGGTCGGCTCGGCGCACGGCTGGACGCTGGCCGAGGGCTACATCGCCGCCGCCAAGGGATTCTTCGCCGCCGCCGGACTCGATCCGCGAATCGAAAACGCGCCCAACGGCGGCGCGATGACGGCGGCGCTGCTCGGCGGATCGCTCGACGTCACCTGCACCAACATCGGTTCCATCGCCGACGCCTACGCGCACGGTTTGCCGATCGCGCTCTTCGCGCCGAGCACGCTCGCGATCGCGGGCCAGTCGAACACGACGCTTGCCGTGCTGCGCGATTCGCCGATTCGCACCGCGCACGACCTGATCGGGAAGACGATCGCACTCTCGACGCTGCGCGATTTGCAGCATGCCGCGCTGCTGGAGTGGCTGGAGAAGAACGGCGGCGACATCCGGGCCACGAACTACGTCGAAGTCGGACCGGCGAACATGCTCGAAGCGCTCAAGCTGGGGCGCATCGACGCGGCGGTGATGAGCGAGGTGTATTCGGCGGTCGGCCGCAACGACACGCACGTACTCGGCCGCCCGTACGAAGCGCTCGGGCGCACGCTCATGGTCGCCGGCTGGGCCGCGCGGCGCGACTGGCTGGCCGCCAACCCGCTCGTCGCGCGAAAATTCTTGGGCGCGATGGAAGCGACGGCGCGCTGGGCAGCGGGCCACCAAGCGGACATGCTGCCGGTGATGCACGACGTCACCGGCACCGACCTCGACACGCTGCGCCAAATGGGTCGCCTCTTTCTCGGCGACAAAATCGACGTGAGCGAGATTCAGCCCACGATCGACGCCTCGGCCAAATACGGCTTCCTCCCGCGCGCCTTCCCCGCCGGCGCCATGATCGTCAACGTAACCTAGCGCCCGCATCCGGCAACGTCGCTGCATCGCCGCGGTAACGTCGGTTTGGTCTAATCGCTGGGAAATGAGCGCATTTCCCCCTGTCACCCTGAGCGCAGTCGAAGGGCAGCCCCAATCGCGGCAAGTAGCGACGCAAACCCTCGAAGCGATCGTCTTTCGTGAGGTGCTCGAGCCGCTCGCGGCCGCGCTCGGACCGGTCGGCGACGCCGCGGTGGGAACGGTCGCCGACATGCTGTTCGCGCGGCCCAAGCCGTGACCGAAGATCGCGAGACCGCGATACGCCGGCTGCTGCCGCTGGTGCGGCGGATCGCGCGCCGCATCATCCGCCTCGTGCCCGGCGCGGACATCGACGATTTGATCGGCGACGGTTGCGTCGGCATCATCCGCGCCGTCGACGCTTTCGATCCGGCCTTGGGTCCCTCGCTCGAGCACTACGCCCGCCGCATCGCGGTGGGCGCGATGCTCAACGGCGTTCGCCGCTTGGATCCGGTGAGCGAACGGGTGCGGCGCGTGGTGCGTCTGGCCGAGCGAGAACGCTACGCGCTGGCGGTCGAGCAGGGCGCGCTGCCGACCTACGGCGAGTTGGAGGCACGCTTTCCGGCGTTGGTGCGGGCACGCGCCGACGCGCACCGCGGCTCACCGCTCTCGCTCGACGCGCCGCTCCCGCCGGACTCGGGCTGCGCGCCGAGCGGCGGTGACGATCCGGTCGACGCCGTGATCGCGAACGCCGAACGCCGGCGCATCCGCGACGCCGTCGCCGCGCTGCCGGCGCGCCAGCGCGACGTGGTGGTCGCGCACTACTTCGCCGAGCAGCCGCTGCGCGCGCTCAGCGACGAGATGTGCGTTTCACCGCAGCGCGTCTCGCAGCTGCACGTCGCGGCGATCGAGCGCATGCGGCGCAGCCTCGCCCAAGTATGAACGAAACCTCGGCTGCCCTCGTTCCGGCCGACGCGGCGCTCGTCTACCCGCTCGCGCTCGTCCCGGCGCTGCCGCCGATCGACGCCGAAGCGGCCGGCTTGCCCGACCTCCCCTCCGGCCATCCGCAGTGGCAGCGCGACGTCGTCTCGATATCATCGCGCGCCCGCGCGCTCATCGCCAACGTCGTGCCGGTCGTCGTGCGCACGCTCGCGTACTGGGATCACCGCCTGCGCGAGGTCGCGTTCGGCGCCCGCACGCTCTCGGTCGACCCGGCCGGCTGCTACCGTTTGCGCTAGCGCGCGAGCGCGCAGCTGCAGATCAGCTCGGAGGCCGGGAACGGTTTGGCGATCACGTGATACTTCGCGGCCGCGTCGATGACCGGTTGCAAACCGGCCGGCGTGATCGTGACCTGCCGCCCCTCGTGGTGCGTCTTCATGATCGTCGCGGGATCGACGCCGATGTAGGCCGCCAGAATCGGGCCCATCTCGTCCTCGTGGCCGGCGACGTAATTCCCAGCCTGCCGCATCACGCGCAAGAAACGGTCGACGAGATCGCGGTGATCGGCGACCCAGCTCGGGTTCGCGATCAGCACGCCGCCGGCGAAGTGCTTGCCGATGGCGTCGTAGGGTTGACCGATCACGCGCACTTTCCCGGTCGCCGTCGCAGCCGAGAGCATCGGCTCGTAGATCGTCGAGCCGACGACGCGCCCTTGTTCCATCGCCGCCAGCGTCGCCGAGGCCGGCATCTCCACGAATTTCAACGTCGTCGGATCGACGCCGCGCTGATCGAGCCAGGCGTATGTCGCCACCGTACTCATGTCCTGGAGCGAAACGGCCGCCAGCACTTTCCCGGGCAGGTCGGCGGCGGTCTTGATCGGCGAATCCGCCATCACGATCAAGCCGAAGTCGGGATCGGTGCTGCTGTAGGTCGCGATGCTCCCGATGATCGTGAGCGGCACGCCCTTCGCATGCGCGGTCACGACCGACAGCGCGCTGGCCTTGCCGATCTCGAGCGAGCCGCCGGCCAAGGCGGCCGTTACCGCCGCCGCGCCGGCGAGTTTGTCGAGCTCGACGTTGAGGCCGGCTTTCTGGAAGAGCCCAGCCGATGCGGCATAGATCACCGGCATCGACGTATCGTCGGGACCGGCGCCGATGCGGATCAGCGGACTGGTCTGCGCGAGCGTCGGACCGGGCAGCGCCAGTGCGAGAGCGAGGACGATGGCTCGTTTCACCATGGTGAACCTCCCAAATGATGGGCGTCCCTTCGCTGCGGATGCCGCCTCGTCCACTTGATCAGGGGGCGACGCTGGCAAACGGCGATTGGCGTGCGGCTGAGAAACGAGCGCGCATGACCTTTGAGGAACTGCTCGCAGCGATCGACGAACGGCTGGCCGCCGAGCCGCGGCTTGCCGAAGCGCACCGCGACGCGACCAGTGTCGAACACAGCATCTGGATGTGCAACCGGGAGAGCGTCTCGATCGGGCCATCCGGGTCGACGGGGATCGCGGTGACCTACCTGAGCAGCGGTCGCATGGTCCGCAGCAAGATCTTCGCCTTGAGCCCGATGAGCGTCGACCGGATCGTCACCACGGCCGCCGAGCACCTCACCGGCTACGTTTTCCACCGCACCACCAGGTGACGGTCGAAGGTCAGGCGCGGGACGTGGCCGCTAGCTCGCGTTCGCCGGTCAGCTTCATTCCGGGCGGTGCGAAGAGCGCGAAGCACTTCGACGAGTTGAAGATGTAGCTCGGAACGAAGTCGATGACTTCGACCTTGCGGTTCAGCTCCGTCATCGCGCCGGCCAAGCAGATCCAGTTCAACAATTCATGTTGACCGCTGTCGTCGATCTCGGCTTCGGTGATGGTGCCCCAGTTCTTGAAGGCGCCGCTCTTCAGCTCTTCGTGGCGCCGTTCGTCGGCGGGCAGGTCGGGGTAGAGCCGGCCGTGCTTCTTGGTGAGCGAACCGTGCGACCAACTCGACGAGCCGATCAGCGCGACGCGGTAGTCGCTCTCGGCGAAGAAGCGCGCGATGTTGCGGCCGAGCTCGAAGCACCGCTGCGGTGTCGGGGCCGGCGGCGAGAGCACTTCCTCACCCTCGCCTTCCATCTTTGCGGCGCCCTTGAGCAGATCGCTGCCGTAGCAGTTCACGAATACCGGCAGGATCGGATACGTCCAGCCTTCGCCGTGCTGCTCGTAATCGAGGTAGAGGATCGTGTTATTGATCGAGTGCGCCAAGCCGCTCTTGTGACGGACCTCGAGTGAATACGCCATGTCGAACTGGTGCTCGATCAGGTAGCGCGTGAGATCCGAGGCCGCCTTTTTGTGTCCGCGGATCGTCAGCGGGGTGTCGGTCGGCAGGCCCCACACGTTCTCTTGTGTCTTGAAAATCGCACCGCCGCCGAACGGCCGGCATACGACCTCGTCGAAGATGCCGACCGCGAACGCCGGGACGCAATCTTTCTTGTAGTTCTCGAACTGATCGTCGCCCCAGATCAGCACGATATCCGGTTTGAATGCGTGCAGCGCGTCGGTCATCACGCGGTAGCCGGCCAGCAGGCGCCGGCGGTGTTCCTCGGCCGCCGCCAACCCCTCGTCGGTGCTCCACTCCGCGAGCATCCCCGCCGGCCAGCGGCTCTTGTCGTTGAACAGGTCCGGCGCGATCCGGCCGACCTCCATGTTGCGCTCGATCATGCGCGACCAATGCTTGGCCGGCGCGACCGGACCCGGGTAGTGGCTCAGGCCCAGACCAAGAATTTCACCCATTTGCGAACTCGGTGATGATCAGGCCCAGACGCTCCGGCTGGTCCGTTTGCACTTGATGGCCGGCGCCGTCGATGAAGAACCACTTCACGTCGGGCAGCAGCTTCTCGAGCTGATGGCCGACCGGGACCGGGCACATCTGGTCCTGGTTCCCCCACACGAAGATGGTCGGGATGTGTTTGGTGATCGCCGGCAGCGAGGTGGTCATGTCGAAGTTGGGGCGCATGATGTCGCTCTGCAGATACCGGTGTCCGGCGGCGAAGGCGGCCAGCGCTTCCTTTGCGCCGGGGCGCATCGAGGCTTTGTAGCGCGAATCGATCAGCTCGGGCGTGACCTTGGACTGGTCGACGACCAGATTTTCGAGCAGCTTGCGCATGCCTTCGGGCGTGTAATCGTAGCCCAGCAACGCCTTGAGGGCCGGCGTCGGCTCTTCCGGGATGCCCATGGCGCCGCCGATCGTGCCGCTGGCGATGAGCACCATCTTGAGGATGCGATCGGGATGGAGGATCGCGTATTTCGCGGCCACCCACGCGCCTTGCGAGTTGCCCATGATGATGAACTTGTCGATGCCGAGCGCATCGACGACCGCTTCGAGGTGGTCGACGCGGCTCTGCACGCCGTACGGCGTGGGCGCGGTAACGTCGGTGTCGCCGAAGCCGCCGACGCTGTCGATCGCGATCACGCGAAAGTTCGGCGCGAGCTCCGGCAGTATGCCGCCCATGCCGGCGTTGCCGCCCGATCCGGCACCACCACCGTGCAGTGCGATGATGACCGGCCCGTTATCGCCGGCCTCGGTGTAGTGCGTGCGAATTCCGTTGGCGACGATATAACGCGACCGCAGCGTCGCGGTGCTCGATTTCAGTTGAGTGGCCATGCGCATCTCCTCAAGGGGCGGGGAATTTTTCCTATGGTACCTGAGTTCTCCTGGGGCGGACGACCCCGCCGATCCGGCGAACTCGCGGGCGATGCCCGATCCGAGGATCCTGGCCCTGACGGACGCCATGGTCAGGCCGCTCGAAGAGCAGTTTCCCGATGAGTACAACCGCGATTCGACGCGGGTGTTCTTTGCGATTCGCGCCCTCGCGCAGCGCATCAACGACGAAGCGAACGGATGGCTGGCCGAGCTGGGTTTGAATTCCGGCAGCTACAACCACCTGATCACGCTCTACGCCGCCGGCCCCGACTACACGCTCACGCAAAACGAGATCCGCCTCTTCGTCCACACCACGCATGCCAGCGTCGCGCAGATGATGCGCCGGCTCGAACGCGACGGGCTCGTCAAACGCACGAAAAACCCGCGCGACGCGCGCAGCGTCGTCGTGAAGCTCACGCCGAAAGGTATCCGGCTGATGCAAACCGCCGCCCCGATCCATCACCGCAAGATCGAAGAAAAGCTGCGCCACGTCTCAACCGCCGATCGCCGCCGCCTGATGGACCTGCTCCTCGCCATCGACGGCGGCTTCGAATCAGCATAAACAACGTTTGAGTTATCGAAGAAAGGAGTAGACGCGTCCACCCCGCGAGAGGCGTCATTTTCGCTGTCATTCCGAGGGGCGCGAACGAAGTTGAGCGCCCGTCGAGGAACGCGCCACGATGAGCGTTTTTACTCCACTGCTCGCGCCTTCGCGCTCGCACTGGGTAGC
>Ga0181536_10007358_pt1 | contig 10837 bp, 10 predicted proteins | sample PEATcosm2014_Bin_41_FD_121105 | JGI IMG/M metagenome (GOLD analysis project Ga0181536, IMG submission 121105) | Peatland microbial communities from MTU Mesocosm Facility, Houghton, MI, USA - PEATcosm2014_Bin17_60_metaG | ecosystem: Environmental > Terrestrial > Soil > Wetlands > Peat | place...
CCGTAGAGGCCTGCTTAATTCCCGAAAGCGAGTTGGACATTGTGTTTCTCTCCCGAGCGTTAAGTTAGTCTAAGAGCATGCTCGCCATTTGCGATCTATTGATATGCATCAATCAAATGGCCAAGCAGTGGACAGGTACACGGTAGCTTTACTGACGCGCGCAGTCGTTACAACACCGAACGGCAGCATACTTGGTTGGACTACCGACCGCAGGCTTAGCCTCGAAACCAACCTCGTGGTAGATCAGGACCTACTTTCTCATGGAGATCGTCAATTAACGTGGCGGTACTCTTTCTGCTGCTGGACCTGATTTGCGAGCAGCTACGAAGGAAAACTGCGTCAACAAGTTTTCATAATGCTCCCCTTGTGAGTTGGATCGTCAAATCGCGTCTCGCGTCGCTACAGCCGGCGCGGCCACATAGGGTTCGGACACCGGCCGACAGATCTCCCCGTACAGCTCGGGCCGCCGGTCGCGGAAGATGCTCAGCTTACTGCGGTACTTAAGCAGGCGCTCCTCGGTCAGTTCTGCGCGAATGACTTCCTCGTCCGATGTCTGCGACATCGCTATGCTGGCTCCGTCGGGCGCCGAGACGACACTGCGTCCGAGCATCACGGTCTTGCCTTCCGTGCCCGAACGGTTGCAGCTGATGAAGTAAAGACCATTCTCCTGAGCGCGCGTATAGGTACGATACTTAAGCGAGTTCTCTGCATCTGGCACTGTGAAGATTGCCGGGACGCACCAGAGACTGCAGACAATTTCAGCCCCTTTGAGCGCGAGCACGCGCGTGATCTCCGGAAATCGCCCGTCGTAGCAGACCTGCATGCCGATTGCGCCGAGGGCCGTATGAAATACCACAGCAGCGTTACCGGGATAGAAGTACTGTTTTTCATTCAGCGGAATGTGCATCTTGTGGTGCACACCGACGATACCATCCGGCCCGATGAGCACCGCCGAATTATATAATGAGAAGGGGATCAGCGGATGCTTCTGCGCCATGCCGACAACAACGTGCACGCCGTATTTCTGGGCGACTTCGCACAGCGCCTCGGTGGTCGGGCCGGGAACGGTTTCCGCCGCTCGCATAAAGGCGGCGGCGAATTCTGCGTAGGTTTTTCCGGGGAAGCCGCATGGCTCCTCAACCTCGAGTGGCGTGATGTAGCCGGTGTTGCAAAGCTCAGGAAAAACGATCAGTTCCTGGCCTGCTTTGGCCTCTGCCTCAGCGAATCTTTTCATCCGCTCGACGTTGCGTTCGGGCTGCAGCCATTCGCTGGCGAACTGCACCATGCTAGCCTTCACTATTGCCTTCATGTGGTTGCCCCTGTGGCCGAAGTCGTCATCTGTCCTCTATTCCTTGCCTTCCGGCATCATTCCCGGCCAGCGCGCGCTGGGCGGCATAAGATCCGGGCGGTAGCGCGCCGGGCCTGGCATCGCGACGCAGAACCGAATCAACGGGCCGGATGCCTCGACGTCGAACTCGACGTCCGCGCCGCAGGGGATCACGTAGGCGTCCCCCGGCACCACCTTCATCGTCTTCTTCACACTGAAGCGCGTGATCGGCAGCACGTACGTGAGCTCAGCACGGCCCGACACGATGTACTGCACCTCGTTGTGCCAGAAGGTGTACTTGGTGACCTTTCCGGCCGGAAAAGCCTCAAGCGCGACCAGCGCTTCCGGCTTCCAGATTAGGTCCGGATGGACGCTCCATGATCCACGGAACGTGTGGGTCTCGATGAACTTGTCGTTCGGATCCACATGGATCTTGGGCAGAACGTCCAGGATCCGCTCGTCCTTCGTTTCATACTGTCCCATTGCGGTCCTCCCGAATGCCAATCACCGTGTGGATCACTTCGTGGGGCGGAAAAGTCCGCTGTACCAGATACCGAGCAAATCTACCCAGACTGGATCCACCTCAATCATCGTGTTGCGGAAGCTCTCCAGCTTCTTCTGGAGGTCGGGCAACGCCACCGAGCTTTCGTATAGCGACAGGCACGGCGATGACAGGTGCGGCAGTGGGTCGTGCAGGTCGACAACGTCGTAGCGGTAGCCAATATCGAACAACCCCGCATTGAGCGCATCGGGAGAGTGCCGCTCGTTGTACCACTTGTCGAATTCCGCCGTTCGGCTGCGGTCCATCATGCCGACCAGCCCGCAATACACGATCTGGATGGGGTCGGTCTTGCCACTGCGGAACTCGGGTCCGGCGCGCCGGTAGAGCGTGTTGACCTTGGTCAGCATAGCCTGCGCCACGCTCTCTTTCGCAGCGAGCTCGCCCTCGCGCTTGTGGATTTCCTTCAGAGCCAGGGACATATCATCGTGGTAGACTTCGTGCACCGAGAGGTATTTCGGTCGGCCTCGGAACGTTCCGTCGGCTGCGTACACGTTCTCGTAGCGCCGGGAATTGCGAACGAAGTTCAGGCCTTCTAGCCCCGGGATGAAGCTCTCATTATACCAGCGGTTCCATTCGCCTTCTCGGGGCGGCTCCTTGCAGTCCGAGAGGACAATGTAGACTCCCGGCGGATATCTTCCTTCCATCAATCAATCTCCGTTAGTTTGATGCGCAGAGTGCGTGCAAATCATCGTTCGGCGTTCCTCACGCCAAGCTCGAATGCCGCGCGGTCTTCTTTTCCACCGCAGCGAGAATTGTGCTGGTGATGGTCCGCGTATCAGTCCCCGGTCCAAAAACCGCGTCTACGCCCAGGGATTTCAAGTAGGAGACATCTGCGGGTGGAATCACGCCGCCAACCACCAGGACCACTTCGTCGAGGCCTACGCCCTTCTCTTTCATAAGTTGGAGGGTCTTGACGGTATGTTCCCTGTGCGATCCGGTCAGGAAACTGAGACCAATCACATCCACGTCCTCTTCCAGAGCAGCCTGCACGAGCGACGGCACTGTCTGTCGCGGCCCCGTGTAAATGACCTCCATGCCGGCATCGGCGAGCACACGGCTGACGAGCAGGGCACCCATCTCATGGCCGTCCAGCCCTATTTTGGCGATGATGACTTTGATTCGCTTTTTGTTCATGCCGCGGTTCCTAGAGACTGACGGGCGGCTTGAAGGTGCCGAACGCCTGGCGCAGCACGGCGTGGATCTCACCTACCGTGGCGTAGGCCCTCACCGCGGCAAGCATCGCTGGCACCGTATTGACCCTCTTGTCTGCAACCTTCCGCGCGGCTGTCTCAGCCAGCTCATTCAAACGTTGCTGGACCAAGCGCCCGTCCCGCTTCGCCTTCAGTTCAATGACGCGCTGAATCTGCCGTTGCTCATCTTGCGGATCTACCTGGAACAAGTTCAGGGGAAGTTCGTCACCCGCTGGAAATAAGTTGATGCCTACCTTCTTCCGTTGACCGGTCTCGAGCTCCATCTGGTAGCGGTGCATACCGCGCAGCGCCTCGCGCTGATAGAATCCCTGATCAACCGCGGCCGCCACCCCGCCCCTGCGATCGATCTCATTGAGCCAGCCGATTGCCTCTTCCTCGATCGCGCAGGTGAGCTTCTCCACGTAGTAGGAGCCCGCGAGTGGATCGACTGTATTTTCAAGGCCGCATTCGTGATGAATGACGTACTTCACCTGGTTGGCGATCCGCGTGGACTCGGATGTAGGCAACGCCAGCGCCTCGTCGTAGGCCGGCGCCCAGATATGCTCGGCGCCGCCGAGGAAGGCCGCCAGCACCGACATGCTGATCCGGGCCAGATTGTTCAGAGGCTGCTGCGCCGTCAGGTGGTCGCCTGTAGTCCAGGTGCTGACTCGCAGGCCGAGCACCTCCGGATCATCGCACTGGTACCGCTCCTTCATCAGCCTTGCGAACAGACGCCGACCCGCCCGATATTTTGCCACCTCCTCGAATAGATCGAGGTCGGTGGAGGCGTGCCACTCCATCTTCGACACTACCGAAGCAATCGGCAGGCCGCGCGCCAGTGCTGAATCAACATAGTTGAAGAAATGGGCCAGCATGAAACCCACTTCCTGCGCGGCATTCATTCCGCCCCAGCGCATCTGCGTCGAACAGACATACTGCGGCACCCACTGCCACAGCCACTTGTCCTTGAAGTTACGGTTGATGTACTCGACCACGTCAGTGGCCATCTCTACGGCCATCGGCACTGGGAAAATGTGGGTGTTGCGGCCGGTGTATTCCTTCAGCGGGTCGTTCTGGATACGGAAGTGGCGAAGGTCGGCCGGATCGAGGCCGCGTTTTTCCGCCACCGCGAGAGCGATCGCCAACGCATAGGGACCAATACCATTGGCGACGAAACCGAGGCCCGTGCGTGCCAGGTCGACGCCATCAAGCACGCGCTCGGCGTCCGCCAACGACGCGAGCGCGACGCCCGCCTTACCGACTTCGCCCTCGGCAAGGGGATCCGTCGAATCCAGGCCGATCTGCGTTGGCAAGTCCAACGCGAGCGTTATGACCGTCGCCCCGTGCTTTACCAGTTCCCGGTAGCGCTGGTTTGCGCTCTCTCCCGACCCGTAGCCACTATAGAAGTCATGCGGCCACTTGAAGGAGCGGTACCCGTTCGGTGTACGGCCCCGCGTAAATGGAAACTGTCCGGGAAAACCGATGTCGCGAAGGTAGTCAATGCCATCGAGATCCAATGGCGTGTACAGAGGCTTGACCGTCTGGCCGCTCAGCGTCTTGAATTCGTCCCGTGTCTCCGGCCTGACGGCCAGGCTAGGTGCGCGCACCGTCTCCTCCCAGCGCTTCATCGCCTCATCAATGGACGTCGTGTCCGCCACTACTGCGGGCCGCCGATTCATATTCCGTTCCCCGCCAGGAAGCCGCCTTCGATGGCATTACGAATATCTCCTGGCCGCACGCAGTCGCCGACACTGATCACCAACGGCACTTTGCCCTCCAACTCCCAGGCCAGGCTATCGACGGCCCTCATACCTACTGCGACCACCACAGTGTCGGCTTCGAAGAACTCACGGTACTTCCCCTTCCGGACGATCCGCACGCCCTTCTCAGTGATTTCAGCCACCGTCGCCCCGGCCTCCATCCGAACTCTCGCCTTGACCATGCGGTCGATGATCACCCACCGGTTTTTGGGCCCGATATCCGCGCCGATGGCTGATTGCATCTCGAGAATCGTGACGCTCTTGCCTTTCTCCTCCAGATACTCACCGACCTCGCAAGCCGTGGCACCGCCGCCGACGATGACAACCTTTTCGCCGACCAGCCTTGCGCCGGTCAGCACATCGCCGGCAGTCATCACGTTGTCTCCCGTGCTGCCGGGAATCTCCGGTACGAGCGGCTCGGATCCGGTCGCGACGATGACGACGTCCGGCCGCTGCGCCAGCACCACTTCGACCGTGGCCTCCTGATTGAGCCTGACATCAATGCCCAACTTCTCGATCTGCTTCGTCAGGAACTCGGTGAGGTTGTTCCATTCGTCCTTGTGCAGGCCGGCGACCACCTGCCGTAGTTGGCCGCCGAGCACAGCAGCCTTTTCCAACAGAGTTACCTGGTGCCCCCGCAGCGCCGCCACCCGGGCCGCCTCCATCCCGCCCGGCCCTGCACCGATCACGAGAACGCGCTTCGGGATACTGACCGGTTCAATACGCCTCTCGGCTTCCATCCCAGCTTGCGCATTGACGGAGCAGCGGACCGGCACCTCCTGGATCAGATCATCCCAGCATTTCAGGCATGCGGTACACATACGGATATCGTCCAGGCGCCCCTCCCGTGCCTTATTGGGCAGGTCGGGGTCGGCGATAAGCGGCGTCGCCATCGCCACCAGATCGGCTTTGCCGTCGGCGATGATCTGCGCAGCAAGCAGCGGATCGTTGATGCGCATGTTGGCGACCACGGGAATTCCGACCGCCTGCTTGATGTCTGCCGCCAGATCGACAAAATATCCGCGCGGCACGGACATCTGCTGTCGCGGCGCTCTCGTTTCATGCCAACCGGGATAGATGCTAAGGGCATGGACGCCCGCCTTTTCCAGCAGCTTGGCAACCTCTCGCCAGGTCTCGATCCCCACTCCCCAGGGAAGCATGTCGTCCCCCGGGATTCGGCAGATCAGTGGGAAATCCGCTCCGACCCTGCCCTTGATAACTGCAACAGCTTCGAGCAACAGCCTGGTGCGATTCTCGAGCGAGCCGCCGTATTGGTCGGTGCGCCGGTTAGTAAAGGGGTTGATGAAGCGGCAGAATAAATTGCCGCCAACGGCCTGAAGCTCAATAGCGTCGAAATTCGCATTCCTCGCCCTTGCGGCTGCGTCGCCGACTGATGCCAGGATCAGCTGAATTTCGTCCTGCCCCAACGCGCGTGAACGCGGTAAGAACTCAGCCCGCTCAAAAGCAGGATGGAGCCCTGTTGTGGGTATTTCCACTTCCGACGGCGCAACGTCCTCCGCCGTCCCCGCGGTTCCCAATTTCGACCAATATCCATATACGGCTAGCTGGGCGGCAGCCCTAGCGCCGTTGGCATGGATGACGCTCGTCCGTTTCCGCAGCCTGGGAACGTCCGCGTCATCGTAAATGTTGACTTTGCCGATGTCTGCCCGCTTTCCCGGGTAGAGCACCTGTAGCGCCCCGATGACAAGGAGGGACACCCCTCCCTTTGCGCGCGCCGCCAGGAAATTGACATCGCGATCGCTTTCCTCGAAGTCGTAAAAAGTCGTCGCCGCCGGCATGATGAGCCGATTCTTCAGCTCCAGCGGGCCGATCTTTACGGGTTCGAAAAGACGTGCCATTGCGATCGTCGGCCCGGGGTATCGCCGATCCCGCGGCCGCGAGCCTTTTTCGACGGTATGATGACCCAGCCTTTCGGTTGCTGGTTGCGGCGGCTTGAACGCATCGGTGCGCGTATGTTGATCCGCCGTCATACGTAATGGACCTAATTCGGCGTCAATTCATTATGACACTAGTAGCCGCCCCAGATAGGCGTCCAATATCGTTTTGGTGCGTTCCGATACTTTATATGTATCAGGCCGGGCCGGAGCAAACCCCGCGATCCTGCCCGCGAAAGGTTCAACCAGTGGCCTGCACTCTTTGGGACCTATTGCAAATATGCGCGATCGGCCGCACGTCCAGGCCACGCGAGATTGCCGGCGAGGTGGCAAAGCTGGTTTGGGATTTTCTCACCCCATTTGCCGCGAGTGTAAGAGGCGATGAACGCATTCCTCTTGTCCAGCCATCGCATGCCGTTTCCTGGTGAAATTGAGTTTGCCGACCGCGCCGAGCTTCCCAGGCCCTCATCCGCAACGCACTGCAGCGAGCAGTCGGTCTCGTCGTTAGTGTGACTTGGGTTTGTGCTGCAACGCCACGTGTTTCACCATTATGACATCCGCGTTTCCAATCAATCCGCCACTTCTCAGTTTATCGCGTAGCGCATCGCTCTTGACGAATGCGGAATAGCGTTCAGGACTGGACACGAAGGCATAAAGGTGGACCTCGCACTCGTCGGCCGGTGACTGGCTCACGCGTACTCCGATAATTCCCGCGGCCTTCCTGGCCGGCTCGAGTTCCGCAAAGACGCTCCGCCATCGGTCAAAGCTCTCGACCCGCTGTTTGACCACGGCTGCGTAGTCGGCCACCGACACATCTGGAATGTCCAGCGCGCGTTGCGGACGTCGCTCAATCACGCGGCAGGCTGCCAAGCCTTGCGGGATTGCGCTCAAGGCCGCCCATTGCTCAAGCGCGTCTGCCGTTCCCGAAATCAAAATGGTCCAGATCTTCGGATCCTGTTGGGATTGTCCCAGCCAGGCGCGCAACCGCTGGCGGCTACGGAGCCCTTCATCAGCGCTCCATCCTGCAAGCCAGTCCTCTTGCCGTTCGACGTAAAAAATCCAAAGCTCTCCGAGTTCGCTCATGGCCCGCCCTTCCCTCCGGCGCAGATATGCGGCACGAATCACCCCTTGCTGGCTGCTACCTCCTTGACCATCTCGCGAAAACGGCGACCGACAGCGGTTTCCAAGTCGGGGCGATAGGCTAAAGCAATTCCTGTATTGGGATTGATCGCCCCCGAAAGTTTACGCAGTGCGATTCGACCCATCGCATAACGGCCGGCCAACGAAGGTACTAGCGCAATCCCTAGACCGCTCTCGACCAAACCGAGGACCGTCTGGATCTGCACAGTTTCCTGGACAACATTCGGAAATAAGTTCGCCTGCTGAAAAATCTCTATCACCATCGTGTGCAGATTCGGAACGGCCGATTTTGAATAGAGAATAAAAGGTTCGCCTGCTAGCGTGTGAAGCGGCACTGGGTCTTGCTTGGCCAGCGGATGGTCCAGCGGCAACGCGACCGCCAGCGTGTCGAATTCAACCTTTTCGATGGTGACTTCGCACGCTCTGTAAATCGGGTATCGAATTAGGCCCACGTCGAGAACTCTGTCGTTAACCAACGTGAGAATTGTTTCAGTGACCGACTCCTGAAGCTCCAGCCGCACCCGCGGAAAGCGCTGTCGATATATCGGCATCAGCCGGGGCATCAGCGCAAAGGTCGCCGAGCCGATGAATCCGACCCGTAGACATCCGCCCTCGCCGGTGGTCACTGCGCGGGCCACGTCCCGAACTTGCTGTATAAAAAACAACGCACTGCGTGCTTGCTCGAGCACACTCGCGCCAGCCGCGGTCAACTTTACGCCTCCGACTTCGCGACTAAACAGCACCACGCCGAGATCTTTCTCCAGCCTCCGAATGGAAACTGAAAGTGGCGGCTGCGTCATGTTGAGGCGTTCCGCCGTTTTCCGAAAATTCCCCGTTTCCGCTAGGGCCACAAAATGATGCAACTGCTGCAGATTCATTCAGACACCCCCCATGGGCGTCTGTAAAGAAAAACGCAGACGCATGATGCCACGGAGCTTCATCCGATCTTGAGTTTCGATTTCACATTGTTCTAAGAAAAATTTATCCCAATTGCGACCTATTCTCATCAGCGACCTAGGCTAACGATGATACGGAATTTGCTCTTGGTCAAATTCGCCGCTGAACTCGATAGAGACTATCGGTCTGGATGGAGCGGACGTCGCAGCGGTCGGCGCATACGGTAGGTAGTTCCCTCTGTGCAAGTCCCCCGCGGAGTCCGCGGCTCGCTCCAAGTCGACCAGATCAAATCGAATCCTCGTTGGCCCGCAAGGCCTGTCCGATATACATCACATATGTGATATTTTCCTTTGCATCTGTGATGTCTGGTACATTAGTGCTACACGCCGCCCATGCAATTTCGTTTTCAATCACCGCGCCTGCCGACCGCAGCGCTTCCGCTGCGACGCGAAGTGCGGTCGTTTCTTAATGCGGAGCACGCAGCCGGGCGGTTTCGGCCTTGCGCCAATTCTTGGATGGCGTACGACGCCGCATTTACGCGGCGTTGTGGCGAGGCGGGCTACATCGGCATGACGTTCCCGCGCGAATATGGTGGTCACGGCCGCACGGCGCTTGAGCGGTACGTTGTGTGCGAGGAAATGCTTGCAGCGGGCGCGCCGCTCGCTATGCATTGGATTGCCGACCGGCAGAGTGGACCGCAGATCCTGCACTACGGTAGCGAGGCGGCACGTCGTCAAGTCATCCCCGAGATTGTGGCCGGCCGCTGCTGCATTGGCATTGGCATGAGCGAGCCGAACGCCGGCTCAGATCTTGCATCGGTGCGCACACGCGGCGTGCGAACCGACGGCGGTTGGCGCGTCACCGGCGCCAAGCTTTGGACTTCGAACGCGCATCGCGCGAAGTATATCACCTTGCTAGCGCGCACCGAACCCGCGGGCGAGAACCGCCACGCCGGCCTGACGCAGTTCCTCCTCGACATGGATCAGCCTGGCGTACGCGCAAACCCGATCACCGACCTCACTGGTGGCCGCGATTTCAACGAAGTCGCACTGGAAGACGCTTTTGTGCCGGACGCCCACGTCCTCGGCAATCCAGGTGACGGTTGGAAGTTGGTCACGGGCGAGCTTGCCTTCGAACGGAGCGGACCAGAGCGGTTCCTTTCGACGCTGCCGGTGATGGCGGAACTTTCGGCGCGTCTCGGGCCAGAGGCCCCGGCGCAAGCCAAGGTTTCCTATGGGCGTCTGGTCGCGCATCTTGCAACGCTCCGGCGCATGTCGCTCGCCCTAGCGGGGATGCTTGAGCGCGGTGAGTCGCCGCAAGTGGAGGCGGCGTTGGTGAAGGATCTCGGCACAGCCTTCGAGCGGGAAATTCCCGAGATCGCGCGGCTCATGGCCGACTGCGCCCCAGAGAAAGGCTCCGCCGACGTCTTCTCTGAGTTGCTCGGCGAGACGATCCTGGCTGCACCATCCTTTACGCTGCGCGGCGGAACGCGCGAGATCTTGCGCGGAATCGTAGCCCGCGACTTGGGGCTGCGATGAGTGAAGATGTCCTTGTCAGCGAGGCGGCGAATCGGCTGTTCGCGAAGCACGCGACGGTCTCGGCCGGAGTCGAGAGCGAACCCCTACCGCACGAATTCTGGAAGGAATTCATCGCTTCGGGCCTCGGCGAAGTACTCGCACAAGGCGGCGATAGCAGCATTCACTACGCTGTTGCCGTGGCGCGGGCCTGCGGTTACCACGCAATCGCCGCGCCGATCGCGGAAGCAATCCTCGCGCAATGGCTGGCCGCACGTTCCGGTTTGCCGGCCGAAGCCAGCGTCGCAACAGTTGCGCTCGAGTCCCGGCCAGCAAGCCGGATGACGTTCGAGCGTGTCCCTTGGGGGCGCGAAGCTGATGTCCTGTATTGTATTTCAGAGGCGAACGGCAAAAATCTCATCGCAAGAGCATTGACCGCCGGCGCGCAGATCGTCGTGAGCCGCAACCTCGCGGGCGAGCCGCGGGACCGCATGACTTTCGCCCCGGGGCACGAATGGAATCGTTGGTCGGCCAACGTCGACGCCATGGAGG
>Ga0181536_10007361_pt1 | contig 10835 bp, 14 predicted proteins | sample PEATcosm2014_Bin_41_FD_121105 | JGI IMG/M metagenome (GOLD analysis project Ga0181536, IMG submission 121105) | Peatland microbial communities from MTU Mesocosm Facility, Houghton, MI, USA - PEATcosm2014_Bin17_60_metaG | ecosystem: Environmental > Terrestrial > Soil > Wetlands > Peat | place...
CAAGCCCTACGACAAATGTTTCAAATAAATCGGTTTAGCCTCGGCGGAGTTCGCTTATCCAAGGACTCCACCCGGCCGTGACAGTCATATCGTGACCGCCATCCCCAAAACGGTTAAGCACCCGTCGGTGCTGGCTGCACGTATCGAGCCTTATGCGCGCCAGGAGGCGATCCGTTGCTTGAGCCAGCGGTTCGACAGCGATGTACAACTCCAGGCGCTGTACATGCGGCTTCCAGGAACCTCTCCGCTCCGCCTGATCCTCACACGCGGACGGGGGATCTCGGCGCGTGAAGGACAGGGCCTCTCTATGCGGCTGAAGGGCCGCCCTGATTTTGCTCCCCTGTTCATGATCCGGCAGTTTCGTTGCGACGTGAATCTGGAATCACTCCTCCACCCGCCGGTAGTTGTCTCCCGGATCCTTTGGGACGGGATGGAAATCCAGATACCGCCGCGCCGCGAGCGACCGCCATCTCCGGCGGGCATAGAGGCGGCCAGCCAGCAGAGCGCATCCCACTCTGGGGTGGCGATCGGGAAAGTGAGCATTCAGCACGCCGGGTTAGTGCTTCAGCCCATGAATCCTCAGGGGCTTCCGCTGCGGTTCGATATACGAACTTTGGGTAATGGTTCAGTTTGAGATTCGGGCGCGCGCCGATATTTCGGTACGGGGGCGTTCACCTCCTGAAGAAATATTTTTGGCCTTGCGTTTCAGCCGCTTGCGCAAACTAGCCAGCAGACTGCGGCTGACGACGTGTCATCGTTAAATTGAGAAAGGATTGCCCTAAAAGTGGAACGCTTTGATGTTGTCGAGCAAGAGCAGTTGGCCGCTCAAGTGGTCGCCGTAATGGACGCGCACTTTCATCGGCCAACTGCCGAAGAGAAAAACAGGGTTCTGAAACTGGCCGCTGAGCAGATCAGTGCTGAGGCGGCGGATCGGGGTATGGCGGAACCGGCAGGTTCGGATACAGCCGGTGGAGCATCTCAGTGATCGCGGCTAAGCCGTCCATGCCATCCCAGACGATGATGACATTATCGTAGCCTTCTCCGCTTCCAGGGGGAGGCGGTGGCTGCGGCGGATAGCCGGGGCGAACGGGCTGTATGGGCTGCATTTGCTGCGGGTTGAACTTGATGGATGATTCGTGCTGCTCTTTGACGTGAATAATCGTTGCCAGTTGTGGATCGTAAACGCCGTTGAAAGTGATTGTTCCGTGCATGTTGAACTCCTATAATCTGTCGATCTGTGTCGTGTGGGGGTTCCCCGGCACTACGATACGATCATAGCATGCATCCCCGAGCAAGCACAAGACCGTGCACGGGCAAGCATGCGCAACCGAATTATGCCGGGAAGCATCAGTGGTAGTGTGCCTTGTCGGGCAAGCATGGGAGGTACTAGACGGTTCATTCGTGCGGAATACCCCCAATGGGGGCTTGACAACAGGCATTGGACTTGCATACCGTAAACGGTATGCAAGCACGAGCAAGCACCATGAAGAGGCCCAAAGATCCAAATTTGCTAGGTCGTTCCGTTGTGGAGGACCTTATCGGCGAACGGATGGACGGCTCGCCGTTACCGCCGGAGCGCCAGAAAAACCCCGCCGCCGTCGCATTGTCCATGCTTGGAGCGTCGAAGGGTGGCCACGCCCGTGCCGCCAGTCTCTCGCCACGCAAACGGACCATGATTGCCAAGAAGGCAGCACAAGCCCGCTGGGGCATCCCTCGGTAGCCGGCCAGAGTACGCCCTATGGCTGAACCGCGCAAAACGGGCCAAAATGAGTATCTCAAGATCCCGGACAAGTTCCGGCCCGATGTACTATCTCTGGTCCTTGAGGAACACGATCTATTCAGGGCACAGCGCGCAAAGCGGATTCGGATACTTGAGAAGTTAGAGGCCCATTCTAAGGGGCACGGCAAGGTGGGCTATGTGGCGTTCTTGTGCTCAGAAACAATGGGAGCTGGTATCGACTCATCTGATATCCCAGCGATAGGTGATGCCCTGCTTTCGGTCGGAGAGGTAGATCAATTAAATCTCATCATCAACGGACCAGGCGGAGACGGGACAGTTGCCGAGAAGATCATTGAGCTATGCCGATCCCATTGCAAGGAGTTTCGTGTTTTGGTCCCCAATCGCGCAAAGAGCGCTGCGACGATAATCGCGTTAGGGGCCGACACTATCGTCATGGGATACTGTTCCGAACTTGGACCTATAGATGCTCAGGTTGCCATCGTGGTTGGCGGTATTCCTCGGTACATCTCGGCACAGTCTTTTATCGACTCTAAAGCATCTCTATTGGAGGAGTTCAAAAACGCAATTAAAGCAAAACCAAAGCAGGACCCAAGGGCGATTCTCCAACAGATTTCCACGCTTGACATTCCATTTATTGACCACTGCGGCAAACTGATGGATTTCAGTAAGGAGGTCGCGCGGAAGTATTTGGACCGTTATATGTTTCGCGGAATAAGGCCAGTTAGTAAGCGTAAGGCGCAAATCAATACGGTGCTCGTGGGCCTGTCCTCGACTGGCATATTCAAGGTGCATGGGAGGATGATTAATGGAATCGCGGCCAAGGACGACCTGCACCTCAACGTAACGCTATTAGGCAAGGGCGATCAGTTATGGAAGGACCTGTGGCATTACTACATCCGCGCCGATGTACTGTTGTCGAAGTCCCGTGGAATGGGCAAACTGGTAGAGACCAAGAATGAGATTCTGGTCAGCGGCGCCGCTGAATAATTAAGGGAGTTTGTAAATGACTACGACACATTCGCCAAAACGTACAAGGGGGCGGCCCAGAAGAGGAACCGATCCGGGCACCCTCGCCCGCTTCAAGGCTGAGGTTAAGGAAATTGCCGAAGCGACGGAAGCGATGCGGCGAGTCCGAAGGGGCATAGAGTTTGAACCGCCGCGCCTACGATATACGGTGGGACCGCGCTAAGAGAAAAAGTCGTTCACTACTTGACATTTGCCTGCTCGCGGAGACTGAGTTGGTTATCTCGTCCGGCGACATGTGAGCGGTGGTCCGGGCATAGATGTCGTTTTGGTAGCGCTTCTGACCGTCTGGCAAAGAGGTGACCGCGAGGGTAGTACGGCCCGCGGGGGCGTATTCCGTATCCCAGGCGCCTCATCAATTCCTCCCAAGCGCGAGCAATGGCCTGGCCCCTTCCAATTAGCTGAGCGCTCGCCACGTGCCGGGCATGCCACGATGGCGGCGCGCTTCCGATTCGCTATTCCGGGAGAATCCAGTGGCGGGAGGGTGGCTGCAAGTATCCCTCGTTACACCCTGGCCGTCGCAACTGTGTTCGCCCCGATTCTGCGGTCCTTGGGCCTACACCGCAGATGCGCGGGCTTTGCGGTAAGCCGCCCAACGCTTCTTTGTAGCTGCTCTTATGGCTTTCAAACCGGCGGCCGATATCTTCCGTTTCTTGGGCTTCGCTGGTGCGGCCTGCTGCTTTTTCTGCGCCGCCCATCTCGCTCTCTGCGCGGCGGCAATCCTGGCGCGGCCCGCCTTGCTGATCGTGCGGCGCTTCTGCGGAGCCGCGCGATCCGTTCCGGTCGCAGTGGCAACCTTGGCCTTTGGCCGGCCTGGACCGGGCTGGCCGAGTTGCGCTTTGATGCCGGCTATCTTCGCTGAGATCCTTTCGACTTCGCTCCGATAGCCGACGATGGCCATCTCCAGCAAGGTGTTGTCTTTTGGCTTTGCCTGTCTTGGCATTTGGTTCTCTCCCCTTTAACTCTGAACGTGAGAATCTGAATGCGACGCAGTGCGCGGCGCATGAATTGAGGTGTTCTCCTAGGCCTTCGCCTTCTTCGGCGGCACGATGGCGTCTTTCGCGGCCTTGGCTATCCGAAACTTCACCACCTTCTTGGCGGCGATCTTGATGGCTTCGCCGGTGGCAGGGTTGCGTCCCATGCGCGCCTTGCGATCCACACGGACCAGTCGCCCGATGCCGGGCAACACGAATACGCCATTCTTCTTGACCTCGCCGATGGCCGTATCGGACAGGGCGGCGAGCAAACCCTGCGAGACTTTCTTGCTAACCTCGCACTTCTCTGCCAATGCTTGGACGATTTCCGATTGCGTCATTGTTCTCCCTTTCGGCCCATGCCGACGAGATCATGGTACCGTATAAGCCAAAACATTTCAAAGGAGAAATGTAGGCCGGGGAATATCGGCGAGCCATTGGCGCGCTTCCGGACTCACCGGGTAGAACAGCTTGTCTTTGCCTTCACGCCCCAGTAGCCAGTCCGGATGGGTTTCATAAAGCCAGGAGCCGGACGCGACCATGGGCGAGCGCTTCTGCGACTGTTTTGCGCTTGAACCGCAACAACTCAGGACGCCGTCATGGTGGCGGCGTCCCAATGGCACACTCGATTCTCGAAGTAGCTGAGATTGCACAACAACGCGGGCCCCGTGGCGCGGAAGCCGTACTCGGCGTCCTCGAAGAACGGTTTGCGCGTGCGCACCGCGTCGATGAAGTTGCGCATATGGATCTCGTGCGCGTCGCGCGGCGAGGTGAAGCGTTGCACGGTGGGCTTGCGGAGCGTGGCGGGGGTCGCCGGCAGCAGCGGGTACTGCTCGCGGTAGGCCCGGATGTAGTCGGCCTCCATCTGGCGGGAGAACGTGTCGGCGGTGTGACCGGGTTCTCTCTCGCGCGGCACCCGGCTGAGGGTCACGCTGCCGATGTCGGTGGTGATGGCGCCTTCGCTGCCGATGAAGCGGTAGCCGAAATCCTCGTCGGCCTTGGAGCTCTTGAAGTTTACGCGCATGACAAACTGGAAGCGCGGGTGGCGCGGCGAGGCCTCGTAGTCGATCACGCCCATCTGCATGTCCGGCGCGTCGCGGCCGTCGGTCCAGTAGCGCAGGCCGCCGGTAGAGTAGATGCGCGTGGGGCCCAGGGCGCCGGTCGCGGTGTGCAATCCCGTGAACAGGTGCACGTAGAGGTCGCCCGCCACGGCGGTGCCGTAGTCGCGATAGTTGCGCCAGCGGAACAGCCGGATGGGCTCGAAGGGCCGCTTGGGCGCCGAGCCGAGAAAGCGGTCCCAGTCGATGTTCTGGGGGCTCGCGTCGGGCGGGATGGAGTATTGCCATGCGCCGATGGCGGTGTTGCGGTCGAGCCACGCCTCCACCATATTCAGCTCGCCGATGGCGCCGGCCTTGAGCAACCCGCTAATCTTCTCGAAGCAATGCGCGCTGGCGTACTGGCTGCCCATCTGGAAGATGCGTCCGCTCTTTTTCGCGCCTTCGATCACGCGCTTGCCGTCCTCGATCTTCTGCACCATCGGCTTTTCACAGTAAACGTCCTTGCCCGCAGCCAGCGCGTCCAGGGTGATCTGCGCGTGCCAGTGGTCCGGCGTGGCGACGATCACGGCGTCGATGTCGGTGCGCGCGAGCACCTCGCGATAGTCGCGCGTGGTGGCGATGCCGGGGTACAGCTCTTTCATCCGGTCCAAGCGGGAGTCGTAGATATCGGCGGCGGCGGCCATCTCCACACCCGCGTTGCGCGCGGCATCGTGCGCGTCTCCCTGCCCCATGCCACCCGCTCCGAGCAACGCCATCCGGATTCTGTCATTAGCCATTCCCATCGTGATTCCTCCCTAAATCTCGACCACGCGCATGGCCACGGGGTCCCAATGCTTGATGCGGCCCTCGTAGTAACTTAAGTTCGCCAGCAGCGCTGGCCCGGCGGCACGCAGCCCGAAGGTGGCGTCCTCCGTCACCGGTTGGCGCGAGCGCACCGCGTTGAAGAAAGTGGTGTGGTGCGCGAAATCGTCCGAGTAGTCTGGCGGCGCAAGGTAGTGCTCTTCGTCCGCTTCGGGCATGGTCGCCGCCGTGACCAGATGCTCGGGATAGCGTGCGCGGTGCTGCGCCATGATCTTCGCCGCCGTGTCCTTGGAGAAGCCGCCCGCGCTCTCGCCAGGCTCAGTCTCCTTGGGCGGCTTGCTCAGGCTCACGCCGTCGCTGATCGTCATTACGCCCTCGCTGCCGGTGAAGTGGAAGCTGCTGGTTTCAGTCCCGCCACAAACGAAATTCACGCGCAGTGCCAGATTGAACGCGGGGTGGCTGTCGGTCCTGGGATAGTCATATAACCCGACCATGATGTCGGGCGCGTCGCGGTCGCCTTTCCAGAAGTAGATCCCGCCCGCGGCGAACACGCGCGTGGGCCCCAGGGAGCCGAGCACGAAGTGGATGCCGCTAAACGAATGCACGAAGAGGTCGCCGGCGACGCCCGTGCCGTAGTCGTTCCAGTTGCGCCACTGGAACATGCGCTGTGGATCGAACGGGCGCTTCGGCGCATCGCCCAGAAAGCGGTCCCAATCGATAGTCGCGGGACTCGCATCGGGCGGAATGGAGTACCGCCATGCGCCGATCGCGGAGTTGCGGTCGATCCACGCTTCCACGGCGTTGAGCGTGCCGATTGAGCCTGCCCGATACAGTTCCCGGGCCTTCTCGTAAATCACGGAGCTGACGCGCTGGCTGCCAACCTGGAGAATTCTCCTGGTGCGCCGCGAGGTTTCGATCAGCCTGTGCCCGTCCTGCCATTGCTTCACCATAGGCTTTTGCACGTAGACGTCCTTGCCCGCCTCCATCGCCTCTGCGGCGATGCGCGCATGCCAGTGATCCGGCGTGGCGACGATCACGGTGTCGACGTCCTTGCGGGCCAGCACCTCGCGATAGTCGCGCGTAGTGAACAGCTCGGCGCCCCAGTGCTCCTTGGCACGCGTCAACCGGCCTTCGTATACGTCACACACAGACACGAGTTTGGTGCCGGGCACGCTGATGGCCGTCGCCGTGTCGCCCTGGCCCATGATGCCGCAGCCGATGGTCGCGAACTGGATCTTATCGTTCGCCGCGGTCTGGCCCTGAGCGCGCGCGGCCGCGCCGAGCGCGAGCGATGCCATGCCGCTCGCCTGCAGGAAATGCCTCCGTGTGGATGCCATGTTCCATATTGTATTGCCGCGCACGGCCTTCCGCCGACGTATGTCGGCGGGGGTGACGGCGCCGTACCGAGCAGTCCCGGCGTTGGACTCCCGATAGCCCGACGATTCTTAACGGCAAGCTGCGCAGGTCGCTGGAAGACGAAGCCCGCCGCGGGCGCTTGACGCAGGCGCGGACGTGAAGCGGACCCAGCTCGACCGGCCCCGCGAAGCGCGAAAATCGTGCTTCATGCCCATCACGATCTTCGATTCCGACAGCATACCGCGGGATCGCAGGCCCGAACTTGAAGCGGCCGTAGTTGCTGCCGGAAGGCATCTCAAGAAGCTCTTCGAGGGTTGGATCGTCGCCACGCCGGACCGCCGGAAGTTCGCCGTGCGGATCGCTTCATACCCGGAGCTGGATATTTCCGTGCCGTTCGATTGGAGCCGACTGCGGCCGAGGTGACCGAGCGCGTGCGGGCAGCGATGGAAGATTGACGCCCGCGGTTTCGCGCTAGGTTCGAAGGGCCGCTCATCCACTCATGGACAAGCGGAGTCCCGCGCCGGGCGGGCGGGTTGCCGGATCGCCTGCCCCAATAAGTCTTCGAGAAGCGGTGTCGCCGGGTACGGATGTCCCTTGTAGTGCCGGAAGCCCTCGGCGAAGACCACGCCGGCGCGGCGCCCTGCTTCCCGTGTCCAGCGCTCCATGGTGAGCAGGTAGTCGTCCATGCCGTGTTGTGCGAGCAGCCAATCGCGCTGGCTGGCGTGCTCGGCGAGCACGGCTCGCTTGGTCTCGAATTGGCGCCCTATGTCTACGTAAAAGTCCGCCAGCACAGGTCGATTCTCACGGTCCACCCCGCCGATCGGGTCCATGAAGTAGAGATGCGGGATTGTGGATAACGCTGGGGCCGGCGGCACTGCCGAAGTCGCGTAATTCGGAGCGGGCGCAGCGAAGCACGCGTCGCGGACCAGCCTGCTGGTGGCCTCGTGATCGCACATGTAGTCCGCCGGCGAGGCCGTCATCACCACGTCGGGGCGCGCGGCGCGGAGCACCTCGGTAACCCGCCTCCGGGACGCGTCGTTGTTGAAGATGGCCAAATCGCGGAACTCAGCGCAGCGATACGCGGCCCCGATGAGCCGCGCCGCGGCTGCCGCTTCCTTGCGTCGAATGGCCGCTATCTCTTCTGGCGCGCGGTCGCGCGAGCCGCAGTCTCCCGGCGTCATGCTGACGATCGTCACCCGGTGCCCGGCAGCCGATAGTTGGGCCAGAGTGCCAGCCGCCAGAATCTCCACGTCGTCTGGATGGGCGTGTATGGCGAGAATGGTCTCGATCATTGGGGACGCCTTCCAGTCTAACGCCCACGCGGTGCATACGTCCGCAGTCATGCGACGTGCAGGCGACAGATGCAGCACCAGTCTCAGCAACCTGGCGATTTCGCGCAAATGCCTTCCACGCTGTATAACGATGAGATGGGCTTTGATTTCTCCGGCAAGCTAGCCGTCGTTACCGGCGGCGCGAACGGCATCGGCGCGGCCACGGCCCGCATGCTAGCGCGGGGCGGCGCGCGGGTGGCGATTTTCGATCTGGAGCGCGTGGATGCCGCTGCCGCCGCGCAACTCCGGGGCGCCGGGTATGCGGTGGACGTCACAGACCGCGCATCCCTGGAGCACGCCTTCGATCGGACCGGCCCGCCCGACATTGTGATCGCCAACGCTGGCATTGGTGCGGAGGTGGAGTTCGGCGCCACCAGCGAAGAGACCTGGGAGCGCACGATCGGGGTGAATTTGACGGGCGTCTTTCTCACGCTGCAAGCCGCCGCCGCGATCATGAAGCCGCGCCGGCGCGGCGCCATGGTGATTACCGCGTCCACTAACTCATACGATGGCGAAGCGCTCCTCACCGCCTACAATGCCAGCAAAGCCGGTCTGCTGGGGCTGCTGCACACCGCCGCGAACGAACTGGGGCCGTACGGAATTCGCGTCAATGCGGTGTGCCCGGGTCTGATCCGTACGCGCCTTACGGAGCGACACTTCTCGCATCCAGAAGTGTTGAAAGAATACTTCCGGCACGTGCCATTGGGTCGGGGTGGCGATCCGGAAGAAGTCGCCAACGCCAGCGTGTTCCTTGCCTCGGATCTAGCGTCGTACATTACTGGCGCGACCGTATTCGTCGACGGTGGCCAGATGGCCGCTAAGTTCGGCACCTGGGATGAGGAGCGCGCGGAGTTCAGCGAAGGGCGCTGGCGGCTGCACTAAGGGCGGTCTAGCGTGCGACATCGGCCAGCGGGGCTTGGTGTCCGGAGCCGGGGCGGACTAGGGTTTGGGCGTGCCGCTCTGCTCCTTTGCCTTCGCTTTCGGGGCCGATCAACCTACTTCGCAGTGTTGGCCTTTGCCCACTTGATTACGGTAGCGGCATTACGTGAAGAGCAGCCCATCTTGAATCCGAGCCACTGCTCAGTTGTAGAGACAGCTTTATCGGGAATGTCAGTATAGAATTGCAACTGCGAAAGTATGTATTGGCACACGCCTTCCGCTCTCTCATCGAATTCGGCCATATACTCCGGGACAGCCTTGGGTGGTTGTTTCATCAGAACCTCCACCATTCTTCCGCCTCACACTCCTTGCCATACAGCTTTGCTCTAGCGTTCCAACTCCTTCTCCAAACTCCTTCCATGCCGCTGAACCACATCCACCAGCAACACAGACAGCTACATAACCGCTAATGCCGCCCGACCGTGTTCCAAAGCAGCCGCGCGATTCCGGCTTCGCATTGCAGTGAGCATAGCCCGAACGTGGGGAGTTGCCCGGTTCAGCCTGCCAGCGTCCGGGTTGCGCTCCGGCCCGAATGCATGGCCTCCCTTCCTGGCACCGGCGTAGATCGGACGGGCCATCCGCTCCATATCCGAGCGGCATTCCTCACCCCGTTCAATCTGCCGTTCCCATCCGGCTTCATCTGTTCCGTCCAGCCACTCCACAATGTTTTTCAGCGTGTCCTTTGAATCGGCGTACATGATACAGATTGTAGCGCTTCCGTTCTGCGGTTAGAGAGGCTGGCGGTTGTCGTCGAATCGAACTCACCATTGCTCTCGTTCCGCCCACAAATCGACCATTGGGTCGGCTTTTCCTGGATCCTAATTCGGACTTGACCTTCCCACGACGGTTCTTGTAGGCTTTTTTCGTAAAGGCTTCAGCGAGAGGAACCAATCATGGCGAACAGCATGAAGGTGATCTCAATTCGTTCTGGAAGGTCGATGACAGAGCAACAGGAGGAGATCGTCGAACTCGCTTTCGAGAATTGGCTGGCGAGGTTCGGCGTGCTGGAAGGATCTCCCGAAGACGATTTCTATAGGGCGCAGCGAGAAGTGATGGCGAGAAGTTCACGGTCACGAGGCACGTCGGCAGGATTGTTTCTTGTGGTGAGGTCCCGTTCATGAAACCTGCGATTGCCGAGCACGAAATAAGTGGAGGCGCTTGGCATCGCTGAAGCGCACGGCCTCAAGGTCGCCGGATGTCAGCCGGAATCCGATTTGAGATACGGGTAGATGATGGCCAGGCGGCGTTCGCTCCACATTAAAAGAAATAATGCGGAACCGGAACCGTCGCCCTCGGCATTTCACGCCAAATCCCGTCCGGTCACATCCTGTTCGCATTCTCGCTCGAACCAGAACCGGCATGGCGGCGGGAAGCGAGATCAACACTGGGCGCGCGGCCATCCTTAATTAAGTACCGGGGTACTCGTGGTACGGGGCGTGAATCTCTTGCGCCGCTTTCATGTTGACTTTTTCCACATGCGGCGGGTTTACTACCTGAATCCGGCGCATTCGACGACCTGAGAAGTGCGCTGAAGGCCCGGCTCAAGGGGCTGCCGCGTGGGTTGTGATAGTCTGAGCCTTACCTCACTTTTGGTTAGGTAAGGCTCGAAATG
>Ga0181536_10007362_pt1 | contig 10832 bp, 7 predicted proteins | sample PEATcosm2014_Bin_41_FD_121105 | JGI IMG/M metagenome (GOLD analysis project Ga0181536, IMG submission 121105) | Peatland microbial communities from MTU Mesocosm Facility, Houghton, MI, USA - PEATcosm2014_Bin17_60_metaG | ecosystem: Environmental > Terrestrial > Soil > Wetlands > Peat | place...
CCCGGCAGTTTGGTTCGCCAGAACAAAGCCACGAACCGGCTTGTCCTGTTTTTTTTGTTAGCCCTGCAAATTCTTCCCACAACAAGTTTCGCGCTCCCCAAGCGGCTGGTCATCGCCCTTGATGGAATAGCCTACCGCGACATGAAAGCCCTGCAGGATGGGGTCACCTACAAGGACACCCATGGCTTTCAATTCCATCGTCAAGGCTTCCATCAGGGATACTTCCCGGTCAGCCGCATGATCTCGACGTTTCCCTCGACCAGCGACGTCGCGTGGACCGATATTTTCGGCGATCGCCCGCTGCCCGGTTATCAGCGCACTTATTTCAGCGCCGCCGCGAATTCAGAAATGTCTGTGAACGGCATCACCACCTCGATGGAGCATGAAAAGCAGATGCACTGGCAGGTGGAGAATGGTTTCCTTCGTACGCTGGGTTATGTCTATCCGTCCCACACGTATCAATATGAGGTGCATGAATTGGTCAGAAACTTTCTCACCACCAAGAGCAAGGACGACAACTACTACGCCTACATTCGTACGCCGGACGATGCCCAGCACTTGTCCCGCGATATTTTCGCCATGCTTTGCGCGCTCGATGAAAAACTCCAGAAACTGCGTGCCCTTTACAAGTCGCGTGAAGGACGTGAGCTCGAAATCCTGATTCTCTCGGATCACGGGAACAATCACGCCGGCGTCGCCCAGCGCGTCGAGATTCGGACTTTTTTGGAAAAGGCCGGTTACCGGATCACAAAGTCCATTGTAAATCCAAAGGACGTTGTCCTCCCCACGGCCGGGATCGAGTCCTGGGTGGAAATTCATAATTCGCCCGCCGAAACCGAAACACTCATGCAACTGCTCCCGCATCTGAAAGGCGTGGACGTATTGACGGCCAGGTTCCCGGGTCAGACCAATCGGTTCATGGTCATGAATTCAAAAGGCGAACGGGCCATCATCGAGTGGAATCCCGCAAAGAACTCCTTCCGATATTCAACCGAGCGGGGAGATCCGATTAACTATCTCCCGGTGGTCAAAACTCTCTCCCAAAAGAACCGGCTCGACACCGGCGGCTTTGCCACGGCTGACGACTGGATGGCTGAGACCCTGACCAATCGCTATCCTCTGGCGCTCGAGCGAATTGTCCGGGGCCACACCTGCGTCACCCTCAATCCGGCAACCATTCTTATCAGCCTGAACAACCATTATGTTCACTCCGGATGGCTGGTCAAAAAAGGCAGCGAATTGGTGACCTTCGGGGGCACGCATGGAGCGCTCGACGACCTCAACTCGGACGGAATGCTGCTGAGCAGCTTTGCCCCCACCCGGGACACTTCGAGCCGTCGGGTGGCCGGGCTGTATGATTGTTTTCCGGGACTGCGAAATTTTCGTGCGGAGGAAAATGGCGCCGAATGGATCACCGGAAAAGAACAAGCCCCGATCAGGATCGCGCGAGTGCCGCTCGATTGGGACCGCCAGATGCTTTCAGATGATGAGGTTTTCCTGCGGATTTGGACGCCGAGCTTTGCTCACCTTGACATCGAAGTTCCCGTCGAGCTGACGGTTAAGAAAGTCCCGCGTTTCTCAAATGCGCAGATCCGTCAGGGGGAGCCCCAACCAATTGATGCATCCGAATCCTACGAAGCGGTGCTCATCGGCAAGCATGGTCAGGTAGATCCCCAGCCAATTAATGCATCCGAACGGCATTTCACCCTCAATTTTCCGATTACTTTTCTGGACAAATGCGCTTACGAAAGAGTCTATGCGCTCCCTGCCGATCTGATCCTGGAGCCGCAAAAAGAGTACTGGATTTCGGGGCAGGTTCCTGATGAGAAAAAAAACATCCGGATCTTCGAATTCACCTTCCGCACCGACAGCCGCGGCATGCCGGTGGCGTACTAAGAAAACCTGCTGTGAAGCCGGTTCGCTTGAAGGAAGCTCACGGTTCGGTAGCTGCAAACACTTTTCCGTCCCGGGCGCAGATCAATTGCGTGACATAACGGCCGGAGAGCGCGGACGGAGGCAGTCCGCCGCCGGTCTCCACCCACTGGCCGGCCATGTAGAAATTTTTTAATCCCGGCAGCGTGTACGGAAGACGGCGCCCCAGAATTTGCGGCGTGGGGAGCCAGCCCTGGTAGCTGCCCTGCCAGTTGCCGGTCCAGTGTTCGTAAGTGGCCGGCGTTGCCAGGTCGGTCTGATCAACGTGCCGCGCCAACCCCGGAAATCTTTGATCCAAAATACCCACAATCTCCTCGATCAGTCCCTTTTTTGCCTTCCGATAATCGGCAGGACGTTGGTTCTTGAGTTTGGTCCAATGTTCGTAATTGCTGGAAAACCTGGCGATCATGACGGTCCGGCCCGCCGGGCAGTAGCCGTAGTCAGGCCCAAACACCGTCACTTCAAACCGGTCGTGCCGCATGGCGTCGCCCACCTTGAGCGGTTGCGGGAACGGCAAGCTGACGGCATGGGGCGCCCCGGGGAAAATCTGGTTGATGCCCAAGGACACTTGGATCAGCGGCTGGAAAATGTTCCACTGGTGGTAGGCTTCAAGAATTCGTTTGTTGACATAACGACCGCCGAGCATCCCGAAAATCGTCGCATGACCGTCGGCGCAGGAAATCACCGTGGCGGCCGGAATCACCGTTCCGTCGGCGCACCGCACACCCGTGGCCCGCCCGTTCTCAACCGTCACCGTCTCCGCCCGGGTGTTCAATCGCAGGACGCCGCCGAGGCAGGCATAGCGGCCGGCAATGGCCGTCGAAATGCCGCGCGAGCCGCCGGCCACGTAACCGGCGTTTTTGCCGGATCGCAGGGCCAGCACCATCACCAGTACCAGCGCCGACAGGCATCCATCGCCGGTGGCGGTCAGCAGCGCCTCGCGGAGGAACGGGCTCCGGTAACCCGCGAGATAGTCGGCCAGCTTCAGATTTTTCCAGCCAAAGACGACCGGTAGCATGGGAAAATAGCGGAAAAGGAGCTTCAACTTTTCCGGACCCGACATGAGTTCCAGCGGGTTCTCCAGTGGCGGATTGATCAGGGGACAACGCCGCACCGCACGCACAAGTTTGTCAATGTGACCGCCGTCTTCCGGCGCAATCCGTTTGCAGTTTTCCGCGAGCCGGTCCAGGTCCGTTGACAGGGAGAGGACCTGGCCGTCCCGTCCTTCGACGCGCAGGAACTCGTCGTAATGGATGATCTCCCGGCCGGTAACCGCGCCTAGTTCATTCCAAACTTGGTGAAACGTCGAGGAGGGATGGGTGCCGAACAGCCAGCTCAGGCAGCCGTCGAAGACATACGGTCCGCGGTCCCAAGCCGTGCATAACCCGCCGGGGACAGGGTTCATTTCCAAGATCTCCGTCCGGTAACCGTTCATCTGGAGGTAACAGCCGCAAGACAGCCCGGCAATTCCGCCGCCGATAATGATGATTTTCCTGGCGGTGGCCTCGTCGGTGGCCGGCGCCGGGCGGGGTTTGGCTTCGACGTTCATCGCTTCAGAAGCCGTCAAAATTGTTGTTCACTGTCCGGGCCATCCGCCGTTGCGAGAAATTGATGACCCACGAGGCGATGCTGGCTTTCGTCAACGGCATCGGCATCCGCGAGAGAATGGACGGCAGGCTGTAGAACTCACGATAGATTTTCCGGACGTTGCGTTCCAGTTCCTCCGGCGTGCCGTAGGGCGGCTTGATGTAACAGAGCTGCCCGGACCAGCGGTCAATCTCGCGGCTGTTGATGATCCGCGATTCGCTTTGCAGCCGGTCGTGAAGCGGCGTGCCCTTGACCGGCGTGAGGATGTTGAAATAGGCGACCGGAACCTTGTGCTGGTGAAGAAATTCCTGCGTCGCGCGAAACGCGCCTTCCGTCTCGCCGTCCCAGCCGAAGATGAAATTCAACGAGTAGCTGATACCGCGGCGGCGAAGGTTGGCCAGCATTTCCCCGTAGCGCGAAAGCTTGTTGAACCGCTTGTTCATGCCGTTGAGCGTGTCGGGATTGATGCTTTCGATGCCGATGTTTACGTGCAGCAGACCACTGCGGCAGGCCAAATCGAGGAACGGCTCGTCGTTACAGAGGTAGGATGACCAGAGCGCGGACCAGCGCACCTTCAGCGGGATCAGCGCCTCCATGAGTTCCATCGTGTGAACGCGCTTCCCGCCAAAATTACTGTCACCAAACAACAGACTTTTCGCGCGGCAATGCTTGATCTCCTCAATGACCTCGCCCACCGGGCGGCAGCGATATGCGTCTCCGAGCAACATCCGTTCGGAACAAAACTCGCAGCGGAACGGACAGCCGCGCGACGACGAGACGGCAAAGGTCGTGAACGGACGGTAATACCGCATGTTCAGCAGGTCGTAACGCGGCACCGGCAGGCCGGCCAGGCTCGAAAGCAATTCGGCCCGGTAAATCTTCGTGAGCCGCCCGTGAATGGCGTCATCCAGCATCTGCGGCCAGATCGCCTCAGCCTCACCGATCCCGACCGCGTCGCAATGTTCGCCCGCCTCCTCGGCATGGAAGAACGTGTGCGGCCCGCCCAGGATCACACGCACGCCGCGCCGGCGGAACTCGTCGGCAATGTCATAGGCGCGATAGGAGTTGAGCGTCCAGGTGGTGATCGCCACCAGGTCGGCGCGATAATCGAAATCAATCGGTTCGAGCTGTTCGTCAACCAGCTTGATGTCCCAATGCGGCGGCGTCAGCGCGGCCAGGTAAGGCAGCGTCAGCGGCACGACCGGCCGGCGGCGAACCTTGAACACGGTGCGGTCCGTCTTCGAGCGGTAAAACGAGGGCTGAATGATGAGAAGACGGTGGGCCATGCGTCATTAAAAAATTCCGCCGTCAATCTTGATGGCCGAGCCGGTGATGTAACTCGCGTCGGCGCTGGCCAGAAAACGAATTGTTGCCGCCACCTCTTCCGGCCGGCCAAACCGGCGCATGGGAATCCGCATCTGCGCCGTTTTTTTTTCTTCACCGGCCAGGTGGGCCAGCGTCTCCGTTTCCACGAATCCGGGACAGACGGCGTTTACGGTGATGCCGATGCGCGCGACTTCCTTGGCCAGAGACTGGGTCAGCGCGACCACGCCCGCCTTGGCGGCGGCGTAATTTGCCTGTCCCGCCGGCGCGAGGAACGCGCTCAATGAAGACACATTGACGATTCGCCCGCCGTGCTGGCTGATCATCGTGGGCAACACCGCCTGGCAGCCGTGAAAGACCGAATCGAGATTCGTGGCCAGGACCCGGTCCCACGATTCCGGCGGCATGGTTGCCAGGAGCGAATCCTCGTGGCTGCCCGCGTTGTTGACGAGCACGTCAATGCGGCTGTGGCCGGCGAGAATTTGCTTCAGCGCCTGCTTCCAGGATTCGGCGGACGCAACGTCCAATGCGATGCACGAACATCGTCCGGGATTTTCCTGCGCCAGCTGGTCGGCGTGCTCGCGCCGGGAACGAATCCCGAGAAAGACGAAATTGGCGGGCGACTCCTGGAGAAAGGCACGGGCGATGGCCTGTCCCAGACCGCCATTGGCGCCGGTGACGAGAATGATTCGTGAGTTCATGCGCGGATGTTGCCCGCGTCTCCGCCGGCGGACAAATGAGAAATGCTTGGGCTGGTCCGCACGAACCGCGCTCCGATCGCCTGCTGATTCGAACCGATGAGGCTGACATTGGCCGCGATGGATCGTCCATTTGCGACGGCATCGCACGCCGCGACGCATTGCCAGGCGGCGGCGGCCATCAATCCTTCACCGAGGATTCGCTTGGGACTCACCCGCGCCCCGCCCCAGTCTTTCCAGGCCGCGCGTTCCGCCTCGTCCGTGCGCGGACTGCCGCCGAGCCCGTCGCAAAGCAATTCTCCGGCAGCCCCGCCATTCAATTGCCGGCGCATGTTCCGCGCGGATTCGGTCCGGGTGCGGCGTTCGGAATAAGTGTGAGCGTCGGTGATTGCAGCCAGCTCGACGCCCGCCGCGATTTCGCCTTCGCGGCACAAGCATAACGCTCCCGCGCCGCTGGTGAGAATAGCCGAGCGATCGAAATGCCAAAGCGCATCCGCCAGAATCCAGTTGAATTCCTCGGCGCCGATGACCAGGCAAGCGTCCGCGCGCTTTTCCTCCAGCCACTGCGCGCCGAGCGCGACGCCTTGCAGGAAGGAGGCCGGGTCACCCACGAGCGAATAAACCAGCGTCACGTCCTTCAGGAGCGCGGCGACATGGCTGCCCGGCGCGGCGTAAACAGTTTCGGGAAACAGGAGCGGGCTGGCGGTCGCAGGATTTTTCAGTGTCTCGTCAAAGAACCGGCAGGTGTATTGAACGCAGCCCGCCTGCTGGCAGACGATCATGCCCAACCGGTGTTTCGCATCCGGGTTGGCCCGCAGCCCGGCCGTGGCTTCGAGCGCCGCCGCCGCTGCGTAATGCGTGACCGGACTCGTCCGCCGGAGGCGCGGATGCGCAAGAAATTCCGGACGCACGGCCGGGTTCGGCACCAGGCGCGCACGCAGGGGTTTCTGCCAGCCGGGCCGCTCAACCGGTTGGGTGGGCAGTGGTTCGCCTTTGTCCAGCGCCTCACGAAGAGCGGCGACATTCCAGCCCGCGGGCGACACCGCGCCCAATCCCGCTACAACGATCGGGCTCACGTCCACCTCCTGAAGATCAAGGTTGCGTTAACGCCGCCGAATCCGAACGAGTTCGACAGCGCCACGTTGATGCGCGCGTCGCGGGGCTGGTTCACGATGGGAAAGTTGCAGGCCGGGTCGGGACTTTCAAACGCGCCCTGAGCGGGCAGCCATTGTTCCCGCAAAGCCATCAGGCAAACCACGGCCTCGACCGCTCCTGTCGCGCCGAGCAGGTGGCCAATATCCGCCTTGGTTGAACTGACCGGCAACGTGGTCGCGCGGCTGCCCGCCCATCGGCCGATGGCAATCGCCTCCGAACTGTCGTTGAGCACTGTGCCCGTGCCGTGGGCGTTGATGTAATCCACATCTGCGGGCGCGATGCTGGCGGTCGCGCAGGCCTGGCGCATGACATTCAGGGTCGTGTCGCCTTGCGGGTGAGGTTGCGTGAGATGATGGTGGTCAATGGACGTGCTGTAGGCGAGGAGTTCTCCGAGGATCGGCGCGTTGCGGCGGCGGGCGCGATCGAGGGTTTCCAGAGTGATCATGGCCGCGCCTTCACCGAGCGCGAGTCCGTCGCGTTTGGCGTCAAACGGCCGGCAGACGGTGGGCGAGAGCGCCTGCAACGCGTCGAAGCCCGAGAACACCATTTCGCTTAAGGCATCATAGCCGCCGGCGAATGCGCACTCGGCCTGGCCGGAACGAATCAGGTCCCACGCGTGGCCGATGGCGTTGCTGCCGGAGGCGCAGGCGTTCGAAATGATCGTGATGGGGCCGGAGAAATTGAGCGCGTCGAGAACCATCCGCGCCTGGACCTGCGCCTGGTAATAAACGGCACGGGTGGGCTGGCGGCGTTGGCGAAGCGGGGTTTGCAACGCCTGGCGGAAATAAGCTTCGCCGAGCGTCATGCCGCCCGCCGTCGTGCCCAGGACCATGGGCAGGTTCTCCGCGGATTCCCAGCCGGCCTGGCACCACGCTTCATTCGCGGCGAGCAAGAGCATCATGCCGGCGCGGTCAAGCCGGGCAATTTGCCGGCCGTTCAGACTGGTCGGCGGCAGCGTGGCCGGCAAATCCACTTCGGCGGCGATTTTCGCGCGCTGGCGGCTGACATCAAAAAGAGTTACGGGCCGGAACGCGCGGCGGCCGGCGCGAAAACCCTCGGCGTTCGGCTTCCAGCCGATGCCCAAAGCCGTTACCACGCCCACTCCGGTAATGACCACCCGCGGAGATGTTGCGGACGAAGGAAGGGGAAAAAGCATGGGACAATGAATGACAAGGCGAGGCAAAATCAACCGGGCATGTCGAAATCCAAATTCCGGCCCAAGTCACAACTCGCGACGCGATGCGTCGCCGCTTTTACAGCGCATCCGTTCGAGTCGGTTTGTGCCTGCCACGCACCATCAAATTCAGTTTTCGCGATAAACCGCATGGTTCAAGGTGGGCACAGAATAAATCCAGCGCCACGGAGGAGCAACGGAAAAGCTTTCCTCACGCGGATTCTTTCCGGGCTTTGGCTGGCAAACTCCCGATTTAATTCAAAAGGCCATGGTGCGACAGAGCCGCAACCAAACACTTCCTCGCCTCCAGGAAATGGAGGCGAGGCGGGAAACCTGGCAACATCTTTTGCGTGTCGGAAAACGGTGAACAACCCTTCCAAGCTTGACCCTTTTCCGAGCGCGGCCATACTTCCGGGAGATGTCAACCGACGACAATCACGGTTCACCGGCTTTTGCAACCGCCGGTTTTGAATGCCGCCCGGATTTTTCGGTGGAGCCAGGCTCTTTTGCGGCTGCAACCGGCTGCAATTTCTCCACCGACCCAAACAACCCATGACCCCTGAGAAAGACCCTCAGACCATCGCCGCGCAGCTCTGCGAATTTGCGCGTGCCAACTTTATGTCCGAAGGCGCGGATTTCGATGAAAACAGCTCTCTGTCCCATGCCGGCATTGATTCCTTCGCCCTTGTCGAACTGCTGCTTTTTTGCGAACGCGAGATCGGTGTCCGCGTGCCGGATTCGCACCTGACCGGCAACAATCTGACCTCGATGGCCACCCTGGCCAAGTGCATCGCCGAACTGGCCCGCAACAACCAACCGTCTTCCTGAACGGCTGTCACTGTCTATGCCCAACCTGCCCCGCCAGATCCGATTGGCCGCCGGCGACTACTTCATGCACGGCCAGGACCGCCGGATGCGCCGGGAAGGTCTGCCGGGCAACGTCTGCTACATCGCCATGCGGCTGGGAAACGGTCTGGACGTGGAACGTCTGCGCCAGCGTATGGCGGCCTCGCCGGTGCTGGACTGGATTTCGCGCGCGCGGGTCGTTCGCTGGCTGCCGTTTTTTCCGCCGCTTTGGCGGACGGTGGCCGGGCCGCGGCAATTTTTTTTCGAGCACAGGAATTCAAACGGCGCCGGGCAGGGGCCGTGGCCGGTGCCGGATTTCGTCGCGCAACACGAGCTGTACGCGGGTCGCGGTCCGGGGATCGCGTTTGATCTGGTGCGGCATTCCGATGGAACGCATCACCTGTTTATTTCGTGGAACCATGTACTGCTTGATGCGCGCGGCATGGAGTTGTTGCTGGCTCATTTGGGCGCCGGTCCGGCAAACGGCGCGCCGACGGTCGAGAATTTAATCAACCCGAAGCAACTCGGCTGGGATCTTCGCGGCTGGTGGCCCAACGCGAAGATGGCGCACGGCTCCGTGAAATGGCTGCACGAATCCGGCAAGGATCCGCTCTTCTCGCTCGTGCCGCCGGATTCCGCCCGCCGCCCGCGCCGGAATCATTACCGCGTTGTTTCCTTCAACGACCAGGAGGCCGCCCGGATTGATGCGCGTTGCCGGCAGTTCAATGCTGGTTTCCGGCGCAGTCATTTTTACCTGGCATCGTCGCTCCGCGCGTTGCATGAGCTCGCGGTTCGCCGCGGCAATCAGACCGGTGCCTATTTGATCCCCGTGCCGCACGACACCCGCCGGCGCGGCTCGAACGGTCCGATCTTTTCCAACCATCTTTCGATTCTGTTCTATCGCATCGAACCGCAGTCGGCGGGGAAGGTGAGCAGCATCATGGGTGAACTCGGGCGGCAGATGAGCGATCAGATTCGCGATCGCTTCCCGCAATGTTGCATGGCGGCGCTGGACATGTTCAAGCCGCTGCCGCTGGGTTTCTACGTTAATCATCTGGGAAAACCCACGCGTGGCAAGTTCGCCACGCTGTCGTTTTCCGATTCGGGTGAAACCTGCGCCGGCATGACCGAGCTGTTTGGCGGAAAGATTCTCGAAGTCGCGCATCTCGTTCCCACTTGGCGTCCGCCGGGGTTGACCGTGGTGTTCGTGAGTTTCGGCGGCAAGCCTTCCGCGCTGTTGTCGTGGGTGGATGATTGTGTGAGTAAAGCCGAAGTGAACGGCCTTGAGCAGGGGCTGCGCGCGGCTTTGCTGGAGGAGGATTTATCATGAAGGTATTGTTGGTGGCGACAAACCGGGAACGTTCCCCGTATCCAGTGGCGCCGCTGGGCGCTTTATGCGTGGCCGCCGCCGTCCGCGCTACGGGCCACGACGTGAAATTCCTGGACATGGGGCTGGCGCGATCTCCGGAAGCGGAATTGCAACAAGCGCTCGACCGGGGCGGATTCCAGGCCGTGGCCTTTAGTATTCGCAATCTGGACAACTGCTGGTTGTTCGCGCCGCGGTTGTATTTCGACGATGTGCGGCGGCTGGCCGAAATCGTCCGGCGTTCGTACAAAGGACCGTTGATTCTCGGCGGCACCGGCTTTTCCGTCTCGCCGCAGGGCTGGATGCAGCGGCTGGATGCCGATTGCGGGGTCATCGGTGAAGGCGAGCGCGCGTTCCCCGAAATTCTCGCGCGGCTTGAATCCGGCCGTTCGCTGGAAGGAATTGACGGTGTCATCACTGCTCCGAAGCATCAGACCTCCGCTGCCGTTGTTCTGCCCACCAAGACGGTCGAGCAGATGAGCGAATTGCCGGCCCCGGCCCACGATCTTTGCGGTTACGCGCGCTACGTGAAGCGGGGCGGATTTGTCAGTGTGCAAACCAAGCGCGGGTGTCCATTCAAGTGTATCTACTGCATCTACCCGCAACTGGAGGGAAAGCGTTACCGCCTGCGGTCGCCGGAAGCGGTCGCTCAAGAAGTTGAGGACGTGACGGTTCGCTCGAAAGTGCGCCATTTCTTTTTCGTGGACAGCGTTTTCAACGACCCGCACGGACATGCCCTGGCGATCTGCGC
>Ga0181536_10007368_pt1 | contig 10830 bp, 9 predicted proteins | sample PEATcosm2014_Bin_41_FD_121105 | JGI IMG/M metagenome (GOLD analysis project Ga0181536, IMG submission 121105) | Peatland microbial communities from MTU Mesocosm Facility, Houghton, MI, USA - PEATcosm2014_Bin17_60_metaG | ecosystem: Environmental > Terrestrial > Soil > Wetlands > Peat | place...
CCCAGACGCTTTCGCCGCAAGCAGCGAGCGGCGTGATCCTGGTTCCTCCGTTCGGCGCGAACGGGGTCGAGTTCAACAACGAATACACCGAGATGTATGTGGCGAACACCGCCTATCATTCGATCGTCGAGGTGCCTGTGTTGTTGAATACTGACGGGTCGGTTTCGATCCCGACAGGGGCATCGGCGGCGGTCCTCACCACTGGCATCAATGCTCCCGACGGCATCGCAGTCGACAGCAACGACAATCTCTGGGTCGACGCCAATCAAGGGGACGAAATCATCGTCATCGATCCCAACGCGATCAATGCGCTGGGCAAACAGCAGGCAAAAGTCATCGCCAAGCGCGGCGACTTCCACGGCATTAGCAATGACGGCACGATCCGGGGCCTGCTCTTCCCGGCAAGTCCGGCGTTCAGTCCCGACGGCAAATATATCTACACCTCGAACTTCGGGCTCTACCTGCCCTATGCCGGGGTGCCCGAGCCGGCGGTGGATTCGCCCTGGACGCTCGAGGTCAAGCACTACACGATCGCCAAGATCCGCGCCGTGATACCGCCGCTCGGCGACGACGACCACCATCACCACGACCAGTGAGACGTAGCGGCAAAGCTCTGACGCAAGAATCGAAGGCGCGGCGCTGCTCGTCGAGGGCAGCTCTGTGCAGGCATTGATGAGGAAAGCCCCGCGGCCGCGGGGCTTTCCATTTTCAAGCGGCGCTCGGGAGCCGCCGCAGGCTCAGTGCATGTTGACGTCCAAGGGTTTGACGGCGCGCATGCGGTCGCGCAGCTCATCGGTGATAGAGCGCGCGTCGGCGGAATTGCGGATGATCTTCGGCGCCAGCAGGACCAGAAGCTCGGTGCGGGCGGCGACATTCGAGTTGCCGCCGAACAGCGATCCGACGACGGGAATGTCAGAAAGCAGCGGGATGCCGGTCCGGCCCTTGGTCTGGCTGTCCTGAATGAGACCGCCGAGCGCGACGGTCTGGCCGTTCTCTACGACGACCGAGGTGACGACCCGGCGCGCCGTGATCGTCGGCGAGCTGGTTTGCGAGGTCGTGCTTGTCGTCGCAGCGGTGACATTGCTCACTTCCTGATCGATATCGAGCGTGACGAGGCCGCTCTCGTTGACTCGCGGCGTCACCTGAAGCACGACGCCCGTGTTCATGTAATTGACGCTGTTCACGATCGGCGCGCCGGTGGTGAGCGTGCTCTGCACCTGCTGCGTCAGGACCGGAACCTGATCGCCGACTTGCAGCGCGGCCGTCTGATGGTCGAGCACCAGGAGCTGCGGCGAGGAAACCACATTGACGTGGGTGACCGAGGAAAGCGCGCTCAGGATGGCGCGCGCTCCCGCCGTCGACAGCACGTAATTGAACCCGGGATAGACCGCGGTGATGTCGCCGACCGCGCCGATGCCGCCTGTCGGCGCGGGAGGCTGCGTGGCGGTGTTGAGCGAGAAATTGTTGGCGCCGTGCTGCAGGAAGAACTGGAGGCCGTAGCTCAGATTGTCGTTGAGCGTGACTTCGGCGATCGTCGCCTCGATCATCACTTGCAGCGGCACGACGTCGAGCCGCTTGATGACGTCGAGGATCATCCGGTAGTCGCGCGGCCGCGCATAGACGACGAGGGCGTTGTTCTTCTCGTCCGCGACGATGCGCACGGGCGGCAGCTCGAGATTGCCGGCGGCGGTGCCGCCGCCGATGCCAGAGGGCGCGAGCGCCGCCTCTTGCGCCGTCTGACCGCCTGGTGTCGCCTGGCCTGCCGGCGTCGGCAGGGCTTGACCGGTGGTTGCCTGACCCGGCGCTCCCGCCGTGCCGACGGACAAGGGACTGCCGGACGAGATCGGGCTGATGATGGCTGAGCCCTGCGCCTGTCCGGCCGGGCCTTGCGTGCCCGCCGCTCCCTGCTGGGGAATGAGAGTGGCGGCCCGCGCGCCGGGGGCCGTCGTCGGCTGCACCGTGCTGACCTGACCCGAGGACAAGAGCTTCGTGAGCACCGCCGCGAGATCGGCGGCCCGGCTGTTTTGCACGTGATACTCGAAGATGCGCGGCGTCATTTCGTCAGCGCCGAAATCGAAGCGGTCGATCCACGCCTTGACCTGGCCGAGATAACCACGCTGCGGCGAGACCACCAGTATGGCGTTGAGCCGTTCGAGCGGCACGATGCGGATCACTCCCGCCAGCGGTCCGCTCGCCTGGCTCCCGAAAATTTGATTGAGGTCGCTGGCGACGTCCTTCGCCGTGCTGACCTGGAGCGGATAAAGACCGAAGGAGACGCCGCGCAGCCAATCGACATCGAACTGGTCGATCAGGCTCGAGACGCCGTTGAGATCCGCCATCGGGCCGGAAACGATCAGCAGGTTGCGGGCGGCGTCGACCTGGACCGCGCTGCCGGGCGGCAAAAAGGGGTCGATGATGCCCTTGAGCTCGGCCGCCGACACGTAATTCAGCGGCAGGATGCGAATGCCGTAGCCGGCCTTGAGCTGCGTCGAGGCCCCGAGGCCCGCCTTCGCCGCATCCGCGATTGGCAGCACGCGATAGACCCCGCTCGTCTCGACCATGCTCAATCCATTGGCCTGCAAGATGCTTTCGAGCGCCGGCAAGACCGCCGCGCGGGGCAGCGGCCCGCCGGTCTGCGCGGTGATCGTGCCTTGAATGCGAGAATCAATCGTGTAGCTCAGATGCAGCTGATCGCCGAGAATCTCGCGCAACACGTCGCGGACATCGGCATTGATGAAATTGAAGGTGACCGCACCCTCGGCGCCGGTGGAGATCTCGGCGGTGGGCTTCGCCGGCACCGCCTCGTTGACGAAGATGCCGGTTCCCGGCAGGACGGTCGGCGGCAGCGGATGGCCGGCGACCGACGTCTCGGGCTCGCCGATCAGGCGCGTCGGTGCCGGCGACGGTGGCGCCGGCGCGGCAGCAGACGGCTGAGGCTGCTCGGGAGCCTTTGTCGAAGTGGTGCAGGAGGTCGCGATCAGCGCCAAGCCGAACACGGCGGCAATCCGCGGAAATGCGCGGATCCCTTGTGCGCTGCGATATTTCGAGGAAGCCGCGGAGGCCAGATGCGCGGAAAATTTCATACGTTACGGCTTTCCCCCTCGACGCGGCCACTTCAAAGGTACGCGCGCCGGATTACAAATCAAAGTGCGAAATCGCAAATACGGGCTGCCAACCGGCTCGGGTGCTGCATGCGTGGCAACGGCTGCTTCTCGCCAAATGCCTATTCCCGCCGCAGTCCCGGCAACGCGCCAGCTTGCGGATTGGGTGTTGGCCCGCGGAACGGCGGACGTAACGGGCTGGAGGCGGCGGCCGGCGGCTGCAGCACCTGTGGCCGCAGCGGAACCTGGCGCGTTCCGGCCTTGTCCGCGGCCTTCACTTCGATTTCATTGTCGCCCTGGGCGAGAACGACGCGGCTGTCTTCGATCGATTTCACCGTCCAGCCGTCGAGGTTCTGGCCCTCGGTCACACGTTCGACACGGGGTGGAGTGCCATGCGCCAGCAGGGCATGGCGGTCCTCCGCCGAAATGATGATCCCGATGAGGGTGAAGGCGGACGGGCGGTCGCCCGAGGAAGCCGCGGCCGGCGGTCGCCGCGACGGCGAGAACAGCGGGCGGGAGACCACTTCCGCATAGGTGTTGAGTGGCGCCATGGAGAATGTCGGATCCTGCGAGCGGCTGTGCACCGCCGTTTGGCGCGGTTCGGGGGCGGCAGGCGACTCCATGGGTTGCTGCGCCTCGACATAAATCACCCAGCCAAGCCCGCCGCATAGCACGAGGAACAGCAACGCGGCGCCACGCGCGCGGCCCCTCGGACGCACCTGCTTCACGACGCGCTCCGCATATAACCATAGAGGTCGAAGCGCACTTCGAGGCTGGAATCGACGCCGCCCAGCCGCGACGGACGCGGCCGAATCTCGATGTTATCGAGGAAGAGCAAGGGCGATGCCGACTCGAGCTGGTAGAATATGCGCTGAAGGTCGGCGATATCGGCTTGGACCTGACAGCGGATGGAAATGCGCCGGACCCTGCCTTCGTCCCGCGCCGGCAGAATTTGCGTGCTGCGCAGCTCGCCGTGCGCGGATTCCACGATCGTCTTCAGCCGATCCTGAAGCTCTGCGGCGGCCAACGGCTCATTAGTGCCGCGCAGGAAGCCGACCGTCGAATTCTGCCGTTCCTTGAGCTGCGCCAGCTCGGCCTTGAGCACGGCCGGATTTCGCCCGACTCCTTCGGCATGCGCAATCGCCGTCCGCATCTGCTCCGCCGCGGCGCGGGCTTTGCCATAGGTCTCGAGCAGGGGCTGAACGATGCCGGTGAACGCCAGCAACAGCAGCGCCACCAGGATGGCGAGCGCCAAGCCGCGGCTGACCACGGGCGACAGCGCAGGGTTCACGACTTGTCTCCGTTGACGACTTGCGTCGAGACATGGAAGTGCTCATGGCCGGCTGAATCTTGCGTGACCGGCGACAAGAAGGTCGTATGCTCGAAGATCCGCGATTGCTCGAGCAGGCCGACGATCGCCGAGGCCGATTCCGTGACGCCCAAGAGTTGAACCTCGCTGCCGGCGAGCTGCCAATCAGACAGCCAGGTATTGTCCGGCAGGATCCGGGTCGTCTCGAGCAAGAGCGTGGAGACGGTCGGCCGCTCGCGCTTCTTCTGGATCAGGAAGAGCTCGTTCTTGCGCAGCTCATCGACCTGTTTCTGCAATGCCGCATCCTCGACGGCGGTTTGCTTCACCAGCGCGAATTGCTGCGCCAGCTCGTCGGCGGCTTGTTGCGCCTTCACGATCGGGAGCGCGACGGCAATAACCGCGAGGATCGCCGCAGTCGCTGCTAGCCCATAGACCAGCCGGGTGTATCCGCGCCGGCCGGAGCGGCGGCCGCCCGCGCGCAATAGATTGTCGGATGCGGCATGCTGGCCGCCCTCCTCGGCGATGTCGATGCGGCTCGGCTCGAGATGGAGCCGCGCGGCGACCGCCATGGCCTCCTCCGCCCCGCTGCGCGGCACGAGCAGCACGTCGACTGTGAGGCGTTGCGTTGCCGGATTCCGCTCGATGATTCGCGGCGCTAGGAAAACCTGCTCGGCGCGGAAGGGCGTGTGTCGATCGAGCTCGAAGGAAACCACCTCGTCGAGATTCTTCTCTGCCGCGAGCGGCAGATCCATCGTCGTGCGCAAGGCGCGCTCGGCGGGGATGCGGAGGCAGAGCGTGGCTCGGCCGGCGGCGATCGCGCGATCGAGCGAGTGACGCCCGAGAATGGCGCCGACCCGGCGCACCGCGTCGCCCTCGGCGTCGAGCGCGACGCGCCCCAGCAGAGTCAGCTCTTGACTGCTTTCGAGATAGAGCGCGGCCTCGCCGTCGCCCGGCAACAGCACCACGCGGTCCGTCGTTCCCGCCAGACGCCGCTGTAACCATGACGGCACTAGCCCGGCAAGCTCGCCCACCCACCAACGAAACAGCCGCGTCACCAGCCCCAGGGGACCAATTGCTAAGCTCGCCATGTCATTGCCACGCGACTGCATCACGATCCCCGCCCGGCCGGAGCGCCGGCCCGTGAGCTTCCGTCGATTGTCCGGAATCAACCAGCGCACCCTGCCAGAATCGGCTACGCATCATAGCACCGATTTGTTGCGAGTCGGCAAACTCTCGGGCACGCTACTCGCGGCCGGCGCGCGTCTGGACGCCGCTCGAGAGCCGGAGCGCGATGATCAGTTCCGGCATCGTCTCGCCGTCGGAAAACACCACGGAAAGGCGGACCAGCGCGGGCAGGTCGGCCATCTCCTGCCAGGTCTCGTGCCACGCCGGTGGCTCTGCCGGAGCGGCCGAGCCGAAATAGGCGAAGGCCGCCTCGGCGACGTGGTCGAGCAGCGGCCGGCTGGCTCCTGCCGGCGCATCGCCGCTCGCCTCGCGATAGGGGCGCCAGCTCAGCAGCATCCTCCCGCCCGTCGCGGCATTACCTTTGGCGATGTCGAGCGACAGAACCTGGAGGCCGCCGAAGGCCACGCTCGGCGGTGCCACGGAAACAAAGGCGAGATGGTCGGACTCGCCGACGAAATCCATGACTGGAGGGGATATGCCGCCGGCCGCGAAGGGCTGCGCATTGGCGAGTTGGGCGCGCAGAAAATTCTCCACGAGCGCGATCTGGGCCGAACGATCGAGCTGCCCTGTCGCGTGCCCGAGATGGCGCGTGGCGACGCGCAAGCCGCCGAACAACATCGCCGTCAGCAGCGCGAGCAGGACGACGGCGATGAGCAGTTCGACGAGGGTGAACCCGCGTTGCCCGGCCTTCATGACGGCGCCTCAAGTCGGCGGGGGCGCCAGGCAGATCGTCGAGAACGACACGGCGCGTTGCCGGATGCCCTCGCGCCAGCCGACTTGAACTTCGATCTCGTAGGGAACCGCACGAAACGACGCGCCCGCAGGCAGGAGATCGGGACGCGGCCAAATGCGGGTCGAGCGCTCATAAATGCCGATGCGGTCGGCCGTGTCGCCCGCCGCAATCGGCAGATTAGCGAGCGCGTCGAGGGCGGATTCGCTCAACAGCACCGCATCGCGGTAGTGATCGATGGTGACGATGGAGCGCACGCCATTGGCAAAAACCTCGTAGATCGCGCCAAGCATCACTGCAGCGATGGCGAAGGCTACCAAAATCTCGATGAGCGTGAAGCCCGCCGTCCGTTTAGCGGCGCGCCGAGGCCGGAAGTTCATGGATCGTAACTCCGCCGGTGAGCCAGTCGACGAGCACGTCATATCGGCCGACAGCGTCCGCGATCGCGACGCCGCCGCCCGATGAGCTGCCGTCAGGGTAGAAGCGAATAGTGCCGACGGCGTCGCTCAGCTCCTGGTCCTCGGTCGTGGTGAGCGCAAGCCGCGTGCCGCTCGGCAAACTCGCCGGGGCGGTCGAGCCGCCGGCGCGATAGACGCTCTGCCGCACATCGACCAGAAAGACCATCGGGCGATTGGTCACGATCGCCCGGCTGCGGGTCAGGCGCAGCGCCTCGGCGATCTCGCGGGCATCTTTTGCCAGTGCAGCGCGCTCGCGCGGGCGCGCGCCGAACGGCGCCACGACCGCCACCAGGATCACCATGATCGCGAGCACGACGAGGATCTCGATGAGGGTGAAGCCGGCTTGGCGCCCGATCCCGGATTGCTCTCGCCGCACGCCCGGCCTCTCACACTGCCAGATCGTAGACGCTGAGCACGGCGGTCAGAATCGAACCGATCACGCCGGCGACGATGAGGCCGAGACCCACGGTCACCGCTGGGCCGATGAGGGTCAGGAGCCGCTCGAGGGTGCGGCGCGTCTCGGTCTCGAAGATGTCGGCGATCTTGAGCAGCATGTCTTCCTGATGGCCACTTTCCTCGCCGACGCGGACCAGATGGGCGGCGAGCGGCGGAAAGACCTTGGACTGTGCGAAGGGCTCGGCCAAGCCCTTGCCAGTCTTGACCCGGTCGATGATGCGGGTCACTGCATCGTAGAAGACGCGATTGCCGATGGTCTCGCGCGTGATCGCCAGTGCGCTCATCAGCGAGACGCCGTTCTTGAGCAGCGTGCCGAGCGTTCGGCTGAAGCGGACGACCTCGACCTGGCCGACCAGCGCCCCCAGGACCGGAAGGCGTAGCACAAGGCGATCCCAGCGTTCTCGGGTCGCGGGCTTGTGGAATTGGCGATAGATCACAAACGCCGCAACCGCCGGAACGAGGATACCGAGCCACCAGAAGCTCGATATGAAATCGGACAGGGTGAGGAGGCTGCGGGCGGCGAGCGGAAGCGCATCGCCCGCCTGCTCGAACACCGGCCGAAAGCGCGGGATCACGAAGACGAAAAGCACGCCGATCGAAGCGAAGCAGGTGAGGGTGACGATGAGCGGATAGATGAGCGCGGATTTCACGTGCTCCTTGGCGGCGCGGGAGCGGTCGAGGAATTCCGCGAGCCGAGCCAGCACCGTCTCGAGGCTGGCGCCCGCCTCGCCGGCGCGGACCATGCTGACATAGAAGTCAGGAAAGACCTTTGGCTGCGCCGCCATCGCATCGCCCAGCGACGCGCCGCCGCTGATGCGGTCATGAAGCGCGCGCAAGCATTCCTTCTCGCGGCGCCTTTCGACCAGTCCCTCGAGAATGCTGATGGCTTCGTCGAGCGCCAGTCCGGCCTGCAGCAAGGTCGCGAGCTGCCCGGTGATGAGGGCCAGGGTCTGCGGCGGCATGCGGCGGCCGAGCAGCTCGGCGAAATCGATGTTGGACAAGGACAGCGGGCCGATCTCTTCGACGCGCAGCGGCACTTGGCCCTGGGCATGCAGCTGATCGACCACCGAGGCCTTGCTCGCGGCCTCGAGCCGGCCGTTGACGGTCGCCGAGGACGGGTCGATCGCGACGTAGCGGAATTGCGGCATGGGCTACACGTCCCGCGTCACGCGCAAGACCTCTTCGATGGTGGTGACGCCATCGAGCGCCTTGATCAGCCCATCCTGGTACATGGTGCGCATGCCTTCCTCGATCGCCGCGCGCTGGATCTCGCGCGCTTCGGCGTGCCGCAGCACCATTTGCCGAATCGTGTCCGACATCGGCAGCACCTCGATGACTGCGGTCTGGCCGCGATAGCCGCTCTGATGGCACGACTCGCAGCCGACCACCTCGTACAGCGTCGCCGCGCGGTCCTGAAGAAGCGGCGTCATGCCCATGCGCTCGTAGAACTCGGGCAAGACCCGGCGCGGCCGGCGGCAGGCCTCGCACAGCCGCCGCACCAGGCGCTGCGCCATGACGCCATTGACCGTCGAGGTCACGAGATAATCCTCGATCTTCATGTCGAGGAGGCGGGTGATCGAGCTTGCCGCATTGTTGGTGTGCAGCGTCGAGAGCACGAGATGGCCGGTCAGCGCCGCCTGGATCGCGATCTGCGCCGTCTCGAAATCGCGCATCTCGCCGATCATGATGACATCGGGATTGTGCCGCAGCAGGGCGCGCAGGATCTCGACGAAGGTGAGCTTGATCTGCGGCTTGACCTGAACCTGGTTGACCCCTTCGAGCTGGTATTCGATCGGATCTTCCACCGTGAAGATCTTCTTCTCCGGCGTGTTGAGCCGCATCAGGCTGGTATAGAGCGTGGTGGTCTTGCCGCTGCCGGTCGGACCGGTGACGAGCAGAATGCCTTGTGGCCGCTCGAGCAGTTCGAGGTAGCGCGAGAGTGTGTCGGGCGCGAAGCCCAAAACCGCGAAATCCTCGACCAGGCTGGTGCGGTCGAGGATGCGCATGGTGACGCCTTCGCCATGCAGGGTCGGCACGGTGGCGACGCGGAGATCGTAGTCGCGTCCCCGGATCGCGATGCGGATGCGCCCGTCTTGCGGCAGCCGCCGCTCGGCGATGTTGAGCTTCGCCATGATCTTGATGCGCGAGACGATCGCCGAACGCAGTCGCACCGGTGGCGTAGCACCCTCGCGCAGCACGCCGTCGACGCGAAAGCGGACCCCGAGCCGATTGAGGAAGGGCTCGATGTGGATGTCGGAGGCGCGGCTCTCGACGGCACGGGAGATCAGCAGATTGACCAGGCGGATGACCGGCTCCTCGCTCGCCAGGTCGCGCAGACGGTCGACATCCTCGTTCGAGCCCGACTCTTCCGCCTCGATCTCGTTGACGATCTGGCTGATCGTGCTCTTCTGGCCGCCATAGATCTTCTCATAGGCCAGCTCGACGTCGGATGGGGTGGCGATGCGAATCTCCACGGGCTTCCCCGTCAACAGCGCCAAGGAGCGCACCGAGTATTCGTCGAGCGGATCGGTCACCGCGAGCACCAACCGGTCCGGCCCATCGCTCAGCGGCAGGATCTGCGCCTGTTTCAGGAATTTCGGACTGGCGCTCTCGAGGACGGGGGTGTCGGGATAATCGGCCGGATCGACCAGGGGAAGGCCGAGCTCGTTCGACACCGCCTCGGCGACATCGCGCTCGTGAACGAGACCGAGCTTCGTCAGAATCCGCTCGAGGCGCTCCTCGCTGCTCGCCCTGAGCCGCAGAGCGCGCTCGGCGGCCGGCTCGTCCAGCTTGCCGGCGGCAATGAGCCGCGCCGCCAATGACCGCTCAAAGGCCAGCCGGTCCTGCCGCATTACAATCCGTCTCCCGCCGGCGATCTGCCGAGCACAACGCTGTTGCGCAGGTCAGGCGAGCGGTCCATAAAGCCAAACGATCCACAGCCCGAGGCAGAGAAACGCGCCGAAAGGCACCCGGTCGGTGAGCGAAAACCTAGCTCCCCGCGCATAGTGAAGCAAGATCGCCGCCAACCCGGCGAAGGCCGCGAGCGCGACGACGCTCGGCAGTCCTTCCCAGGAAACCCAGGCTCCGGCCGCCGCCAGCAGCTTGGCGTCGCCGAGCCCGATGCCCTCCCGCCCGCGCCAGCGCCAATAGACGTAACGCAAGGCGATGACGAAGAGAAATCCCGCCGCCGCGCCGAGCAGATGCGGGCCGAGCGAGGCGCGGTCGAGCGCCATGCTAACGATGAGCCCCAGGGGAATGAGCGGAAGAGTCAGGAAATCCGGCAGCAGAAAATCTCTCGCATCGATCACCGCCAAGGCCAAGAGCGCCCAGCCGAAGGCTGCGGTCGCCCAGAGCGGCCAACCCGAGGCGAGCGCGGCCGACCAGATTGCGACCCCGAGCGCCCCGAGTTCCACCGCGGGGTAGAACCAGCCGAGCCGTGCGTCGCAATAGCGGCACCGCCCGCCGCTCGCGATCCAGCTCAGCACTGGCACGAGGTCGCGCGGGCCGAGATTCTGTTGGCAGGTCTCGCAGCGCGACCGGTCCCACAGGATCGTCCCCGGCCGATGGACGCGCTTGGCGACGACGCCGAGA
>Ga0181536_10007371_pt1 | contig 10829 bp, 17 predicted proteins | sample PEATcosm2014_Bin_41_FD_121105 | JGI IMG/M metagenome (GOLD analysis project Ga0181536, IMG submission 121105) | Peatland microbial communities from MTU Mesocosm Facility, Houghton, MI, USA - PEATcosm2014_Bin17_60_metaG | ecosystem: Environmental > Terrestrial > Soil > Wetlands > Peat | place...
TGGCCTCCGAGATGGCGTACCAGCCCTCGAGATAGGTGAGCTCGCGGCCATGCGCCTCTCGGGTCCGGATGTGGGAACGGTTAGGTTGCCGCCGGAGCGCCTGCAGCTGTTTTGCCGAGAAGCCCATCACCTTGTCCTCACGCTCAAAACCGGTTCCGGATTGGAGAGGGTGGCACCGGCAACCTCGGCGCCCCCTTTGAGGTCGCTGGCCAAGACTTGGCGCCTCAGGCGGGGCTCGCCTGGCTCCCAATAGGTCTTCGGCACGGCATCCTCATTGAGTACTACCAGGGCGGGCATTCCGGGCCGAATAGACACGGTAAAATCCGGAGCCGCCAATTTCTTCAAGTCCAGCTCGACCATTGCGTCCTTGGCAATCTGGCGGCGTTTGGCGGCCCGGTCCTGCAGGCGGGCCAGCCTGTCCTGCATGTCGGAGATCCGGCACTTGAGCCCTGTGGCCATTGCCTCGTCGGCAAGGGCTGCCCGCACAATGGCAGCAAGGATTTCGTGCAGGTCGGTGAGGCCCTCGACCGTATCGGCGAGGGTTTGCTCGTCGATCTGGGGGTCTTGGGCGCGGATGCGGTCGCGGATGGCCCGGTAGGTGGTGGCGGCAAAGGCGAGACTCATGGCGTGACTCCTAGTCCTTCAGGGACATTCATATCTATTAACAACAGAAATATCTATAATAGATACCTGGCCATGTCAATCGTTTTTCGACAGAATTGATGGAATCGCGCCAAATTGGCATGTTGCTTCGATGGTGACACCGGCACAGTGCAGAGCAGCACGCGGGCTCCTCGATTGGAGCCAGCAAGATCTCGCTAACCAAGCCGGGGTCGGTATCGTGACTGTTCGACAGGTAGAAGCAGGTGAAACCGAACCTCGACGTTCAACGCTGAATGTTATCAGGCAGGCTTTCGAACGAGCCGGCGTCGAGTTCATCGACGAGAACGGCGGGGGCCCCGGATTACGCCTTCGCAAACGCCAGCGGGCGAAGCCCGCCAAGTGATAGATGTCGAGCCATGCAATCAGTCACCTAGCGCCGGATCCACCCTTGAAAAGGGAACTGGAACCCTGCCCTTGATTTCTATTTCCTTAGCAATTATTTTGTTATATTATTTCTATAGAAATAGAGGCTCCCATGCCACCAACCAAACCTCGCCCGGCATCCACGGCCGACCAGGCCGCCGTCCTCACCAAGGCGACGCTCAGGGCTGCGGCCCAGCTCGGCTTGACCAACAAGCTGCTCGCGACCGTAATCGGCGTATCGGAGGCAACCATTTCCCGAATGCGCAGCGGCGATTACCTGCTCCAACGCGGACAGAAACCGTTCGAGCTCGCGGTCTTGTTCGTGCGCCTCTACCGTTCGCTCGACGCCATTGTCGGCGGCGACGATGCGGTTGCGGGCTCGTGGCTCAAGAACCGGAACACCATGCTCGATGCCGAGCCGCTTACTCTCATCCAGACCGTTCCCGGACTCATGAATGTCATCCAGTACCTGGACGCCCGCCGCGCTGTCGTCTGACGCTCGGTTGCTCGCCGGCATCTGTTGGCGGCTGGTCGAGGCGCAACATCATGTCTCGACGCTGAAACTCCTGGACACGGTCGATGAGCAGAGGGTCCTCGAAGACCTCATCGAGGCGACCAAGCCGCCACTGCCGCCCGAGTGTCGCGATTTGCATTACTTGTTGTCGACGCCGTTTCGCTATGGTGCCGTCTACCCAATCGGATCACGATTCCGGCGCGCGGGAATGACAGAGGGCATCTTCTACGCATCTGAAACGGCGCAGACGGCCGTCGCCGAAATGACGTTCTATCGGCTGCTCTTCTTCGCCGAGTCACCCAATACGCCGTGGCCCTCGAATCCCGCCGAGTACTCGGCATTCTCAGTTAAATATGCAACCAAGAAGGCGATCGACCTAACCAAGGTCAAATATGACGCCGACAGAACACTCTGGATGCACGTAACTGATTACAGCCACTGCCAGGCGTTCGCCGATGCTGCGCGCGCGGCCAAGATCGAGGTTATCCGCTACGCGTCGATTCGCGATCCCGCTCAGGGAATAAACCTCGCGCTATTCACTTGCCGCGCTTTCGCGAGTCCCAAGCCGATCAATCAGCAGACGTGGCATATTCGCCTCAGCGAAGCCGGGGCCCAAGCGATCTGCGAGGCACCGAAATCCGGTATCACGTTCGACCGCAAGAGCTTTGCTGGTGATCCCCGCATTGCCAAGCTGCGCTGGGTTCGAACTTAGAAGTTGGCATCGAGGCGTCCGATGGGTAAAGCTTCATCGGCGCGCTGAGCCGACATCGCTGTCTCAAATTGGGTCAGTGCTCGCTGAGTGCGGTGACCCACTCGATTTTTGAGAACGGTCGTCCCCGGATAGCAGTATGGATCCTCAATCGCGTCGTACATCGGCTCCTTAGGACGATCTGCCGTATTTCATGGTGATGGCTTGTCGGCGCTCGGCTGGCGAAGGCCAGTGAACGTCACGAGATCGGTGCTTTTGGGTTGGCGCCAGGAGCAGTTGGCTAAAGCCTCTAAAGTTGGAACCGCTACGATCCAGCGAATTGAGCGCAGTGTTGGTCCTGTCGGGGGCTACGTCTCGACCCTGATGAGCATCCAAACGGCCCTCGAGAAAGCGGGGATCCGCTTCCTGGACAACGACGCGGGGGGCGGGATCGGGGTTCGCCTCATTAAGCCGAATGGATGAGGCAAAATTTATAGACACCTGATGTCATTTTTCAATGGCATTTGTATCTACAAATGCCTATAGCATTAAAAAGAGTGAGATTGGTATGGAGTTTTCAGGCTTCGATTGGGACCGTGGCAACCTCGAGAAGTGTCAGAAACACGGTATTTCCGCCGAGGTTATTGAAAGCGTGTTTGATCGGCCGGTCGCCATCCTGCCCGATGAAACGCATTCGCGAACGGAACAACGCTTGCGTGCAATTGGCAAGACGGCCGCAGGGCGGGCGATCTTTGTGGTTTTTACTCTGCGGCGCCGTCGCGACCATATCCTCATACGTCCGATCAGCGCTCGTTACATGCATGGCAAAGAGGTGAAGAGCTATGAAAAAGAAAATCCCAACCTTTAAAAGTGATGAAGAAGCGGAAGCATTCGTCGCATCAGCCGATCTGACGGATTACGATTTGTCTGGTGCGAAGCTTGTACGTTTTGAACTCAAGCGTAAGGACAAGTCCATCAATCTTCGGCTTCCCGAGCAGTTGTTAGACGCCGTGCGCAGCCGGGCAGAAAAAGAGAGGATTCCCTATCAGCGTTTTATTCGCATGGCGCTTGAGCAGGCTCTGCAGCGCGGCAAATCCTAAACGGCAATTTGGTCCGGTGTAATTGCCAGTCAACCGCGTCGCGCGGCCCTCGATGTCATTAGACGAGCATGCGAATCCGCAGGCGTCGAATTCATCGACGAGAATGGCGGCGGCGCTAGGGTAAGGCTTCGAAAACCGCATCAGGTGCCTAAGCGCAAATAGCCCCAAACAGAGGGTTGCCAAAACGCATCAGTTCTCTTGTACGGACACTACCCGTTGGTAAATATGGAGACCTTAAATGGTGACCCGTGCAATGAACCGGGACGAGCGGATCGAACTGCGAACGACCAAGGAAGAAAAGCGCCTTTTGGCAACCGCAGCAGCTCATGAGCGATTGGACTTGACCAGCTTCATTATGCGCAACGTGCTGCCAACCGCCAAGCAGGTAGTCGACCGCGCCGAGCGCATCGTTCTGTCTGAACGCGACAGCGCGCGTGTCCTTACACTTTTGGACAACCCGCCGAAACCAACCCGGGCGTTGATTGCGGCCGCTCGCCGTCGTGCCCGGCGTGAATGAAAAGATTAAATGGCGCGAGGAACCTATCGCGCGGCGCCATGACCGCAAGGGCTTCGACTGCGGTTCCCAGGAACTCAACACGTATCTTGAGCGTTATGCCCGCCAAAATCACCAATCCGGAGGCGCCAAAACATTTGTGGCGGTATCGCCCTCCGACCGGACGCAAGTTTTGGGCTACTACTCGATCAGCCCAGGCTCCATTGAGTTCGCGCCTGTTCCCAGCGGGCTGACCAGAAAACTCGGTCGCTATGAAGTGCCGGTCTTCCGCCTTACACGCTTGGCCGTCAGTCGTTCGCTGCAGGGGTGCGGCCTGGGCGGCGAACTACTACTTGCCGCCGGAACGCGCAGCTTAGCGGTTGCGGCGGAAGTCGGCGGAGTGGCCCTGGCCGTCGGTGCCAAAAATGCTAAAGCTGCAAGGTGGTACAAACGCTTTGGAGCGATAGGCTTGCTGGACGATCCGCTCAAATTAATCCTGCCGCTCACTATGATTGCTGACGCCATAACTGCCGCCCAAGAGAAATTTCGATGAATTGCGATTAACGAACTGCGTCGAATTTATCGACGAGAACGGCGGTGGCTTCCTCCGTCAGAGCGATTGCACGAGCCTTTCAAAGGGCGTGTCGGCGCAACGGCGTATTAGCCGATCATCGGCGGTGACGAGTGGAGTATTTCGCTCAGCCAATGCCAGATAAAAACAGTCATAGGCGGGATGACGCAACTCAATGGCGATCGCGAGAGCGCGGTCCTTCAACACACTCGTTGGTACCAATTCATCGAACGCCTTCACGACCTCGCGCACGGCAGACCTGGCAGATTCCGCCGCCATCCTGTCGAATGTCACGAATTTCCAAGCTGCGTTGGTAATCTCGGTGATCACCAGGTCGGGTGCGATGACGTGATCATCCGATCGCAACAATTCTTCTGCTCGATCTGATCCGTTCAACTGAAAACACCAGCGCAAGGCAACACTTGCATCGACGACAATAGTCATTCGTCGAACTCGTCATCACGGCCATGCCGAATGGCTGCTCGCACATCGACATCGCCGAGTGGCGGCATCGTCGCTCGCAGCTTATAGAACAAAGCAATCTTCTCCTCGGGCGTTAGGGGTGCGGCGTTGGTGAGAATGTCGCGCAACTCTTGTTCGAGCGAGCAGCCCTTGAGCTCGGCTTTGGTCTTCAGACGCTCGATCACACGATCATCCAGATTACGAACCAGGACTTGTCCCATCTGGGGCCCCAATGCTATCAAATAAGATAGCATATCTAATTCATTGAGTAAATTGTATTTATGGCGACCGGCCCGGGATCCGATTAACGGTCGGCATCCCCGAGGACCAGGCGCGGGACAAGATCGAAGCTGCTGCAATGGACCGTGTTAATCATCAATAGCGTGGATCACGGCCTCCTCCATCATAGCGTCGTCGCGAGTATTGACTGCAATGTTCCGGACTAAATCCTTGGCATCTGCATTGTGCATACCGGGATGTCCAAGCACAGGATTGTGCATACCGGGAGGTCCAAGCAGAAGCCGAACGGATACTGTGGACGGATGTCAATGTTGACTGACCCAATGAAGCGTTGGGATCGGTGCCCGCCTGCGAGGAACCCCCAATACTCCCTGCGACCAACAAAACTCCCGCCCATACAAATAACATGATTGTCGATGGACGTGACATGTGTGTCTCCTTCATTTGGGTTTTAGATGAAAATAAGCGACGCTGCGCGCTGGCGTAGCGTCGCTGGCACGATCACCACGACAGCGCACCAACCACGAAGTTTGATTTGCCCGCCGATGGCACTTGGGGTTGCCGCGTTTGATAGGAAACGAGTTCGACATAGGCGGCATCTCGTAAGCAAATGTTGGGATCTACCCGGAAAATCTACTAATTTTATGACATCACCTAAATCGCTAAGCGCATTGATCTGGATCAACGGAGCAAGGTCGACTGTAAGACCTGCTCTGTTTCCGCCCTCACCAAAATGCCAGTAGTGAAGTCGATTATCGCAAGAAGCGCGTCATTTCCGCTAATGGAATGGTCCGGCCGTGCTCCTGCCCCCACCAGCGTTAGAAGCTGGGATGGGGCGACAAAGACAAGGAGCACGCCATGTCCCAGATACTCAACGCTGCAATCGCCGTGGTTGGCATCGATATCGGCAAGAACTCGTTCCACATCGTAGGTCACGATGAGCGTGGTGCGATCGTGCTGCGTCAGAAATGGTCGCGTGGTCGGGTGGAGGCACGGTTTGCCAACATGCCGCCGTGCCTCATCGGCATGGAGGCCTGCGTCGGAGCGCATCATCTCAGCCGCAAGCTTAAAGCACTGGGCCACGATGCCCGGCTGATGCCTGCGAAGTACGTCCGCCCGTACTCGAAGGGGCAGAAGAATGACTTCCGCGATGCGGAGGCGATCGCCGAGGCGGTGCAACGGCCGACGATGAAGTTCGTGGCGACGAAGACCGCGGATCAACTCGACCTGCAGGCGTTGCACCGGGTGCGTGAGCGCCTGGTCAGCCAGCGCACCGGCATCGTCAATCAGATCCGCGCCTTCCTGCTGGAGCGCGGCATTGCGGTGCGGCAGGGATTGCGGTTTTTGCGTATCGAGTTGCCGCGCATCCTAACTATGCCATCCGATGTCCTGTCGCCACGCATGGTGCGGGTGATTGAGGGTCTGGCGGGTGACTGGCGCCGGCTCGATGAGCGGATCGATGGCTTGTCCGGCGAGATCGAAGCCATCGCGCGCCAGGATACCGGTTGCGAACGGCTGATGAGCGTGCCCGGCATCGGGCCGATCATCTCCAGCGCAATGGTGGCCGCGATCGGTACTGGAGAAGCATTTTCCAAGGGCCGCGACTTCGCCGCTTGGCTGGGCCTGGTCCCTAAGCAGATGTCGACCGGGGACCGCACGATCCTGGGCAAGATATCCAAGCGCGGCAATCGCTACCTGCGTGTCCTGTTCGTGCAGGCGGCATGGGTTGTGTTGATCAAGCCGAAGATCTGGGAGCGCCATGGGCTTAAGCCCTGGATCGAGGCGGCCAAGAAGCGGCTGCACCAAATCTAATATTCGGTACACAGGAATCATTTGTCGCAATCAGACATTGTATCGAATTATCGTACACTGATCGTGTAGGCGATTTCTCCATTCAGCCGGTCTGCGGCATTATCTTCATTGATCCGCAAGTAACGAAAACTGTCTTGGCCGGAGAAACCTGGCCCGGGTTGATAATGGACCACCACCCCTTGCACTGATTGGCCTGCGCATGGCTGCGGACCCCCAAGCGTCGCGGACGTCGGCACAACGAATCGTTCGGACGATGTCGTAACGGTACCGTTTGCAGGCGGCGCTGTGATCTTTATAGTGACGCGTTGTGTTTGGCATTCCTTGCTAGCTGCCCAGTGCCTGGCAATTGTGGTGGCCACTCCCGGCGCAACCGTCATCGATAAGACCTTCGCATTTGGTGGGACCACCGCCGAGGCGGGGCTGATGCAACGAAACGAGCCAATCTTTTTACTCCAATCCACGCCGAGCTTGCCGTAGGATCCAGGTGACAATCGCATCGTCGAGCCAGCATAGTTGACATCGGCAAAGAATTCCCACGTTCCTGCCTTGATCTCAATTGATGCAATCGCGTTTTCCCATCCAGAATCGGCAAGTCTCGGCTGATCTTCCGACGTCGGTGCCGTAAGACCTTTCATGCCAGGTTCGGCGTAGATCACGAGTTCGCATTGGCCACGCGGTTGTGGCGCTGCATGCATCGTAGAGCTTGCCACGATGATCGCCGCGACAACAAACAACGGCGTCAGAAACTTGGCTCGGTACATTGCATGCTCCGATACCTCGTTACACAATGTCATGATAAAAGTGTCAGTGAAAGCGGCTTGTAGGTCGTTGACTTAGATCAATGTCGTCCGGCGACCTAGCGCAGCTAGCACACACAGTGGCTCGTCCATTTGATGCCATGTTAGGCTAACTGCATTCAGATTTGATTCTATTTAGGCGGTATAAACTGGGTTATTTGCGACCTTTCAAGGTGATCGCATTGCGGTTGCTTTACTCCTGATAGTGGCCATCACCGAGCGAAATTGGAAGACCGTTTCGGGCCACAAAGAGTTCTCATTCACTATTTTTCGAGTGAGTTGATCAGAATCAAGGAGGGGCTCGGTACCAAGAGCCAGATTCGCAGTGTTCAAATGATCCAGCGTCACAATCGGATTAGCAGCGCATTGGTAAATAACAAATCGGGGTTCACCGACTGGTGTTTCTTGGCCGCTACCAGAAGACTACTTCTTGGAGATCAAGAATGCGATCCTCAATGATTATATTTACTGCTGTGACAATCGCCACCATGATAAGTGTTCCGACTGCAGCCGAGATAAAGAAGGTGGCATATCCGGAAGTCAGGGTTGCCGTCGAAGAGGCCTACAAGCCCGACTCCGCTTTCGAGACAATGCGAAAGGCATTAGCAAGCGCTGTGACCAAGAAGGATGCGACTTCACTTTTTGCATTGGTTGGTCCGACATTTTTGTGGATGGTAGATGGACGTCCGGCCGACGAGTTCGACATGGGTCGCGATGCACTCCACAATTTTAAGGTTGTATTTGGCTTCCGTACGGCCGGCGCGGACACAGACGGCGACGTTCAAGACGGACCATTCTGGGACCTGCTGACAGAATTGGCCGATGATCAGACATATTATCAGCTATCGGGTGAACGAAATCTGGTGTGCGGGCCGATAGCCGCCAGTGTCAAGGACGATAACGTATTCGATCAGGCGGCTACGAAACTCCAAAACGATGATGAAACTCCACAGTGGTATTTTACGCTAGCAGAGACCGCGGTCGCCAAGGCGCCCGGCGATACCGGTGCACCCATCGCTAAGATTGGCCAAGTTGCGCTCCCTTTGTTGAACGTTTCTCCGACGGCGCAAGAAGGCCAAGCTGCGCAGCAACCGAAATATTTCGAAGTGCTGTTGAATTCAGGCAAGAGCGGCTGGATTCCGGCTGCAGCGGCTCGTCCTTTGTCCAGCGATCGGCTGTGTTACGCCAAAACTTTGCAAGGCGAATGGAAAATCGTGGCGTACGATCAACTACCGCAACAGTGAAACACCATCGCGGCGCGGCTCGAAAGAGGAATGCAATTCAGTCTATAGCTTAGACGGATTCCTACCGTTTACTATTGTCTATGCTATTCTGAGCTTCGTATGGGAAGCGTCAGCCAAGATCAAACATTGTCTGTCGGCAAGGAGGGTCACGTGGCTCTGAATTTCAAGACGCTGGTAGCGACGCTGGGAATAATCACTGTCACCGCAGCGACCATGGCCGCGTCGGCGCTTGCTCAACAAGACTTGCCTGCGACTGAACATGGCCCTCTGCCGAACGCTCAGCCGCCAAGTGGAGTAATATCAAATGCTCCGGCGCCGAAGGCCACACCAACTCTCCATGGCCACTTAGCGAGATCTGCCTTGGTTACTGCCAACGTTAACCTGCGCCGTGGACCAGGCACAGACTCGGAGATCCTCACAACGATCCCAGGTGGAAGTCCGGTCCGAATCACAAACTGCAGCGGTGAATGGTGCGCGGTAATGTGGAATGGACGTCGCGGCTATGCGATCGCCCGAAACCTTTACACCGGGGGGCCACGACCGGCGAGACAGTATCGCGTGCCGCCCGGGTACGCCGCGGAAGTCGACGACGAGCCGGGACCACCGGTCGTATACGGACCACCAGCCTACTATCCGCCGCCAGTTATTCTCGGACCCGGGTATTATACTCCTGGATATTATTACGGTCCGGGGTGGGGTTGGCGAAGAACGTGGTGATAGGAGCGCCAAGCGCTAGGAGGCATGACGCGATCGTAGTTTTTCGCGGGGACAAACTGCGGACAAGGCTAACGTGATGCGACGTCGCAAAACATGAAAGCCTTCTTCTCGGTCGGACCGGCAGCTTGAGAAGTCCACGCTACCGCAATCAGGTCGCGAGAAGATTATTGCCGCACTAAATGTGAAAGCATTTGACCACGATAGTTCACGCTAATTCAATTGCGGCGACAATCTTAAAAGGCAGCTTGTACCCACATGTTTATAGTAACGAAATAACAAGACGGCCTCGGTGCTGATGTAAATTAGGTTCGTGGCCGTCCTTAATTGCTGCGCGAACAATCGACAACGGCCTAGTCTACGTTCAGCATATAGTCCACGATAATTGCCCACCTGCCTCGATGCCGAACGCGAAAAGTCTTGATGCGGCAGATCTTCTATTTTTGATTTTAAATCAACGCTTGGACGGGAAAAATCCAGCCGTGTTTTGATCTAAATCATGGCAGCCGAATACCATTTAGCGATCGAATGTCCTTACAATAATAAGGGGGCATATATGATGTACCGCACTAAGATCCTGGCGCCGATGTTCGCTATCGCTGCGATCATTGTGGCAAATCTGACGTCGCACGCAATCGCGCAAGATGCGTCCAGAACAAATATGCCATTAGGTCAAGCAACGACTTCGTCAGATGAAATTCTGGTTCCAAATAAGGTTCTGTCATTAGAACTGTCCGCTGCGCACCGAATGGGCGGCTCTGGTGGAGGTAGGTCTATGAGCCATGGTTTCGGCGGCGGTGGCGGCAGAGCCGCGAGCCACATTAGTGGCGGCGGTAGAGCGATAAGCAGAGGTGGTGGCGGCGGCCGAGCCGTGAGCCAAAGTAGTAGAGGCAGCAAATCTGTGGGCCGGGTCGGTAGCGGCAGATCAGCTAGTAGCACTTCTAAAGGCAAGACCAGCAGGACAAGCGCTACAAGCACGAAATCTACCAGCAACACTTCCAATAAATCTAGCACCAGCAAATCAAGCACCAGCACGAGCAAAGTCGACAACGGTCCCAACAAATCAAACACTAACACGAGCAAAGTCAACAACGGTCCCAACAAATCAAACACCAGCACGAGCAAGCTCAACAACGGCCCCAACAAATCAAACACCAACACGAGCAAA
>Ga0181536_10007372_pt1 | contig 10827 bp, 6 predicted proteins | sample PEATcosm2014_Bin_41_FD_121105 | JGI IMG/M metagenome (GOLD analysis project Ga0181536, IMG submission 121105) | Peatland microbial communities from MTU Mesocosm Facility, Houghton, MI, USA - PEATcosm2014_Bin17_60_metaG | ecosystem: Environmental > Terrestrial > Soil > Wetlands > Peat | place...
ATTTCGTCAACGCGGGTTTGTAATCGAACAGGTCCAGTTGCGAAGGTCCGCCGGCCATGAATAGAAAGATGACGTTCTTGCATTTCGCCGGGAAGTGCGGCTTCTTGGGCGCCATGGCCGTATCGGCAAACAAGCGCGGATTCAAGAACGAAGTGAGCGCGGCCGCGCCAATGCCGAATCCTGCCCGACCGAAAAAATGGCGCCGCGTGATGTCGAGTAGTCTCCTTTGCTCTTCCGTCATAGGTTTGTCACTCTTTCGTAATTGTTTCATCCAGGTTGAGCAGGACGTTGGCCACCATGGTCCATGAGGCCGTTTCCGGGCCGCCACCGGCCTTCTTCGCTTCGTCCATGTGGGCGGCGAAGCGGGCCGCCTCGTCAGCCTGATATTTCGCGAGGTAATTCAGCTCGTCCGGCTTGGCGTGGCGGCCGGTGGCCAACAGGTAACCATAGTCGATGCGCGAGCGCGCGTCGGATCCACCTTCCTTCGCCAGGCGCGCGGCCATGGCGTGCGCCGCTTCCCAGAACGCCTCGTCGTTCAGAAGATTCAGCGCCTGGAGCGGCGTATTCGTTCGTGTGCGGCGCACCGTGCACACCTCGCGGCTCGGAGCATCGAAATTGATCTGCGTCGGATACGGCGCGCTACGCCGCGCGAACGTGTAGATGCCGCGGCGATAGCGGTCCTCGCCTTGGCTTACTTGGTAGACATCGTCGTTGTACGGCATGTCCCAGATGCCCGGCGGCTGCGGGGGAAACACGCTTGGGCCGCCGATTTTTTCGCTGAGCAGCCCGCTCGCCGCGAGCACCGTGTCGCGCGCCATCTCGGCCTCCATGCGGAAGCGCGGACCGCGCGCGATCAGCCGGTTGTACGGATCTTTCGCAAGCAGCTCCGGTGTGACATCGGACGATTGGCGGTAGGCGCTCGAAGTCACGACCAGCCGATCGATTGCCTTCATACTCCAGCCGCGATCCATGAATTCGGTAGCCAGCCAGTCGAGCAGTTCGGGATGCGACGGTCTCTGCCCCTGTGTACCGAAATCTTCACTGGTTTCGACGATGCCGCGGCCGAAGTACTGTTCCCAGATGCGATTCACCGCCACGCGCGCAGTGAGCGGGTTGTCTTTGCTGACGAGCCATCGCGCCAGACCCAGGCGGTTGGGCATCTCGCTTTCCGGGAGCGGCGGCAGCACGTCGGGAACATTCGCATAGACCTTGTCGGCTTTGGCAGAGAACCCGCCGCGGACTCGGATGAAATCGAACGGCCGCTCAAAAGTGGAACGCTCGCGCATGACCAGCGTGCTGGTAATTCCCAGCTCGTCCTTTTCCTCACGCGCCTTCTTCAGCGCGTCTCGAGCCGCTTGCAGCGACGGCGTCACACTGAGGAAATAATCTCGAAGCTTCTCCTCCTGCTCCTCGCTGCGGCCGGTTTTGCCGAGCAACGATCGCAGCGAATGTCTGACGTTCACGACGGTGGCTGGATCACTCACGTCCGTGGCGGACAGCCGGAAACTGCCCACGCTCTGGCAACTGAATTCCGAATCCTGCACGATGGTCAGGCGAACTCTTGACGCGCGCAACGGCTGTTCGAGCACGACGACCAACTGGCGCGGCAAGCGCGTGTCTTCGCGCGACGCATCCACCGTCCACACTTGCCCGCGCTTGGTTTCGAGCGACCGCGCACCCGTGTCGGCCGCGAGCTTCTTCAGGGCCACCGGAGTCCAGCCGGAACCATCCGGCACTTCAACCTTAATTTGCGTGATGTTGAAATTGCCGTAGGCATCGCGCCCGGGGCCGCCGCGCGGCAGCCGGGCATCCGGCAGCGTTTCCAAGCGGAAGCCCGAAGCAGAGTTGATCGGCAAAGCGAACTCAATCATGTAGGCTTCGTTGCGCGGCGTCGCACCCGTGGCGAAGATCCGTCCAGCCGATTCGGAGGTGAGCGTCGTTCCGGCCGCAGCCGACAACTTGCTCGGAGTGATCACCCGCCACGACTGCTCGGCGTTCAGCACAGCCTTCTCCCACTCCGATTCCTGCACCTTCAGCTCGGGCGTGAGCGTTTCGGTCTGCTTCGTGAGCTCGTTGATCCGAGCTTCGATCGCCTCGCGCCGTTCATTCTGTTCCGGCGTCGGCATTTCAAGAACGGGCTCGATGTAATAGGTGGAAGTATCTCCCGTGCTGATCTGTTTTTTCTCGCCGTTGTTGAAGAAGGCCATCATGGAGTAGAAGTCCTTCTGCGTAAACGGATCGAACTTGTGGTTGTGGCACTGCGCGCAGCCGAGCGTGCTGCCGAGCCACACCGTCGCCGTCGTCGCCACGCGATCCACCTGCACTTCGAAGTAAGATTCGTCTTTGTCGACCCCGCCTTCTTCGTTGAATTGCGTGTTGCGATTGAACCCGGTCGCGATGCGTTGGTCTTCAGTGGCATTGGGCAGCATATCTCCGGCGATCTGCTCGATGGTGAACTCGTCGAAAGGCATGTCGCGGTTCAGCGCGTTGATCACCCAATCGCGATATTTCCAAATGCTGCGGCGGTCGTCTTTTTCATAGCCGTTGGAATCGGCATAGCGCGCCAGATCCAGCCACCGCCGCGCCCAGCGTTCGCCGAAATGAGGTGAGGCGAGAAGGCGGTCGACCAACCGCTCATAGGCATCGGGACGCGTGTCATTAAGAAATGCTGTCAACTCCGCCGGAGTCGGCGGAAGGCCAATCAAATCCAGCGAAACTCGCCGAGCCAGTTTCTCTTTCGAGGCCTCTGGCGAATAACTCAAGCCCTCCTGCTCCAACCGCGCCAGCAGGAAATTGTCGATGGGATTCCGCACCAGCGCCGCGTGCTGCAGGGCCGGCGGTGTCGGTTTCACCGGCTTGACGTACGCCCAGTGCTTCGCCGGCCTCTGATCATGGGCTTCGGCGCTTTCGGGCCACTCGGCGCCCGCGTCGATCCAGCGCTTGAGTGTGGCGATCTGTTCGGGCCGCAGCGGGGTGCCGTTGAACGGCATCCGCACTGTACCGTCCCGCCCCTCAATGCGCGCAATCAAGCGGCTCTTGTCGCTCGCGCCCGGCACAATCACCCGCATCGCCGCCGATTTCACATCCAGCCGCAACCGCGCTTTGGGCTGCTCGCCACTGTGACAGCCGTAACAGGACGAGCGGAAAATGGGCTCCACGTCACGGGTGTAATCCACGCGGGCCGCCGGCATAGAGTCGATCCATGCTCGTATGAGCGCGACCTGCTCCGCGGGCAACGGTACACCCGCCGCGGGCATGCGCAGTTTGGCGTCGCTCGTCGAAATGCGCTGATAAAGCAGGCTGCGGCGGCTGTCGCCGGGTATGACCGCTGCACCCGAGTTGCCTCCGCGCAACGTGCCGCCGAGACTGTCCAGGCGCAATTGCGCCTGCGGCCGGTTAGCGCTGTGACAGGAAGTACAGGACGCGGTGAAAATGGGTTGAATCTGAGTTTCGAAGTTCGGCTGCTCAGAAGCCGACGAATGCATGCCTGCCAACAACAGGCTCGTTAACGCAACAGCTTGTGCGGAGCGCGTGCGCAACTTAATGACGAGTCTAGCACCTTGGAGCTCTCAATCCAGTAAGGTCCAAGAGTTCGATTTGTCTGATTTCTCCGCTAGTTGTAAGGTCCTTTACACGTGGGCCGGCTGCGTATTCAGTTTACCCATCTCAAATAGTCTTCCGGTGCAGCGTGGAAACGTCCGGTTATCGAACTTGCAGGTGCTCAACGCGATCTTGTATGTAGCCGAGCACGGCTGCAAGTGGCACGGGCTCCACAAACGGTTCGGAAACTGGCATACGGTCTACATGCGGATGAAACCGCTGGGCCAAACACGGAGTCCTAGGTTGGCCAAAGCTCATGCTGGCAAGAAGGACGTGGAAACAGCCACGGATTACTACCGGAAGGTGGCTAACGCCAACACCCTGCCCGACCTGCAGTACGCCTTGGTGAGGAAGCAGGCAAAGAAGGCGTTGGGAAAGTAAGCTGCAGGCCAACGAACAGGAAGGCTTGCGACCTCCGGCGTACCGGCGTGTCCGCCCGATGCGGAGACAGAGTTCATCGGGATTGAAATCAGACAGCGTGGTGGTTTGGTCAGGCGGATTTTTTTCGTCAATGCCAAGGACAACAACGGCATGACTCCATTGCACGTCGCGGCCTATCGCGACCACAAGGGCGTGGCAGACTTGCTGCGCCAGCATGGTGGCCACGAATAAGTTCTCAAATCGTTATCACGGATTAGTATCCCCATCCCTCCGTTTTCACCTGTAAAGTCTGACAATTTTTTATACAGCCGAGCACGCCCGGCGCGCGGTTATGAAGGGGTTGGGTGGCCCCTTCAACAATGAATCACTGGACAAAAGTATTTGTGAGTTTCTCTTGAATCCCTACGAGGGTTAGGTGTATTCTGGCGTCGGTTCTGATGTTTGATTATTGCAAATCGAACACTAGAATTCTCAACTTCTGCGTCGGCGGTAAGTGTCTGTCAACAAGGGCATGAGAGCTGCCCCGCCGCCATCCGGTCACCGTCCCCGCCTCACAACCCAAGGCACAGAATATTCGGCCCCGCCGCCACCGCAACGTACTGCTCCCCCTTGACCTCGAACGTCATAGGCGATGCCTTCATCCGCACATTCGTCTCAAACCGCCACAGCATCTTCCCATCCCGCTCGTCCACCGCCTCGAATCCGCCATTCGGCTTCCCGTAGAAAACGATGCCGCCGGCCGTCGCCAGCACTCCGGACCACGTCTTCGCCTTCGCCGCCCCCGGCTGCGCCACCTCCCAAACGATCTTCCCCGTCTCGATATTCAGCGCACGCAGAAACCGCTGTCCCGTCTGGTCCGGATAACCCTGCGGGTTTCCTGTGCATTCCTCCAGGGCGAGGAAGTAGAACAGTCGGGTCACCGGACTGAAAGCCGCCGAACTCCAGTTGGCCGCATCATCCGGGCATCCCTTCGGGTCTGTCACCTGAGGCCGCCCGTCTGCCCCGATCTGCGTAGCCCAATCCACTCTCCGCAGGAACGGTTTGGCCAATAGTAATTCTCCGTTGTTGCGGTCCAACACGTAGAAGAAACCATTCCGGTCCGCATGCAGCAGTAACTTCCGCGGTTTCCCGCCATACGCCGTATCCACCAGCACCGCCGGCTCTGTCGCGTCGCGGTCGCGCAAGTCGTGCGGCGTGAACTGGTGATGCCATTTCAGCTCGCCCGTATGTGGATTCAATGCCAGAATGCAGTTCGTGAACAGATTGTCTCCGCCCCGATCCGCATCGTCGTCATCCGGGAATGGATTCCCGGTCGGCCAGTACAACGTATCCGTCGCCTCGTCATAGGAACCGGTCAGCCAGGTCGATCCGCCTCCCCGCAGCGGCTCGCTCCCCTGCCACGTCTCCGATCCCCGCTCGCCCTTCCGCGGTATCGTCCAGTGCCGCCAAAGCAACTCCCCGGTCTCCGCTCTGTAGCAGGCGATAAATCCACGGATCCCCTCGTCCGCCCCCGAAACCCCCGCAATCACCGCGTCATTTACCACCAGCGGAGCCATCGTCCCTCCATAATGTTGCGGCTCCTCAGGCATCGTTTTCTCCCACACCAGTTCGCCCGTCGCGCGGTCCAGCGCCAGCAGGTGCGCGTTGTCTGTCAGGTAAAACACCTTGTCCTCGCGAATCGCCACTCCGCGATTCGTCCCAAGCGCCGCATCGCCGTCCAGTCCCCGAGTCTGTGGCCGCGAGTACTTCCAAATTTGGTTTCCTGTCAAAGCGTCAATCGCAAACACCTGGTTCGGTCCCGTAACGTACATCACCCCACCGGCTTCCAGCGGCGTCACTTCCAGTCCGTAGTAAGGAATCGGAAACACCCACTTCAGACGCAGCCCGCTGACATTCCCCCTGTGGATCTGCTTCAACTCGCTATATCGGTTCGCGCTCAACTTGCCGTTGTAAGTGAGCCAGTCCCCCGGCTCCGGCTTCCCCCACGTGACCCGTTTGCCAGCGGCCGGACCAATAGTCACCCCGGCGTTTAAGCTCCGCACGTAACTGGCGACAGCATCCAACTCCTCCGGCGGCAGATCGAACGCCGGCATCCCCGAGTTCGGAAACCCGAGCTGCACGATCCCCCGCAACTGCTCCACCGACTGTCCGCTCAACAGGGGATTCCCCGCCAGCCCCGGTGCCTTCCCGCTCCCCCGAGCGTCGCGTCCATGACACCCGGCGCACCGCACACTGAACACCTTCTTTCCATCCGCAGCCCACACTGTTGCCGGAAAAAGAAGAACCGCCGCTGCCAGTTTTGTTGTCTTCAAGATCACTCCCGTCGGACCGCGGATAATCCGCAGTTTTCCATGCGCGGGAGTATACACCAAGGCGCCGAATCCCCGCCCGCGGCTGCCAGGTGCGTCCAGAATTTGTCCCTAGCGGACGTCGAACGGCTGGTCGGCCGAGCCAACGCCAGCGCCACCGAATGTTGATCTCTTTGCAATCCAGATGATTGTGTAATTTTTTCTGAAAATATTTTTATAAATAGAGCCCGCTGGAACCAACCGTCATAAAAAGGGCGCCCGCTTTGGCGCATTCGGGGCTGAGCAGTCAGCTACGTCCGGACCGTGCCCAATATATTGCGTCAGGTGGAACGTCGGTTTGGCCTGATCACCCAGCGGGCCATTCGCTGCGGCTCGTTTGGCAGCGTCAAGGAGTTGGTCGAAAAGATCGACTCCTTTGTCCAGCACTACAATCGCTCCCATCGCCTGTTCGTGTGGACCGCCACGGCCAATTCCATCCTGGAGAAGATCACACGACTTTGTTCATCTATTTCTGGGACGGGATACTAGCGCTTGGACTTTTTGCTGCTCCGATTTGCTTGCGAGGGGAATCTGACGTAGACTATCCTCGGTAACCGAGGATATTATCGTGAGCAAACCATCTGATCTGGTACAGGGGACACTGGACCTCCTGCTTCTCAAAATTCTGGCGCTCGAGCCGCTGCATGGCTGGGCCATCAGTCAGCGCCTGACGCAGGTATCGCGTGACGTGTTGCAGGTGAGTGACGGCTCGCTATATCCGGCGCTCCACAAGCTTGAGCAGGAAGGCTGGATTCGGGCCGAGTGGAAAACAAGCGAGCTCGGCCGGCGGGCCAAGTTTTATTCACTCACCCGATTGGGCCGCAAAAAACTGGCGCAAGAAGCCGCGAACTGGGAACGCCTGGCGGGCGCGATCAGCGCGGTTGTCAGAATGACGGAGGCGTAGCCGTGCGGCCCGTCGTAGCGCTGGCATGTTCACTCATTCTGTCTTGCGCTGCACGCCGGGCGGCAACCGCATTCCGGGTTCTGCCCGGCCAACCGGATTACCTGCTCGTCTCCCCGGATTCCAAAAAGACTCCATTTCCAGAAGTGCTCGGCCGGTACACCAACGTCGGGCCGGGCTGGGTCGAGCTACGTCCGTTGACGCAGCTTCGCGTCGAGAATGCGTACTTTCGCGAGGGCGCGCCGAAACATGGATTGGCGAACTTCCTGGGCACGGAGATCGCCCGTTATCAAATACTAGAAACGGGCGCGCTCAAGGAAATCTCTTTTCAGTCGCGTGTGGCACAAAGACCGTCTGATCAGCCTCCGGTTCAGCAACTCGTGAGTGAGTCCCAGCGGCTCTATCACTGTCACCGGTTTTTTTATCAGGTCTTGTTGAGTAAGAAGTCGAACGTCCACAGTGCGGTCCTACTGGGAGCGGAGTCAGAAGACGAACTTAACCAGTTGACGGAGCGATTACTGACTGAGCCGGAAACAATCTGTCGAGACGATTTCACCCAATGCACGGTATTTCCGGAAGCGTGTACGGTGTCGCTGGAGATCGAAGTCACGGTGAATGGGGCTCCTCAAACGGTTTTGTGGGGTGACACGCTGGCGGACTTCGCGGAAGAACATCAGGGAGTCAAGCTATTTCGCCGCTACAGGGACCGACTCGCTCGAGTTGAAGTCAATGTCCGCGATCATGAGGCGCTCCGCGTGCCTCTGTTACCTGGAGACGTTATCGGATGGTGAAGGAGGCCTGAGAATGGGACTTGAACATTGGTGGTATTCGATTCCACTGCGCCTGCGGTCCATTTTTCGGCACATCAGGGTTGAGCAGGAACTCGACGAAGAGTTTCGCTTTCACCTGGATCAGCTCGTCGCCCAAGAGATGGCTGCCGGCAAAACAGCCGAGGAAGCGCGGCGGGACGCATTGCGGGCCATGGATGGAATCGAGCGACAAAAGCAGAACTGCCGGGATATGCGTCATGTGCCTTATATCGACACCTTCGTACACGATGTGCGCCAGGGTGTCCGGTCCCTGCTTAGAAAACCGCGGTTCGCACTGGGGGTGACGGCAATTCTTGCGTTAGGGGTTGGAGCGAGTACGGCTGTCTTCAGCATCGTGGATGCCGTGCTGCTGCGCCCGCTGCCGTATACGGCGGCGGAGAGGCTGGTGAAGATCGAAGAAAACACCACGAAACGGGAAATGAACGCCGTCATGCTGGACGACTTCTTCGCCTTGGCGCGTCGCACTGACTTATTTGATAAGGCCGTCGCATACGTTCGAGATAACATGACGGTCACGGGTGCCGGAGAGCCCACTCAAGCAATCGTAAGCCGTGCATCCGCGGGACTTTTCTCGATGCTTGGCGCTCGCGCCCGTTTGGGCCGTGCACTGGTGGAGACAGACGATGACCCGGGCAATCCAAATGTAGCCGTGCTCAGCGACCGGTTGTGGCGGCAGTTGTATCGGGGCAATCCGGACGTCATCGGTCGTGTAATCCAGCTTTCCGACGAGCCTTACACAGTCGTCGGGGTCATGCCGCAGGAGTTCGAGTTTCAGTATTCGAATATTGATCTGTGGATTCCTATCCGGCTAACGCCCGCATTTAACGGCGGCTGGTTGGAGGTGACGGCGCGAATGAAGGCTGGCGTCTCCATTTCGCAGGTTCGCAGCGCCATGGAGATTGCCGCCCATGAATTCGAGCGTGAAGATCCGGAGAAGAAAGCCGGCCTGCGGATTATGATTTCGCCGTGGCGGGAAACGCCGATGCGTGAGTATGAACTGACGCTGGTATTCATTCTGGGGGCAGTGGGACTCGTTCTGATGATTGCTTGTGTGAACGTGGCGAGTCTGCTGCTCAGCCGCGCGGTCCAGAGGCAGAAAGAGATGGCGATTCGCGCTTCACTAGGAGCGGGGCTGTGGCAGGTGATGCGGCAACTGCTGGCGGAAAGCTTCGTGCTGGCGCTCGCAGGAAGTGCGGCGGGGATCGTGATTGCGCGCTACGTGCTCCAGTTCCTGATTCAGCAGCTCGCCCGGCTGCCGATCCCACTACCGCATCTTCAGCGCATCGCGCTCGACCAGCGTGTTCTGTTTTTCAACATGATCCTGTGTCTGGCAGTCGCGTGTATCATCAGCGTGACTCCCATCCTGATGGCATCGAAAACGGACCTCCAGGCGGTGTTGCGCAGCGGGCAAGGGACGGGCGGTTCCAGGACTTCCAAGAGGCTCTTTTCCGTTTTGATTGCATGCGAGGCGGCTTTTGCATTCCTGCTGCTGGTGGGTTCGGGGCTTATGATTCGAAGCTTAGTCCGACTGGAAGAAGCCGATCACGGGTTTCACCCGGACCATGTGCTCACGATGCGCGTGCCGGTCGGCAGCCTGAGGCAGATGCGGCATCGCGGGAGATACGATACCAAGCCGCAGCAGATGGCTTATTACCGCGAACTTGTGGACCGGCTTCACAGAGTACCGGGTGTGAAGGCGTTGGCAGTAGTGAATAACCTTCCGTTGGGAAACGTCAGCACCACTCTGGAGGAGAACTTCGCACTGGCAGCGGCGCGGACGATCAGCCCTGAATACTTCACCGTAATGGGGATTCCACTCGTGGCCGGCCGGTTTTTCACTGAGGCGGATAATGCCGATTCACCGGGCGTCGTCATCATCAATGAACGCCTGGCGCGAGAGTTATTTCCAGGCCGAGATGCGGTGGGGAAGAGCTTGCCGGGCGATCGAATTGTTGTGGGAGTTGTTCGCAATACGCCTCAACAGAGCTACGAGGCGTCGCCGGAAGGTGAGGAATATCTGCCATACCAGCAGTTCATTTTTGGCGCGTTCATGTCGACGATTGTCGTCCGCACTTCCGGCGATCCGCTGGCGCTGGCCGATAGTTTGAAAAAGGCAATTTGGACCGTGGACGCGAGTCAGCCCATCGTGAAAGTGGAGACCTTGAAGGACGTGATTGCGGACTCCATCTGGCGACCTCGCTTTTCGGCATGGATTTTTTCCCTGCTTGGCGGATTGGCATTGCTGCTGACGTCCGCGGGCGTTTATGGGGTAGTCGCGTACACGACTGCTCTGCGCATGCGGGAGGTTGGCATCCGGATGGCGATGGGCGCGACGCCGCGTGATGTGGTTGCGGTGATTGTGCGCGGCGCGATGATTCCGCTGGGCGCCGGCCTGGGCATCAGCTTGGTAGCTGCCCTGCTGCTGAGCCACCTGCTGGCCAGCCTCCTGTATGAAATCAGCAATACCGATCCTCTGGCGTACATGGGCGCGGGTGCGCTGCTTCTCATTATTGGAGCGATCGCGAGCGCTCGCCCGGCGTGGCGGGCGGCAATCGCAGACCCGATGAAGACATTGCGGGCCGACTGACGGACAACCCATCCGAAACGCTCAGGATGAACAGTCGCAACCCGTGACAACCGAGCCCCAAGTCCTTTTATACCGGCCATTCCGTGGGTGAGGGGCTCGCGGGCACTGACACAAAGCAGTATTCTTTTTTCGTTAGAAGCTGACTTTGTCGGAGGGTGAAGGCCCGGCAGCAGATCGAAA
>Ga0181536_10007377_pt1 | contig 10824 bp, 7 predicted proteins | sample PEATcosm2014_Bin_41_FD_121105 | JGI IMG/M metagenome (GOLD analysis project Ga0181536, IMG submission 121105) | Peatland microbial communities from MTU Mesocosm Facility, Houghton, MI, USA - PEATcosm2014_Bin17_60_metaG | ecosystem: Environmental > Terrestrial > Soil > Wetlands > Peat | place...
AAAACAGATAAGGCTCGGGGCGATCGGGGCAGCTTTACGAGGGGAGTGTTTCGCAGTGGGACGTTCAAACTACCTGTTCACGAGCGAGTCCGTGTCGGAAGGGCATCCAGACAAGGTCTGCGACCAAATCTCGGACGCCATACTCGATGCTTTCCTTGCGAATGACGTCAAGCTCGGCATCGCCGACGACAGCAAAGTGAATACGAGACTTGGCTGCGAGACGCTTTGCACGACGAACAAAATCATCGTTGCCGGCGAGGGGCGCGGCCAAGCGCCGCTGTTCCACAAGCATGGCGAAAAGGCCGTGGTCAATCGCGAAATGATCTCCGAAATCGCGCGCGGGGTAGTCAAGGACATCGGCTACGATCAGGATGGATTCTCCTATTACGGCGCTGACGTCGAGGTGCTGCTCCATGGCCAGTCACCGGACATCGCCATGGGCGTGGACGCCAAGAACAAAAAAAGCGGCGAGCAAGAAGGCGCCGGCGACCAAGGCATGATGTTCGGCTTCGCCTGCACCGAGAGCGAGGTTTACGAGAAGGGCTCGTTCATGCCGGCGCCGATCTATTTCGCGCACAAGATCCTTAGAGTGCTGTCGGAGAAGCGTCGCTCGGGCGCGCTATTCGATCTGCAGCCCGACGCTAAGAGCCAAGTGACGGTGAAATACGTCGACGGCAAGCCGGTCGGCTGCACCAAGGTCGTGGTGTCGACACAGCACAATGCGCAGACGCGCAACGGCAAGAAATATTCCCCGAGCATGGTCAAGGAGATGATCGCGGACTCGGTCGCCTCGGCGCTGCCCAAGGGCTGGATGCCGACGAAGTCGCACGATTTCCTGGTCAATCCCACGGGTAGTTTCGTGATTGGAGGACCCGACGGCGATTGCGGCCTCACCGGGCGCAAGATCATCGTCGACACCTATGGCGGTTATGCGCCGCATGGCGGCGGCGCGTTCTCCGGCAAGGACCCGACCAAGGTCGATCGCTCGGCGGCCTACGCCGCGCGCTATCTCGCCAAGAACGTAGTCGCCGCCGGCCTCGCCGAGAGCTGCACCATCCAAATCGCCTACGCGATCGGCGTCGCCGATCCGATGTCGGTCTATGTCGACACCCACGGCACCGGCAAGGTCGAAGAGGCGAAGCTGCAGAAGCTCTTGCCCGAGCTGTTTCCGCTGCGGCCCACCAATATCCGGCGCACCCTCAAGCTTAGTCGGCCGATCTACCGGCGCACCGCCGCCTACGGCCATTTCGGCCGCGCGCCAGAGCAAGACGGTGGCTTCTCGTGGGAGCGGACCGACCTCGCCGATTCGCTTAAGCGCGCGCTGCGCTGATCGCGAGCATCATCGACGGCACTGCTACGCCATGGCCGGCCCGAGTGTAGGCTTGCGCCGGCCATCCACGTCTTTGATATACCCGTGAAGGACGACGTGGATGGCCGATGAATCCCGAACTGCATCAAACACGCGCGTTCTTCGGACGGCGCAAGGGCCACAAGCTGCGCCCGCACCACGCGCGGCTGATCGACACGCTATTGCCGCGGCTCGCGATCGATCTCAGCCATCCCGCCCCCGCTGAGCTCGGCACGCTGTTTCCGGTGCCGGTCACCGAAGTTCAGATCGAGATCGGTTTTGGCGGCGGCGAGTTTATGATCGCGCAGGCGCGCGAACGGCCGCGAACGGGCTTCATCGGCGTCGAACCCTTCGTCAATGGTATGGCCAAGGCGCTCTCCGCGATCGAAAGCGGCGACCTGCAAAATATCCGGCTGCACTTCGATGATGCCTTGAGCCTGATCGCGTGGCTCCCTGGAAGCTCGTTGGCTCGTATCGACCTGATTCACCCCGATCCGTGGCCGAAACGGCGGCATTGGAAGCGGCGCTTCGTTCAGGATGCGATGGTCTCGCGGCTCGCCCGCATCCTGCGTCCAGACGGCGAATTTCGCTTCGTGACCGATGTTCCCGATTATGCCGCCTGGACTCTGCAGCGCCTGTTGCAATCGGCGGATTTCCAGTGGACGGCGCAGTGCGCGGACGATTGGCGCAAACCCTGGCCTGGCTTCATTCAGACGCGCTACCACGCCAAAGCCGCGCGCGACGAGCGTGCGTCGTGCTTCCTGATCTTCCGCAAAATCTGAGGCGTTCCGTCGCCCTTCGAGGCTCGCGGAGCCTGTCATCGGGCCGGCCACCCAAGTCGGCTGTAGCCGACTTGGGCATCTTAATTGCCGATCTCGGGTAAACCCGAGATCGGTGGCCGGACCCGTTGGCGCACGCCTCAGGATGACGGATTGTTCTGGCGCACTTGCCAGAAGCGCACCACGCGCTGCGCTGTCGAGGCTGAAAGCCGTCCATAATTAGCGAACGCGGTATCCAGCCCCTGACCGGACGTTGCTTTGCCATCGGGACGCAGCGTTATGATCGCTTTCACCGTCGGCCAGATCAGGCCAATGGCCTTGCACAGGATCAACACCGGATCGGGCCGGTCGCCGCCCATGAGCCGGTCGGCGACATTGATCGGCACCTTGGCAAGTGTGGCAAGCGCAACCACCGTCTCTTCGTATTTTCCGTCGCCACAGAACGCGGCCAGCGCCGTCTCGTTCAAGCTGCCCGCCCGATCCAGGCTCAGCACGACGCGCTGCGCAGCGCGGTAGTCGCGGGGGCCGACGCGCGCGCCAACTTCTTTGGCGACTTTTGCCAGTACGCGGCAAATCTCGGCTTTGACATCGGGTGTCGCCGAGGCGAGCAGGCGATCACGGACGATAGCGGTCGCTTTGGTCAGCAATTCACGGAACATCGGCTCCGGAATGTCGGGCCGCAGTCCAACCTTCTCGGCCAGGATCCCATCGTCTTGGGCGCGCTTGACGAGGCTCACGAAACCGGTCTGGGAAATACGGGCGCCGCGGTTGTCGGCGACGCGGCGCGCGACTTCGCGATCGCCGCGCCGCACCAGCACGTCCGTAACCGCCTCGCCCAGCGCCGGACGCGCCGAGATTGCCTGCAAATGCGCCTGGCTTTTGGTTCTCGCGACGTCGATGAGATCGGCTTCCGCGAGCCGCGACGCCAGCTTCAGTACCGGGCCTGCGACGGCGATATTATCGTCGTTGGCGAGCGTGCGGAGCACATTGACCGGCGCGTTGCTGACGGGCGCGAGACGGCTCGATAGCTCGGCGCGCGCCTTGGTCTCAATCTCCTCGATGAGCAGACCGAACACGCCGTCGAAAAGGTCCACGTGCTCGTCGCTGTAGCGGCTGGCGCTGTCAAGAAAGAGCGCCGTAATGCGCTGCAGCGCATCGACGCGCTTCTCGCGCGTGCCGTGCTGGATGACGTTTTCAAGTTCCGGGATCAACGAGAGGCCGGCACCCATCCTCACATCCATTAACTCTAACTCTTGGCGAATTGCGCGGTGCCCGCTATCCACAATAGTGCAACAATTCTGAAAGAAACCTTGCGATCAGGAATCAGCGAACAGGAGTCAGGTATCGGCAGTTCGCGGCGCCTACCCTGATCCGCTGATGCCTGATCCCTGAACGGCCCTTGCAACGGCCTGACAAAACGCTATATTTGGCTTGTCCGTCATGGATACCTCATAACGGTCGGTTAATCCGAACGGTTTTGAGAGTGGGTTCCCCTGGGGCCCGCTCTTTTTTGTTACTTGAGGCCAGGCGGTTCAATTGCAGGACGCCTGTTGCAGGGACCTAAGGCCGCGACGAGCATGAACGACGAGCTGACGACCTTCGCCGAGGAGCCGCGACTCATCACCGAGCCGGGGCGCGCGGCGCGTGTCGCCGCCATTGTCGAGCCGGTGCTCGCCGGCCTTGGCTATCGGCTTGTGCGGGTGCGCGTTTCCGGATTCGCCGGCTGTACGGTGCAGATCATGGCCGAGCGGCCGGACGGCACCATGGCCATCGAGGACTGCGAGGCCGCATCGCGCGCGCTCTCGCCGGTGCTCGATGTGGCCGATCCGATCGAGGTATCCTATCGGCTGGAGATTTCTTCACCCGGCATCGACCGGCCGTTGGTACGGCGTTCGGATTTCGACCGTTATGCCGGCCATGTCGCCCAGGTCGAGATGTCGATCCCCATCGATGGCCGGCGGCGATTCCGCGGCGAGCTTATCGGCGCCGAAGGCGACAGCGTGCGCATCCGCTGCGGCGACGCGATGCCCGACCATGCCGAAATATTGCTGCGGATCGACGACATGATGGAAGCCAAGCTTGTCCTCACCGATGCGCTGGTTTCCAAATCGCTGCGACGGAGCAAGCATGGTGATCGCGAAGCGCGCCGGCTGAGCAACGGCAAGCACGAGCCGCGCCAGACAAAACATAGGAACGCCGCGCTGGAGCAAGACCAGCACATCAGCCAACTCAAGGGAGACTGACGAATGGCGACCGTAAGCGCCAACAAACTCGAATTGCTGCAGATTGCCGATGCGGTTGCCCGGGAAAAGGCAATCGATCGAAAGATCGTGCTCGGCGCCATGGAGGACGCGATCGCCAAAGCCGCCCGCTCGCGGTATGGCAGCGAAACCGAAGTGCGTGCGGAGATCGATCCGAAGAGCGGCGAGCTTCACCTCTCGCGCCACATGCTGGTGGTGGAGGCCGTCGAAAATCCCGCGATGCAGATCAGCCTCGACGACGCGCGCCGGCGGCACCCCGCCGCTCAGATCGGCGATACCATCGCCGATCCACTGCCGCCGCTCGAATATGGGCGGATCGCCGCGCAGTCGGCAAAGCAAGTGATCGTGCAAAAGGTGCGCGAGGCCGAACGCGATCGGCAATATGATGAATACAAGGATCGTATCGGCGACATCGTCAATGGCGTCGTCAAGCGCGTCGAGTACGGCAACGTGGTGGTCGATCTCGGACGCGGCGAAGCGATCGTGCGCCGCGACGAAATGCTGCCACGCGAAGTTTTTCGCAACGGCGATCGAATCCGCGCCTACATCTACGACGTACGGCGCGAACAGCGCGGTCCGCAAATCTTCCTTTCGCGCACCCACCCCCAATTCATGTCCAAGCTGTTCGCGCAGGAAGTGCCGGAAATCTACGACGGCATCGTCGAGGTGAAGGCGGTCGCGCGCGATCCGGGTTCCCGCGCCAAGATCGCGGTCGTCTCGCGCGATTCCTCGGTCGATCCGGTTGGCGCCTGCGTCGGCATGCGCGGCTCGCGCGTGCAGGCGGTGGTCAATGAGCTGCAGGGTGAGAAGATCGACATCATTCCCTGGTCGCACGACATCGCCACCTTCGTCGTCAATGCATTGGCGCCGGCCGAGGTCGCCAAGGTGGTGCTCGATGAAGAACGCGAGCGCATCGAGGTCGTGGTCCCCGATCAACAGCTTTCGCTCGCCATCGGCCGGCGCGGCCAGAATGTGAGGCTCGCGTCGCAGCTCACGGGCTGGGACATCGACATCCTGACCGAGCAGGAAGAATCGGAACGCCGCCAAGCCGAATTCGAGAACCGCACGCGCATGTTCATCGACTCTCTCAATGTCGACGAGGTCATTGGACAATTGCTGGCGTCGGAAGGCTTCAATTCGGTCGAGGAGCTTGCGATGGTCGACGTGAAGGAGATCGCCGGCATCGAGGGCTTCGATGAGGACACCGCGGGCGAACTGCAAGACCGCGCGCGCGAGTTTCTCGCCAAGATCGAGGCCGAGCTCGACGCCAAGCGCACCGAGCTTGGCGTCGAGGACGCGCTCAAGGACATACCGGGCGTCACCACCGCCATGTTGGTCCGGTTCGGCGAGAACGCCATCAAGACGGTCGAGGATCTTGCCGGGTGCGCGACCGACGACCTTGCGGGCTGGACCGAACGCAAGGACGGCGAAACCAAGCGCGAGCCCGGCATCCTCGACGGCTTCGAAGTCTCTCGGGAAGACGCCGAAGCGATCATCATGCAGGCGCGGTTGAAGGCCGGCTGGGTCAGCGAGGCCGATCTCGCACCGCCGCCCGTTGAAGAGGCCCCGGCCGCGGAGGCGCAGCCCTAAGGGAGTCGTACGAACGCATGATCGCCAATTCCCGCGACATCGAGCTCGACACCGGACCGCGTTCGCACGAACTCGAACGCCTGTGCGTCGCCACGCGTACGGTAAGGCCGGTTTCGGACTTGATCCGGTTCGTCATCGGGCCCGATGGCGAGGCGGTACCGGACCTTAAGCGCAAGCTGCCCGGGCGCGGCGTCTGGGTGACTGCAACACAGGACGCGCTCTGCGACGCGATCAAGCGCAAAACGCTGGCGCGCGGTTTCAAGCGGGAGGTTCGCCTGCCTGCGGACCTCGTCATGCGTACCGAGCGGCTTCTCGAACGCGCCGCCCTCGATGCACTGGCCATGGCCGGCAAAGCCGGGCTGGTCGCGGCCGGTTTCTCAAAGGCCGAGACGGCGTTGCAGCATGAGGAGGTTGTCGCTCTGCTGCATGCGGCAGAGGCCTCGTCCGAGGGCCTCCGGAAGCTCGATGCGGCCTTGCGCCGACGGCCGCCGGATGGCCGCGTCGTTGTGATTCGAATCCTGACATTGGCGCAATTGGATTTGGCACTTGGACACCCAAATGTGGTACATGCAGCCCTGCTCGCCGGGCCCGCGAGCGACACGTTTTTGGCGCGTTTCCGGCGTCTGGAGCGGTTTCGGGCCGGCGATCAGGCCGAGGCAGCCGGCCATGCCGCGCCGAACTGAGCCGGCCGGGGATGTCAATGCGTATGGAAATGGATGCGGATGACTGAGACGACCAAGAATAGCGGCGAGAAACTGAGCGTGAGCTCGACGAAGACGCTGACGCTGAAGCGCGGCGGCATCGAGCAAGGCGTCGTGCGCCAGAGCTTCAGCCATGGTCGCAGCAAGGCGGTCGTCGTCGAGAAGGTCAAGCACCGCGGCGCTGGTCCAGGCGAGGCAAGGCCGGAATCGGTCGCGGCCCCGGATCGCGGCGCAGCACCAAAACGCGGCACCACGCCCGCCACAGGTCCGGCGGTCGCCAGCGCTGCTCCCGCACTTGCTCCCGCTTCGCCCAAGCCATCAGGCGTCGTGCTGCGCACGCTCACAGAGGAAGAGCGCAGCGCGCGCGCTCACGCGCTTGCCGACTCGCGTCTGCGCGAGGAGGAAGAACGCAAGATCGCCGCGGAAGAGGCCCGCGTTCGCCGCAGCCGCGAAGATGCCGAGCGCGCCGAGCGCGCCGCGGCGGAAGCACGCAAACTTAATGAGGAAGAACGCCGCAAACACGATGAAGAAACCAGGCGCAAGGCCGACGAGGTCGCCAAGAAGCGCTTCGGCACGGATGCGGCAACGGCAAAGCCGGGTAGCGCCCGCCCGGCCCTTGAAGCCGACGAGGAGGAGGCCCCGCGCAGCGCCCGCCGCGGCGCGGCCGCGCGGCCGGCGCCGGCACCCAAGGCGCCACGTGGCGGCGGTGAAAAGCGCCGCGGCCGGCTGACCGTCGTGACCGCCCTTTCCGCCGACGAAGTGCGCGAACGCTCGGTTGCAGCGTTTCGCCGCCGCGTCCAGCGGATCAGCGGCCACCGCGACAGCGAGCCCAAGGAAAAGATCGCCCGCGAGGTGACGATCCCCGAGACGATCACGATCCAGGAATTGGCCAACCGCATGGCCGAGCGATCGGTCGACGTGGTGCGCATCCTGATGCAGCAGGGTCACATGGCCAAGATCACCGATACGATCGACGCCGATACCGCCCAGCTCATCGCCGAGGAGCTCGGCCACACCGTGCGGCGTGTCGCCGAATCGGACGTCGAAGAAGGCATGTTCGATGCTCTGGACGATGCAGCGAACTTGCAGCCGCGCGCGCCGGTCGTCACCATCATGGGCCATGTCGATCACGGCAAGACCTCGCTGCTCGATGCCATCCGCTCGACTGACGTCGCGGCTGCCGAAGCCGGCGGCATCACGCAGCATATCGGCGCCTATCAGGTGACGTCGCCGTCGGGGGGCCGGATCACATTCATCGACACGCCCGGCCATGCCGCCTTCACCGCCATGCGCGCCCGCGGCGCCAAGATCACGGACATTGTCGTGCTGGTGGTCGCAGCCGACGACGGCGTCATGCCGCAAACGGTGGAAGCGATCCAGCACGCCAAGGCGGCGAAAGTACCGATCATCGTCGCCATCAACAAAATCGACAAACCGGATGCCAAGCCGGAGCGCGTGCGCACGGAATTGTTGCAGCATGAAATCCAGGTCGAATCGCTCGGCGGCGATGTCCTTGAAGTCGAAGTGTCGGCTAAGGAAAAGATCAATCTCGACCGACTGCTCGACATGATTGCCCTCCAGGCGGAAGTCCTGGGACTGAAGACGAACCCGAACCGCCCGGCCGAAGGCACGGTGATCGAGGCGCGGCTCGATCGCGGCCGCGGCCCGGTCGCCACCGTGCTGGTGCAACGCGGCACGCTCCGTCCCGGCGACATCGTCGTCGCCGGCTCCGAATGGGGCCGCGTCCGCGCGCTGGTCTCCGATACCGGCCATTCGGTCATTGCGGCAGGACCGTCCATGCCGGTCGAGGTGTTGGGCTTCAACGGCACGCCCGAAGCCAGCGACCGGCTCGCCGTGGTCGATTCCGAGGCTCGCGCCCGTGAGATCGCCGATTACCGCGCGCGGCAGAAGCGCGAAAAAATGGCGGCGCGGCAGACCGGCATGCGCGGCTCGCTCGAGCAGATGATGAATCAGCTCAAGACTTCAGGCCGCAAGGAATTCCCGCTGGTGATCAAGGGTGACGTGCAAGGCTCGATCGAAGCTATCCTCGGCGCGCTAGACAAGCTTGGCACGGAGGAAGTCACCGCGCGCGTGATCTTCTCCGGCGCGGGCGGCATTACCGAATCCGACATCACGCTCGCCGAGGCCTCGGGCGCCGTTGTGATCGGCTTCAATGTTCGCGCCCACAAGGAGGCGCGCGAAGCCGCCGAGCAAGCCGGCATTGAAATTCGCTACTACGACATCATCTACGCCCTCGTCGACGACGTGAAGAAAGCGATGTCTGGACTGCTCGCGCCGACGCTGCGCGAGACCATGCTCGGCAACGCCACAATTGTCGAAATCTTCAAGGTCTCGAAGGTCGGCAATGTCGCCGGCTGCCGCGTCACCGATGGCGTCGTCGAGCGCGGCGCCAACGTCCGACTGATCCGCGACAACGTCGTCGTCCACCAGGGCAAGCTGTCGCAGCTCAAGCGCTTCAAGGATGACGCGCGCGAAGTCGTGGCCGGCCAGGAATGCGGCATGGCATTCGAGAATTATCAGGACATGAAGGTCGGCGACGTCATCGAGTGCTACCGGGTGGAGAGCGTGCAGCGGACGCTATAGCCGTCATGGCCGGGCAAAAGGCGCGAAGCGCCGTTTGGCGCCTATTGTCCCGGCCACCCACGTCTTGATTGCAAATGACATTTTAAGACGTGGATGCCCGGCACAGGGCCGGGCATGACGAATAAAAATTTGGTTTGCAAAGATGGCACGTCATCAGCATCGCGATCAGTCCGCAGGCGGCTCGCAGCGCCAGCTCCGCGCCGGCGAACTGATCCGCCACGAACTCGCCGACATGTTTTCGCGCGGCGACATCCATGACCCGGTGCTCCAAGCGCACATGATCACGGTTCCCGAAGTGCGCATGAGCCCCGATCTGCGGCTGGCCACGATCTACGTCATGCCGCTCGGCGGACGCGACGAAAAGGACGTGCTCGATGCGCTGGACCGCAACAAGCGCTACGTTCGCGGCGAGATCGCGCGGCGCGTTAACCTGAAATTTGCACCTGAGATTCGGTTTCGCATCGACGAGCGATTCGACGAAGCAGAACGGATCGAGAAGCTTTTGCGAACACCTGAGGTCCGGCGCGACCTCGGCGGCGAAAAGGACGAGTGATGGCGGCAACGAGCAATTTTTCGTCTGCCCATGGGGGTGAGGTCGACCACACACTCACCGCCGCCTCCAACGCCCGATCGCAGGAGAAGCAGGCGAACAAGAAGCGGCAGAAACGCGACGTGCACGGCTGGGTCGTGCTCGACAAGCCGGTCGGCATGACGTCGACGCATGCCGTGTCGGTGATCAAGCATTTGTTCACGGCAAAGCGCGCCGGTCACGCCGGCACGCTCGACCCGCTGGCGTCGGGATGCCTGCCGATCGCGCTCGGGGAAGCGACCAAGACCGTGCCGTTCGTAGTCGATGGCCGCAAGACCTATCTGTTTACCATTCGCTGGGGCGAGGAGCGCGACACCGACGATGCCGAAGGCCGCGTCGTGGCAACAAGCGAAAGCCGCCCCGATGCGGCGGCGATTCGGGCTCTGTTGCCGCGCTTCACCGGCACGATCGAGCAGGTGCCGCCGCGCTTTTCGGCGATAAAAATCGATGGCGAGCGAGCCTATGATCTGGCGCGAGACGGCGAGACGGTCGAGCTCGCGCCGCGCGCCGTGGCGATTCATCGGCTCGAACTCGTCGAAACTCCCGATCCCGACCATGCCATGCTTGCGGCCGAATGCGGCAAAGGCACCTACGTTCGCTCGCTGGCGCGCGATCTCGGTCGCGCGCTGGGCGCGTTCGGCCACGTCTGCGCACTGCGGAGGAGCCGGGTCGGACCGTTCGGCGAAAGCGACATGATTTCGCTGGAACCCCTTGAATCTTTGTGTCATAGAGCAGCCGCTGGCGAGGGACAGCTCGCCGACGTGCTCCTGCCGATCGAGACCGCGCTGGACGACATCCCGGCGCTGGCCGTGAGCCCGGCAGATGCGGCAAGGCTCCACCGGGGCCAAGCCGTCTTGTTGCGCGGACGGGACGCCACCATCTTCCGCGGCATGGTTCAGGTCGCTGTCAGCGGCCAGCTTGTGGCCATTGCCGAGGTCGACCGCGGTGAAAT
>Ga0181536_10007379_pt1 | contig 10820 bp, 5 predicted proteins | sample PEATcosm2014_Bin_41_FD_121105 | JGI IMG/M metagenome (GOLD analysis project Ga0181536, IMG submission 121105) | Peatland microbial communities from MTU Mesocosm Facility, Houghton, MI, USA - PEATcosm2014_Bin17_60_metaG | ecosystem: Environmental > Terrestrial > Soil > Wetlands > Peat | place...
ATCGAAAAATCCACCGATTCCAGTTCGATCCGGCCCGCTTCCACGCGAGAGAAATCCAGAATGTTGTTGATGACTGCAAGCAGGTTCTCGGCCGACGCGCGCACGGCTTCGTTGTGCTCCCGTTGCGGGCCGGTAAGCTCGCTTTCCGACATCAGTTCGACGAACCCCAGGATGCCGTTCAGGGGCGTCCGGATCTCATGACTCATGTTGGCCAGGAATTCGCTCTTGGTTCGGCTGGCCTCCTCGGCGGCGTGCTTGAGCAGTTCTTCCTGTTGCAGTTTCTTGCGGATCACCGCGGTCTGTAGGGCGACCTTGCGTCGCAGCACGGCCACCCAGGAGAGAACAACGAGAAGCAAGGCCGCCATCGAGCCAAGCACGGCCATCAGGCGCCCGATGGTCCACCAGGGCGCCGACCGGACCACGGCGATGTCCCCGGCGCTGCGCAGTACGAGGCTGAAAGACTTCGGGATGCGATAGGCGAGATTGCCCTCGGCCACAACCGAACAGACGCCGGTCATACGGACGATGCTGCCCCGGTCCAGCGGCGGCATCCTCCCGTGATCCAAGGTGGCGTTGAACAACTTACCGCCCGCCTGGAGCATCACGTCATTCTGGCTGGAAGTTCTGAGCTGGTCCACAACGGCGGCATCGATGGTGACTAACTTGGAATCGTAGGTGCCTTCCAAAGCTTCGTCCACGGTTATGGACGGCGGCGACGGCGCGGCTCCCCGTTCGACGAGCGAGACCTGCGCGTCTCGCATTTCCGGGCTGAAGGAACCGGAATGCCCGAAGCCGAGCACGTCAACCACATCGCCGGGACGGAGGTCCATGTGCGCATGGTTAACGATCTTGAGGCCGGCCCCGCTATCTTCGACGTACGAAGGGCCGGACGGGCTGGCCAGGGTGACCACGCCGCGAATCCGCGTGCGGTGCCCCGGCGGATCCGTGAACGAGAAGCGAAGCAGCTCATCAATCGGGTGCGGCCGCAGCGCGGCCGGATCCGGACCGGGTTCCAGCAGGTGCACGAACTCAGGTGAGGGCACGTAGACCTGAATGCCGACGATCTGCCGCCTGGCGTTGAATATCGACCCGCAGACACCCTTCACCCGGACTCGGCTATCCGGCGGCGGCACGGGGCGCGCGTTTGGATTGTGGACGAGGAGCAAGTACTGGTTGTCTCCCCACTGCAGCGAGACTTTGTCTTCCAAATTGCCGCGCTGGGTTTCGATGCTCTGCACGATGCCTTCGGTCTGAACCCAGGCGCTATCCATCTTTCCGGAGAACAGGTCATCAAAGGCAACCGGCGCCGGTGGCGGCATAGAAGATGAGGAGACGCGTTCCGCCCAAGCACCGGAAATGATCGGTGCGAACTGACCGGGCGCGGTGACTCCGGTCAGATCCACCAGATCGCCTGCCTGCACCTTAAGCGCGCGAATCCGTGCAGCGAGCACGTAAGCAGGACCGGTCTGATCCTGCACAAAAAGCGTGTTGGATGCGGGATTGATGTAGGTCACCGTGGCCCGGACGTGAACCGGAATGGCGCTCCCGGCCTCTTCCGGGCTGAGGGCGTGAACCCCGGCCACGGAGGTGATGATCCGGTCCTTATCGGCGGGATGGGACTCAGGATTCCCCTGCACCAGTCTCGCGTCGGTGATTTCGAGCTGGCCGCCATCGAGTTCGGCAAACCCGGCCACGTCGACCACCTCTCCGACCGGCAGCACTGAGGTGGGGGCCTGGCGGATGCGGATGGAGCCGCTGCCGTCGGAAAATCGCAATTCCTCGCGCACGCCATCGGACCGAATGCTGCCATGGAGGTGGAGCATGCGCTCGGCCAGCGAATTCCCGGGCAACGCAGCCACCTCGCGAATCGTCTGAACGGGCATACTCTGGGGAGCCGGCATGAGGACCTCGAGGTCCGTGCTCCGGGGAATCCACACCTGAACACGGGCCGTGCGTCCATAAATATCGCGGCTCAGATTCGCCACGGCGCGCACTCGGATGCGGGCGCCGATTTTACCGGTCAGATTTGGCAGATCCATTGCGGCGATGTGAGCCTCGAACACCGTTGCGCCCGAGCCCACTCGGATGACACCGTCACCCGAGCGCTCCTGGTGCCGGGAGCGAAAAACGCCGTCCACGGCTATATAGCGAAAACCGGTGCGGCCGGCGGTGAGGTCCGCCACCTGGATCGGGAGTGCGCGCAGTTCGCGCGTGCCTTCCAAAAGCCTGGCTTCGCCGGCGACAATCGTGGGCGCGGAACCTCCTTCGTTCACTTCGCCGATGACCTCCACCAGGTTGCCCGGTCTGGGGTCGATGTTCATGAAGGGGAGGGTCACCCGGGCAGCGCCGGTACCGTCTTCCATGAACATCAGGTTGGTGGTGGGATCCGAAAGAGTGACCCAGCCCTTCAGATGCACCGGGACGCGGTGGTCGGCGACCTGAAACGGCAAGGCTGCGACCTGTTCGATGCGCTCGAGCGGGGCGGCGGCGTGCCGGCCGATGCAAGAACCGGCGGCGAGTATTGCTACCGCAATCAGACCCGCCAGGAGACGTTTTGCCCGTTGCGACGCTAGGCGCCGCTCAATCTGCTCCTGCGCGTGACATAACGGCTTCAGCACCAACGCATACGCGTTCATGATCACCCCCAACGTACAGTGTTCGCACTGGGAGGCGCCAATTCTGACGACGCAGAATGGTGCAACTCAACTCCTCTTTAGCCTATCGCTCAGATAGAGCTCCGAGTCAATGTTGACCCCAATAGTTCCGGTCATGAGCAGGCTAGCCGTGGATTCACCAAAGTTAGTGTTACAAGCGGGTGTTGCCGAACTGACACTTGAAAAAGAGGTCCGTTAGGTGCAACGCTCAGATTAAGAGGATGGTTGATGATCCCTCCGCAATCGTCAATTGGCCTGGCATCGGAGTCCAGGTGCTCAAGCCGGCAAGCCTGGTCGCCACCGGCAGTGCTGCTGGAAGCGGCAGCCGGGGATGATGGCTTGATCGTCAGGCTGATCGATGCTTTCGGCAGAGATACCAATGCTCGAGTGGAGCAAATGCGCAGAGCCTTGGCAGCCTCCAATTTCCCGAACATCCGCTCTGAAGCCCACACCGTTAAAGGCAGCGCCAGGCAGATGGGAGCCGACGAGGTAGCCGAGGCTTGTCAGGAACTCGAGATTGCGTGCGACCTCCAGGACCCATCGCTCATCGCGGCTCGGCTGAACCGTGTGCAAGGACTCTTTGATGAGATACGCGGAGCCATGGCCGCGTACGCCGGCAACCGAAGCACGTAATCTTCCTGACACCTTGATCGGACTGCCGTGGCGCAGGCCCCCGGCCTGCGACTGGAGTTTCGACATTTCAGTGAAGGGTGTCGTAATGCCGGCGGTCTTGCCGCCGGTGTACGGCGAGGCGTGCCTCGCCCCTGACCGAGATTCTGCCTCAAGTGATCGAGACGAAAGCGCAGTGTGATCGGATCGCCCGGCGATTCGGCGACCTGGCCGGCAAAGGCCGCGCCCGCTCGGCGGAAGAAACCCCTCCCTCCTGTGAAAATGTGAAAAGGGGGAAAAGGGGAAAAGGGGACGGGGAAAAGGGGGAAAAGGGGACAGACGCATTTTCGGCCCACGTCCACCTTCATTACTGTTCGCTGTCATTCAGAAAATGCGTCTGTCCCCTTTTCCCCCTTTTCCCCTTTTCCCCCCTCTGTTGGTGGAAGACTACGACCGCCGGCACGCGCTCCCGCCCGACCGTAGCGCCCCTGCCGAAAAGCTCCAGTTCCTCCTGGGCACTCCGGAAGGACGGCAGCCGACCTCAAGCCGGTTTTCGGACAGCGCAGCCACGTGCATGAGGCGCTCACCGGAAAGCGAGCCATCAGCGCGCCGCAAGCGCGAAAGCTGGGCCAGCTCTTCCGCGTGAACCCCGGATTATTTCTGTAGCTATACCGAATGTCCCCAAATCGGCGACTTTAGGCCTCGGGAAGATGGAGGCACGTAGCCTCTCACCGGTCTTGACTCAGCGCTATTTACAGGGAATGTAAATTCGGCTGTCCTTGTGAATTTCGCACTTGTACAATCGACTTCTGCCGGGACTGTCCACCCAGATGTCTTCAGCCAGAAAACGCAGCCGCACCAGCTTTCCATCCGCATCCCAACACGCCAGGCAAAACGGCCCGTCCCCCGGCTCTCGCTTGTCGGGGAACCAGTAGGCGCACCCGTCCGAGACCAGCTTCTCACCGAGTCGAGACTTGTCGCGTAGCTCCCGAAGCTCCAAACTCAAGGTCTCGATCTGGCCATTCTTTGTCACCAGCTCGTCCTGGAGATCAATGAGGGCCGACCGACCGTCCGCTATTAGCTCCTGCATTTCGATGATCCTAGCGAGGACCTCGTTTACGGGAAGCTGGTCGCTCTGTTTTAGCAAGTTTCGGAGTTGCACGCTCAGATCAGCGGCGGTTTTGAGTGCGCCGAGGGCGGTGGGTAGGCTCATCAATCGCAATTGTAGTCCACTTCCAGGGATCCAGCAGCCGACTCAACGTCATTGCGGAGGGTTGCGGTCGGCCAAGGCGATTCCTCGGACATATCGCTCCGTCGAGAAATCCGGGGAGAAACCCGGAGGAAGCCGGCGACGGAACGTGTCCGCATTCACCGCTGCTTGTTTATCCCGGCAGCCTCAACCTCGCCACACACCCCGTCGCGCCCTCCCGGTTCTCCAGCGCCAACTCGCCGCCGTGAGCTTCCGCGATCTGGCGGCTCAGCACCAACCCGATTCCCGATCCGCCGGGCTTGGTGGTGAAGAAGGGCACGAACAGGTTCGCCGTGCCCGACAGGCCGGGGCCATCGTCTTCTATCCAAATCTCAACCATGCCGCCGTCTTTCTTCCAGCCGGCGCGCACGCCGCCGCCGGTCGTGAGCGCCGCATCGGCCGCATTGCGCAGCAGGTTGATCAGCACCTGTTCCAACTGGTCCGGATCGCCCTGAATACTGATCGCGGGGCCTCCCTTTACATCCACCACCACCCGTGTCTCCAGGCTGACCGCCCGCCGCACGCAATCGCCGGCATCGAGCGGCTGCAATTGCGGACGCGGCAGCTTGGCCAGCCGCGCGTAGGCGCTGATGAATCGCGTCAGGCTGTCGGAACGGGAGTGGATCACACCCAGGCCGCGCGTCACATCTTCCTTCCAGTCCGACGGGAGAGGATCGCGCGCCAGAATGCTTTCGAGACTGCCGGCAATCGATTTGACCGGCGTCAGCGAGTTATTCAACTCGTGGCCGAGCACGCGCACCAGCCGCTGCCAGGCCTGCAATTCCTGCTCGCGCAGCGCCTCGGTGAGGTCGGCGATCACCACCAGCTCGAGCGGCAGCCCGCGCTCGCGAATGCGTGTTCGGCGCATGCCCCAGCGCCCGGAACGGCCGGGGAAGGCGGCATGCAACATGGCCTGCGCCGGTCCTTCCAGGCATTGATCGAGATGCAGTTCCGCCGCCGACTGCCCCAGCAGCCGCTCGGTGGGCGCGTCCAGCAGGCGCTCGCCCGCGCGATTCACCAGGCGCAGCCGGGCGTGCTCATCGAACGCGAAGATGGCGACGTCGATTTCCCGCATCACCGTGCGCAGCAGCGTGGTAGCTTCCATCGCCCCCAGCCGTTGCTCGCGCAAGGTGACGCCGAGTGTGTTGATCTCGCGCATCACCTCGCCCAGCGCGTCGTCCCGCCGTGGCGAGCGGCCGCGTATCGAAAAATCGCCTTCGCGAAGCGCTCCCAGCAGGTTGGCCAGCGTCTGCATGGGGAACACCACGCGCTCGCGCAGGGCCGCCGCGAAGCCCAGCCAGGCGCCCACGATCACCACCGTCAGCGTCCACTCGGTGCGCGACTGGTAGCCGCCCCTCCACAGCAGAATCAGCGCGCAGACCGACGCCGGCAAGGCCGCCAGCACGGCCAGCATCATGATGTGGTTTTCGTAGCCGAGCCGGGAGTCTTTGTCGGTGCGCGGCATAGTCAGGCGTGGGCGCGGGCTTCAGAGCCCGTACCGCTGCAGCCTCCGGTACAGCGCGCTGCGGCTGAGGCCGAGCGCGTTTGCGGCGTGGCTCACATTGCCGTTGAAGCGCGCCAGCGCCTTCTTGATGAGCAGCGCTTCCACGTCTTCCAGGCTCATCTCCTCCAGGCGCAGCGAAGCCTCGCGCCCGCCGCGCAGGCCCAGGTCCGTGGCGCGTATGGTCTCGCCTTCCGCCATCAGCACGGCGCGCTCCACCGCGTGATCCAGCTCGCGCACGTTGCCCGGCCAGGTGTGCGCCAGCAGCGCTTTCATCGCCCCTTCGTCGAACAGACCGATGGCCTTGCGGTAATGCCCTGCGTGCTGCCGCAAAAAGTGGGCGGCCAGCGGCGGAATATCCTCGCGCCGGTCGCGCAGGGGCGGCAGCCGCAGCTCGATCGTGTTGAGCCGGAACAGCAGGTCCTGGCGGAAGCGTCCTTCGTCCACCGCGGCGTGCAGATCGGCGTTGGTGGCGGAGAAGACCCGCACGTCCACCCGCCGGCTCTTCGACGATCCCACCCGCTCGAACTCGCCGGTTTCGAGCGTGCGCAGCAGCTTGCCTTGCAGCGCCTGCGAAATGTTGGCGATCTCGTCCAGAAACAGGGTTCCGCCGTCGGCCATTTCGAAACGGCCCACGCGGTCGGTTTTGGCGTCCGTGAACGCGCCCTTGACGTGGCCGAACAGTTCGCTTTCGAAAATGCCTTCCGCCAGGCCGCCGGTATTGACCGTCAACAGCGGGCGGGTCGAGCGCAGCGAGCTCGAATGCAGGGTCTGCGCCACCAGACCTTTGCCGGTGCCGTTTTCGCCGGTGATGAGCACGTTGGCGTCGGATGGCCCGACCCGCGAAATCATGTCCAGCACCGGCCGCATGGCGGCGGACTGCGCGATCAACTGCGGAAAGCGCTCCGCGCGCAGGGCGCGGTTTTCTTCCTCCAGCCGCTGCCCCTTGCGCAGCGCGCGGCCCAGCTCGATCTGCGTCTTGAGAATCGCCGACAGGCGCGCGTTGTCCCACGGCTTTTGGATGAAATCGCGCGCGCCGCGGCGCATCGCCTCCACCGCCAGCTCCACCGATCCCCAGGCGGTCATTACGATCACCGGCAGCGCGGCGTCCAGATTCAGAATGCGCTCCAGCAGCTCCAGCCCCTCCTGGCCGGAGGTCGTGTCGCGCGTGTAATTCAGGTCCATCAGCACGGCGTCGAAGTCGCGCGCTTCAATGGCATGAAGAGCGGCGGCGGGAGCGGTGACGGCTTCCGCCACGTAGCCTTCGGCTTTGATCAACAGGCGGAGCGCTTCCAGCACGTCCGCCTGATCGTCGGCAATCAGGATCGATGGCCTGCGGTCTTCGTCGACTTTCATTCCATTCTATTGATAGCGCAAAGCTACCGCTTCCGGTGAAATGCACGCCAGTGCCCACTCCCGCGAGCCATGATTACGGGCTCACCGTGCGTGCCGCGCGTCCCGCACGTGTCCGTTTGCGGGACGACCCGGACAGGTAGTGCATGACAATGCCGCCCTGGCGGCATTCTGACTACTGTCTTCCCACTCCTGTCTTCTGACTTCTGTTTTCTTATTTCGCATCCCGCCAATTGTCGCCTACGCCGATATCGACCAGCAGCGGCACCGCCAGCTCGCGCACGCCCTCCATCTCGCGCTGGGCCAGCTTCGAAACCGCTTCCACCTCTTCCGGCGGGCATTCGAAGACCAGCTCGTCGTGAACTTGCAGCAGCATCGCGGATTGATACCCGCCGCTTTCGAGCGCCGCCTGCACGCGGACCATGGCCAGCTTGATCAGGTCCGCCGCGGTGCCTTGCAGCGGCGAGTTGACGGCCGTTCGCTCGGCGAAACCGCGGGCGTTCGGGTTGCGGCTGTTCATATCCGGGATGGGCCGCTCGCGGCCGAACAGCGTGCGCGTGACGCCGGATTGGCGCACCGCCGCGATGGTCTCATCGAGGAACCGGCGCACGCCGGCATAGCGCTCGAAGTAACCGCGAATATAGCGTTCCGCCTCGCCGCGCGAGATGCCCAACTGGCCGGCGAGGCCGAAAGCGCTGATGCCATATACGATGCCGAAGTTGACCGCCTTGGCATCGCGCCGCGCCTCCGGCGTGACCATCAGCGGCGGCACGCCCATCACCTCGGCCGCGGTGCGGGTGTGGATATCCTCGCCCTCGCGGAAGGCCTGCACCAGCAGCGGATCGCCGGAGAAATGCGCGAGCAGGCGCAGCTCGATTTGCGAATAATCCGCCGTCACCAGCTTCCAGCCGGGGCGGGGAACAAACGCCGCACGGATCTCGCGGCCGAGTTCGGTGCGCACCGGAATGTTTTGCAGATTGGGATTCGACGACGAGAGCCGCCCCGTCGCCGCGCCGGCCTGATTGAAGCTGGTGTGCAAGCGGCCATCGCGCGCGTCTACCAGCAGCGGCAGCGCATCCACGTAGGTCCCTTTGAGCTTGGCGATCTGGCGGTATTCGAGCACCAGGCGCACGATTTCGTGATCCAGCGCCAGCGTCTCCAGCACGTCGGCAGCCGTCGAGACCACTTTTCCCTTGCCATATTTCACCGGTGCCGGCAGGTTCAAATCCTCGAACAATACCCGCCCCAACTGCTGCGGTGAGCTGATGTTGAACGGCTTCCCCGCCAGCTCGTGAATCCGCTCGGTGAGCCGCGCAATCTCGCCTTCCATCATGGTCGAAAGGCGCTGCAATTCGGTCCGGTCGATCAGGATGCCAGTGCGTTCCATGCGCTCGAGCACGTGCGCCAGCGGCAACTCGATGGTCGCGTACAATTCGCGCAAGCCGCGCGCGTCGATGGCCGGCTCCAGTTGGCCGTAGAGTTCGAGAATGATATCGGCGTGCTGTTCGGGCGCCGCGCCGAGCTTCAGATCGAGCCGCCGGCGCGCCAGTTCTTCGAGCGAACACCCCGCCGGATCGGCATCCAAGAGGAACGCGTACAACATCACGTCGTGATCGAACCTAGCCCCCGCGATTCCCATTTCCTCCAGCGCCACCAGCGCCGCTTTCACGTCGCAAGCGATCTTAGGCGCGCTCGCATCTTCCAGCCACGGCTTGAGCGCTTCGATCAGGTCGCCCGATGCCGCCCGCGCTTCGCCCGGCTTCCACGCCAGACCGACCGCATCCAGCGCCAGTTCGCCCTCGCCCGATCCGGCGATGGCCACCGCGACCGGCGCGCCGCGCGGTACCTGCGCCAGCCACGCGCGCAGCTCGTCCGCACCCGTGAACGCGGCGTAGTCGTGCGTCCGCGTATCTTCCGCCGGTCCCAGCTCCTTGAGCAGGCTGTGGAACTCCATCTCCCGGTAAACCGCTTTCAGCAGCGCCGCGTCGGGAGCGTGCGCCGCGGCCGATTCAATCGAGAACTCGATCGGCACATCGGTCTCAATCGTCGCCAGCCGCTTGCTCATCCGAATGCGGTCCACGTTGTTCTGCAAGCTCTCGCGGTACGCTTTCCGCTGCACCTCGCCAGCGTGCGCGATGGCCGCTTCCACCGAGCCGAATTGCGCGATCAGGTCGCGCGCGCCTTTGTCGCCGATTCCCGGCGCGCCCGGAATGTTATCGACCGCGTCGCCCTTCAGCGCCAGCAGATCGGCCACCTGCGCCGGCTCCACTCCCAGAAACTCCTTCACCTTCGCCGGGCCGTACCATTCGTCGTCCTTGGCCGGGTTGAGCATCGAGACGCGGTCCGTAACCAGTTGCATCATGTCCTTGTCGCTGGATACGATCACCACCTCCACGCCCGCCGCTTCCTCGCGCCGCGCGATGGCGCCAATCACATCATCCGCCTCATAACCGGGATATTCGAGCACCGGGATGCGCATCGCTTCCAGCAGCCGGCGCACGTGTGGGATTTGCTCCAGCAGATCGGGAGGCGTTTCCGCGCGGTTGGCCTTGTACTCGGCAAACTCTTCCAGGCGATGGGTCGGTTCGCCGCTTTCGAACACGGCCGCGATGTGCGTCGGCTGGTATTCCCGCGTCAGCTTGCGCACCATGTTGTTGAATATGTAGACCGCCTCCGTCGAAAGCCCGGTGGAGGTGCGCATCGGAGGGGCGCCGCTTCGGGCGCGGGCATGATAGGCGCGGAAGATGAAGCCGAACGCGTCGATGAGGAAAAGCCGCTCGCCTGGCACTTGGCCCATCATACTATCGGTGGACAGCGTTAGAGCCAGTCGCCTACCACCGCTCCCTGACGGGCCGCGCCCTCCGGGACCGGCTCTGGACGGCATCGGAGCCGCGACCGTAAGGAAGCGGTTGTGAAGGGTCAACGAGTTTGCCGCGGCGTTTGCGCCACAAAGCGAATGCAAAGTGTCGCGAATTCGACACAGTGTAACCTAATCTGCTCTTTTGCAATCAACCATATATGGTTCGGGTTTTGGCGTGCTAGTACCATTGGACGTATAAGGCTAATGCGCAAGAGGCGATCCTTTGCGGTTTGAGACGACCATTCGCCGCCCGGTGGAAGAGCGGGGGGTAGGTCTGCACAGCGGTGTCCCGGTGCAAATCCGGGTGGTGCCCGCGCCCGCTGGAACCGGCATTGTTTTTCTGCGCACGCACCTCGAGAATTTCGCGATCCCGGCGAGTTGGCGCCACGTCGCGCGCGTCAGTTATGCCACCAGCTTGATGCGCCAAGGCGTTCTCATCTCCACCACTGAACACCTGCTGAGCGTGTTCTACGCCATGGGCATCGACAACGCTTACGTCGAGATCGACAACCTGGAGGTGCCGATTCTGGATGGCAGCGGGCTGCCGTTCGTGCGGATGATCGAGGAGGCCGGAATCCAGCATTATCGCCGCCG
>Ga0181536_10007384_pt1 | contig 10815 bp, 6 predicted proteins | sample PEATcosm2014_Bin_41_FD_121105 | JGI IMG/M metagenome (GOLD analysis project Ga0181536, IMG submission 121105) | Peatland microbial communities from MTU Mesocosm Facility, Houghton, MI, USA - PEATcosm2014_Bin17_60_metaG | ecosystem: Environmental > Terrestrial > Soil > Wetlands > Peat | place...
AGATCAGGCCGAACGCCGTCACGCCGATCATGCCGGAAAAAACCGCCGTGCCGAGCGTCTGGCGCAATTCCGCGCCGGCGCCGATCGCCCAAACCAGCGGCGTGACGCCGAGGATGAATGCAAACGAGGTCATCAGGATCGGGCGCAGCCGCAGCCGCGTCGCCTCGACGGCGGCCTGCCACCGGGTGCGGCCCTGATCCTCGAGCTGGCGGGCGAATTCGACGATCAGAATGGCGTTCTTGGCCGCAAGGCCGATCAGGACCACGAAACCGACCTGGGTGAGGATGTTGTTGTCCTGGCCGCGCAGGATGACGCCGCTGATCGCGGCGACCAGGCACATCGGCACGATCATGATCACCGCGAGCGGCAGCGTCAGGCTCTCGTACTGCGCGGCAAGGACGAGGAACACGAACACCACCGCCAGCACGAAGGCGAACATCGCCGTATTGCCGGCCCTGATCTGCTGGAAGGCGAGCGTCGTCCACTCGCTGGCAAAACCCTCCGGCAGCGTCTCGGCGGCAAGCTTGTCCATGATCGCGATCGCCTGGCCTTGCGCATAGCCGGGCGCGGCGGCGCCGTCGATCTCGGCGGCGGGATAAAGATTGTAGCGCGGCACGCGGTACGGGCCGGAAATGTCGGTCACGGTGGTGAACGAGCCGAGCGGAACGGTGTCGCCGTTCGAATTGCGCACCCGGATTTTCAGCACGTCGCTGACATCTTGACGGTCCTGCTCGCGCGCCTCGGCGGTAACGCGGAAGGTGCGGCCGAACAGGTTGAAGTCGTTGACGTAGGACGAGCCGATGAAGATTTGCAGCGCGTTGAATACGTCCTGCACGTTGACGCCGAGCAGCTGCGCCTTGGTGCGGTCGATGTCGAGATAGACTTGCGGCGTCGAGGTCTCGAACAGCGTGAAGACCTGCGAAACGCCGGACGTCTTGTTGGCGCGGGCCATCAATTCAGCCGCCGCCTCGCGCAGCGCCTCCGCGCCGCGCCCGGCGCGGTCCTCGACCATCATGCGAAAGCCGCCGGCGGTGCCGATGCCCATGACCGGCGGCGGCAGCACCGAGACGATGAAGGCGTCCTGAATGACGGATAGCCGGCGGTTCAGCTCCGCCTGAATGGCCGGCGCCGACTGGCGCGGATCCAAGGCGCGCTTCGCGAAGGAGTCGAGCACCAAGAACAGCGCGCCGGAATTGGGCGCATTGGTGAAGGTCGCGCCGGAGAAGCCGACGATGTTCATGGCATGGGCGACGCCGGGCACCCGAAACGCGATGTCGAGAGCGCGTTGCTGCACCGCGTCAGTGCGCGCGAGCGACGCGCCGGGCGGAAGCTGAATTACGACGATGATGTAGCCGCGGTCGACCGGCGGGATGAAGCCGATCGGCGTCTTGCGGAACGCGTTGAGTCCGATACCGAGCACCACGAGATAGATCACGACCATCATCGCGGCGCGCCGCACGGTGCGCGTGGCGAGCCAGGAGATGCCGGTGCCGACGCGGTCGAACGCACGATTGAAATAGCCGAAGAAGCCGTGGATCGGCCGCTCCCACCAGCGGTCGCGGTGCGCCGCCTCGTGCGGCTTGAGCAGCAGCGCGCACATCGCGGGCGACAGCGTGAGCGAGACAATGAGCGAAATAACGGTGGCGCCGGCGATCGTCAGGGCGAATTGCCGGTAAAACTGTCCGGAAATGCCGGTGATGAACACGGACGGCACGAACACGGCGCAGAGCACAAGCGCGATCGCAATGAGCGCCGAGCCGACTTCGTCCATGCTTTTCCGCGCGGCCTCGCGGGGCGCAAGACCGGCTGCGATGTTGCGTTCGACGTTTTCGACGACGACGATGGCGTCGTCGACCACGATGCCGATCGCCAGCACCAGCCCGAACAGCGACAGATTGTTGAGCGTAAACCCGAACGCCGCCATGAAGAAGAAGGTGCCGACGAGCGAGACCGGGATGGCGACAAGGGGAATGATTGCGGCGCGCCAGGTCTGCAGGAAAACGATCACCACCAGCACGACGAGCACGATGGCCTCGAAGATCGTCTCGATCACCGCATCGACGGATTGCCGAATAAACTGCGTCGGATTGTAGACGATGGCGTATTTGATGCCGGGCGGGAACCGCTTCGACAATTCGGCCATCAGACTGCTGACGCCGTCGGCGGTCGCGAGCGCGTTCGAGCCCGGGCGCTGGAAAACGGCGAGCGCAACCGCGAAGTCGTGATCAAGATAGGAGTTTGTCGAATAATCGAGCGCGGCCAGTTCGACATTGGCCACGTCCCTGAGCCGCACCACCGCGCCCGGCGTCTGCTTCACCACGATCGAGCCGAATTCGTCGGGATTGGCGAGCCGGCCGAGCGTCTGCACCGCGATCTGAAAGGCGCCCTGACGCGCGACCGGCGGCTGGTCGAGCACGCCGGAGGCGACCTGGATGTTCTGCCCCTGCAAAGCGTTGGTCACGTCGGTCGCGGTGAGGCCGAGCGATTGCAGCCGATCCGGATCGAGCCACACGCGCATTGAGTAGTCGCGGCTGCCGAACACCGTAACCGAGCCGACGCCGTCGACGCGGGTGAGCGGGTCGGTCACTTCGAGCGTGGCGTAGTTGGTCATGAACAGCGCGTCGCGCGACTTGTCGGGCGAATAAAGGTGCACGACCATCATCAGGTCGGGCGACGCCTTGGTCACCGTCACGCCGATATTGCGCACGTCGGCCGGCAGCCGCGGCTGCGCGATGGCGACGCGATTCTGCACCTGCACTTGCGCGATATCGAGATTGGTGCCGAGATCGAAGCTGATCTGGATCGTGAAGCGCCCGTCGGCCGTCGAGTTCGACGACATGTACAGCATGTTCTCGACGCCGTTGATCTGCTCCTCGATCGGCGTGACCACGGTCGAGGCCACGACCTCGGCGCTGGCGCCGGGATATTGGCCGACGACGTTGATGATCGGCGGCGCGATCTCGGGATATTGCGCGATCGGCAGGCGCGAGAACGACACGCCGCCGAGGATCACGAAAACAATCGAGACGACGGCGGCGAAGATCGGCCGGTCGATGAAAAAGTGCGAAAGCCGCATTTTTCTGCTCTTGGCCTCAGTCGGCCTTCGCTTCGTCGGGCCCTTTGGGCGGCGGCGGCGGGGGCGCGCTCTGTTCTTGCGCCGTCACCTTCTGTCCGGGACGGGCGCGCATCAGGCCGTTGACGATGACGCGATCGGTCGGCGCGAGGCCGTCCTTGACCACGCGCAAGCCGTCGTCGAGCTGTCCGAGCGTGATGTATTTCTGCCGCACCACGCCGCCGTCGTCGACCACGAGCACGAATTTGCGCGCCTGCTCGGTGCCGATCGCGGCATCGGAAATAAGCAGCGCGGCGTAGGGTGGCGAGCCGGGCACGCGGATGCGGCCGAACATGCCGGGCGTGAATATGCCCTCCGCATTGCTGAACACCGCGCGGCCGCGGATCGTGCCCGAGGAATGGTCGATGACGTTGTCGACGAAATCCATCTTGCCGGTGTGCTGGAAATCCGGCTCGTCGATGAGCTTGAGCGAGACGGCAACGTCGCCGCCAAGACTGGCCGATTGTGTGTTCGCCGAGTCTTTGTTCGCCATGGCGAAACGCTGGTAGCGCAGATAGGAGGCCTCGTCGAAGGTGAACTCGAAGCGGATCGGATCGACCGACACGATGGTCGCAAGCAGCGTCGTATTGCCGCCGGTGCCGCCGCTCACCAGGTTGCCGACGGCGACGCGGCGGTCGCCGATCCGGCCGTCGATGGGCGAACGCAGTTCGCTATATTCGTCGAGGTCGAGTTCCGCCGAATGCACCATCGCTTCCTGCGCGGCGACGGAGGCCTCCGCCACGCTCTTGGCCTGGGTGCGCTGGTCGAAGGTCTGCTCGGTAATGGTCTTGTTGTGCAGGAGCTCCTGGCCGCGCGCCAGATCGGCCTCGGTGAAGGCGAGGTTGGCACGCGCCTGAGCGAGATTGGCGCGCATCTGTTCAAGCGCGATTTGGAACGGCCGGCGATCGACGGTGAACAGGGGATCGCCCTTCTTCACCATCTGGCCGTCGGTGAAATGGATGGCCGCGAGATATCCGGACAGCCGGGCGCGCACCTCGACCGAATTGACCGCGACGAAGCGGCCGACATATTCGTCCTGGTCGACGACGGTGCGCTGCGCCGGATTCGCCACGGTCACGGTCGGGGGGTCGGCCGCGCTTTGCTGCTGCTGACCCTGCCCGCACCCGGCAAGAGCCGCCGCAGTCAGAAGCACAGCAAGACGTGCCGCAGTGCTGATGGCCATGAATTCTCCCCTCAAGGGTGGGGCACCATATGCCGCCACGCCTGTCAACCAGTGATCCGCCAAGGGGCTTAACCCCTTTCCTATCCTGGGTCGCGTTCCCATATGTGCAGCCGCCCGGCAAGGTCGCCGGACGCCGGCGCGATGCCGGCCTAACACTCTGATATCCCATGAAGATCATACCCCTGAACGATGCCGTCTGGGGCCGCGGCGGCACCGCCGCATCCAATCGCCCCGAAGTTCCAGCCGAGGACCAGGCGCTGCTCGACGCCTATTCGCGTGCCGTCATCGACGTGGTCGACCGCGTCGGCCCGGCCGTGGTCGGGCTGACCGTCCATGCCGGACCGTCCACGGAACAATCCCGCGGCGGCACGGGCTCCGGCGTCGTGGTGGCGCCCGACGGGCTGATCCTGACGAATAGCCACGTCGCGGGGGCGACCGGCGCCGCCGGCTCACGTATTGAGGTGACGACCGCGGAGGGTCAGCACCTGACGGCGCGTTTGGTCGGCGACGATCCGGACACCGATCTCGCGTTACTCCGCATCGTCGAGCCGGTGACGCTGCCGGCGGCGGCGCTCGGCGATTCCAAGCGGCTCAAACGCGGCCAACTCGTGATCGCCATCGGCAATCCGCTCGGTTTCGAATCGACGGTGACGACCGGCGTGGTCTCGGCGCTCGGCCGCTCGCTGCGCTCGCGCAACGGCCGGCTCATCGACGACGTGATCCAGACCGACGCCGCGCTCAATCCCGGCAATTCCGGCGGACCATTGGTCTCCTCCCACGGCGAAGTTGTTGGCGTGAACACGGCGGTGATCATGGGCGCGCAGGGCATCTGCTTTGCGGTCGCGGCCAACACCGCAAGTTTCGTGCTCGGCGAACTGGTGCGCCACGGCCGCGTGCGCCGCGCCTTCATCGGCATTGCCGCGCAGCAGATCGCAATCCCGCGCCGGCTGCGTCACGCCGCCGGCGTCAGTCAGGAGCGCGCCGTGATGGTCGGCACCGTCGAGCCGGACAGCGCCGCCGCCCGCGCCAGCATCAAGCCGGGCGACATTCTGCTCGGCCTCGACGGGCAGACGATTGCCGGCGCCGACGATCTGGTGCGCGCGCTGACCGGCGAGACCATCGACCGCAATGTCGCGCTCGATGTGTTGCGCGGCACTGAGCGGATCACGGTCTCGCTGGTGCCGCAGGAGCGGAGAAGGACGTAACGGCGAAGATCAGCTCCGCAACAGAGCGGCTACCGCGGCACTCGCGAGCCCAAGCCACGCGGCAATCAGGATCATGCCGCCGGTGGGTGCCGCCCTGGTGAACAGGCGGTGGCCGGCGAAAGCGCGTAGCGCGATGTCGCCGGAGAACAACGCTGCGCCGAGCACCCAGGCGGCGAGCACGACGACCGCCAACGGCCGCCACAGCACGCCCTGCTGGATGAGCGCGGCGCCGCCCAGCACGGCCGCGGCGTGGAACAGCAGCATATAGGCGGCGCTGTCGAGGCCTGAGCCGGGCGCCACATGCGCACCGGCAGCGGCGAGCACGATGCCGCCCGCTCCCATCAAGCCGGCCAATGCAAGCAAGATCGTCACGGTCATGGCTCCGTCCTTCCGCCCGCCGCTACGCCGCGAATATGTAGCCGTCATGGCCGGGGCGGAAAACCACTTAGAAAACATTTCTCCGGCGCTCAACCTTCCTAGAAGAAGCCCATCGCCGTGGCACAAACAACGAAACAGCTCCGGCTTGGAGCGCCGGCGTTTGGCGCCTAAATCATGGACCCCTGATGGCTGTCCGCCGTCATTGATCCGGATGTCCGTGTTCCGAGAACTGAGAGTCATGCATGACCGATCTTTCCGTTGACGCACGCCTGCTCGCGAGCGAGCGCGGCGCGGCTCCACCAATCAATTCATCGATCGTGATCCTGGCGTCGGCGGTGCTTGGCGCCGGCGCGCTGGCGCTCGCAAACGCCTACACGTGGCGATACGGTGCGCTGTTCCTGCTCGGCGGCGCGCTCGGGCTCGTGCTCTATCACGCGCTGTTCGGCTTCACCTCGGCTTGGCGCGTCTTTATTGCCAACGGCCGCGGCGCCGGGTTGCGCGCGCAAATGCTGATGTTGGCGGTCGCCGCGGTGCTGTTCTTCCCCGCCCTCGCCCACGGCAGCCTGTTCGGCCAGCCGGTCCACGGCGAATATGGCGCCGTCGGCATTTCCGTGCTGGTCGGCGCGTTCCTGTTCGGGCTCGGCATGCAGCTCGGCGGCGGCTGCGCCTCCGGTACGCTCTATACCGCCGGCGGCGGCAATACGCGGATGCTGGTGACGCTCGGTTTCTTCATTATCGGTTCTGCATTTGGCGCGTGGCATCTGCCCTGGTGGTCGGCGCAACCCAATGTCGGACCGATTTCGCTGATCTCGTCCTGGGGTTGGGCGCCCGCTATGCTTGTCAGCCTGGGCGGCTTTGCCGCCATCGCTGCGCTGACGGTCGTGATCGAGCGGCGCCGGCATGGCGCGCTGCGCTCAGGAGTCGTGACGGACCGCCACGGCTGGCGACGCTTCCTGCATGGGCCCTGGCCGCTGCTCGCCGGCGCGGTTGCACTCGCGCTCGGAAATTTTGCGACGCTTTATCTCGCGGGCCGGCCGTGGGGCATCACGTCGGCCTTTGCGCTTTGGGGTTCCAAAATCTTCGCGGCCTCGGGCATCGACGTCGGCTCGTGGGGCTATTGGCATTCGCCGGAGCGCGCCAAGGCGCTGCATGACAGCGTGTTCAGCGACATCACGTCGGTGATGGATTTCGGCATCATGCTCGGCGCGCTGCTGGCATCCGGACTTGCCGGAAAATTCAATCCGGGCTGGAAAGTGCCGCCACGTTCGCTGCTCGCTGCCGTCCTCGGCGGCTTGATGCTCGGCTACGGCGCCCGACTGGCCTATGGCTGCAATATCGGCGCCTATTTCAGCGGCATCGCATCCTCGAGCGTTCACGGCTGGCTGTGGCTCGTCGCCGCTTTCCTCGGCAGCGTGCTCGGCACCTATCTGCGTCCCTGGTTCGGCTTGAGCGTCGAGGGCAGCTTGACCCGCGCACCGGCCGGGTAGCGGCGAGCCTTATTGGAAATAGGGCAGAATATTTTCGGCCCAGAGCTCCATCTGCCGGTTGAAGTTGTCCATCGACGGATAGATCATCTTGAGTTCGAAATGCTGCACGCCGTTGGCGATGAACTCATCGACGCGCCGGCGCACGTCGTCCACCGATCCGAAAATATGCCGGTCGAGCGCGAACTGCATGGTGTCGATGTCGCGTTCGTAACTTTCCCGGCTGGTCTTGATCGTCGGCAGCGCGAGTTCAAGGCCTTCTTCGCGGGTCTTGGCGATGGTCGCAAGCTTTTCCACCGCGATCGTGATTTGCTTCGGATCGCGGCCGTTCTCGAGGGCTGTCTGGTTGAGGATAGCGCAGCCGACCTTCATCTCCTGCGGTGACAGCCAGCCGGGAATCCAGCCTTCGCCGTATTTGCCGGCGCGCTTGGCGGCGAGCTTCATCCAGCCGCCGACCCAGATCGGGGGAAACGGCTTCTGGTACGGTTTTGGAAAGATCTCGGCGTTGTTGAATTCGATGAAGTCGCCTTTGTAGGAGGCAAGCGGTTGGGTCCAGATCGCCTTTACCGCTTCGATATACTCGTCGGTACGGTCGCCGCGACGGTCGTATGACACGCCGAACACGCCGAACTCGTCCGACTCGCGCGTTGCCTTGGATCCCAAACCGACGCCCACCAAGAGCCGGCCTTTGGCCAGATGATCCAGCGTCGCGTACTGTTTCGCGGCGTAAATCGGATTTCGGCACGGCATCACCAGGCAGGCGACACCGAGCACAATTTTCTTCGTCTCGGCGGCAAGGTAGGAAAGCATCGTCGTGGCTTCGAAGAAATTCGCGTCCTGATGGTCGTCCAGAGCTTCGGCTGCACCTGAGGAAATATGATGGCGGTGCATTTCCGAGCTCCAGACCACATGGTCGTGAACCCAGAGCGCGTCGAATCCCATGTCCTCGGCAGCCTGCGCCGCGCTGACGATGTTCTCGACGCTCGACAGCGGGCCGGAGTTCGGGACGCGGACGCCAAAGGAAATCTTGTTCATAACGTTCTCATTGAATATCGGAGGTCACGACGGTGGGACGGCTGGCGCAATCAACCACGGCGACAGCGACCTGGTCAACGTCGTCACCAGCGCGCGGCCCAACATCAAGCGCAGATTGTTGGGTTACGCTGGTGCCGCAGCAGCGCCGGACGGCGTGACCCATGATCACCTGTTCGCCCAGGGGAGAGGTGGGAAACTACTCCACCCCCGGCTGCCCGACCGCGAAATAGCGGAAGTTCGCGCGCTTCATTTCGTCGGCGCGATAAATATTGCGCAGGTCGACGATCACGGGCCCCGCCATCACGCTCTTGAGGCGGGCGAGATCGAGGGCGCGGAACTGCTCCCATTCGGTCGCGATCACGACGGCGTCGGCGCCCTCGGCCGCGACATAGGCGCTGTTGCAATAAATGACCGTCTCGAGCTTCGGCTTCGCCTGCTCCATGCCGGCTGGATCATAAGCGCGCACGGTGGCGCCGAGGTCTTGCAACGCCGTGATCAGCGGGATCGAAGGCGAGTCGCGGGTATCGTCGGTGTTCGGCTTGAAGGTCAGACCGAGCACGGCGATCGTCTTACCGCGGACCGAACCGTCCAGCGCTGCGACCACCTTGCGCGCCATGGCGCGCTTGCGCTGGTCGTTCACCGCCGCAACGGTCTCGACGATGCGCAAGGCGACGCCGTGGTCTTGCGCGGTCTTCAGCAACGCGATGGCGTCCTTGGGGAAGCACGAGCCGCCGAAGCCGGGGCCGGCGTGCAGGAATTTGCCGCCGATGCGGTTGTCGAGGCCCATGCCGCGCGCCACCTCCTGCACGTCGGCGCCGACCTGCTCGCACAGGTCGGCGATTTCGTTGATGAAGGTGATCTTGGTGGCCAGAAATGCGTTGGCTGCATATTTGATCAGCTCGGCCGTGCGCCGGCTGACATAGATGATCGGCAGCGCATTCAGATAAAGCGGCCGGTAGATCTCCGCGAGGACGGTGCGGGCACGCGCATCGTCGGTGCCGACCACGATGCGATCGGGATGCTTGAAATCCTGGATGGCGGCGCCTTCGCGCAAAAATTCCGGATTGGACACGACCTGCAGATCGGCGTCGGGACGTTTTTCGCGCAGGATATGCTCGATCTCGTCGCCGGTGCCGACCGGAACGGTCGATTTGGTGACCACCACCGCGGTGCTGGAAAGCAAAGGCGCGATCTCGCGCACGGCGGCGTAGACGAAGCTCAGATCGGCGTGGCCGTCGCCGCGACGCGACGGCGTACCGACGGCGATGAATACGGCGTCGGCTTCGCCAACACCGGTCGTCTCGATGGCGAATGTCAGGCGCTCCTGCCGGACGTTGGCTTCGACGAGATCGGAAAGGCCCGGCTCGAAGATCGGAATCTCGCCGCGATTGAGCGCCGCGACCTTTTGGGCATCCTTGTCGATGCAGGTCACGTGGTGACCGAAATCGGCAAAGCAGGCGCCGGAAACGAGGCCGACATATCCGGCGCCGATCATGGTCACGCGCATCAAAAACTCCGTTCCCGCTTAGATCTCATCCGGCCCGGCGGCCGGCGCGGAGGTGCCTTCGAACGCATCGATCGGCTCTCCCGGCGCGGATTTCGCCCGATTGCGCATGAGCGAGAGCCAGCGCCGTCCGAACAGCGCGACCACAAGCCCGCCATAGAATGCGCCGCCGAGCAACGCCAGCACCAGCAGTTCCGACTCATTTCGGAACCTGGACCACGACGATAACAGCGCGGTGACCAATGGGTCCGCGATCAAGAGGAAGGCCGCGAACGCAAGGCCTGCCACAGTGAGCTTCACAAGGGACGATTTCAACGTAGCGTCGGACGCGATGAGACCGGCCCGCGCCGCAAACCACAGCACAAGAATGAAATTGATCCATGCCCCGATCGAGGTCGCCAGCGCAAGCCCGCCCTGCGCCAAGGAACCCATCAGCGCGATCTTGCAGACAATGTTGACCGCAGTCCCGGTCAGCGCCGCCTTGACCGGCGTCAGCGTGTCGCCGCGCGCCAGGAAGGGCGCGACGACGCTGCGAATGAGGACGAACGGGACGAGCCCGATTGTATAGGCCACGAGCGTCAGCGCGGCGGCGTGCGCGTCGGCGGCCGTGAACGCGCCGCGCATGAACAGGCCTTTCATGATGAGGTCGGGCACCACCAGGAAGGCTACGACGCAGGGTATCGCCAACAGCAGAGCGAATTCGATCGCCCGGTTCTGCGCCGACCGGGCGCCGGCGTGGTCGCCGGTAGCGACCCGGCTCGTCATCTCCGGCACCAGCACCGTGCCGACCGCTATCCCGATCACGCCGATCGGAAGCTGGTCGATGCGGTCGGCGTAATACAGCGCCGACAGCGCGCCGGCCGAGAGAAAACTCGCGATGATGGTATCGGCGAACAGCGCGAGCTGCGTGCCGG
>Ga0181536_10007385_pt1 | contig 10815 bp, 8 predicted proteins | sample PEATcosm2014_Bin_41_FD_121105 | JGI IMG/M metagenome (GOLD analysis project Ga0181536, IMG submission 121105) | Peatland microbial communities from MTU Mesocosm Facility, Houghton, MI, USA - PEATcosm2014_Bin17_60_metaG | ecosystem: Environmental > Terrestrial > Soil > Wetlands > Peat | place...
CGGAGGCGCTTTCGCGTAAACTTACCCTGTAGGAGAGTTGGCAGAGCCCGGTTGAATGCACCTGACTCGAAATCAGACATAGTCGCAAGGCTATCGGGGGTTCGAATCCCTCACTCTCCGCCATTTACTAGTTTCAAGACATCCAAAGACATCCTACAAAACTCATAAATCCCCAGTAAATGCTGGGGATTTCTTCTTTTTACGTCCAGTACGGTTTCCTGGAAGCCGGCCTTGCGCGTGGGTACAATTGTGGGTATATTGTCTCTGAAGTGTGGGTATATTCTCAAAACGGGGTGAGAGCGCCATGGCGTTGAGCGACATTACGATCAGAAAGGCCAAGACAAGAGAGAGGCCGTACAAGGTCAGCGACGGGGGTGGCCTCTATCTTTGGGTGACTCCCGCTGGCGGAAAGCTGTGGCGTTGGACCTACAGGCACGAAGGCAAGCAAAAGCTCATGACCTTCGGCAAGTATCCAGACGTGCCCCTGGCGCAGGCACGCGAGCGCCACAGCGAGGCGCGCAAGCTACTGGCTGCCGGTGTAGACCCCATGGCCCAGCGGAAGGCTGACAAGACAGCGCAGCAGGTCTCCAGCGAAAACTCGTTCGCGAATGTGGCGGCTCGCTGGCTCGAACACTGGCAGGACGACAAAAGCCTGCGCCATGTGGACTCGACCCGACAGCGGCTGGCGTCGAACATTCTGCCCAGTCTGGGCGCGTTGCAAATCGATGCGATCGCGGCCCCGGATATTGTCGCCATGGTCCGGTCGATTGAAGCGCGTGGAGCGCGGGACATTGCCAAGCGCGCACTGGAAACCACCGGGCAGATCTTTCGTTACGCCATTGCGCACGGATATGCGCAGCAAAATCCTGCGACAGAGATTCGACCACGCGACATCTTGAAGGCTTCGCAGAAGGTGAACTACGCACGGATCGACGCGAGGGAATTGCCCAACCTGCTCCGGCGGATCGAGGTCTATCAGGGAACGCACGTCACGCGACTGGCGTTGAAGCTGATGACGCTGACCTTTGTGCGCACGGGGGAGCTGATCGGGGCGAGGTGGTCGGAGTTCGACCTGAAAGCTGCCCGCTGGGACATCCCTGCCGAGCGCATGAAGATGCGGACGCCGCATATCGTTCCCTTGGCGAGACAGACGATTGAGGTATTGGAGACTCTCCACGATCTGACTGGCAACAGTGAATGGCTCTTCCCCGGTGACCGCAACCCTGCAAAGTCGATGAGCAACAACACCATCCTGAAGGCGCTGGAACGGATGGGATACAAGGGCCGCATGACCGGACATGGATTCCGTGGGCTTGCATCCACCATCTTGCATGAGCAAGGCAAGCCGCACGACCACATCGAACTGCAACTCGCGCACTCGCCGCGCAACGCCGTGAGCGCCGCCTACAACCACGCTCTCTACCTGGAGCCACGCGCCAAGATGATGCAGCAGTGGGCGGACTTCTTGGAGCGGACCCAGCGCGGTGCCAAGGTACTGCCCTTCCGTGAAGTCGTGGCATGAGTTGGGCGCTATCCCTGTATGTTCACGCCAGAATCACGAAATCTCTGGAATACAGCCTCTGCAATCTCGTTGGCACCCGTTTGTCCGGCCTGTTGGGGCGCACCCAAGTCTCGCAGAATCTCGCCTTGGCGATCAGAGGCGACAGCGCCGTAGCTGAGAAAGGTTGTCAAGACATGCTCATGTCCCAGGTTCTGGCTCCATGCCTTGAACTCTTCGGGCGATTTGCACCGTTCCTCGCCAAGCCGGACCAGCGTATTCCTGAAGCTGTGCGGATTGAAGTACGGCAGACCGGCAAGTTTGAACGCCTCACGAAAGATCGTCCGAATCGGCGAAGCTGTGCTCCAGTGGCTCCGTTCCAATCCTGACGCTTCAAACTGGCGAGTCGCCCCAAGCGCAATATGCGTTGCCGGGAAGAGTGGATCGTCGTTGCCCCACAGCTTCTCTTCCCGTAGAAATCGCACCCAGTCCGCCACGATCCTGCGAATCTCATCGCCCACGGGAAAGAAGAAGGTGTTGAAGGACTTGCTGAACTTCGTCTTCACCTCCCGCGCATCCTGATAAACGCTGTTCGCACTCAGGTCCACATGCTTCAGCTTCATGGAAGCGATGGCCGAATCCCGCGCACCCGTCAGCAGCGTGAAGGCGATCAGGGTGCGGTCGCGGCGCTCAATCTCTGTTCTGACCGGCATTGTCTCGATCACTCGCCGCACCTGCTCCAATGTCGGCGCTCGCTGTTCCCGATGTGCGGTCGCAACCCGCGTGTCCTTATCGGAAAGGTTAAAATACTCAGCATCGGAGTACTGAATGCATGACTTGTAGCCAGGTTCACGCGCAAGCCATTGGAAGAACCGTTTGAGCTGTGTGAGTGTCGCATGTAGGGTCGCCTTGCTCAGCCTCTCCCCGGATCGCGCTGCCCTCTGTTCGGCAAGGTGCCGCTTGAACGCGGTTGCCTGCGCGTAGTGAAATCTCTTGAAGTCCCGGTAACGGGTGTACTCTTCAAACCGGCTCAGCGACTTTGCGGCAGCGTCCACCGTCTGCTCGCTGTGCCCTTCGGCTTCTTTCAGATAGGCGAAGTATTTGCGCTTGATCCGCTCATTTTCCGGGTTGTGTTTCGTCATGGTTCCATCTCCCTATGCCAAGGCACTGTTTACGCTGGGTTGCTCACTCTCGTTAACTTGTCGCGGTGCCTCCGCAAACGTGATGTCCAATTTCCCCTGAATTGCAGCCATCTTTGCCAAGCTGGCGCGCCGGTAGATCATCAAGCCGCAGTCCGGGCAAATGCCGACTAGGTTTCCCAAGGTCGCTGTATTCGGCTGGTACTCCGCCATGTCTCCGGCGGGCTTCTTGGGCGCACGGCATCGCACACAGTAGATTTCGCCGGGTTGGCAGGGACGCTTGTTCTTTGTCCGGCGCGACTGGAGATAGGGGGCAAGGTCGCGGCCCAGAATCAGGGTGGGGCGCTTGCTGTCGCTGGTGGGCAGTCCCGCCCGCACCCAGGCGCGCACGGTATTCTTGTGCGTGCCAAGCAGCCGGGCGGCCTCTTCCACCGTGTAGCTGCGATGGATTTTCACCATCTTGTAATTGGGACGGCGCTTGCGCATGGCTTTGCCGTCCTATGCCACAGCCTTGCGGGCCGCTTCCAGCATCGTCACCAGCTCGCGAATATCCTCGTCCGGCTTCCCGGCGATCCGGGCAGCATTCAGCGCCGCGACCTCATCTGCGGGCCAGCCCACGGCGCGCCCGCCAAGGCTCACCGGATGCGGAAAGACACCATGCGCAATTCGCAGATACAGCGTGCTACGGGACAAACCCGTGTTTTCTTTCACGGCAGGAAGCCGCAGGATGTGATGAGTCATTTTCGATTCTCCCTGAGCGATTCAGTACCGCTCAGGACAGACCGTACCTGTGCGATTTGGGCGATGAAATAGCGAGATCGGGCAAGCCCTTGCGCAAGAACCGTATAATAAATCAATAAGTTGAACGGATAGCATTGCGCACATAGGGCGGGCACAGCAGTTTCGCATCCACGGAACCTGTTTAGAAACAGCAGGATATATGGCGAACTCTGGGCGGAGAAATTTCACCCAGGTTTTATTTCTTTATGTGCTTGCGGATGGTTTCGACGCTGCTGCCCTTGGCAATGTCCATTCCTGCAATACGCTGTGCGTACCATACATCTGACTCGTCAGGGCGTCTCGTTTTCAGCTTCCTGTAAGCCGTCTGCCAAGTCTTATATCTGGCTTGAGTATTAAGCTTGCGCGCTTCGCGCCGAAAGTTGGGCGATTTGTCCTTGGCGGCGTCTGATTTGGCGGGGGGGCCTTCCTGTTGGGAGTTTCCGGCCGTTGTGCTGGGTTCCATCGGCTTAGGCTGCTTGGCCAATTCCACGGCAGCTTCGCCCGCTGCTTTCTTTAACTTATTTTCGAGATGCAGAACATAGTGTTCTGTGAACATCTTAAGCCATCGCAAGCTGGTCTCAACGTCCTCCCGTTCCCAAGCCGTCGCGGCATCATATGGCATGTTCCGCGAAGGCTTCATCACGACCAGCATCGGTGCCCGCCATTTTCTCCAGAAGATTCTCTCCTCTGTATCTTCGTTGGGGTCATAGAGGTGCTTGTCGCACACGTCTCTAACCCACATCTCTATGCAGTGATTTTTAGATCGAATCAAATGTTTTGTCTGGGCCTCCGCCCACTCCAGATGCGGAATTCCCAGCCGCTTCTCGTTGGCGCGACCGATCTCAACCAATTCTTTGAAAATAATGAAGACCTGGATGCTCAAGCCATCAAGGTAGAGGTCAAAGAAACCTTTGAAAAGTGCAGGCGGCGTGCCCTGCTTGAGCAAATCGTGAAACCGCTGGGTTGCAGCGGAACCGACCCTCACTTTGATAAACATGAGGTAGTTGTAAAATTCCTTGGCTGGATCATCCAACGGCTCACTGTGAAGCAGGGAATAGCAGATGTTTTGGGTGGTCCAACCACAACCCCAGTGGGCTTCATCGAATGATTCCCGAATATGCTTGATCGCGGGGATTAGGTCCGCGGGGACGTTGTTTTCCCACGGCTCAGTATTCCCGTACATGCGTCGCCAGTTGTCCGACTGGTTTTCAATCATGGCTGAAAACCCAGGTTGCCAAGACCTGGTGCCCTTGGAAATAGCGAGCCAGCAGCAGGTTCGGCACCTGCCGGAAGAAATCGCGCGTGGAGTAGTGACGGCCCATATCGCCTCGCAATCGAGCGCAAACCCCCTGTGCTCTTGGACATAGTAGGATGGTGCTGTACTTTACGATAGAGCAGATTCGCACCAGTTGCCCAGCATCCTCATCATGCCGAGATCGGGCTTGCGCCGTCCAATTCGGCCAATGACCGCAATCCGCGCCAAGAGGATACCCACCCATGGCAAAGCTGACAGAGCAGGAACAGCAGGAAGTGATTCGGTTTATCGAGGCGGCCAAGTTCCTGCCCGACAAGCACCAGATTACAGAATGATTCGCCTGTTGATCTCGTTCATCCGCACAAATGACGCCTTAAGCAACTCGCTGACACTGATCTCATACCATTGCGGATACTGAGTCATAAATTGGCGATGGAATCGTCGGGTAGGCGTAGAACACATGCTGAAAGGCTTTCTCCGACCTGTCCCTGATCTCGTCGTCGCTGTAGACCGCTGGCAAGCCGGTCTTGTCGCTATAGAGAAAGTCATGGATCGTCGAGCGCACCGCATCGCGCGTTCCCTCTTTATCGCGCCATTGGTCTACCGTGAGCTTCTCTTCCTTGAGTTTGGAGAGCAACTCGACCGCGACCTTCTTGATTTGAGCAATCTCGTTCGGAGTGAGCGATGGCTTCATCAGCAGGTCGTACAGCGCGAGACTCTCCTGGTCGAGACCTTCCCGAATCGCCCGAGTCTGCTCTTCGTCCAATTCCCCAATAAACCGTAGTAGCTCCTCGAATGTCCGTTCAATCGTGACGCGGTCCTTTTCCTGGTTATATTCCCTGACAATTTGGTCGTAATGCTCCTGGAAATCTGTGCGCAACGGGTTCTGTGCAATCAGTCGCCCCAGCCGCTGTTCAATCGCAGCGCGCAGGTTCTGCACGGTTGTATTCGGAGCGTTGGTACGTTGGAACTCCTGCCGTAGCCGATCAAAGTCAATCTTGCTAATGTCGTAGATCGTGCCGTCATCCCTGGTCTGAGTGCGGGTCTCAATCGCGCTGTCGATCACGGCATGGAGTCTCTGAATGATCTCCGAGATGTCCGCGTGCTGTTTGTCGTCTTGGAGGCTCTTATAAATGATGTCGATGGCGTCGCGGTCGTTGCGGAAGTCGCGTTGCCGGTCCTCGCCAAAGCAGGCCCTGAACTTGCTGAAGACTTCCCGGCTGAGAATCTCGAAACGCTTCCGCGATTCGTCGCTTTCGTTGGCGGCTTCCTTAGCTTTCACAATCGCCGCGTTGCGCGCAAATCCCGTCAGATTCTCAATATCGTCGAGCGACGCGCCCCGCTCAGTCAAGAAGGCGCGCACCATGCCAATTGCTTCTTCCAGGGCGTCAAGCAGTTCCTCTTTCGGGCGGGTTGGATCGAATTCTCCATCCCCGCCGCCGTGTCCCTCGTCGCTGCGCCCGGCAAAGGTGGCCAGCGCCTTGCGCAGATTCTTCAGGATGCCGCAGTAATCGATAACTAGGCCGTTCTCTTTGCCTTCATTCACGCGGTTTGCGCGCGCGATAGCTTGCATCAGCGTGTGCGCCTTGAGCGGCTTGTCCAGGTAGAGATTCGACAGGCACGGCACATCGAAGCCCGTCATCCACATTGCGCATACAATGGCCAAGCGGAAGGGGTGCGCCTCGCGCTTGAAGGCCGTGTCCAGGGCCAGGCGCTGCCCGTCCGGCATCTCGAAGCCGTCCTTGATGAGCTTGCGGTGCGGCTTGATGTCCAGCTTCCACTTTCTGAAGCGGTCCACCTCGCCCTGTTCTTCGCTCACCACCACGGCCATCAGCGTCTCGCGCATCCAGGCAATCTGCCGGATGCGGAACTGCACCTCTTGGTCGTCGTCGATCCTGGCTAACTCTGTCTCTAGTTCCTCAATGCGCTTCTTCCACAGCGGCACGATCAACTCGTGCATCCGCACGCAGGTAATCTTGTCGATGCACACCAGCATCGCCTTGCCGCTCTCCCAGCCCTCGGAGTAGTGGCGCACGAAGTCCTCGGCCACCTGCTCCAGCCGCTTCTGGGCGGTAATGATGTGGTAATCCCGCTTGAGTTCAGCCTCCAGCCTCTGCGCCACATCCAGATCGTTCACCTCGGCCTCTTCAATGGCCGTGGCGATCTTCTCATTCAACTCCGTGGTGGCCAAGCCCAGCTTCTCACCGCGCGCGTCATAGTACAGTGGCACCGTCGCTTTGTCCTCCACGGCGCGCTGAAAGTCGTAAGTGCTGACGTATTGTCCGAAGACCTGCCGCGTGATCTGGTCGTTCGAGAACAGCGGCGTCCCGGTAAAGCCCAGGAAGCTGGCCTTGGGCAGGGCGGCGCGCATATTCAGCGCCAGTGAGCCATATTGCGTGCGGTGCGCCTCGTCGCTCAACACGATGATGTCGTCCCGCTGCGACCAGGACTGCTCGGGCGAGACGCTCTCATTAAACTTCTGGATCAGCGTAAAGATGTACGCCTTCTGCTGGCTGATGAGGTCGCGCAGGTGATGTCCGGATGACGCGCGGCAGGGGTCCTTGTCGTTGTTGGCCTCGCCGCACCCGGCAAAGGTCTTGTAAATTTGCGTATCCAGGTCTTCGCGGTCGGTGCAGATCAGAAAGGTGAAGTTTCCGCCCACCTTGCGATGCACCTTGCGGGCGAAGAAGACCATGCTGTAACTTTTACCGCTGCCCTGCGTATGCCAGAAGACGCCCAGCTTGCCGTTCCGCGCCTCGCGCTCCTTCAGGCTCTCGATGGCGGCGTTCACGCCCAGATACTGGTGATTCTTGGCGACAATCTTCACCGTCTGCTCGCCGCTGTCGTCGAACAGGGTGAAGTTCTCAAAGATGTCGAGCAGCTTGTCTTTGCTCAGCACCCCGCGTAGCAGCGTCTCCATCTCCACCGCACCCCGGTCCCTCTCTTCCAGGCGCTTCCACTCCTGAAAGAACTTGTACTTGGCTGTGGTGCTGCCCATCTTGGCCTGTACGCCGTTGGCCAGGATGATGAGGGCGTTGTGGTGGAATAGATGCGGGATCGTGTCGCGGTAGTCGCTCAGGTTCTCGTTGTAGGCGCGCTCCAGATCCTTGTGGACGTTCTTGCACTCCATGAAGACCAACGGAATGCCGTTGACAAAGCCAATAATGTCGGCCCGGCGCCGGTAGATGTCGCCTCGCACCCATAGCTCGCGCACGGCCAGGAAGTGATTCTCCGCTGGGTGGTCGAAGTCGAAGAGGTGCAGCTTTTTCTTGACCAGTTCGCCGTTGTCGGTGCGATAGGCCACCTGCACGCCGTCGCGCAGGAAGCTGTACTTTTCGCGGTTGGCCACGAGGATGCTCTGGCTGGCGCTGGTCTCCACAATCTGGCGCACGGCCTCGCGGTAGGCATCCTCGGGGAGGCCGGGATTCAGCTTGATCAGGGCCGCGCGCAGATACCGGGTGAGCACCACCTCGCGGTCGCTCTTGCGGCCCAGCAGGCTCTCGGGGCCAAAATCCTCGTCGTTGTAGGCGTAGACGGCCTCCCAGCAGAGCTGGTTATGCAGGTACTCGCTCGTCGTCCGCTGCACCAAGGTGTCTTCGCTGTATTTCACACTTCCACCTCGCCGCTCATCAATCGGGGAAGCAGCAGGTCGCGGGCCGCCTGCAATTGAGTGTTCTGGCGTTCAAGCAGCTTTGCCATGCTGAAAGGCGGAGCTACCTTCTCCTCGTACTGACTCAGGATTGGGTCGGTAGGCACAATCAGTTCACGGCTATGCGCGAAGCCCCGATTCAGACCTGGAACGGCAACGTCGGTGTTGATGAACTGGAGCCGCTGCAAGGCATAGAAGAGAAAGCGGGACACGTTCTCGTTGTCGATGTAGTAGGTCGTGTCAATGGGCCAGAACGGAACTTCGGAAAAGTAGACCGCACCGACGTTTCCTTTTCTACCGACGATGATTCCCGGCTCATCTACGAAGGGTTTGTTATGCGTACCCACTCTTCCACTTGAGCCATAGACCGGCACGTCGCCATCGGCACGCTGATCCTCGCGCAATGCCTTGCCATACTGGAAGGGCGCATATTCTCCTAAGGTCGGTCTCTTCCATCCAACTGGCAGGCCGTTGACCTTCTTGACATGTTCGTGGCCGGGGAAGCGGAAACGGACGAACCACTCCTCATACAAGAGCCGCGCCGCCTGCTCCAGCAGTGCAATCCGCCGCCTGTTGTTCTCGATCAGCTCCTTGTAGGACTCAAGGGTACGAACAATCTCGCGCTGAACGTCGAGGTTTGGGTATCGAACCGGGAGATCGCCGACTATCTCCGTATTTAGGTTCAGCATCGTCGTGCCTACGGCATGTTGCTCAAGCCACCGAATAGCTGCGTGCTGCTCCATGTAGTAGTAGAGGAACTCGGGAAGGATTCGGCCATGGGCGGCCAGCTCTATCTTCAGGCAACCCGTTCCGCACAGCCAGTCCTCCTGCGCTTGGTCGATGAATGCGCGCTTCGCAATCTCTCCCCTTCGGGGCAAGACAATGGCCCCCACATGGAGCTTATGGCGGGCCAATCTGTTAGCAGTCTGCTCCGAAACGCGCGCAACCGATTCCGCAGATACGCGGCCATCAGAGATATCCTTCGGCATAATTACGGGTACGCCCTCGGGTCGGTATTCATGCTGATGAAGTTGCGATCCAAACGGGCCGGTCTGGATGGTTCCACCGTCATCGTCTACGACTGCACCCAGCGTGGACTCGTTCCACTTCATCCGATCAGCTCCTTGAAGTGTTTGGCAATGGTTTTGGCTAGTTCCACAGCCTCTTCGTTCAGCCCTTCGAGTTCCAGATGCAGGTCACGCATGGTCTCCTCGAAGTCGAAGTCCTCATCCACCTCTTCGGGTGCAACGCCCACATAGCGGCCCGGCGTCAGGCTCCAATCGTTCTTTTCGATCTCGGCCTTGTCTACCAGCTTCACCAGTCCGAGCACATCGATGAGCTTGCCCTGCGGGAAGCGCTCAGTGAGCCACACGGCCTGACGGTGGAAGTAGCGCACCACCCGCAGCCCCTCAACCAGCGCGCGGCGGGCCTCGTCGAGGTCCTTGCGGGCGCGGTTCACATCCTTGTTCTTCCAGTCGTCGCTCTCTTTGGCGTCGAGCGACTTTTCGCAGACCTCAAGAAAGCGCTCGGCGAGTTTGAAGAGGTGGTCGGCCTGCTTGCCCAGTTCGCGGGTCTTCTCCGCCGTGGGCGCGGCGGCTTCGGTCTTCTGCTTGAGTCGTTTGGCCTGGTCGTTTTCGTCGGCTGCGGGCAAAGCCTTGAGCGCGGCCAGCAAGGCTTTGGCGTCGGCCTGGAATTGCTTACAGGCCGCGAGGAACTCATCGCGCGGCGCGGCGTGTTCGGCATTCTGCGCCAGCGTCTTCAAGAAAGGCTGCGTCAGCTTCTCCAGCGTGGCGGAGGCCTCTTCAAAGGCCGCAGCCAGCGCGGGCACTTCGGCGGCTTCGCTCCGCGCCCGATTCAGGTAACTGGCCACCAGCGCATGGAAGCGCTCGGGCTGGCCGCGATAGAGCCAGACGATAGAGAGCAGATTTTGCAACTGCTCGGGGCTGAAGTCGAAAATCTTGCGCGTGACCTTGCGGTAGACGCCGCGCGCGTCGAGCATGAGCACCTTGTCGCGGTGCTCGGCGGCCTTGGCCTTGTTGAGGAACCAAAGTTCGCAGGGAACGGTGCGCGTGTAAAAGAAGTTCGAGCGGATGGCCACCATGATGTCCACATGGCCGGTTTTGATGAGGCCCTGTCGGACTTTGGCCTCATCCCGGCCAGCGCTGGAGGCTTGCGAGGACATGACAAATCCGGCGCGGCCCTTCGCATTCAGGTAGCTGTAAAAGTATTGAATCCAGAGGTAATTGCCGTTCTGGACGCGGCCCTTGCCCTTTTCGTCGCCGTTCTGCTTGCCTTTGGCGGTGGTGACTCCGGGCAGTCCGAAGGGCAGGCGGGGATCGTTGGCGATCCTGCCCGCATCGACCTCATCCACATTGAAGGGCGGATTGGCCATGACGTAGTCGCACTTGTGGAGCAGGTTGAGCGGGTCGTCGTAATAGGTGATGTTCTGCTGGATGTCGCCTTCGAGGCCGTGGACGGCCAGGTTCATCTTGGC
>Ga0181536_10007386_pt1 | contig 10815 bp, 13 predicted proteins | sample PEATcosm2014_Bin_41_FD_121105 | JGI IMG/M metagenome (GOLD analysis project Ga0181536, IMG submission 121105) | Peatland microbial communities from MTU Mesocosm Facility, Houghton, MI, USA - PEATcosm2014_Bin17_60_metaG | ecosystem: Environmental > Terrestrial > Soil > Wetlands > Peat | place...
CGAACCCATCTCGATGCATTCTACGGCCTTCCTTCACCCCATGGGTGCGAACTCCCCACTCTTCCTCATCCATCTGGGCTTGACTCCAACCGTCACTCGACATCGCCTAGCGACGGATTAGGGGCTTATCGGACACCTGACTGACCGGCTCACGCACACCGCTTCCTCATCCCCCATAATAGAAGGAGCCGCCTTTAACACCGGCGCGTTCCTTTCACTGCATGTCCTTCGCCATCGAGACCGAGGGCCTGATCAAGATCTTCCGCAATCGCTGGTCGGGGAAAGAGGTGCGCGCGGTGGATGGCATCTCGCTGCGCGTCGAGCAGGGTTCCACATTCGGGCTGCTCGGGCCGAACGGCGCGGGGAAAACCACGTTTGTGAAAATGCTGCTTTCGTGCGCGCATCCGACCGCGGGCCGTGCCTCGATTTTTGGCCGGGACGCGCGCCACGCCGAAGCGCGCCGGCCGATCGGCTACCTGCCGGAGAACCACCGCTTTCCAACTTACATGACGGGCCGCAGCATGCTGGATTTCTACGGCGCTCTCTCCGGGATGGACACGGCCGCGCGTCAGAAGCGCATCCCGGAGCTGCTCGCAACCGTCGGTCTGGCGGATTGGGGCAACGTGCGGCTGGGCAAGTATTCCAAAGGCATGCTGCAACGCGTGGGCCTGGCGCAAGCGCTCATGCACGCGCCCACGCTGCTGATTCTCGACGAGCCAACCGACGGCGTCGATCCCATCGGCCGCATTCAAATTCGCGAGCTTCTGCAAGGGCTCGAGCAACAGGGCGTCACCATCTTCCTCAACTCGCACCTGCTCTCGGAAGTCGAGCTGTTCTGTCACGACGTCGCCATCATTCATCGCGGGCGCGTCGCACTCGAAGGCAAGGTGAAGGAGCTCACCGCGGGCAGCGGTTACCGTGTCGAGGCGGAGCAGGTGCCCGATCGTTTGCAGGACGAGCTCCGCGCCAAGGCCCGTGCCGTGGCCCAGCGCAACGGCAATGTCGAGTTTGTTTTCGGCAGCCGCGAGGAGGCCAATCAAGCGGTCGACCGGTTGCGGAGCGAGCATTGCGCGATCGAAACCGTTGCCCGCTCCACCAGTACGCTCGAAGAGGTTTTCGTGAAGGTGATTCATGAGCAGTAGATCGCTGCGCGTCACCGTGGCGCTGGTGCGCGATACATTCCGCGAAGCCTTCTCGCGCAAAATCTTCTGGGGATTCTTCGGCTGCTCAACGGCGCTGATCTTATTCTTCATCTTCATCCTCCGGATCGACGTCGTGCAGGGCGCAGTGGCGACGGTCTCGCTGTTCGGTAATACCAGCCCGGCCCGGGACGTGCAGCGCATCGTACGCCAGGCGCATGGCGCGATCGCCGCGTTTCTTTTCACCGCGGGAATGTTCCTGGCAGTGTTCGCTTCCGCGGGACTGATTCCATCGGTGTTTGAGCCCGGCCGCATCGAGCTGCTGCTCTCCAAGCCCGTGGAACGCTATCACATCCTGATTGGCCGCTACATCGGCAACCTGTTGGTGATCGCGATCAACGTGTTTTATCTAGTCTTCACTGTGTGGCTGATATTCGGCTTGAAAACCGGCGTCTGGACGTACGGCTTTCTCTGGTCGAGCGCCCTCACGCTCTTCGTTTTTGCAGTCCTGCTCACGGTTGTAGTGCTGATCGGTGTGCTGTGGGAAAGCGCCGTGATCGCCACCATGGTGACGTTCGGCCTCATGCTGGTGAGCCCGATTCTGGCGCAGAAGCCGCTGCTTGAACGTCTGCTCACGTCGGAAACGTCGCGCAACATCGTCCGCACGCTCTATTACGTGCTGCCGAAGGTGTTCGATCTCGGCCGCATGTGCCGGGCGCTGGTGATCGGTGAACCGATCGGTGACTGGATGCCCCTGTGGAGCTCGGCGCTATTCGGTGTCGTGGTTTTCGGCACGGGACTATATGCTTTTTCCAAGAGGAACTATTGATGCCGCGATGGGTGCTTGCCATTCTCCTGATCTCGCTGGTAGCCGGCTGTAGCTCCGCGCCAACCGGCCGTGCGTCCGTTGACTCCACGCTCGCGGCGCTTATGCCGCCGGATGCTACTATGCTCGCTGGCATCCGCATGGAGGCCGTCCGTTCTACGCCTCTATATAAGAAGTTGCTGGCGAGCCAGTCGCTCCAGCAGCTCGATGACTTCGCGCGCGAGACCGGCTTCGATCCCCGCCGTGATGTAAGGGACTTGCTCGTCGGGTCGAACGGCAAAGACTTGATCATTGCGGCGCGCGGCACGTTCCCCGAGCATAATGCCGAAATGCTCTACGTGCGTGGCCAGGGCGGTGTGGCACTGATCGACCGTTCCACGGCCGTCGCTGGAACTCTGCCCGCCTTGCGAGCTGCGCTCAGCCGACACCACTCCGGCGATCGCACTCGTCCCGACGACCTGCTGACCCGTGCGCGCCAGATTCCCGCGCCGAATCAGATTTGGTCCGTCGCGAACGGGTTCGACAGTCTGCTCACAACACTCGTTCCCGAAACGGGTAACCTCGGCAACGCCGGCCGCATCCTGCGCGCGCTTGAGAACACCACCATTGCCGCCGACCTCAGCACCGGCATAAACGGTTCGCTCACAGGCGTGTGCCGCACCGAGCAAGATGCAAAGAATCTGGGAGACGCCGCGCGCGGCTTGATCGGACTCGGACGCCTCAGCGTGCCCGAGAAGCAGCCCGAGCTGCTACGCCTGTGGGACGGAATCAAGGTGGATCAACAGCAGCGCACCGTCACTATCACAGTGGTGGTGCCGGAGGACTTGGTGGAAAAGCTGCTGGACTTGCTCGGAACGCACCGTGGCGTGCCGCGCCTTCCCGTCAGGCAGACGGTGCCGTCCCGGCCGGCTGCGCCTTCTTCGGGCCAGGGATCGCATCGCCCAGAATAGAGCCGCCGCCTTCGCTGATGTAGTTGCGGTTCCATGCCGGAATCTCGACCACCACGTCGCCGGTTACGATGGCCTGGCAGCCGAGCCGCGAGTGCGGCGTCAGATCAGCGGCCATGTCCACGCGGTCCAGTTCGTCTTCACTCGGCTCGGTAAGATGCGTGTCGCCGCCGTCTTTGACCACCACATGACAGGTGGTGCACGCACAGTTACCGCCGCACGCATGTTCCAGATGGAGGCCAAAATTCAGGGCGATATCGAGTAGCGATTCCGGCTTGCCGTGACCCTTGTAGGGCAGCTTGCCGGATTCGAATTCGACCGTCTTGCCCAGCGGGAGGAAGGTCACCTTCGGCACAACAACATTATACTGGGGTGGGGACCTGCGGATCAAATGTCCCTATTCCCCATCGAGATTGTATAGTACAATCGGAAAAGCGAGTTTTCATGACCGAGTCGAACGTCCGCAGTCTCGCCAAGGCTGTCAGTTACCGCTTGCTGGGATCGGCCGGCACGGCACTGGTGGTTTATGTTTTCAGTGGCAATCTCCCGCTCTCCGCGGGCGTCGGCGCCTTGGACGTCTTCCTGAAGATCGGACTTTATTTTGTGCACGAGCGGATCTGGAACTACATCCCCTTCGGACGCCCCAAACGCCCGGAATACGAAATCTGACCCATCACCCGCGCAGCACCGCCAGCAGCGCTTTCTGCAACTCCCCCTGTTTTTCGGGCGTCAACTTCCGTCCCTCCGCGGTGACATAAAAAACGTCGATGGCCTTGTGCGCCTCGGTATCGATGAGCACCACGTCAATACTCGCTCCGCGTGAGGAAATGGTGGAAGCGATGTCGTAGAGCAGGCCGGGCCGGTCCTCGGCGACGACTTGAATCAACGTGGCAGATTGCGACGCCTGGTCGTCGAAATGGACGGTGGGTTCGATGCGCGCTTTCCGGCTGGGAGGTGCGCCGCGCGGCCGGCTACGCAACAACTGCTTCACGTCCGCGCGTCCCAGCACGGCGCGCTCGATCGTCGCTTTCAGCCGGTCCATTTCGGTTGGATTCAATTCCAACGTACGCAGCGGATCGGCAAAGGAGAAGGTGTCCAGTACCGTGCCGCGCCGGTTAGCGAAAGCTTCGGCCTTCAGGATATTCATGCCGAAGCTGGAAAGCGTCCCCGCCACCGTCGCAAACAGGAAAGGACGGTCTCCGGTCACCAGAGTCAAACGGTATACGCTGCCGGATTTCTCCAGCGCCACGGCTACGCCGCGTGGGCGGCCCTCCTGCTCGAGCTGCATGTGCCGCGTGACGTCGGCTTCCGAGTGCGTCCTCAGATAACGCTTGGGGAAGCCTTCTAGAAATGCCGTCTGCTCCGGGGAGTCGGCTTCTTCGATGCGTTCGCTTTCGAGTTCGCGCGTCAGCTCGTTATAGGTCAGCAGGTAGAGCTGCCACAACTGCTCGGCGCGCCACGCGGTCATGACCGCCGGATTCACGGCGCTGATATCGGCGTAGGTGATGAGCGTCAGCCGCTTGAGATTTTCCACTGTGCCCACGGCATGCGCGAAGTCCCGCGCGGTGGAGGGATCGAACGGATCGCGCCCGTTCATCGTGACGGACATGTCGAGATGGTGGCGGATCAAGAACCGCACGGAATCACGCTCGGCTGCTGGCATTTGGATACGCTCCATCGCCCGCTCGGCCAGGCGCAGGGAAGCGTCTATATGCCCTTCTTGCGGGCTGCCTTTTCCCACGTCGTGAAACAGCAGCGCGAATACGAGCAGGCCGGGCTGCTCGATCTCTGATACAAGGCCGGCAAAGGCAGATGCCGGCGGGGCCTGCGCGCCGCGCAATTCAACCAGCGTTTGAATCGCAACCAGCGTGTGCTCGTCGACGGTATAGCGATGGAAAAAGTCGCGAATCACCAGACAGTCGATGCGTTCGAGCTCCGGAAACAGCGCCGTCAGTACTCCCGTTTCATACGCCACGCGGAGCGCCAGAGGCGTGTGCGGAAGCGACAGCGCTTCCACGAGAGCTGGCCAGACCGGCCGCGGCGCGGCGAAATATTGGCGCACGGCTGCGAGTTGCGTCGCCATCTTCTGCTCGGCCTCGAGCGACAGGCGCATCCCGTGGCGCCCCACGAATTGCAACAGACGCAGCGCCAATTCCGGCTCCGCCGCAAGCTGCTGGGGCGCCCGCAGGTAGATCCGTTCCCGCGCTACGGTGAAGTCAGCGTTCGAAACGCGCGACCGGCGGTCCCGGAACTGCGCGAACAGCGAACTGGCGCGCGCCTCCTCGCCCTCGAGAGCCCCTAGCGCCGAGCGGTGCACAGCACGGGCGCTGCGGAAATAGCCGCGCATGACGGCGGTTTCTTCCACGCCCATCAGCTCGGCGATCCACTCCTGTGCATCGAACGTCAGAATATTGGAATCGCGCTTGGCCTGTTGATGCAGATAGCCCCGCAACGCGAATAGCGTGCGTCGCGCATCGTCCAATTCCGGCAGATGCACCAGCCCCGAGAACGCCTGGGGTGTTGTCCCCGCGATCTGCGCCAGCCACGAGACCAGTTGCAGATCGCGCAGGCCGCCGGGAGCTTCTTTAATGTTTGGTTCCAGATGGTGAAACGTGCCGTTGAACCGTGCATGCCGTTCGCGCGTCATTCGCGAGAGGTGCCGGACGAGCGCATCTCGTTGCCCGTGCACGAATCGCGGCAGCTTGGTGAGCATCGTGCCGTAGACGCCTGCATCGCCCGCCAGGTACCTCTGATCCAGCAGACTGACGCTCAGCTCGATATTGCCCTCGTGCAGTTCGGAACATTCCGCCGGCGTGCGCACGGATTGGCTCACGCGCAGACCGGCGTCCCAAAGCTGCTGGAGGAAGCTCGATATTTCCTCTTTGTGCGCCGCCGCGGCTTTATCGTTCGCAAACAGCAGCAGCAGATCAATGTCGGAATAGGGAAATAACTGCCGCCGCCCGTAGCCGCCCACCGCCAGAATCGCGGCGCCGGTTGGTACTGATAAACCGAGGTGCCGCTGCCAGGCGTTCAGCACCTGCGCGTCGACTGCCGAGGTCCGCTCTTCGAGCGCCCCTATGGGATCAAAGCGCAGCTTCTCCCCGGTCATCATTGCGGATCCGTATGGCTTCGGCGACGTCGTAGACGAACACCTTGCCGTCGCCAATCTTGCCCGTGCGGGCCGCGGTCGTGAGTGCGGTCAATATTTCGTTCAGCCGCGCGTCTGTCACCACCAGCTCAACCTTGATCTTGGGCAGCAGATCCACGTTGTACTCCTGCCCGCGATAGACCTCTTTGTGGCCTTTTTGCCGCCCGTGCCCGCGCACCTCGGTGATGGTCATACCGTCGATGCCGATATTCTTAAGCGCTTCCTTGACCGGCTCCATTTTGAACGGCTGAATGATGGCTTCGATTTTCTTCATCGCATGCTCCTGTGGCGCCCGCGGGCTACGCCTCGAAGAAGTATCCTTCTTCCCCGTGCTGGCTCAGATCCAGACCATCGATCTCCTGATCCTTCGTCACGCGCAGCCCGGTTACGGCATCGCAGATCTTCAGGATAACCAGCGTCCCCACAATCGCCAACCCCCACGCGATCGCCGTGCCGATCAGCTGGTTGATGATCTGCCCGGCATTGCCGTCCACCCAACCAAGCGGCAGCGTCTTCCCCGCTGAGTCCTTGAAGCTGTCGTTGATCGCGTTGGTCGCAAAAAATCCCGTGAGGATGGCGCCCAGCGTTCCGCCCGCCCCGTGCACGCCGAAGGCGTCAAGCGAATCGTCATATCCGAACTTCTGCTTCACCAGCGTCACCATGAAGTAGCATACGATGCCCGCGAGGAACCCGATCAGCAGCGCCGGGAACGGCTCCACAAACCCTGAGGCCGGCGTGATGGCCACCAGGCCCGCCACGCAGCCCGAAATCGCGCCCAGCACGCTCGGTTTTCCCGTGCGAATCCATTCCACGAAGATCCAGCCCAGCGCCGCCGCCGCCGCCCCGAAGTGCGTGGCCACGAACGCGCTGGTCGCGAGGCCGGAGGCCGCCAGCGCGCTGCCCGCGTTAAAGCCGAACCAGCCGACCCACAGCAGGCACGCGCCGATCACGCTCAGCACCAGGCTGTGCGGCTTCATCGGCTCGTGCGGGTAGCCGGTGCGTTTGCCCAGATACAGCGCGCAGACCAGCGCCGAAACCCCCGACGTGATGTGCACCACCGTTCCGCCCGCAAAATCGAAGCACGGGAACTTGCCGCCGAGCGACGCGCTCAGCAATCCGCCCTTGCCCCACACCATGTGCGCCATCGGGAAGTAAACAATGAGCGCCCAAAGCACCGTAAACAGCAGCATGCCGCTGAATTTCATGCGCTCCGCAAAAGCGCCCGCAATCAGCCCCGGTGTGATGATGGCGAACATCAATTGATAAATCATGTAGGTTTGTTGCGGGATCGTGGCCGCGTAGTCCGGATTGGGCGCGATGCCCACACCGCGCAGAAAGACGTAACGCAGGTCGCCAATCAATGGCGAACCCTCCGCAAACACCAGGCTGTAGCCCACCAGCGCCCACAGCACCGTAATCACAGCCATCAGGATGAAGCTGTGCATCATGGTGCCCAGAACATTCTTCCGCCGCACCAGGCCGCTGTAAAACAGCGCGAGACCCGGGCCGGTCATGAGCAGCACCAGAGCGGCCGAAGTCAGCATCCAGGCGTTATCGCCCGCGCTCTGCGCCGATTTCACGGCCGTATCGAGCGCAGCCAGTTTCGCATCTACACTCTGCGGCGTCTGCGCCATCGCCGCCACGGAAAACACCAGTAGCGTCCAAACTTTCATGCCAGATTCCTTTGTCGGGTTACAAACAGACCAGTGTTCTATTATTTCGCGAAGCCTGCGGTCGACGGGAAAGAAGCTTTCTATGAGGACGATTGGAAATTTTTATTGGTGCTTAGGCGCAATCTCTATGCGCTGTGGTTTATTAGGATTCTAGGCTACTCCAAGCCCTTTCCTTCAACGAAGCGCACGTACCGGTCCACCGGCACATTCTGTCGATATTCTCTCACCATCACCCGCCGCCTCAGTACCTCACGCCGCCTGGTTCCATAAACCCTGTCTCCCGCTTCGCCGATACAACTGTTGAGAGTAATCCCGTGATCCAGCTCACCCGCCTCAACCACATTCCGCTGGTCTTGAACTCGGATCTTATTGAACACATTGAGATTACTCCAGACACCGTGATTACCCTGACGAGCGGCCAGAAAATCATGGTTCTCGAAGCCGCAGCCGAAGTGATCGAGCGAGTTGTGGCTTTCCGGCGCTCCATTCTCAGCGGCATTCTCAACTGCCCCATGCTGAAGAGAGAACCGGACGAGACACCATCTGGATTGGAGACGGTGTAATCCATGGCCGAACAGCCGCCCAAGCCGATGCCCGTCCGGGTAGATCCCATCGTTTCCCGGCCGGATTTCGCCACCATCGGAGGCTTGGTCGTGGCTTTTGGTGGAATCCTGGGCGGTCTGGTGCTCGAGGGTGGCCGGATCAAAGACGTCGCGCAGATCACAGCAGCGTGCATTGTTTTCGGGGGTACGTTCGGAGCGGTGATGGTCACCACGCCATTCCCCGTGCTGCTTAGCGCCGCCCGCAAATTGAATCAGGTTTTCATCGACCGGGTGCAGGCGCCACACCAGGCCACCGAAGAGATCATCAGCTTCGCCGCCAAAGCTCGCAAGCACGGTATCGTGTCGCTCGAGCAGGACGCCGACAACATTCCTGACCAGTTCCTCCGCAAGGCCCTTAACCTGGCGGTGGATGGCACCGATCTCGACGCCCTCCGCCAGATGATGGAGCTCGAAATCTCCATGGACGAGCATCGTGCCGAGGCGGAAGCCAAAGTCTTCGAGTCGGCTGGCGGGTACGCGCCCACGGTGGGCATCATCGGCGCCGTGCTGGGCCTGATTCAGGTCATGAAACACCTCGAAAATATCGACGAAGTTGGCCGCGGGATCGCCGTAGCGTTTGTCGCCACCGTATACGGCGTGGGTTCGGCCAATCTGTTTTTCCTTCCCGCAGCCAACAAGTTGCGGTCGCGCATCCACCGCGCCACGCAGGTCAAGGAGCTGATGCTCGAGGGCGTCGTCGCCATCATCGAGGGCCTCAATCCCAAGCTCATCCGCATCAAGCTGGAAGCCTACGCCCGTGAGGCCGGCGGCACATCGGAACCCTCAGCGCAGGCGCGCAGGGCTTTGGAGGACAACTAGCATGCGGCGCCGGCGCGTTCAGGCTGAGCCCGAGAATCACGACCGGTGGCTGGTTTCTTACGCCGATTTCATCACGCTGATGTTTGCCTTTTTCGTCGTCATGTTCGCTTCCTCCCAGGCCGACCGCGCCAAAGTCAAGCGCATCGCCGATTCGGTCAAGGAGGCCATCGAGCACGGTGCGGCCAGGTTCAGCGGTAAAGCCCCATTAGGTGAGGGCCTGCGAAATCTCAAGATCGACATCAAGCCCGCGCCCCCGCTCTCTTCGCCAGGCGCTGATCTCCTGCCCTCCCTCAAATACCTCAACGAGCAGTTGAAAAAGGAGATCGCGAGTGGAGAAATGCGCGTCAGCCTCGAAGGGCGTGGGCTTGTCGTGAGCTTGCGGCAAGCCACCTTCTTTCCCTCCGGGGAGGACACCATCGCTCCCGCCACCTATCCGAGCCTGGAAAAGGTCGCCATCGCCATCCGTCAGTTGCCCAATCCCGTTCGCCTGGAGGGTCACACGGATTCCAACCCCATTCACACCGCGCGTTTTCGCAGCAATTGGGAGCTCTCCGCGGCACGCGCCATCGCCGTTCTGGAGCTGCTGAGCGGCCGTTTTCAAGTCCCGCGTGAGCGCGTAGCCATCGCCGGTTATGCCGAAACCGTCCCCGTTGCTTCCAATGACGACGAACAAGGCCGCGCGCGAAACCGCCGCGTCGACATCGTGATTCTTAGCGGCCGTCAGACCCTCAACGAGCCCGTGCCAGCCCTGAGCTCCACGCCTCACCCAACCGGCGCTCCGGCGCCCTTACCGCACATAGCCGCCTCCGGAGGAGCCACGCATGACCACATGTGAGACCCGATATTTCGGGACGATTCGCTATGACGAGCCGTCGGTAATCACCTTTCCGGCCGGATTGCCCGGCTTCCCGCAGTCCCGCCGCTTTCTGCCCGTCGACGATCCCGCCCATCGCCCTTTGCTCTTCTTGCAGAGTCTGGACGACCCGCAGTTGTGCTTCCTCTCGCTGCCAGTCCACCTGGTCGACCCCGCCTATCGCTTGAAAATGAACGCCGAGGACCTGGCGCTAATCGGTTTCGATCGCCTGCCTGCTCTCGAGACTGAGGCGCAGTGCCTGGTCATCGTGGCCGTCGCCGAAGATGGGCTCGCTACCGTCAACCTGCTGGCTCCTGTTGTAATCAACCGCGCTACGGCCAAGGCCGTCCAAGCCGTGCGTGACGACATGGTTTATGCCTGCCGTCATCCGCTCGCGCGCGCCGGAGAGGTCTCCCTATGCTCGTGATCCGCCGCCGCGCCGGCGAATCCATCGTGATTGCCGGCGATGTCGAGATCGAAGTGCTGGAATCCTCGCCCACGCGCGTCAAGCTGGGCATCCGCGCCCCCAGAGAAGTGTCGGTGATGCGCAAAGAGGTTGGGCTCACCGCGGACGAAAACCGGGCGGCCTCCCGCGATATCCCGCTCCAACATCTGGCGCCGCTCGTGGCGCAGCTCCACTCTCCGCCGCACCCCTCAACACCAGCCGGAAATCGTCCCGACGCTTAGTACTCCTATTCGGAAATACGGTGACGTATTTTAGAAATCGATTCGGTGACGTAATCTGTTAAGCTTGCATCGGAGGCTACTTGTCCTTCGATGCCTAGAAAAAGCCCATTTGAGATGAACC
>Ga0181536_10007387_pt1 | contig 10815 bp, 9 predicted proteins | sample PEATcosm2014_Bin_41_FD_121105 | JGI IMG/M metagenome (GOLD analysis project Ga0181536, IMG submission 121105) | Peatland microbial communities from MTU Mesocosm Facility, Houghton, MI, USA - PEATcosm2014_Bin17_60_metaG | ecosystem: Environmental > Terrestrial > Soil > Wetlands > Peat | place...
GATACGCCGCCGCTTGCACGCGATACGCCGCCTCTGTCATCGCGATACGCCGCCTCTTGCACGCGATACGCCGCCTCTGTCATCGCGATACGCCGCCTCTTGCACGCGATACGCCGCCTCTGTCATTGCGAGCGGAGCGAAGCAATCTCCATCCGTGGGGACTCCGAGATCGCTCCGTCGCTTCGCTCCCCGCGATGGCGGAGTAAGCAATGTGCGTGTGACCCGCTCTGGTATCGAGGTCCAAACGTGATGCGGCAAAGCGCCCCCTCAACCGCGACCGCCGCCGCCGCGTTCGCCGCGACCGCGGCGCGCGCGGCCGAGCGGCCGTTCCTTCTCGTGCCGCCGGACACCGCGCGGGCCTACGGCATCGCCCCGGGCACGATCACGTATGGCGAGGCCGCCGCGGCGATCGCGCGGGCGCGCGCCGCCTACGCCGCCGCCGGTTATGGAGCGGGCCACCGCGTCGGGCTGATGCTGGAGAATCGGCCGGCGTTCTTTTTTCACTGGCTGGCGCTGAATGATCTGGGCGTGGGGGTGGTGCCGCTGAGCCCGGAGCTGCGGCCCGCCGAACTCGAATACCTGGTGCGGCACAGCGAGGTCGTGCTGGCCGTCGCCGCCGCGCCGCATCTGGACGCGTTGCGGGCGGTGACCCCGGAGCTTCCGGTGATCGCGGACGATGCCCCGCCGCCGGCCGCGGCGCGCCCAAAGCCTGATCGCACGCCCGGTCGAGCCACCGAATGCGCGCTGCTCTACACCTCCGGCACCACCGGCCGGCCGAAGGGGTGTGTGCTGTCGAACGACTATTATCTGCGGGCCGGGCTTTGGTACGCGACGATCGGCGGGCTTTGCGCGCTGCGTGAGGGCGACCGGTTGATCACGCCGCTGCCGCTGACGCACATGAACGCGATGGCTTATTCCAGCATGGCGATGATCGTGACCGGCGGCTGCATCGTGCAACTCGACCGTTTCCATCCGCGCAGCTGGTGGGACGCGGTGCGGGAGAGCCAGGCCTCGATCGTGCACTATCTCGGGGTGATGCCGTCGATGCTGTTGGGCGCCGCGCCGGATCCGCGCGACCGCGACCACGCGGTGCGTTTCGGCTTCGGTGCCGGGGTCGACCGCCGCCACCACGCCGCCTTCGAATCCCGCTTCGGTTTTCCCCTCCTGGAGGCCTGGGCCATGACCGAAACCGGCGCCGGCGCGGTGGTGATCGCCAACCGCGAGCCGCGCCATGTCGGCACCAATTGCTTCGGCCGCCCCGAACCGGCGGTGGAGATCCGCATCATGCCGGAGGACGGCGAATTGCTGGTGCGCGCCGCCGGCCCCGACCCGCGCGCCGGATTCTTCACCGAATACCTGAAGGAACCGGAGGTCACCGCAGCCGCCTGGGAGGGCGGCTGGTTCCACACCGGCGACATCGTGCGCGCCGGCGCGGACGGCGAACTCTATTTCGTCGACCGCAAGAAGAACGTGATCCGCCGCAGCGGCGAGAACATTTCCGCCGTCGAGGTGGAAAGCGTGCTGCGCCGCCATCCCGACGTCGCCGAGGTGGCGGTCGCCGCCGTGCCGGACGAATTGCGCGAGGAAGAAGTGCTCGCCTGCATCGTTCCCCGTTCGCCGGTCATCGATCCGGCGGCGGCGGCGGCCGGCATTGTTCGCGCCGCGTTGGAGGAGCTTTCGTACTTTAAAGTGCCCGGCTGGGTGGCCTTCGTGGAGGCGCTGCCGCTGACCGCCAGCCAGAAGGTCGCGCGCGGGGAACTGAAAGCCATGGCGCGGCGTTTGCTGGAGGGGCCGGCATGCGTGGACACGCGCCGTCTCAAGCGGCGATGATGCCTGGTTCGTACCAAGGCGTCGCGCTGTGTTGTCCGGTGACGGAGCCCTATGTCCGCCGTTCGGATCATGGTGCCGCGTGGTTCCTGGCGCGGGCGCTGCGCCGGCTGCTCGATGCCGGCGGTGTGGCGAAGACGGACGTCGACGGGCTGTGCGTCTCCAGTTTCACCTCGCGGCCCGACACGGCGGTCGGCTTTACCCAGTACGTCGGGGTGTCGCCTCGCGTTCTTGAATGGTTGCCGATGGGCGGGGCCTGCGGCCTGATCGCGCTGCGGCGGGCGGCGCGCGCGGTGCAGGCGGGCGATGCGGAGATTGTCGCGTGCCTCGCCGGCGACACCGCGAACGCAACGAGTTTTCGCGATCTGCTGGCGGAGTTCAGCAGTTTCGCGCGCGATGCGGTGTATCCGTATGGCGCCGGTGGTCCCAATGCGAGTTTCGCGTTGATCGCCGACGCGTACATGCGCGCCACCGGCGCCACGCGGGAGGATTTCGGCAAGTTGGCCGTCGCGCAGCGCGCCAACGCGCGGCGCAATCCGCTGGCATTGCTGCGCGGCGAACTGACGATGGCGGACTACCTCGCCGCGCGGCCCATCGCCGAACCGTTGCATTTGTTCGACTGCGTCATGCCCTGCGCGGGCGCCGACGGATTTCTGGTGATGCCGGAAGCGCGGGCGCGGCGGCTTGGCCTGCCCTTCGTGCGTGTACTGAGCGCGATCGAGCGCCACAATGCCTTTCCCGACGATCCCGTGCAGTTGCGCGGCGGTTGGGCCATGGACCGCGACACACTCTGGGCACAGGCGGGGATCGGCCCAGCGGATGTGCGGTTTGTCGAGACTTATGACGACTATCCGGTGATTTCGATGCTGCAATTCGAAGGTCTGGGCTTTTGCACCGAGGGCGACGGCCCCGCCTTCGTGCGCCGGCACGATTTCACGATTGAAGGAAGCTTGCCGCACAATACCGGCGGCGGGCAATTGTCCATGGGTCAGGCCGGTGCGGCCGGCGGTTATCTGGGACTGGTGGAAGCGATGCGGCAATTGTTGGGAGCGGCGGAGGGGCGCCAGGTGACGAACGCGCGGCATGCGCTGGTGAGCGGGTTCGGCATGATCAACTACGATCGCGGCCTGTGCTCGGCGGCGGCTGTACTGGCCCGTCCATGATGCGGCTGCAACGCTGCGCGGCATGCGGGCGCGCGCAATATCCGCCGCGCGAGGTGTGCGGGACTTGCTTATCGGACCAACTGACATGGGAGAGCGCTGACTCGCTGCCGGCCCGCGTCCTGGCCCGCACGCGGTTGCATCACAGCAACGAACCGCGGTTCCGCCCACATCTGCCGTTGACCTGCGGCCTGGTGCGGTTCGATGCCGGCCCGGTGGCGGTGTGTTTCCTCGCGGACGCGGCGGTGCCTGGTGATCTGGTGCGGGTGCGGATGGGCGACAACGATCTGCTGCGGGCTGAGTGAACACGACCCGCGCTGTCATCGTGAACGCAACGAAGCAAGCTCGCTGTTGGCGCGCGCGAACAGGGAGATCGCCGCGTCGCTACTACCCAGAATCGTTGAAGCGCGACTTTCGGTCAGGTCGAGCCAGTTTGAACCCGCCTGTCATTGCGAGCGCAGCGAAGCAATCTCCGTGCCCCAATGATGGAGCTTGCTTCGCTGCGCTCGCAATGACAGGGAGCGCGGCGAAGCAACCTCCGTGCCCCAATGATGGAGATTGCTTCGCTGCGCTCGCAATGACAGGGAGCGCGGCGACGCCGGGTGCAATCTGATCGGAACATGCTCTGGCGATAGCGGGTACTACGCTCCCCGCGATGACGAATGGAGCAATCCGTTCCGATCGCGGTCCAATGGATCGGGACCACACGGTCCGGTCAGCCTGAAACCGCCTCAACCGCGCAGCCCGGCGTCCCGCAACAGCGGCAGCACGGTCTCGATGAAGTACGGCAGCTCGTCCTTGTAGTTCACGAAGGACAACGCCACGCCCGCGAAGCCGACCGCGCTGATCGCCGCCAGTTCCTCGGCGATGCGGCGCGGCGTGCCGATCAGCGGATACGTCCCGGCGCCACCGACGAACCGCTTGCGGTGCAACCGATACGCCTCCGGATCGTGCGAGCCGGAGAATTTCGCCTTGTTGCCCATGTAGTGGTCGGCGCCGGCGGTGTCTTCCATGGTCACCGCGTAATGCTCGTAATAGGCCTCCGCCGCGTCCTGTGACGGCCGGCAGACCACGTGACAGGTTGTATAGACGCCCACCTCACGCCCCGTCGCCGCGGCGCGCTGGCGCATGTCGGCGATCTGGGTGTGGCTTTGATCGATCTCGACGAAGGTGGTGAACAAACAATCCGCCGCCCGCGCGGCGAAGTCGCGGCCTTGTGGCGAGAACGCGGCATTCAGCGTCACCGGCCAAGGCTGCTGCACCGGATTGGGTTTGCCGGAGACGCCGCGCAGATCGTAGTACCGACCCTTGAAATCGAACGGCGCGGGTTCGGTGTAAAGCCGCGTCATGATCTCGAACCACTCGAGCCCCTGGCCGTAACGGTCCTCGATCATTTCCAGACCGAAGCAACTGAATTCCTCCGGGTTCCAGCCGCAGACGATGTTCAGGCCGGCGCGTCCCCCGCTCGCGTGGTCGATCGTGGTCAGCGCCTTGGCGGCGAACACCGGGTGCACCATCGGCACATGCACGGTGGCGAACAACGCGATCCGTTCGGTCACGCCCGCCAGCGCGGCCGCCTCGGTCAACGTCTCGAACGACCACTCGCGGGAGTTCGTGACACCGCCAAAACCCTTCCAGCGGGCGATCGGCAGAAAGAACTCCAGGCCCGCCCGGTCGGCCATCCGCGCGACCGCCACCACGTCGGGCCATTCCGCCCGCCAGCGTTCCGGCACGCGGGTCAGCGTCAGCCCGCCATCGGCGTTCGCCGAGAACACGCCGAGCTTGAGCCGGTTAGGGCCGCGCATGGGGTGCGGGCGATCCTGCATCGGCGATGCTCCATACTTGTCGGCGGGCAAATTACGTCGGATATAAGCAAGCGACCAGAGGGCGATATCACGCATGCGGATCGTCTGCGCGGGCGGCGGGCCGGCGGGCCTGTACTTTGCGATCCAGATGATGCGGCGCGATCCGTCGCACCGGATCACCGTGATCGAGCGCAATCGCCCCGACGATACCTTCGGTTGGGGCGTCGTGTTCTCCGATGAAACGTTGCGCAACCTGGAAGGCGCCGATCCGCCGAGCACACAGCAAATCCTCGACAGCTTCGCCCATTGGGACGCCATCGACATCCATTTCAAGAGAAGGGTGATCACCTCGGGCGGTCACGGTTTCCGCGGCATCGAACGCAGGCACCTGCTGCGGATCCTGCAGTCCCGCGCCGCGGCTCTGGGCGTCGAGTTGATCTTTCAGCGCGAGGTGGACGACATCGGCGCGTTCCCCGACGCCGATCTGATCGTCGCGGCGGACGGCATCAACAGCCGGATCCGCGGCCGCCACGCGGCGCATTTCCGGCCGGCGATCGACCTGCGGCCAAACAAGTTCATCTGGCTCGGCACGCACCGCGTGTTCGCGGCGTTCACCTTCATCTTTGTGGAAACGGAATTCGGCTGGTTCCAGGCGCACGCCTACCACTTCAACGCCGTCACCTCGACGTTCATCGTCGAGACCACGGAGGCGGCCTGGCGCGCGGCCGGCCTCGACCAACGCGACGCCGCCGGCTCGATCGCCTTCTGCGAGCAGGTGTTCGCGCCCTGGCTGGACGGCCACCGGCTGCTGGCGAACCTGAACCACGCGCGCGGCTCGCACTGGCTCAATTTCCCGCGGGTGAGCAACGAGACCTGGGTCATGGACAACGTCGTCCTGGTGGGCGACGCGGCGCACTCGGCGCATTTCTCCATCGGCTCGGGCACGAAGCTCGCGTTGGAGGATGCGATCGCCCTGGCCCGCGCCTTCGACACGCACGGCGCCGACGTCCCGGCGGCACTCGCCGCCTATGAGTTCGAACGCAAGGCCGATGTGCTGCGCATCCAGTCGGCGGCGCGCAATTCCACCGAATGGTTCGAGCACGTGGCGCGATACGCGCACCTGGAGCCGGAGCAATTCGCTTATTCCCTGCTGACGCGCAGCCAACGCATCAGCCACGAGAATTTGCGTCTGCGCGATCGTCAGTGGCTCGAAGGGCTGGAGCGCTGGCTCGCCGATCGCGCCGGACGGGCGATGAACGACCCCATGGGAACCCGCTCCACCGGGCGGCCCGTCCCGCCGATGTTCCTGCCGTTCCGGCTGCGCGGGATGCGGCTGGCCAACCGGGTCGTGGTCTCGCCGATGGCGACCTACAGCGCGCACGGCGACGGCATGCCCAACGAATTCCACCTGGTCCATCTGGGCGCCCGCGCGTTGGGCGGTGCCGGTCTGGTCTGCACCGAGATGGTCTGTGTCACCCCCCAAGGCCGCATCACACTGGGCTGCACCGGGCTCTGGTCGGACGCGCAGATGGACGCATGGGCGCGCATCGTCGAGTTCGCGCACACCCACACGGCGGCGAAAATCTGCCTGCAGCTGGGTCACTCCGGCCCGAAGGGCTCGACCCAACTCGGTTGGGAGGAAATCGACGCGCCGCTGCCGGCGGGGAACTGGGAGCTGATCGCGCCCTCCCCGGTGCCCTGGAGCCCGCGCAACCAGATCCCGCGGCCGATGACACGTGAAGACATGGCGGCGGTGCGCGATGCCTTCGTGACCGCCACACGGCATGGCGAGCGGGCGGGGTTCGACATGATCGAACTGCACGCCGCGCACGGCTATTTGCTCTCGGCATTCATTTCGCCGCTGACCAATCAGCGCGACGATGCCTACGGCGGCTCGCTGGAGAACCGGCTGCGCTTTCCGTTGGAGGTGTTTCGCGCCATGCGCGCGGTCTGGCCGGCGCACAAACCGATGTCGGTGCGCATTTCGGCGACCGACTGGGTGGCGGGCGGCATCACCGGCGACGACGCGGTGGAGATCGCGCGTGCCTTCAAAGCGGCCGGCGTCGACCTGCTGGACGTTTCCGCCGGCCAAACATCGGTCCGCGCGCGGCCGGTTTACGGGCGGATGTTCCAGACGCCGTTCGCCGACCGCATCCGCAACGAGGTCGGCGTCGCGACGATGGCGGTCGGCAACATCACCGAACCGGATCACCTGAACGCGATCATCGCCTCGGGGCGGGCCGACCTGTGCGCGCTGGCTCGGCCGCACCTCGCGGACCCGCAGTTCGCGCAACGCGCGGCCGCCGCTTTGGGCTACACCGAGCAATGGTGGCCGAAGCAATACCTCGCCGGCAAGGCCCAGATCGAGCGGTTGGCTGGGCGGACGGACACGGACTATTCGGCGGTGATATGAGCGGCCCGCGCGCGCGAACGGTGCCCGTCCGGTCCAGGTCACGTGGGTCGGGAAGCGGCGACGCTCCGGTGGCCGCGGGTGGCGATGCGGCCGGTGCGTTGCGCGGCCTCAACGCGGTCATCACGGGCGGCGGGAAAGGCATCGGGCTCGCGATCGCGCGCCGGCTGGCCGCCGATGGCGCCGGGATCGCGCTGATCGGCCGCGATGCCGGCGCGCTGGCTTTGGCGGCGGGCGAACTCGGGGCGCGTCACGCGGTCGCCGATGTCACCGACGACGCGATGCTGCGCGAGGCCCTGGCCGCACTCGGCCCCTGCGACATCCTGGTGAACAACGCCGGCGCGGCGGTCTCCCGGCCGTTCCTGAAGCATACGATGGGCGACTTTCAGGCGATGCTCGCGGTGAACCTGCTGTCGGCCGTCACCGCCTGTCATTGCGTGCTGCCCGGCATGCGCGCGCGCGGTTTCGGGCGCATCGTCAACATCGCCAGCACAGCCGGGATGAAGGGCTATGCCTATGTCACCGCCTATGTCGCGGCCAAGCACGCGCTGGTCGGTTTCACCCGCGCGCTGGCGCTGGAGACGGCGAAGGATGGCATCACCGTGAACGCGGTCTGCCCAGGATTCACCGATACGGAAATGGTGGCGCGCTCGGTGGCGACGATCGCGGCGGCGGGCGGACGCTCGCCGGAGGAGGCGCGCCGGCTGCTCGCATCCGGCAATCCCGCCGGCCGGCTGGTGCGGCCGGAGGAGGTGGCCGAAGCCGTCGCGTTCCTGTGCCGGGCCGCCGCCAGCGCGATGACCGGGCAGGCGATCGCGGTCGCCTGTGGGGAGGTGTGAGATGACGACGAAGCATTTCCGTTGGGAGGCGCGGTAGGGGTGTCCCAGTCAAAATTCCTTCAGGAGGCAACGCAATGACCGAGTCAGCTGCAACCGGCCAGCGTGTCCTGCAGCCTGCGACCTGGCCGCGGCCGCGCGGTTACGCGAACGGGATCGCCGTCCGCGGCGAGACCATCTTCCTCGCCGGCCAGATCGGCTGGGATGCAGAGGGGCGGTTCGCGGCAGGCCTCGCCAGCCAGGTGGGCCAGGCGCTGACCAACATCGTGACGCTGCTGGCCGAAGCCGGCGCGGCGCCGCGGCATTTGGTGCGGCTCACCTGGTTCGTCACCGACCTCCGCGCCTACCGCGAAGCCCAGGCGGCGATCGGCGCGGAGTATCGCCGGGTCATCGGCAGGCAGTTTCCCACCATGTCGGTGATCGGCGTTTCCGAACTGGTGGAGCCGGCGGCGCTGGTGGAGATCGAGGCGACCGCCGTTCTGCCGCCGGGGTGATTGGAGCGCGCGGCGCGGTGCGTGTCGAGACGACCGCCGGTCCGCCGCCGGGTCATGGGTCAGGCGGCGGCGCGCCTGAGATCCATCGTGTCCGGAGCGGGACGCACCGCTCGATCGCCGCGGCCGTGCCTCCGCGTGAAACGGAAAGTCGCTGACACCGCCACGGAAATGTAATATTTTAGTCATTATTTCGAGTCGTGACTCCGGCGATTAAATGCGATGAATGCGCCGCGCGACCATCCGATTGCCGGTGTCAGGAATCAAACATGAGCGGTGTGATCCACGGGACGGTGTCTTTCGCTCTGGACCCGTCGATGGACCGAGGGGGTTCCGGCTGATCGTCGCGCCGCGGTCCTCGTCCGAGCATTGCCCGATGCCATCGCACCAGGACGACACAAACTCACCGCCAAGAACGACTCGCGCGGCCGCCGGCCGGCCGCGCGGACCGAGACTTCAGGCCCCTGCCGCACGGGCTGCATCCGCGGCGCGGAAGTCCGCCCGAACCCCGCGAAAATCCGGAGGAAACCCGTGGCGATGACGCGCGTGATGGACCGCGACCAGGTCGCCGAGGCCTACGGACGATGGGCCCCGATCTACGACATCGTATTCGGTCCGGTGTTCCGGCAAGGCCGGCGCGCCGCGGTCAAAGCGGCCGAAGCCGTCGGCGGCCGCGTCCTCGAGGTGGGCGTGGGAACCGGCCTGTCGCTGGCCGACTACGGCCGCGGCACACGGGTTGTCGGCATCGACATCTCGGAGCGCATGCTGGACAAGGCGCGCAAGCGGGTCGCGACGCAGCGGCTGGCGAATGTCGAAGCGCTGGAGGTCATGGACGCGGAGCATCTGACCGTCCCGGACGCCTCCTTCGACGTCGTGGTGGCGCAATACGTGGTCACCGCGATCCCGAATCCGGAACGGGCGCTGGACGAGTTCGTTCGCGTGGTACGGCCGGGGGGTGAGATCATCCTGACCACCCGGATCGGCGCCGAGACCGGCGTGCGCGGCACAATCGAGAAATGGTTGATGCCACTGACCACGCGGCTCGGCTTCCGCACCGAATTTCCCTGGTCGCGCTACGAACGTTGGGCCGAGCGGTCGACGGGAGTTCGCCTGCTGGAGCGGCGCGCGCTGCCGCCGTTGGGCCATTTCTGGCTGCTGCGTTACGTCCGCGTGGCCGATGCCGTCGCCGGACGTCCCTGATGCGCCATTCTCTCGCCTGGCCGTGCACCGCCTCTGACATCCATAAGGAACATCGATGACCAGCTTTCTCGAACTGCTCAGGGTACAGCGTTGGGACGACCACCGTTACTATCATCACAGCCTGGTCAATCAGTCGCTGCATCTGCTGAGCGCCATCACCTTCCTCGGCGGCTACGCCTTGATGTTCAAAGACCCGGCGCTGGCCGCGCTGATCGGCTGGCTGGTGGCGATGACCAGCCGGCAGACGGGCCATTTCTTCTTCGAGCCGCGGGACTACGACGTCGTCAATCAGGCGACGGACGAATACAAGGAGGCGGTGAAGGTCGGCTATAACATCCGGCGCAAGATCGTGCTGATGACGATCTGGGCTTTGTCGCCGATTTTACTTTTACTGGACCCGAGCATGCTGGGGTTGGTCGCGGCGCCCGCGAGCTGGATGCAATTCGCCCGGCACCTCGGCTATCTGTGGCTGGCGGTGGGCGTCAGTGGTCTGCTGTTCCGCACCGTGCAGCTGTTCTTTATCCGGGACATCCTGACGGGTCTGGCCTGGATGACCAAAATCCTCACCGATCCGTTTAACGATGCCAGGCTTTATCGCCGGGCGCCAATGCGACTGCTGCGCGGCGGACTGATCGCCAGGACGTTGGCCGCGGATGACGAGCCGGAGACTGCGGAATTGTATCAATGAGGGAACGAGTGGTCACGGTCTGATGGCGGCGCGCTTGTGTAATGACACATGACGCTTGCTCTTCCACGTCATGGCCCGGCCGGCCGGGCCATCGGCATCAACATCGTGTCGCACCGGATCGCCCGGTCAAGCCGCATACGCATCAGGTTAACGTTGGGGCGTGGCTGAAATCGCCCAAACCGTCATGCTCGAATCACCCAAACCGTGCTACTCGAATCACCCAAACCGTCCTGCTCGGCCTTGAGCCGAGCATCTCTGGCCGCGCGAAAAGCGGCTCGAATTGAGATCGTGCGTGCGTCCACGGATCCTCGGCTCAAGGCCGAGGATGAGTGCGTCCGCGAGGACGTTTCGTCTGCACGGTGCAAGTCCGTGCCTGGGTTGGTCGCAACCCGGAAATC
>Ga0181536_10007392_pt1 | contig 10811 bp, 9 predicted proteins | sample PEATcosm2014_Bin_41_FD_121105 | JGI IMG/M metagenome (GOLD analysis project Ga0181536, IMG submission 121105) | Peatland microbial communities from MTU Mesocosm Facility, Houghton, MI, USA - PEATcosm2014_Bin17_60_metaG | ecosystem: Environmental > Terrestrial > Soil > Wetlands > Peat | place...
ATGGCGCGCACGTGCTTATCGAGGATTTCAGGGTGGGTGAGCAGTTGCTCCATGCGCTCAACACAGTAAAGAATTTCGACTAGCCGCGCGTGGTGATAGTGGAACGAACTGAGCACGGCGGTGCGCTGCAGTTCATGGAATTCCGCCAGTTCCTGGTCGGCGCGAGGTGTGCCGCAGCGGTCGACCACGTTCAAACGGGCCAACGGCCCCACGCGGTAGATGCCGTCAGGGAATCCCGTCGGTTTGTAGTAGGCGGATTTCATGTAGCTCCACGATTCAACCTTCTCGCCGACGAAATCGAAATAGCGCGCCGGATCAAGGCCGTCGGCGACGATTTTGCCGGAGGCGTTCACGATGCGGATCTTGCCGTCGTAGAACGTCAGGCCGCCGACATCCGGCTTCACAATGCCCATGAATAGCGTCGGGAAATTGCCGAAAGTTGAGAGCTCCTCGCGGAAACGCTCCATGATGCTCTTGAACCACTCGATGGTGCGTACGGCAATGGCCAGCGCTTCGGGAATCGATCCCAGGATGGCATCCCGGTCCGCTTGGCTCAGGGGTTCGCTGACCCCGCCGGGCACGACCCAGGCAGGATGAATCCGCTTGCCTCCTAAGCGCTCGATGATCTGTTGCCCGAACTGCCGCAGGCGGATACCGTCCCGCGCCAGGGCCGGATTCTGTTCCAGAACGCCAAACAAATTGCTCTTGGCAGGATCGGCATCCATGCCCAGCAGCAGATCGGGCGAAGACAAGTGAAAGAGGCTCAGGGCGTGCGATTGCACTACCTGGGCCAGTCCGAAGATTCGGCGCAATCGGTCGGCCGTGGGCGGAATTCTCACCGCCAGCAGAGCGTCGCAAGCCTTCGCCGAAGCGATGAGGTGGCTTACTGGACAAATGCCGCAGATGCGCGCCATCAGGGATGGCATCTCGTAAAACGGACGCCCTTCGCAAAACTTCTCGAAGCCGCGGAACTGCGTAACGTGAAAACGGGCGTCTTCCACGCGGCCCTGATCGTCGAGATGCAGCGTAATCTTGGAGTGCCCCTCGATTCGGGTTACGGGATCAATGACGATGGTTCTGCGGTCTTCCACTTCTGCTCCTAAGACCCAAATCGCGTCTTCGCGCTCAAAGCCGGCGTCCGGCCTGCCAGCAACTCGCTCACGGCGTAGAAAATCACGTCCGCAGAGGGCGGACACCCCTGAATATAAACATCCACCTCGACAATCTCATGGACCGGTCGCGCATACGGCAGGAGACGGGGCACCACTTGATCGGGAGTCCCCGGTTCGAAAGTCACGTTCTCGCGATACGCCCGATCGTAAACCGATTTTGTCGGAAAAGGATTACGCATGGCGGGGACATTCGCGGTGACGGCACAGTCACCCAGCGAAACCAGAGTTGTGGTCCGCGCGCGCACCATCTGAATCTTGTGCAGGTCTTCCTCGCTGCTGACCGCACCCTCCACCAGCGTGATGTCCACATTCTCGGGAAAGATTTTTGCGTCTACCAGCGGGCTATAGACCAGCTCGGCCATTTCCGAGAGCGCGATCAGACGCTCGTCCATGTCGAGAAACGACATGTGACATCCGGAACAGCCATCGAGCCAGACGGTGGCGAGACGTTTCTTGCTCATTCATGTTCCTCTCGCATCAGTGTCAAGTAGGGCAGGAAGTTCCGGCGCTTTTCCATTTCGGCCACGGAGCGGCCCTTTTCCGACAACGCGCCGGTTGGACAAACGTGGACACACTTGCCACAACCAGTGCAGGTTTCGGACGATCCCCAGGGCTGGTTCAGATCCGTGATCACCTTCGCCTCTACCCCGCGGCCCATGATGTCCCAGGTGTGCGCGCCCTCGATTTCATCGCACACCCGAACGCAGCGAGTGCACAGGATGCAGCGGTTATGGTCCATCACGAAGCGGTCGTGTGAGGCGTCCACGTCCAGCTTTGGGTTGCGATACGGAAAGCGGACATGGGTGATCCCCAGCTTCTGCGCCATGTTCTGCAATTCGCAATGACCGTTCGAAACGCAGACCGAGCAGACGTGGTTGCGCTCGCTGAATAGAAGTTCGACGATCATCCTGCGATAGTGATCCAGCCGTTGTGAGCTAGTCGTTACCTCCATGCCCTCTTCGACCTGAGTCACACACGACGGCAGCAACTTGTTGGAGCCCTTAACTTCCACCAGGCACAGCCGGCACGCGCCCACCGTGGAAAGGCCGTCCAGTTCGCACATGCGGGGAATAAAAATCTTATTCTCGCGGGCAACGTCCAAAATAGTCTCATCCGGACGCGCGCCGAAATCGCGGCCATCGATCTTGAGCGTCTTCGCGCCACTCTGCGGACTCATGCCCGTTCTCCACCCGGCGCTTTGCCGCAAACTCCAGCCGGGCACGTGTGATCTTCAATGTGCGCTTTGTATTCCGCCGCAAAGGATTTCAGTGTGCTCACTACCGGGTTGGGGGCGGATTGTCCCAGCCCGCACAGGCTGGTGTGCTTCAGCAGATCGCAAAATTCCTCGAGCATCGCAAGATCCTCGGGCGTGGCCGTCATATTGGTAATGGAGCTGAGAATGCGGTGCATCTGGTAGGTGCCGACGCGGCACGGAGTGCACTTACCGCAAGACTCCGTCATGCAGAAATCCATGAAGTACTTGGCCACGTCGACCATGCACGAGCTTTCATCGATCACGATCATCCCGCCCGATCCCATGATCGATCCCAGGCGCGCCAGCGACTCGTAGTCGACGGGCTGATCCAGAGCTTCCGTGGGCAGGCAACCGCCGGAGGGGCCGCCGGTCTGCACCGCTTTAAATTTCCGGCCGTCGGGAATTCCACCGCCGATCTCGAAAACCATCTCGCGCAACGTGATCCCCATGGGCACTTCGACGAGTCCGGTATTTTGCACCCGGCCAGCCAGGGCAAACACTTTTGTCCCTTTGCTCTTCTCTGTGCCGATTTGTGCATACCAGTCGCCGCCGTTGCGGACGATGGGCGGAACGTTGGCAAAGGTCTCGACGTTGTTGATCAGCGTAGGCTGTCCCAGCAGTCCCTGCATGGCGGGATAAGGCGGCCGCGCCCGGGGCGTGCCGCGTTTCCCTTCCACCGAGGCGATGAGCGCCGTCTCCTCGCCGCAGACGAATGCCCCGGCCCCCAGCCGCAAGTCGATCTTGAAACTGAAGCGTGTTCCGCAAATATTGGCTCCCAGAAGCCCGGCTCGCTCCGCTTGGCGTATCGCCGCACGCAAGCGCTTAATGGCGAGAGGATACTCCGCGCGCACGTAGATGTAGCCGTCGGAGGAACCCACGGCGTAGGCGGCAATTAACATGCCTTCGAGCACGCGATGAGGATCGCTCTCCAGCACGCTGCGATCCATAAACGCCCCGGGATCGCCTTCGTCGGCGTTGCAGATTACAAACTTCTGAGTGCCGAACGATTTTGCCACCGTGCTCCACTTCAAACCGGTGGGATATCCCGCACCGCCACGCCCACGCAGGCCGCTCTTCATCACTTCTTCGACCACTTCCCGCGGCGTCATCTCGGTCACCGCCCGAATGAGGGCATAGTATCCCTCCGCGGCGATGTAATCCTCAATCCGTTCGGGATCGATGACGCCAGAGTTCTCCAGCACAATTTTCTTCTGGCGTTGAAAAAATGGAACGTCGGTCGCACAGTGCAGGCGGGAGACTAGCGGACCTTCAAGGCTATCGAGGATTTCGGCCGCGTCCGCGGCGCCGACGCGCTTGTACAACCGCTCATTTCCAATAGTAGTTCCCGTAGAAACCAGCGGTCCTTCGGCGCACAATCCCATGCACCCGACGCCCTTCGCCTGGCAATGCTCTCCCCACCCGCGCCGCGAAATGTCTTTATCGAGGGCGTCCTTGACGGCCTGACTCTGGCAGGACACGCATCCTGCAGCCAGGCACACGTTCACCCGGTGTTTGAAACGCTTTTGCGACTCCCGTTCCGTTTCGGCGATTTCACTCAGTTCGTCAGGCGTCATGGCGCGTCCATTGTGACAGGTGTTCTCGCAGGGCCTGAGGACTCACTTTGCCCGCGACTTCCTGATCATAGACCACGGCGGGAGCAAGTCCACAAGAGCCGAGACAGCGCGCGGTCAGGAACGAGACCTTTCCGTCAGTCGTTGTCTCGCCAGGAAGCACACCCAAATCCTTCTGTATGGCGTCGAGCAACAGCGGCGCGCCTTTGATGTAGCAGGCCGTCCCCGTGCAGATCACGCAGGTGTGTTGCCCCGCCGGCTTAAGGGTGAAGAAGTGATAGAAGGTAGCGACGCCATAGGCGCGGCTGAGGGGCACTCGCAGCGACGTCGCGACATACCTCAGCGACAGGTCGTCAAGGTAGCCGAAGGCCTCCTGCACCGTGTGCAGAGCCTCAATCAACCCTCGGGACTGCTGCCCATGGCGGCGCATGGTGGCGTCCACCAAACGCCAGCGTTTGTCCTCATTGGGAGGCACAGGCTTGGCAAATAAGAGCACAGTTCTCTCCTCTCGTCCCCTTGGGCCAGGGCCTCGTTCACAAACCCAGACTAGAGCAAATTGAAGCGGGTTAGTACGACTCCAGTCACAAGGCAACCGTGACAATTAAAAAATATGATACAGCCTTCCCATTTGAAAGAACCTGTGCCGAGAATCACCGTCAACCGTGCTTTTGATCACTTCGTCTTTCGAAATCGCGTAGTATCCTATGTAGCAGGTCTTGTGGCCAATTGTGTCGTCCAAGGCCATTGCTCTGACCTTGTACCCACAACATTCAGAGGCGGTTATGGTTCTCGGAGGGTGCCAATCCATCCTGTTCCAGCACACTCCGGCAACTGAGCGACGGCTTTGAGGAGGTCAGGCCTTGGCACATAAAAACCTCAACATTCTCGAAATCCTGCGGTTCGAGTTGAGATTCCTGGAAGAGGGCGGGTATGCTCGCTCGTCACATGCGCCGTGGCGCGCTCCCTATATTTTCGAGGATTCTCCGACCTGCCTCAACTTCAAGGATTCCGCCCGTTCGCAACCCTGCAGTGAATGCCGGCTGCTGCAGCTTGTTCCCTCAGACCTCCGCGAGCAAGATGTGCCGTGCCGCTTCATTCCGCTGAACGACAAGGGGCAGACGGTCGACTCCCTTTACCGCACCGGCACACAATTAGAGATGGCAGAAGCCCTTCGCGCATGGCTACACCGGGAGATCCGTCGCATCGAAGGTGAACAAAAACAAGCGGCTGGAGGCTAGTTTGCGTTTGGAATTGCGGAACAGAAAGTCGCGCTCGTCAAGAGTTGATCATTTGTTCCAGCGCGGCTTTGTTGCGGATGATCAGGGTCGCGCCTTTTAATTGGACCAGCTGTTTCTTCTTAAACTGCGAGAACAGGCGGCTGACGGTTTCCCGCGTCGTGCCAATGATCTCAGCGATTTCCTCATGCGTAAGCGTCACCTTCACCTGCAGAGGATCGCCATTGACCGTCGTATTGGACCATCCCAGCAGCAACTTTGCGAATCTCTGGGAAGGCGAGTTGGTGAGTCCCAGGGTGCGGATCCCTTCATACGCTGCGTAGTAGTTGCGGCTGAGCTGCTCCGCCACTCGCAAAGCTACTTCTCCATATTCGCGCATGAAGTGCAGCAAGGCATCCCGGGTAATGAAATTTGCCTGGCCCGGCTCGATCATCTCGGCGGTCACTTCGTAAGGCCGATTGGAAATCGTGGCGCTGAGCCCCAGCACATCTCCCGCTTCCGAGATTTTGGTGATGACGGTTCTGCCCTCAGCCGATGACGTCGAGAGCTTCGCCTTCCCCGCGCACAGCACAAATATCCCACGCGGCTGCTGTCCCTCGATAAACAGCATCGCGCCTTTTGGGTAGACCGCAGTGGACTTGATCTCATTCAACGTCTGCACCGCCGCCGCCGGCAGATTGCAGAATAAGTGTTCTTCCCGCATCGGGCAGGTGAGGCAGTTATCGAGGATGTTCAGCCCGTAAGGAGCGCGCATTCGGCACAGCTATCCGTGCAAATTGTATCACTTGATCGCGCTGTGATCATGGTCACGATGGGCCGTGACTTCGAACATGGTTTCTCAAGCCCTTCTGCGCCGAGAATCGATCTACCCGGGGGACGCATGGAAGCTGTGCGGGCAGGAGGTCAAGCTCTCTACTGAGGTCCTGATGCCCCTGTGACTCTGAAATGCGAGAAGGAGCGTGATAGCACCATGGAAGAAGTACATCGATTTCGCGTAGTTGCCTGGTGGGCCTCTGGCCGGACTGGCCTGGCAAAGTCCAGCTCCGCTCCCAATGCGCTCCATTTCACTGCGCCCCCTGCTTTTGGCGGCTTGGAAGGAAGGTGGACACCGGAGGATTTGCTCCTCTGTGCGGTCGCCAGTTGCTTTACCACTACCTTTCGGGCGCTCGCCGAATACGCGAAGTTCGAGTACACCGACCTGCAGGTGGAAGTGGACGGCGGCATAAGCAAGGCTGACACCGGCTACAGCTTTGGCGAAGTGTTCATTCGCGCCAATCTGGTGATTCCGCGAGAAGAGGAAAGGGCGCGAGCTCTCAAGCTCTTACACAAAGCCAAAGCGCTCTGCCTGGTGTCTCGCGCACTCTCGGTTGAACAGCGCTTTGAACCCCACGTTCAGGTGGGTGAACCACGAGTGGAAGTTGGCCAGGCCTTAGCTTCTGACAAAGGGGAAGTGTAGAGGAAACAAGCGTATATCGAGCAAGCTTGAGAGGCAGTCCCAGGCAGTTCGCACGACAGCCTTGACGCCCAGCCCCCAAAAGAAACCTCTGATTAAGTCTAGAGGCGCGGCTAGTCGTGTCTCCGGAGACGGGGCAGGCCCCGTCTCTACAGGGCGCAAGAATTTCCGGCATCGCAAAGGCGTGTCCCGATATACGAAATCCCACTCGCGCTGCGGACTGCTAAACATTCGCCGATGGTCTATCCTCAAGGGGCAGCTTCCGCCGCGGTAAGATTGAGAGATGAGGAGTTTTTATGAGTTCGACTGAAGCCGGTGTCGTGGGACGACCGTCGAATGAAGAGAACCAGACAACGCCACAGAGATACGGACTGGACGCAATGTTCGCTCCAGGCTCGGTGGCCGTCATCGGCGCGAGCAGTCGTCCCGGCAGCGTAGGCCGAGCCGTTCTCGAGAACCTTGTGCAGGGCGGCTTTCACGGGAAAGTGTATGCCGTCAACGCGACCCATCCGGAAGTGCTGGGGCTCAAAGCCTACGCCAGCATTCGTGACATCCCTCATCCCGTCGACTTGGTCGTAGTCGCCACCCCGGCTGCAACCGTCCCGCAGCTCATTGGAGAGTGCGTGGATGCCGGCAGCAGGTCTGTGGTTGTGATTTCTGCTGGATTCAGGGAATGTGGTGCGGAAGGCGCGGCGCTCGAACATCAGATTCAAGAGCAGTTGCGGCGTGGTTCCCTGCGCCTGATTGGCCCCAACTGCCTGGGCGTTATGTTTCCCGCGATCGGGCTGAATGCCACCTTCGCCAAGGAAGCGCCCAAGGCGGGCAACGTCGCGTTCCTCAGTCAGAGTGGAGCGCTTTTGGCCGCCGTCCTCGATTGGAGTCGCCGCGAAGAAGTGGGCTTCAGCGCCATTGTTTCGACCGGCTCCATGCTGGATGTTGGTTGGGGAGATTTAATCTACCACTTTGGCGACGACCCGCGCACCAAGAGCATCCTGCTCTACATGGAGTCCGTGGGCGATGCGCGGTCGTTCTTGTCCGCAGCTCGTGAAGTTGCACTCACCAAACCGATCATCGTGATCAAGGCCGGTCGATCACAAGCGGCTTCGCGGGCTGCCGCCTCACATACCGGGGCGCTCACGGGCAGCGACGAAGTGCTGGAGGCAGCCTTCCGCCGCTCCGGAGTCTTGCGGGTGCACAACATCGCCGACCTTTTCTATATGGCGGAAGTGCTCGGCCGGCAACCTCGCCCCAAGGGTCCGCGGCTCACGATCCTGACCAATGCGGGCGGACCAGGGGTCCTGGCCACCGACTCGCTCGTGGCCAATGGTGGAGAACTTGCTGAGCTTTCCCCGGAGAGTCTGCGCCGCCTGGATGAATTCCTTCCTGCCCACTGGAGTCGTAACAATCCCATCGATGTTCTCGGCGATGCTGATCCTGAGCGCTATGCTCGCGCCCTCGAAATTGCCTCGCAAGACCCGAACAGTGATGGGCTCCTGGTCATCCTTTCCCCGCAAGGAATGACGGAACCGACGCAGATTGCAGAACGCTTGAAGCCTTACGCCAAACAAACTGGCAAGCCCGTACTCGCCAGCTGGATGGGTGGGAGCAGCGTCGCAGCCGGCGAAGCTGCCCTGAATTCGGCCGGCATTCCAACCTTTCCTTATCCTGACACCGCGGCGCGGGCTTTCACCTACATGTGGCGATACTCGTACAATCTCCGCGGACTCTACGAGACTCCCACCCTGTCTGGCCAATCTGAGATCGAGAACGCAGCCCGCAATCAGGTCGAGCAGATCATTCGGAATGCGCGAAGCCGCAGCCGCACTTTGCTCACTGAGTTGGAATCGAAGCAGTTATTGTCGCTGTACGGCATTCCCACGGTGGAGACACGCGTCGCCGCCAGCGAGGACGAGGCCGCCACGCTGGCTGCGCAAATTGGCTTTCCGGTTGTGCTGAAGGTCTTTTCCGAAACCATCACCCACAAGACAGAGGTTGGCGGAGTCAAACTGAATTTGCCGGACGAAGCGGCGGTCCGCTCTGCCTATCGCGCCATCCAGTCTTCGGTTGCCGAGAAAGCTGGTCCCGATCAATTCTCCGGCGTCACCGTGGAGCCGATGGTGAAGCGCGAGGGCTACGAATTGATCCTCGGCAGCAGCGTGGACCCGCAGTTTGGGCCCGTCGTCCTGTTCGGTTCTGGGGGCCAGTTGGTCGAAGTGTATCGCGACCGCGCCCTGGCGCTTCCACCTCTGAACACTACGCTGGCACAAAGAATGATGGAACAAACCCGAATCTTCACCGCGTTGAAGGGCGTCCGCGGACGCAAGCCGGTCAACATGGCGGCGCTCGAGAACGTGCTGGTCCGCTTCAGTCAGCTCGTGCTCGATCAGCCGTGGATATCGGAAATTGACATCAATCCCCTGCTCGCTTCACCGGACCGCATACTCGCCCTCGATGCCAGAATCGTATTGCACGGGCCCGCCGTAACCCTCGACCAGTTGCCCAAGCCCGCCATCCGTCCCTATCCCTTACAGTATGTCTCGTCCTGGACCATGAAGGATGGAAATCCCGTTACCATCCGGCCGATCCGTCCCGAAGACGAACCGCTGATGGTCAAGTTTCACGAAACGCTCTCCGATCACAGCGTCTATTTGCGCTACTTCTGTACCCTCAGCCTGAGTCGCCGGGTGGCGCATGAGCGATTGTTGCGCATCTGTTTTGGGGACTACGACCGCGAAATGGCCCTGGTCGCCCAGCGCACCGATCCCGGCACCGGAGAACGCCGCATCATGGCCGTTGGCCGTCTGAATAAGCTCCACGGCAGGAATGAAGCGGAAGTCGCGGTGCTCGTTTCCGATCAGTATCAAAAGCTGGGCTTGGGTAACGAATTACTCCGCCGTGTTCTCCAGATTGCCCGGGATGAAAAGCTAAGTCAGGTGTCCGCGGAAATGTTACCTGACAACATCGGGATGCAGATCATCATGAAGCGTTTTGGCTTTCGTATTCGTACCGGTGAAGATCCCAGTTCGCTCCAGGCTTATTTGGACCTCTGAATGATTTAAGAAGTTGTGACCAGAGCAACCAAAACCGCAATCAGCACCACTGCAAGCTCCTATCGTTCCCGCTCTTCATTTTTTTCCGTTGTGATCTGGGTCACACGTGCCTGTGAGCCGGGTTCCCGACAATATCACCTCGATCCGTCATTCTTAAACATGACCGTTCCCTCAGAGCGGTCAGAGTCACCCAGAAAGTCCAGAAGGGGAGTTCATGAAGCGTAAGTTCAAGACCATGGACGGCAACGAGGCCGTCGCCTACGTCGCCTACCGCCTTAATGAAGTCATCGCCATTTATCCCATCACGCCGTCGTCCAACATGGGCGAATGGGCGGACCAATGGTCCTCGGAAGCTATACCCAACATCTGGGGTACCGTGCCCCACGTGATCGAAATGCAAAGCGAAGGCGGCGCCGCCGGCGCCATTCATGGCGCGCTCCAGACCGGAGCCCTGGCCACCACCTTCACCGCGTCGCAAGGCCTGCTGCTGATGATCCCGAACATGAACAAGATCGCAGGCGAACTTACGGCTACGGCCTTCCACGTCAGCGCGCGCACCGTGGCAACCCACGCCCTCTCGATTTTCGGCGACCACTCCGACGTGATGTTCTGCCGAACTACGGGATACGCGATGCTCTCCTCGAACTCTGTCCAGGAGGCCATGGACTTGGCGCTCATCGCGCATGCGGCCACGCTCGAAACTCGCATCCCTTTCCTGCATTTCTTCGACGGCTTCCGCACTTCGCATGAAGAAAACAAGATCGAAGTCCTCACCGAAGACGACATGCGCGCTCTCATCAACATGGATCGCGTCTTCGAGCATCGGCAGCGCGCGCTTTCTCCCGACCATCCCGTGTTGCGCGGCACCGCGCAAAATCCCGACGTCTTCTTTCAGGCGCGGGAAGCCGGCAATCCTTACTATGATGCCTGCCCGGATAAAGTCCAGGCGGTCATGGACAAGTTTTCCCAGGTAGTCGGCCGCTCATATCACCTGTTCGACTACGTGGGTGCGCCCGATGCCGAGCGCGTGATCGTCATGATGGGCTCCGGCGCAGAGACCGCGCACGAGACGGTA
>Ga0181536_10007396_pt1 | contig 10809 bp, 10 predicted proteins | sample PEATcosm2014_Bin_41_FD_121105 | JGI IMG/M metagenome (GOLD analysis project Ga0181536, IMG submission 121105) | Peatland microbial communities from MTU Mesocosm Facility, Houghton, MI, USA - PEATcosm2014_Bin17_60_metaG | ecosystem: Environmental > Terrestrial > Soil > Wetlands > Peat | place...
TCAGAAAATCCTCCCCACAGAATCATCGGAGAGCCGCTGAAACGCCGAAGGCGGACAAAGATGACCCGTCAATCAGTGGCTTTGCCTCGCCGAATTAGGTTCTGACCCAGGCACCTAGGGCGCACAGAACCGCAATTCCGTGCGGTGCCCGGCCGGTCTGGAGGCCCCCAAAAGTCCCGACCGGCGGCCTCGCGGAGGGAACCCCGATCCCCCTAGTCAGCCCGGGTCCGAGGTGGCACGATAACGCCGGCGAGCCTCGATTGAAGGGAGATGACCATGGCGTGGCAACTGGAAGGTTCGTACTTCGAGAACTGCTCCTGCGACATGGTGTGTCCTTGCACCACTTCCGGGCTGACCATGCGCGCCGATACCGATCGCTGCCAGGTCGTGCTGGCCTTCCACGTCGATCAAGGCGAGATCGACGAGGTGGACGTGGGGGGGAAGACCGTCGTCTTCGTGGCCGACACACCACCGGTCATGTCCGACGGCAACTGGCGTGTCGGCGTGGTCATGGACGCCGCTGCCTCGCCCGAACAGGCGGAGAAGCTCGGGGCCGTCTTTGCCGGGCAGGCCGGTGGACCGATGGCGATGTTGAGCCCACTGATCACGGAGATGCTCGGGATGGAGTCGGCCCCGATCGACTACGTCGATGATGGCCGGCACCATTCGGTCAAGGTCGGCGAGCTGATCGACATCGAGATCGAGGACTTCGTCCCCCCCCTGAACCCAGGCGGCGAGGTCGAACGCCTGACCGGCATGTTCCACCCGGCCAACTCGACGCTCACCATCGCCAAAGCCAACCGCTCCCGGGTCGAAGCCTTCGGGCTCTCGTTCGCCAACGTGGGGAAGAACGGGCACTGGGCCCCGTTCTCCTGGGCCTCGTGAGCACCGCTGCCCCGAGCCTGCGCCACCTCACGCCCCCCGCATGGCTCCTACTGCTGGGCGCGGCCGGTGCGTGGGTCGGCGTCGTGGTCGTGGCACGCCACATGGGGCCGATGCCGGGCACGATGGGGCTCGGGATCGGGACCTTCGTCGCCATCTGGGCGCTCATGATGGCCGCCATGATGCTGCCGTCGGTCACGCCGTTCGCATCGCTCTACACGCGGTCGTTCACCGACCGTCGCGGACTCCGGCTCACCGCCTTGGCCTTGGGGTACCTGCTGGTGTGGAGCCTCGCCGCCATTCCCGCCTACGGCCTGGCCTGGCTCGCCGACCGGCTGCTCGCCGGCCATCCCGCCGGTGCGACCGGCTTGGCCGTTGCCATCTTCGCCGCGTGCGGCATCTACCAGCTCACCCCTCTAAAGGACCGATGCCTCGCTCGCTGTCGCTCGCCCCTCGGCTTCGTGCTCAAATTCGGGTCCTATCGCGGGCGTTCCCGCGACCTGCGGGTGGGGCTTTATCACGGTGCATTTTGCCTGGCCTGCTGTTGGGGCCTGATGGCCCTTCTGGTGGCCTTCGGCCTGATGAACCTGGCGGCGATGATCGTGCTCGCGGCGATCGTGCTGATGGAAAAGACTTCGCCCTGGGGCGCTCGGTTCAGCCGGGCCCTGGGGGCGGCCGCCCTGGTGCTCGCCGTTGTCGTGATCGTCCAACCCGGCCTCGCCCCGGGGCTTCACGCCAGCGCCCCGGGCGGCACCATGGGGCGCATGTGACCGTGGCCAATGGGAGCGCCCAGCTCGACTGGCGGGTCCGGGGCTCGTATTTCGAGGGGTGTAACTGCGAGGCCATCTGCCCGTGTCGCGCCGTGGGCGGTCGGCCCGGCGGGCCATCGAGTTTCGGCGAGTGCTTCGGCGCCTTGTCCTGGCACGTTCAGGAGGGGCACGCGGGCGAGGTCGACCTCTCCGATCTGCGGACGGTGCTCTCGATCCGCTACTACGACAGGGTGCAGCCGAGCACACCATGGGAGGTGGTCCTCTATGTCGAGGACCGAGCCGACGACGATCAACTTGACGCCCTGACCGACATCTTCCTGGGCCGGGCGGGCGGGACGGTCTCCCAGCTCTATGGGCCTGCTATAGGCGATGTCCACGCCGTCCGCCGCGCCCGGATTACCCTCGAACACGTTGCGGCCCGCAAGCGCATCGACGTGCTCGGCTACCTGACCGTCGAGGCCGAAGGCGAGGCATCTGCGCCCGGGGACGTGCAGTGCGGCATTCCTGGCTTCGATCATCCCGGAACCGAACTGCATGGAGACGTCCTGTGGTCAACCGACCCGGCGCTGCGATGGGAGGTGCGGGGTCGCCGCAACGCCTCATTTACGGCTGATTACGACTACTTCTCAGGCACTAGCGATTGAGCGACGGGATCGCTGGACGGGCGACGGGGCCCTCTGAGGGCATCCGGGAAGCCGATACGTCGCCCCCTGACCTCGGGCAGAGCCCGCTCGTAATCGACGGGCCGGAACGATCCGGAGGGGCTCGGCCGGGCTGGGCGTCCCGCCCGCCCGAGCAGACGCGGAAGGTCCATTGGCCCTCGTCGCATTACGGAGAGAGGGACAAGATCACAACCTCGACCGGCCGGTCCCGGCCACGAACCGCCAACCGGTCAGACCTGGCACGGGGGTGGCTTGCCTCGATCAGAGGGTACAAGGAAGCCGCAATTACAACCTTGCCCGGCGCCGCGTGCGCCTGGAGGCGAGCACCGACGTTGACGGCATCACCGAGTGCGGTGAAGTCCAGCACAGTTCCAGATCCCACGTTGCCAACGAACGCGACTCCCGCGTTGGCGGCGACGCCGACGGGCAGTCCGGTGACCGCCGATGCCAGTTCGAGCGCCGCGACCGCAGCCTTGCGCCGGTACTGGGGTCCGGCCACGCCCGGGATGAAGAGGCCCATCACTTCGTCGCCGATGAGCTTGTCCACGATGCCATCGTTGTGAATCAGCACCTTCGTCGCAATCGTATAGAACTCGTTCAGGCGGTGAGCGAACGCCGAGGCGTTTGTCTGCTCACCCAGTGTCGTCGACCCACGCACATCGGCGAACACGACCCCGATGTCGATTTCGATGCCACCTGTCGGCAGATGGTCGAAGCAGTACTGGCAGAGATTCGGGCTCTTCCGGGAAGGCTTTCGGCCGAGGAGGCCGACCACCTTGCCCCCGAGGCCGCCAAAAAGGTTCTGGCAGAGCTTGCACCGAGGGTCGTGAGGAAGGCGACGGAAGATCCGCTGTGCGATCTTGAGGGGCTCGTAGCCGTCGACAAGTAGGGCTTCCCAATCGAGCGGTTTCTTCACACCAGAACTATGGCTCTTCATCAGGAAAGCCGCTAGGACAGGGGAGATCGGACCCGGCGTGTGTCCATCCGGACCACGCGATAGTGCCGTTCCCGACCGGGGTCGGACTCAACGGCGCGGGTCGGCCCAGGTAGCGCATACTCGGGGTTCCCGGTCGCAGTGCGTATCCGCCCGAGCCGACCGGGACGTGCCGTGGGCGAGCGAGTCGGTCTCGGCTCACCCGCCCTGTATTGCTGGGCCGGAAGCTTTACCGTCGCTTCCGCCGTCAGGACCTGGGTATTCCCGGACGCTCTAACCTGGTGGGCATGCTGAGAGCGATCAAACTTGGAGTCGCGGGCGTCATCGTGGTCGGACTGGGGCGTTTGGCAGCGATGGGGCGATTGCCGAGAAACATTCTGGCGGGAATCCGCATCCCGTCCACGATGCGCAGCGATGAAGCATGGCGCGCCGGGCATCAGGCCGCCGCGTCAGCATTGGCCGTGTCAGGCCTCGGCCCGATCGTTGTAGCGATCATCGTCGGGATGAAGAGGCCCGACCCCGACACCCAAACGTCCCTAGACAGTCTTGGCACGGCATGGCTCCTTGGCTGGCTCGGCGTCGCCACAATCCAGGCGAGTAGCGCGGCGCGGGCGACGAGCGTCGGCTGAACCTAGTGGCGCGAGGCGGGCGGTTTCTCCCGGGTAAGCAAGGGGGGAGCGCACAACGTGCCGGTCTCGGTCGGGGTCCAGTTCAACGGCAAGGGTCAGCCCAGGTACCGCAGAGTCGGCATTACCGGACAGGCGGGCGTAACCTTTGAGGGTGGCTGCATACGCCCTTCTCACCCTGATCGCTGTGGCGGCTCTCGCCATATCGATCTGGGCCATCGTCGATGCTGCATCGACACCCGCCGAGGCGTTTAGTGCCGCAGGTTCATCCAAGAAGATGTGGCTCATGTTGATCGTTTTCTTCACACTGGCTTTGGACCTCATTGGCGTGATCTTGGCCATCGTGTATTTCACCCATATCCGTCCAAGAGTGCACGCCGTTCGTCTTCCGTAGTCAACGGAGCGTGGGGTGTCCTGTACGTGCCCGTGCCCGTGCCGGTCGCGGGTTGGGTCCTCCGGTCGAGCGACCGAGGCCGTACTCGGGGCTATGCGCTCCCTGGGCATCCACGCGAGCCAAGGCCACACGGGCGAAGCGGTGAGGCACATGCTCGCGGCAACCCGCTCGGGATCACCGCCGCTGAACATTTGCGCGTTAATCGAGTCGGGGACCCGGTCCGCAACTCGGCGCCAGCGGACGGTGGCTCACCCTTCTCTCACCCGCCCGACTCCGGGTGTTACCGACCGCCGAGGCTCGCTCCTCCGGACCGACCTGGGGCGTCCTGCACACAGGCATTCTCGCTCCGTCAAAGGTCACCCTCCGGCGCTCCGATAGCGGGTGACATTGACCCCCAGGCTCGCCCCTCCCGGACTGACTGGGGGGGTCCGGAGGAAGCGAGGCTCCCTATCCAGGGGGGGCGCGCGACGAGTCGAGGAACGCTCCAGTGCCTGAAAGTGCTCCCGGACACCTCTTGGAGAATCCCTGTGGCCCCCGAGGGGATCCCATGAGAAGATTGGGCCGTGACCCCTGGCCCGGTGCCGGGTGCCGCCCCGTGAGATTGGGGGGCCGGTGAGACGCTTTCCGAAGATCGCCAACCAGATCGGCTTGGCCAGCGTCGTAGCGCTAGTGGCAGGGTCGCTGATGATTGTCGGAGCCCAGGCAGCCTTCACGGGAAGCGCCCTGGCCGACACTTCCGGTTTCGAGCTCTTCTGCGCGAATACGCCGATCGGTAACCTGGTGTTCAACGACGTCGTCATAACTGGCACGTTGTCTCCGGCGTCGCCGTCACCTGGCCAACAGTTCAGCCTGGACGGATTCCAAACCCAGGTGCCGGTGCCGGCAAACGTCGTGCAGGAAGCGGCGGCGGTGGGGAACACGTCGATAAGTGGCACGGCTGCCACCACCATTGCCGCCACAGGCGCGACACCGTCGTCTATATCCACCGGTGCTCTCGCCTATGACCAGACGATTCCGAGCCCCGTCCCGTCGTCGGGGCTGACACTCGATGTCCCCACCGCACTGGCCACCATTGGCCCATTCACCGCCACGAGCAGCGACATCTCGCTCGCCTTGGGCTCATCGATCTCTCTGACCTTCAACGACGTGGCAATCACGGCCGCGTCCTTCGACTGCTCGGCCTACCCCAACAATGTCATGGCGTCGGGTGTCGCCCAGGGGATACCGCCGGGGTTGCCGATCTCACCGGTCATCACCGCGGCAGGGAGCTCGACGACGTCGACCACGTCACCCACTGGTGCCATCACCGGACCCTACGAGTTGTACTGTCCGCACACCCCGGTGGGTGACCTCGACTTCAACGATGTGACCACCTCGGCCACCATCTCGCCCGGCACGCTCGCAGCCGGCGATCAATTCCAGGTCACCGGATACCAGACCGACATCCCCGTCCCGTCGGGTGTTGTCGCTGCCGCCGTTGGGCTCGACAACAGCAGCTTCGACGGCCTGGCCGCCAGCGCCGTCGACGCCTACGGAGCGACACCTCCGCAAGTGGCCACGGGCTCGATGGGCTTCGACCTGCCCATCCCCAACCCGGTCCCCTCGTCCGCACTGCCACTCGACATCCCTTCGTCGCCGACCACGGTTGGTCCCTTCACGGCGAGCGGAGGGCCGATCACCATCGCGCAGGACCAATCGATCCTGGTGGTGGCCAAGTTGTCGAGCAAGGCGTTCACGATGTTGTGCGACGCCTACCCCAACGACAGCATCCCCACGTCGGGGTCCACGGGCACTGCGCCCTCGTCCACACCGATCCGGCCCATCATTGCCACCGCTAGCGCCTCGGGGACACCGGTGACGACGACGACCACCACGATTCCACCGGGTGGTGGGAGCCAGACTCCCGGTGCCCCCTACGAGCTCTATTGCCCGGGCACACCGGTGGGCGACATCGCCATCAACGACGTCGCGACCACCGGATCGATCGCACCAACATCGCTCAACGAGGGTGACCAATTCCAGGTGACCAATATGCAAACACAGTTCACCATCCCACAGGGCGTGGCCCAACAAGCCGAGAACCTCGGTCTCACGACCCTGAGCGGCGACCTGCTGTTCTTCCTCGACGTGACCGGCACTGAATACGACGGCTACGACCCGGGCACCTCGGTGGGCTCTGCATCGGGTTCCACGCCGACGACCGTTGCGGCGACGACCACTCCGAGTACGTCGCCCAGCACGACCACCACGATCGTCGGCCCAGCGCCGGTGCCCTACCCCTTCCCCGGTGAGGTCGACTTGTCCTTCGATGTCGCCCTGCCCTCTCCGGTGCCGTCGACCGGCGTGCAGTTCACGGCCACACCGGCGCCGGGGTCAGAGCCCGAAACGTTCGTCGCTGCGGGCGGTCCCATCCAAGTCTTCGTTTCCGGCGCCAACTTGAACGTCAGCGCATTCGGTGACCAGTTCGGATTGTTCTGCGACACCCTGGCCAACGACACCGTTCCTACGGGCCTCTCGATCCAAGAGCCGGAGAACGGGTACATCGAGCCGCTGGTCACCACCGGAAGCGCCACCAGCAACCCGCCTCCGCCGGCTCCCCCCGGAGCGCCCGGCCCCTACGAACTGTTCTGCCCCGGGACGCCGGTGGGCGACGTCGCCCTGAACGACGTCAATACCGCTGGAACCATTACGCCAGCGGACCCCGTGCCCGGGGAGCAGTTCAGCGTCACCGACTACCAGACCACACTCACGATCCCGGCGAGCATCGCCTCTGCCGCCGCCGCGCTGGGGAACACTGCCCTTGCCGGCACGGTCACGGGTTCGGTCGACGCCATTGGCGCCACTCCCGCGCAGATTTCAACGGGAACGATGGACTTTGACGTGGCGCTCCCGTCTCCCATCCCGGAGGGCGGTGTCACGCTCACGATTCCCTTGCCGGCAGGGACCATCGGTCCGTTGAGCGCCTCTGGGGGCACGATCACCATCACCGAGGACGCCAGTATCCAACTCGTCCTCGTCATCTCAGGTGCCAATCTCACGCTCGATTGCTCCGCCTATGCCAACGACGCTCAGCCCACGGGCATTGTGACTTCGTTCCCACCGGGTTCACCGATGTCGCCGGTGATCGCCACAACTTCGTCGAGTGTTCCCCCGACGACGGCGCCTACCACGACGCCACCCGAATCGACGCAGGGTTCAGCCACGACACAGCCGGTAGCGCCAGTGGCTGCCTCGACCGGCTCGTCGAGCTCGGCAAGTCCCACCACTTTGGCGAATAGCCCAGCATCCGGCGCCGACGACTCTGCCGAGCAGGGGGCGATGACTGGCGATTCGGGTTCGTCGAGTCCTCTTGCGTTCACCGGCCCAGGAACGGGCACGATGGCAATCGCCCTTATTGGAGCGGTCCTCGTGCTCCTTGGCCTATCGATGCTGGCCCTGGCCGACATTCCACGACGTATGGGTCGTTGGCTTGTTCATGCGTCGAGAGGCGGAAGGGCGCATAGGTAGCCCCTCGGAACCAACCGTCGAGGGGTCCATGAGGGCGGAACCCGCCGATCCCAATCGGGAGAAGTTGATTGCTGAGCCTACTGCTCGACGGTTTTGCGGTGTCCGGAGATTCGGACAGCCAGTCCAACCAGTGCGCCGACGGAAGCACCAACAAGCGAGGCTGGAAGCCCGACTTCGATCACGGCGAACAAAGCGGTTGGTGGATAGACCCAAAGACCCCGGATCAACCCGACGAGGGCGCCAAGCAAGCCAAGGCAGACCAAGCCGAAGAAGGCCCCCTGTTGTGGACCGAACGTGCTGCTCGAATCGGGCACACCTCAAGCCTAGGGTCCCTGCGGAGACCCCGTTACCCTCCGGCGGCTGACCGTCAGGGACGTGCCGAGGTCGAGCGGTAGGGGCCACAACCAACCCGGGCTGTAACGACGGTCCAGAGCGATCCCGCTTGGGTGAGGTCGGACGGCCCGTCTGGCGCCCCGAGCGACCCCGGCACTTGCGCGTGGCCATCATGGCGACATCGCGTCCCAAAGAGGTGTGGATATCGGTCGGTCTGGTGGTCCCTCGACTGCTCGTCAGCCATCCCACAGTTGGAGAGCCGCAGCGGAGCGCCGTTCGACGTTCCCGTACCCGTTGGCCACCGCGACGGAGTGTGCGTTGGCGAGAAGCTCCCGGGCCTTCTCGGTGTCACCCGGCTCGCCCCGTTGGGCGAGCATCGTGCCCCACGAGAGGTCGTTCTCGGCGGCGAAGAGCTTCGCACCCACTTTGTCGATCGAGATCGCGGCTCGTGCAAAGTACGCATCCGCCTCGTCAAAGTGGCCGAGGATGCTAGCGAGATCTCCCAGATAACGATCGATCGGCCCACTGCACCCGTTATCCACGTAGCCGAATTGACCCGACCAGGGCACGAGGCGTTCGAATATCGGTTTTGCATACCGTGGATCACCACAGGAAATCGCCGCCTGGGCATAGTTAGTCATGCCGGTGATCCAGAGGAAGTCGAGGGGCAGATCGAATCCGGACTGGGCAAATCCCTCGAGAACGAATTGGACATTGTCGGTCTGGTTGCCCGATGCGTAGACGTTGGCCAGGAAGCCGAGGAGCGAGGGCAGCCCGGGATACTCGGCCACTTGCTGCTCGACGATCGAGGAGAGGTCGGCCAGGTTCCCCCGCAGGCCGGCGACGGACGCAAGTTGTCCACCGAAGGTGAACTCTTGGCACAAGATGGCGAGGACAAAGGCGCGATCGAGGTCATCAGCGGGGAGAAGGTCTAAGGCCATCTCCAACACCTCAACGGAGTCGGTGTCGAAGCCGCCGCTGGTGCTGAAGAACCCGCGGTCGCTGGCCAGGGCGGCAGCCACGATCCTCTTCGTGTCACCCAACTCGGCGGCGCGGCGAGCGGCGTCGAGGAGGGTGTCGCGGTAGCGAGGGTCTCCGGTCTGGCGCTGGGCGGTGCCGAGCCCGATAGCCAGATCGACACCGAGAACCGGGTCGGGGTCGGTGGCCTGGGGGTAGAGGTCGAGGGCTTGCGCGTAGCGACCCAGCGCATCGGCGGGGGCCAGGGCATCGAGGGCGCTGTCACCCGCCTGCTTGGAGTATCCGATGGCCTTGGCGAGGTCGATGGGTTGGGTTGCACTGATCCAATGACGGGCCAGTTCACCAACCCGGCCTCCCGGGTGGCCCCCGCAGAGGTCTTCGAGGGCTTCGGCCACCTGGCGATGCACCCGGGCCCGCCGGGTGCGTCCCAGGTCCTCGTACAAGGTGTGCTGGATGAGAGCGTGCGCAAAGGTGTAGTGCCCGGTGGCGTCGGACAGCTCGCGCACGAGCGCCACTGCGGCGGCGGCGTCGAGGATGTCGAGCAGTTCGTCCTCTGAGGTCTTGGTGGCCAGGGCGAGGACATCGAGGTCGAAGTCCCGGCCGATCACCGCGGCCGTGGACAAAACGCGGCTTGCCTCTGGCCCGAGGCGTCCGACCCTCGCCCCGATCACTACGCGCACGCAGTCGGGCAACGCCATTTGCTCGAGAGAGTCGTCGGCCACCCATCGTCCCGTGGAGTCCTGGAATATGGCCCCAGTTTCTGACAGGTGACGCAGGACCTCACTCACAAAGAACGGGTTGCCGTCGGTCTCTCGATAGATGGCATGGGCGAGCCCGACCGCGGCCTTATCCAAGGTCTGACCGGCGGCCGCTTCCAAAAATGACACCACACCGCTGTCGTCAAGGCCGGACAATTCGATACGGGAGACTCCGCGCTGTCGGTGCAGGGCGGCCAGCGCTTCGGTGAAGGGGTGGGACTGCGACAACTCGCTGTCCCGATAGGTCCCGAGAACGAGTACCCGCATTGTCTGCTCGGCGGCTGCCAAGTGTCGCAGCAGGAGCAGGCTGCCCTTGTCCGCCCACTGGAGATCGTCAAGGACGAGGACGACAGGTTGGTGTTGTGACACGGTGGTCAGCAGACCGACGGCCGCGGCAAAAAGCAGGAACCTCTCGGTGTCGGAGTCGGTCGCCTTTGACGGCGGGAGGTTGGGGATCCTGCTTGCCAGTGTCGGCACCAGCCGGGAAAGTTCCGAACCATGTTCCTCGATGTGGGAGCGGAGTTGGTCCTCGGGGGCGTGCGTCACGTACTGGCGGAAAGCCTCAGCGAAGAGTTGGTAGGGGGTGGCGAGATCCTCCTCGCAGTGGCCGAAGAGCACACAGGCCCCGGAGTCGAACGCGGCCCGGGCCGCCTCGGCCACCAGTGTCGTCTTGCCCAGACCGGCCTCGCCCGAGATGAGCAGGACCTCGCGGCCCTCGCCTGCAGCCACCCGCTTGGTGGCGTCAGTCAGGACTTGCATCTCGGCTTGGCGTCCGACCACACCCACGTTGGGGCGCACCGCCAAGCGACCAGGAAGAGGGACGACGGCGTTGTTCTCGGTGTCGCGAACTCCACGATGAGAGAACAGCGCATAAGTGATGCGATGAAGGGGCGGGGCCTCCGCCCCTTGTGAAGTTTCCAGTGATCAGGAAGACACTGGTGGCTTCGCAAACCACTTCGACAAGA
>Ga0181536_10007399_pt1 | contig 10807 bp, 10 predicted proteins | sample PEATcosm2014_Bin_41_FD_121105 | JGI IMG/M metagenome (GOLD analysis project Ga0181536, IMG submission 121105) | Peatland microbial communities from MTU Mesocosm Facility, Houghton, MI, USA - PEATcosm2014_Bin17_60_metaG | ecosystem: Environmental > Terrestrial > Soil > Wetlands > Peat | place...
AAGAATCCATCCTTCACCTCGTAGCTCTGCCCCTCGAGCTTTACGATCTGCTTGCCTTCAAGATGGTAAATATCTTTTTTCGCCAAAATCTTGGCGTTGTTAAGCACCATCGTCTCGTTGGTAATGTCGATCGTCCCGTCGGTCGCCCACATTTCGATTTCCGGGTCGATCAAATGGACATGGCCGATCGCGCGGGCATGGCGGTCACGGCGCATTATGTCGATCTCGTCGGCCTTCAGCACGCTGCCGCCCTGGCTCATGACGGCGTCGCCCTTTACCACGAAGGTGTCGGTCTTGGAGTCATAGATCGTTTGCTGGCCGGTGACGGTGACCGGTGTTCCTCCGTGCTCGGCGCGGACCGGGGCAGGGATTCCACCCTTCTTCCGGCTCGATTTCACAGGCTTGGCAGCCGGCGAAGGCGCGGCAGCCGGCGAATCCGCACTGGCAATAGCGGCGGGCCAGAGCATCGCTGCCCACACCAACAAAACCGCAATCGCGATTCTTTTAAGCGCCGGCTTCAGGAAACAACCCAATTCGCCCCTCGCGGGTGAGAAAATACGGGTAAACTTCGCCGATAAGATACACCGATCCCGTGATCAGCGCCACTTCATCGGGCGCCAATTCAGAAATCACTCGCTCGATCGCGCGGATCGGTTCGCGCTCGACGCGCGCCGGACAGTGCGCCGCGAAATGCGCCACCAGTTCCTCCGGTTCGAGCGGGCTCTTGGGCTTGGCGCGCGTCAAGGTGACGTCACGCACGCGCGGACCCAGCATGGCGGCCATCGTGCCCCATTCCTTGGCCGACTGGCAGCCGAATATCAGGCGCGGTTTCACGCCCGGACCGAGCTCGACGCTCATCGTCTCGAGCAGTGCCGCAATACTCATCTCGTTGTGCGCGCAATCCAGGATAACCAGCGGCCGCTTCGATACGACGTCGAAGCGCCCCGGCCAGCATATTTCCCGGATGCCCCGCCGGATGGCGTCCTCGTCGATTCGCCAGCCCTGGGCGCGGATCGCCTCGAGCGACGCCAGCGCAATCGCGGCGTTCTCGTGCTGAAACGGACCTGCGAGCCCAATCTCGAGATCGCGGATTTCCAGCCCAAGGCCGTGGTAGTCGATTCGATGCGCCGGGGCGTGCGATCGATACGAGAAGTCGCGATCGATCAAACGCACGGCGCTTCGGCGCTGCGCGGCAAGCGAAGTCAGCGCCAGGCGCGCATCGGGGTCGCGCGCGCCAATCACAACCGGAACATCGTTTTTGATTATCCCGCCTTTCTCACCCGCGATCGCCGCGATCGTGTAGCCGAGATATTCCATGTGATCGAAACCGATCGGCGTGATTACGCTCAGAATCGGCATCACGACATTGGTCGAATCGAGCCGCCCGCCCAGCCCCGTCTCGACCACCGCGATATCGACGCCCGCGTCGGCGAAGTACAGGAACATCATCGCGACCGTGAACTCGAAAAACGTGAGCGCCAGTCCCGCGCGGTCGTAAATCGCGCGCAGCCGCTCGATATAGTCGAGCATCAGCGCCGCCGGAATTTCGGCGCCGGAGATTCGCGTCCGCTCCGCCAGATTCACCAGATGAGGCTTCGTATAAAGCCCCGTGCGGTAGCCGGCTGCGCGGATGCAACTGTCGAGCATCGCGGCCACCGAACCTTTGCCCTTGGTGCCCGCAATATGCACGGCCCGAATCCTGCGATGCGGATTGCCGATCAGTTCGAGCGCGGCGTCCATACGTTCGAGCTTGTAGATCTCGCCGCGCGACTCCAGCGAATAAAGCCAGTCGATAGTAGTGCTAAGCCGGTCCATTTCCAGCCCGAAGTTTACCGGCTGCCGGTGATTGGCGGAAGATTCCGCCTGGAGGAGAGCCTTGCGTAATTAACACCGGACGCCGGAGTTTTCGTTGTCCGTCGGGATTCTTCCCCTTCGGCTTCGCTCAGGGCTTCGGCTCAAGCACAGCAGCTTTCGCTCAGAATGACACGAGCGCCGCTTGCTTTTCTTGTGTCATCCCGACCGGAGTCTGTTTTTGTGTCATCCCGAGCGAAGCCGAGGGACCCCGGATCTTTTTCCTATGCCTCACCCGTTACTTTAGGCGAGTATCCGGATGTCGACGGGAACCGCCCGCGCCGTTACCCTGCTATCCTTGAACGGCGGAGAGGAAATCTCGCCGTCAGGGGATGGTAGCGTTCTAATCTGACTTGGGTGGTTTGCCCTGCAACTCCTCAGGCGTAATGTCGGGAAACAGGCGATAAAGTTCGGTCGAAAACTCGATCGTGCCGTATATGCTCATGCCAATAAAATGGGCATACTTCTTGAATTCTTGCTCCGATAAGTCGCCCATCGGAACATGACGCCGCATGTACTCGACAATGGCGTCAAGATTCAACCGAACCCCGCCCAAGAGGGAATCAATTCTAAGTGCGAAGTCTCTCTTCATATGCCTGCCTCATCAAGTAGCTCAACCATTGACCATAGCCCATCCCTGACGCCAGCCGCGCGAGCGCGCGTCATTCGCAACGTCAAATTAGGACACGACCCAATCGGCGTACTTTACGCGAGAGGCGTCCGGGAGCCTAGCAGCCGGTAGATGAGGATTTTGGGCTCCAGCAACGATTCTCTTTCTTTGTGTCATCCCGAGCGAAGTCTGCGAAGCCGCGGGACCTCGGATCCGGGATTCTTCGCTACAGCAACTTTCGCTCTAGAATGACACGGGCTGCCGCTCGCTTTTTTGTGTCATCCTGAGCGCAGCGAAGGAACCCGGATCTTTCCTTGCCTCGCCCGTTATTTTTACGGGAGAGGAGGCCGGCCGCCTCGCGGCCGGTAGGTGAGGGTTCTGCGATCACATCACCAAGGTCCGCTCCGCGCACTTTCTTGTGTCATCCCGACCGGAGTCTGTTTTTGTGTCATCCCGAGCGAAGCCGAGGGACCCCGGATCTTTTTCTTCGCCTCGCCCTGTCAGGGCGAGGCCGCGTCCGATTCCTACCTCGTCCGTTACTTTACGCGACTATGCCGCACTTGACACAGACCACTAGCCTGCTGTTGTGGCTCGGAGGGGCCGCTGTTTTGTTCCTTACAGGGCTGGCGGTTGCGCTGGCCCTAATCTTCATACTCGCGATCCAAATTAGTGATCCATTCAAAGTGATCGTCGAATCGATAGCGGCGACAAAAGGCCGTCTCTCGATGAATCCCGAAGTCGTCTTTGTAAGTGATCAGTCCGAAGAAATAGAGCGATGGTACTCCCAACTCGTTCGCATCAATTCCTTCATTACAATGGGCGCGTACTCTCCTTCTTTCTCCAGCTTGCAACGTGATGTGCCCGATGGTGTTGCTGTTGACATCCACGGACTGGACATAGAGCGCCAATCCGGGCGGTTGGTCGAGTTTGCGCAATGCAACAAGGCTTGTGACGATGTGCAACGGAGAACCCCCGATATTTACCATTACATAATCAACGGCCAGCAACGGCCTTTTCTGGACGAGATGGACTTGGCGAATTCGCAACTTCGGTCTGGCCTGCATCGCCAGCGATTTCCGGTAGCTTTCGGCACTGTTTTTAGCGGCCTCGGCAGATTCTTTTGCTATCTCAACTTGTTTAGCGAGGGTTCCCCATTGCTTGATGGAGGTCCACCAAATACCGCCGGTAAATGCCGTGAGGAGCACCGCAGTCACGATGGCTGCTATTTGGCCGAAAAAGGTCAGCCATGTCTCTGGGGATGGATAGTAATAATTGTACGTGTAGCTGGCGGATTGGGTGCTGGTTGGAATGGCACTGTGCTGATTGCTCACCGCCGCTGTTGGCGCGGCGGTGGCATGATTGGCGCTGGATGTTTGCTCAATCTGATTTGTATGGGGCTGGTTGCTTGGACTTGCGCCGCTTCCACTTGCGCTTAGGAGTAAGACCGACGCGACCAGGATCAACGCCAACAATGGCTTTGAGCGTTTCATCGAACGGGACACGACATCGCACTCACAATTAGGGCGCTCCTCTGCCTTTGCCCTTCGATGTACCCTGCCCCGCACCGCGATTGCCGCGCGGCCTCGTCAGCATCGTCAGGATTCGCGCCAGCGTGAAGCGCATCTGATGCCGCGGGACGATCGCGTCCAGCATCCCGTGTGCGAGCAGGAACTCGGCGCGCTGAAAATCTTCGGGGAGTTCCTGGTTGCTGGTCTGCGCGGTGACGCGACGGCCCGCAAAACCGATCAGCGCTCCCGGCTCCGCGATATTCAAATCGCCGAGCATCGCAAACGATGCGGCCACGCCGCCGGTGCTCGGATCGCAGAGCACGGAAATGTACGGGATGCGCGCGTCGCGAAATCGCGCGATCGCGGCCGATACTTTCGCCATCTGCATCAGCGACAGCGCGCCTTCCTGCATGCGCGCGCCGCCCGACGCGACAAACACGATCACCGGCAGCTTGCGCTCGCGCGCGAGGTCGAACAGGCGCGCGAGCTTCTCGCCCACCACCACGCCCATGCTGCCGCCCATGAACTCGAAATCCATCACGCCGATCGCCACCGGCCGATTCTCGATTTTGCCGATTCCAACCACCACCGCGTCGTTGCGGCCGCTGCTCGCCCGGGCCTGTTCCATCCGCGCCGGATAGGGCTTGGAATCGACGAAGCCGAGCGGATCGCCAATCGCCATCTCGGCCATCAGCTCATGCCACGTCCCGCGATCGACGCCTATTGAAAGCCGCTGCGCGACTGTGACGCGGAAATGATATCCGCACTTGGGGCAGACGTTCAGATTGCGTTCCACTTCCTTGCGGAACGCCATCTCCTTGCACGACGGGCACTTCGACCAGATGTCGTCGGACGGCGCCGGCGCCGCGACGGTCGTCGGTTCGCGTTCAGCCATCGCAATCCCCCGCTCCGCGCGCCCGCTCGCCTCGACGCGCCGACTTCATCGCATCTTTCATTGCGCCGACCAGTCCGCCCACCGCCTCCCGCACGTCGCCGGACTTGATGTGCGCCTCGATCAGCAAGGAAATCGCACTGCCGACGACCACTGCATCCGCCATCGTCGCGACCTCGGCGGCCTGCTCGGGCGTCGAGATGCCGAAGCCGACGCCTATTGGCAGATCGGTGACGCTTCGCAGCTCGCGCATGTGCGCACCCAGGCCGGCGTCGAGATGCGCTCGCGCGCCGGTCACTCCCGTCACCGATACATAGTAGAGAAAGCCGCTGGCCGACCGCGCGATCGCGCGACTCCTGTCCAGCGGCGTCGTCGGCGCGAGCAGGTAGATGATGTCGAGACCGTTGGCGCGCGCGGGCCGCTTGAGTTCGCCCGCTTCCTCGGGCGGCAGATCGACCGTCAGTATCCCGTCGATACCCGCCCGCGCCGCATCCGCACACAACCGCTCGCATCCGTAGTGAAAGATCGGATTGAAGTACCCGAACAGGATGATCGGAATCTGCGTCTGGGCGCGAAGCTCGCTCACCATCGAGAGAATCGCCGCCAACGACGCGCCCGCGCCCAGCCCGCGCGCCAGCGCGCGCTGGTTGGCAGGTCCGTCGGCCATCGGATCGGAAAACGGCACGCCCAGCTCGATCAAGTCGGCGCCGCGAGCCTCGAGTTCGAGCACCAGGCTGCGCGTGGTATCCATATCGGGATCGCCGGCCACGATGAACGGGATCAACGCCGCCTCGCCGCGCGCGCGCAACTCGCGAAATTTACGTTTGATTCTGCCCGCCGATGCCATAATCCTACACCGTCACCCCGAACGCTTTGGCGACCGTCTGCATGTCTTTGTCGCCGCGCCCGGACAGATTCACGATCATGATTTGTTCCTTCGCCAGTTGCGGCGCCAGCTTGATTGCGTGCGCCACCGCATGAGCGCTCTCGAGTGCCGGAATGATTCCCTCGGTCTCCGACAGCGTCTTCAAAGCGTCGAGCGCTTCGGCGTCGGTAACCGAGGTGTATTCGGCGCGGCCCACGTCCTTCAGCCACGAATGCTCGGGGCCAACACCCGGATAGTCCAGCCCGGCGGCGATCGAATGCGTCTCGCGAATCTGTCCGAGCTCGTCCTGCAGCAGATAGGTCTTGTTGCCGTGCAGAACGCCGACGCTGCCCGTCGTGATCGTGGCCGCATGATGCGGTCCGCTGATGCCGAGACCGGCAGCCTCGACGCCGATCATCCGCACACCCGTGTCTTTGATAAACGGATAGAAAAGCCCAATCGCGTTCGAGCCGCCGTTGACGCACGCGACCAGCACGTCGGGCATACGCCCTTCGTGTTTGAGAATCTGGCGGCGCGCCTCGCGCCCGATGACCGACTGGAAGTCGCGCACGATCATCGGGTACGGATGCGGTCCCGCGGTGGTGCCAATCAAGTAGTAAGTGTTGCGCACGGTCGCGATCCAATCGCGCAACGCCTCGTTCATCGCGTCCTTCAGGCTCTTGCTGCCGCCCTCGACGGGAGTGACCTTCGCGCCGAGCAGCTTCATCCGAAAAACGTTCAGCGATTGACGCTCGACGTCCACTGAACCCATGAAGACTTCGCATTCGCGGCGAAACAGCGCCGCCATCGTCGCCGTCGCGACGCCATGCTGTCCCGCGCCGGTCTCTGCCGTGATGCGCGACTTGTTCATGCGCACCGCCAGCAGAGCCTGTCCAAGGGTGTTGTTCACCTTGTGCGCGCCGGTGTGGCAGAGGTCCTCGCGCTTCAAATAAATTTTTGCGCCGCCCAGCCGCGCCGTGAGGTTCTCGCACAGGTAGAGCGGCGTCGGGCGTCCCACGAACTCCCGCGAGCGATGCGCGAGCTCGTCGCGGAATTTTGGATCGCGGCGCGCCTGCTTGTAGGCGCTTTCGAGCTCGAACAACGCCGGCATCAGGGTTTCCGCAACGTACTTTCCGCCGAACTGGCCGAAATGGCCGCGGCTATTGGGAACGTTTTGCATTTTTTACGAAGCTCCTCAGTTTATCGTGGTCTTTTACGCCCGGCGACGATTCTACCCCGCTTGCGCAATCGACTGCGTAAGGGCCGAGTGCGGCCACCTCGGCAACGTTGTCGGGATTCAATCCGCCGGCGACAAACGCGCGCCTCAAGTCGAGCCGGCGAAGCTGATCCAGCGGGATACGGCTTCCAGAGCCGCCGCGGAGTTTCGCGTCGAAGGCGTCGAAGAGCACGTAGTCCGCGCGATGCGGCATCACGCTCAACGTCTCGCCCGGCTTGAGCCGCTTTGTGACAATCGACGGAACCGGCCAACCCGCGAGCGCCGCATCATCCTCATCGCCGGAGAACTGGAGCATGTCGAGCGACGCGGCGCGCAATCGGTCATCTATGTAGGCGCGCTCCGCATTCACGAACACTCCAATCACCGCGGCGCGGGAGCTAACCGCCTCGCGAATCTCTCTGGCGCGATCGAGCTGGACGTAGCGGGGACTTATCGCGCAGAAATTCAGGCCGATCATATCGGCGCCGGCGGCGATTGCCGCGTGCGCGTCTTCGATGCGCGTGATGCCGCAGATTTTGACGCGAACTGTCATCTTACTTGTGCGGCGCGTCCCCCAACGCAGTCATCAGTTCGACGAGCTTCGCACCCGGCGTAGCGCCCCGCAGCAGGCTCTCGCCGATTAGAAACGCGCGCGCGCCCGCCGCGTCGAGCCGCCGAATATCGTCGGGCGAATCGATTCCACTTTCGGTCACGATCACCACGTCTCCCCTGTAGCCCGCCAGCAGGCGCTCGGTTACCGCGATATCGGTCACGAAAGTATGCAGGTCGCGGTTGTTGATGCCTACCAGCCCCGAGCCGATTTTCTCGGCGAGCGCGAACTCGCCGGGATCGTGCGACTCGACCAGCGTCGCCATCCCAAGCTCACGCGCCAGCGCCGCGATCGATCGCAGCTCCCCCTCTTTCAGCATCGCAGCGATCAGCAGAACGCAATCCGCGCCTGCCGCGCGCGCTTCGTAAACCTGGTACGGCTCGAAGATGAAGTCCTTGCGCAACAGCGGAACATCCACGGCGGCGCGGACGGCACGCAGATCGTCGAGCGAGCCTTTGAAGTTGACATCAGTAAGAACGGAGATCGCTGCGGCGCCGCCTTTAACATACTCGCGGGCGACCTTTGCTGGGTCGAGTCCCGGCATGATGTCGCCCTTGCTGGGCGAGGCGCGCTTAATCTCCGCGATTATCGCGGGACGCCGGGCGCGCAACGATCCGATGAAATCGCGCGGCTTGGGCGCGCGCCCCGCTTCGGCGACGATCGCCGTCGGCGACACGACTGCGCGTCGAGCGCGCACTTCGACGCGTTTGGCGGCGTAAATATTGTCGAGGATCGAGGTCATTGTATTTCTTTCGGGATTTCTCCGTGGCTGGCGCGCCGCATCTTGTCGAGGACTTCCAGCGCGCGGCTCGAGGCGATGATTTCGCGCGCCGCATCCACGCCTTCTTTCAGCGACGCCGCCATCCCGCCGACGTAAATTGCGGCGCCGCCGTTCAGCGCGAGCACATCTTGCGCCGGGCCCGCGCCGCCATCAAGCGCGCCGCGGATAACTCGCACGGCATCGTCGAGATTCCTGATCACCAGCGCGCGATGGTCGCCGCGGGACACGCCCAAGCTCTCCGGCGTGATTTCATACTCTGTCAACTCGCCGCCGTCGTGAAGTTCCGCAACCCTGGTCGGGCCGCTGATTGCGATTTCGTCGATTCCGTCGCCGCCGTGCACGACCATCGCGCGCCGGGTTCCGAGCGCCTTGAGCGCATGCGCCATCGGTCTGATGAGGTTGCCCTCGGCGACGCCCAGCAGATGGAAGTGGGGGCGCGCAGGGTTGCCGATCGCGCCCATCAGGTTGAAAATGGTGCGAATTCGCAGCTCCCGTCTGAGCGGCGCAAGCTTCTTGAACGCGGGATGATACGCCGGCGCGAAAATGTGGCAGCATCCCGCCACCTCCAGGCATCGTTTCAGCCCATCCGGATCGCAATCGATCTTCACGCCCATCGCCTCGAGCACGTCGGCGGTGCCGACCGTGCCGCTGATCGCCCGATTGCCGTGCTTGGCGACCGGCACGCCCGCGGCCGCGGCGATCAACGCAGCGCCGGTCGAGATGTTGAAGGTGCTGGCGCCATCGCCACCGGTGCCGCAGGTGTCGAGCACGTCGCCGGCGCGAAGATCGAGTGGACGCGCGCGCGCGAGCATTGCACGCACCGCGCCTGCCAGCTCGCCGGCTTCGGCGCCCTTGATTTTCAGCGCCACCAGGAACGCGCCGACGACGGCGTCGTGCGCGCCGCCGTCCATGACCTCGCCGATCGCGAGTTCGGCCTCGGCGCTGGTGAGCGAGCGCCCGCCGATGAGCGCCTGCAGCGCGTCGTGAAGTCCGCTCATCGCGCGTTCCCGTCGCGATCGAGCCGGTCGAGAAAGTTTTTCAGCAGATGCTTGCCTTCGAAGGTCAGAATCGATTCGGGATGAAACTGCACGCCTTCGATGGCGTGCTGTCTGTGACGAAGGCCCATGATTTCGTTTTCCGCGGTGCGGGCGCTGACTTCCAGCACCGGTGGAACGGAAGCCGCATCGACCAGCAGCGAATGATAGCGCATCGCTTCGAACGGGCTCGGGATGCCTGCGAAAATCGTCTTGCCGTCGTGAATTATCGGCGAGGTCTTGCCGTGCATCAGGCGACCCGCGCGCACGACCTTCCCGCCGAACGCCTCGCCGATACATTGCAGGCCAAGGCACACGCCGAGAATCGGAACTTCACCCGCCATCTCGCGCAGCAGTTTCAGCGAGATTCCGGCCTGGGAGGGAGTGCAGGGTCCGGGTGAGATGACGACTGCGGCGGGATGAAGCGCGCGAATGCCGGCGACGTCGATCGCGTCGTTGCGCTTGACCGTGACGTCGGCGCCAAGTTCGCCGAGGTACTGCACGAGGTTGTAGGTAAACGAGTCGTAGTTGTCGATCATCAGGAGTCGTGTTTCAGTGTTTGACGCCATCGTGATCACCTTTTTGCCGCGGTTTCAAAATCGCGCGCGGCCGCAAGCGCCCGCACCATCGCGCGAGCCTTGTTTACCGATTCCTCGAATTCCGCGCCGGGGTCCGAGTCGGCGACGACGCCGCCACCGGCCTGTATGTAAACGCGGTTGTTCTTGACCAGCAGCGTGCGCAGCGCGATCGCGGTGTCGGTGTTGCCGGTGTAGCTGAAATAGCCGACCGCGCCGGCATAAACGCCGCGGCGCACGGTCTCGAGCTCGTCGATAATTTCCATGGCGCGGATTTTCGGGGCGCCGGAGACCGTGCCCTGCGGAAAGGTCGCGGCGAAGGCGTCGAACGCGTCGCATCCCTCGCGCAGCACGCCGGTGACGTTCGACACTATATGCATCACGTGCGAGTAGCGTTCGACGACCATCAGCTCCGTCACTTTCACCGAGCCGATTTCGGAGACCCGGCCGACGTCGTTGCGCCCGAGATCGACCAGCATCACGTGCTCGGCGCGTTCCTTGGGATCGGCGAGCAACTCGGCTTCGAGCGCCCGGTCCTCGGCTTCGGTGACGCCGCGCCGGCGCGTCCCCGCGATCGGCCGCAGCGTAATCTCGCGGCCCTCGACCCGGACCATCACCTCGGGCGAGGCGCCGACCAGCGTGTGATCGCCCAGGCGCAGGTAGAACATGTAGGGCGACGGGTTAATCGTGCGCAGGCTGCGGTAGATGTTGAACGGATGCGCGGTCAGAGGCGCCTCGAAGCGCTGCGACGGAACGACCTGGATAACGTCGCCGGCCGCGATATATTCCTTGGCCGCAGAAACCATCGCCATGTAGCCTTCGCGCGTCTGGTTCGAGGTGATGGACGCGTCGTTGACGGCGACGG
>Ga0181536_10007405_pt1 | contig 10802 bp, 7 predicted proteins | sample PEATcosm2014_Bin_41_FD_121105 | JGI IMG/M metagenome (GOLD analysis project Ga0181536, IMG submission 121105) | Peatland microbial communities from MTU Mesocosm Facility, Houghton, MI, USA - PEATcosm2014_Bin17_60_metaG | ecosystem: Environmental > Terrestrial > Soil > Wetlands > Peat | place...
AAGCCGCTGTCCGCGCTGGTCATGCTGATTTTGAGCACCCCGATCGTGGGACGCGCGGGGCCAGTGACGCCGGCGCGGCCGTGGCCGTTCGATTGCGGAAAGTCGCGCACCGGCTGGCGGCCGATGAGATAGTTGTTGAGCCGCCCGACATCGACCAGCTTGACCGCCTGCGCGGGCACGCCTTCGTCGTCCACATCGTAGGCTCCGATGAGGCCTTTGCCCTCAACCGTCTTCAGTCCGGGATCGTCGATCACGCTCATGAAATCGGGCAGAATGCGCGCGTGGTAACTCGAGGCAAAAGGGCCGTTGGTGCGCGCCTCTGTACCCAAAGGAGGGCGCGTGGCCGTTACCGCCGTGGCCAGCAGCGAGCGCAGGGTGTCGGCTGCCGCGTCGGCGCTCATCAGCAGCGGGCCGTGATACTCCTCTTCGACCAGCGGCGCCTTGCGCAGCTCGGCCAGCGATGCGATCTCATCGACGGCGTGCTTGTTGAAGACGGCTTCCGTGTCGAGGTCCGCGGCCGAGGTTCCCGTCGATGCGTAGGAGCGGTCGATGCTCATGCCGTCGGCCGCTTGTGTACCCGCGGCAAACGACTCCTCGTATTGCGCCTGCGACTTGCAGACGATCGTTCCCTCACTGGTCACAATCCAGGTTGTCGTGGCGCGGGCGCGAAAGCTCGCTTCCGCGTACTCCACATCGCGCTGGGTCGCGCTCACCGCGGGGTCAGTGCGGTAGAGGCCGCTCAGCCGCGCCACGCGCTCCGTCCATGCGCTCTCATCAACCTGCAACGCAACCGGATCGGCAAGAGACACGATGGGTTTCTCCCGACTGAAGTCGTCGGCTTGCGGCAGCGTCTGCACCTGTTTCAGCGCGGCCTGCTTTTGCGCGTAGGCCGAAAGCGCATTCTTGTAGGCCTGGTCCGTTGCCTGCCATAGCGCGGAGCGCAACGCGATGGCATCGTCGTCGAGGCCCGCCAATTCCACCGAGCCGTCGCCCCGGCCGCCGGAGCTGTCGGTTTTGTAGTCGCCTACGCGTACCGTCACGCGCGCCACGCGCTGCCGCATGCGCCCGGCGCCTTCGCTGGCGCCAAACTCCGCCTTGGTCTCGAAGTCGTCTACATCCTCGATGCGGTACTGGATGAAAAACGGCTTGGCAAAGCCCGGCAACTGCAACTGGCTCATGCTGCGGTCGAGCTCGGCCAGCATGGCATTGAGCACGGGATCTTTTTCGGCGTCGGCGCGGGTGGGCTGCGCGGGGGCAGCGAGCGGCGCGCACAGGCACGCAGCCAAGCATCCTAAAACGGCAGGCAAAAAGATCGAACGAAGCGGATTCATTTCGCCTCCTTCGTCACATCTGCGCCGGGGATGGGCAGAATCGGCGGCCGCGCCGTGCCTTGCGCCTGGCGCTGGGTCTCGATCTCGCTCAGCAGCATGGCGGGAGCCACGGCGCTGACGGGAATCGATCCCGACTCCGCGCCGCACACGCCGTCAAACACCTCGCTCTTGTCGCCAGTGACGAGAATCTTTTTCATCGCCGCCAGCGGGGTGCCCACGATGCTCACGCCGCGCACCAGTTCGTCGGGCCGGCCATCGACATACACGCGCCACACGACGAGCGGGATGACTTGGAACGCCTGTGGCGAACTGCGCTGCGTGACCGCGAAGCCCGAAGAGATGTCTTCAAAGTAGAGACCGTAAGGCTTGCCCTGCTTCTTCGCCTCTGCAATCAGTTCCTTCCGCAGCTCGGCGTCGGAGACGGTCTTGGTCGAAGTCACAATCAAATTGCCCTGGCGGCCGGTGGGCACAAATCCCGATTCCGCGCGGCCGTGGCCGTTGGATGCGCTGAAGCTCGCGATGGGCAGACGCGACATGAGGAAATTCTTGAGCACGCCATCCTGAATCAGCTCCACCCGCTCCGCCTTCTCGCCCTCGCTGTCATATTCGTAGTGGCCGCCGAGAGAAATGCCGTCGAAGCTGGCCAGCGTGGGATCGTCGGCCACGGAAAGAAAGGGCGGCAGCACTTCTTTGCCGAGATCCTTGGTGAAGGTCTGGCCCTCCTCGTCGCCGCGCTGGCGCTGGCCTTCCAGCCGATGGCCCAGCACCTCGTGGAAGAACACCGCGGCGGCGCGGCCGGAGAGAATGGCCGGCCCGTCGAACGGCTCCGTCACCGGCGCCTTGCGCAGAGCTTCGAGTTGCGCGCCGATCTCGCGCACCGCTTTCTCCAGATCGGCTTGCGCGGGCAGCCCCTCCGGCGTATCGGCCTCGAAGGTCCGGGCAAGGAAGAGATCCATGCCGTCGTCGGCGCGCGTGACGGCCACGATCACCAATCCCGACGCCACGTAAGGAGTTACGAGTTCCGCACCCTCCGACGAAACAAAGTAGCGCGTCGAGCTTTGCGCCGCGAATCCCACCTCGTTCTGGTACACATCGGGAAATTCGCGAAAGATGCGCGAGAGGGCCCGCACGCGCTCCTCCCACTCCACCTTGCGCACCACCAGCGGCGGCGCAGGCTTTTCGAGATACACCTGCGGCGCCTCCTGGCTGAAATCCGGCGAGGTATCTTCCTCTTTGGCGCGCACCTGGGCTTCGGTTTTCACGCGCAGGTAGTTGTCGAGTGCGTTGCCGTACCCCGTGTTGGTCGCCAGCCACAGGGTGCGCGCGATCGCCTCGCGATCGTCACCCAGTGGCAGCGGCATGCTGTTCACTGCCGAGCTGCGGTGCTCGCCGTGCGTGTTGTCGAGCTTGGGGCTGCCCACGCGCACCTGCACGTCGGCCATGCGCTCGTGCGAAGCGTCGCTTCCCGTCAACGCGCCGTATTGTGCGCTGATGGTCAGCATGCTGGTGTCGTGCACCGAGTAGCTGATGAAGTACGGCGGCGGCTGTTTGTCGTCAGGCGCAGACGAAGCGTCCGCTATCCCACCCTTGGCGCCAGCTACCGCAGGCGCCAAGGATGGGGCACCCGACTTGGCCAACGACGTGTAGGCGCGATGCAACTCGGCGTTCATGGCATCGAGAAGCACCGGAGTGTTTGCCGTCGCATGAGCCGGAGCCGGCTGCTGGGCGCGCGCCGCGTACGGCAACGCCAGCAGGGCGAGCACGGCGACTGTGGGTGCGAGGAGGGGGAGAGGGACCGGCCGGCGCGGTGCGCAAGCTGAAGATTTGTCTGGCCTGATACGAAGGGTTTCGGGTAAAAGCATCTGTATACTTGATTGTCTCAAAACTGACTGACTTAGGGTCTGCTAACCCTCAGGGGAACTGCCATGACACTTGGACGCAAAGGTCTGCTGGCGATGTGCACTGTGGTGCTGCTTTCCGGATTGGCTTCCCTTCCCTCGGCGGCGCAACCGGCCGCATCCCCGGCTGCTCCCGCCGCAACCGTGTCCGCTGCTCCCGCGCCGGCCGCTCCCGAGCAGGCTTACACGCTGCCGCCCGACAAACTGGCCAGGGCCATCGCGCTCAGCCACATCCGCATCATTCTGGGCATTGCCGGAGCGATCTGGGACATTGTGTTTCTGTGGCTGCTGCTGGCCACGCGCGGCTGGGCCGCGCTGGAGCGCTGGGCGCAGCGGATCTCCAGCCGCAGATGGGTGCAAGGGCTGGTCTTTTTTGCCTGCTTCTTCGTTCTCACTAGGCTGGCCGGTTTGCCGCTTGGCGGCATCGCGCATCATTATGAGCGCGCCTACGGAATCAGCGTCCAGGGATGGGGCAGTTGGCTGGGCGACGACGCCAAAGCGCTGGGGCTCATGCTCCTGCTCGGCGTGCCCATCCTGTTGCTCTTCCATTGGGTGGTCAAGCGCTGGCCGCGGCGCTACTGGCTGCGTGCCTGGGTGCTCACATTGCCGATCCTCGTGTTTTCCATCTTTTTAGAGCCGCTGTTCGAGCCCATCTTCTATCAGTTTGAGCCCCTCCAGAAGAATCACGTCGCTCTTGTCACCGAACTCGAAAACGTGGTGGCGCGCACCGGAACCAACATTCCTCCCTCGCGCATGTACCTGATGAAGGCCAGCGTGAAAACCAACGGCCTGGACGCGTATGTCTCGGGCCTTGGCGCCACCAAGCGCATTGTGGTGTGGGACACGACAGCGGGACGCATTCCCGACGACGAGGTCCTGTTCATCTTCGGCCACGAAAGCGGGCATTACGTGCTGCACCACATTCCCAAGGAATTTGCAGGCGACGCAGCCGGCCTTCTCTTTGTGTTTTGGGCGGGCGCGGGGTTTGCTGCGTGGCTGGTCAAGCGCTATGGAGCGCGTTGGATCGGCCTCAAACCGGAGGGTTCCGTTCAGCCGGAGCCCCCGCTCGCGTCGCGCACGGGATTCGTGGTGCTCCTGTTCGCGATTTCGATTGTGGGCTTCGTTACCGAACCCGCCGGCAACGCCTTTAGCCGCTACTTTGAGCACCAGGCCGATGTCTACGGGCAGGAGGCGATCCACGGCATCGTGGCCGATCCGCAAAAGACCGCGGTGGCGGCATTCAACGATCTGGGAGCGGCGTGGCTCGAAGACCCCCATCCCAACGCGTTCATCGTGTTCTGGCTCTACGACCACCCCAGCATCCAACACCGCGCCCAGTTCGCGCAGCAGTACGATCCGTGGGCAAACGGAGGGCATGGGGAGTTCTTCAAGAACTAGGGATCAGGTTTCAGGTTTCGGGTTTCAGGGGTCGGGGATGAGGCCGCCGATCAAAGCCGCTCGAAGATGCCCGCTGCGCCCATGCCGCCGCCCACGCACATGGTCACCATGCCGTACCGGGCGCTCCGCGCTTTCAAGCTTTGGAGGAGTGTTGCGGTCAATTTTGCACCGGTGCAGCCCAGGGGATGGCCGAGGGCGATGGCGCCGCCGTTGACGTTGACGCGCGCGGGGTCCAGGTCGAGCGCGCGGACGATGGCCAGAACCTGCGCCGCAAAAGCCTCATTCAATTCGATGAGCGCAATGTCGTTGAGCGTGAGGCCGGCGAAGCGCAGGGCCTTGGGAATCGCCGTGATGGGGCCAATGCCCATCTCCTCGGGCAGGCAGCCGGTGACGGCGTAGGACACGAGCCGCGCCAGAGGTTGAAGGCCGAGATCGCGCGCGCGGTGCGCTTCCATCAGCACCGCCGCCGCCGCCCCGTCGGAGGTTTGCGAGGAATTGCCCGCGGTGACCGTGCCCTGCGCGTGAAAGACCGGCTTGAGCTGCGCCAATGCGGCGGCGGAGGTGTCGGCCCGGGGGCCTTCGTCGGCGGAAAACTCCCTTTCCTTGATCTCCGGTTTTCCCGGCTTCGCTCCCGGCGCGCTGGTCGTCACGCGCACCGCAACGATTTCTTCGCCAAAGCGCCCCGCGGCCTGCGCGGCAACCGCCTTCTGGTGGCTCGCCAGGGCAAAGGCATCCTGGTCGTCGCGCGAGATTGCGTAATGGCGGACGATGCGCTCGGCCGTCAGGCCCATGGTGAGCAGCGACGCGGGGTAGTTCGCCGCGAGCCATGGATTGGGGCTGGGCTTGTTGCCGCCCATGGGAATCAGGCTCATGGATTCGGCTCCGCCGGCCACGATCACTTCCGCCGCGCCGGAGCGGATGCGCTGATTGGCAAGCGCAATGGCCTCGAGTCCCGAGGCGCACAGCCGGTTCACGGTGACGCCGGGAATTTCCACCGGCAACCCGGCGCGCAGCGCAGCCATGCGGGCGATATTCCAGCCCTGCTCGCCTTCGGGCTGCGCGCAGCCCAGGATCACGTCGTCGATTTCAGCTTTATCGAGGGCAGGAACCTTCTCCAAGACCCCACGCAAGGCAATTGCGGCAAGGTCGTCGGGGCGGGTGGTCGAAAGGGCACCTTTGGGCGCGCGCCCCACGGGCGTGCGAACGGCGGCGACGAGAACGGCTTCCGGCATGGAGGGCTCCTGTCACCGTGAACCGTGGACGGTGAACCGTGAACAGCAACCGAGGACACTGCTGGCTCATTGTTAGATGGCGAGACGTAGAAAGGTCAAGTCTCCGATTCAGGGGCGAAAGCTCTAGTGATGCCCTAGTTGCTCCGTGTACGATTCGCACTGAATCCAGGGCGAGGTTCCTCGCAAATCTTTATCGGGGATCGAAAATATCGCGCCTTGCTGGATTTTCTTGATCGCCGATACGATATGTTCCTGCGTCCAAACACCTCCTAACGGGGGATCGGGGAAGTCTATTCCATTGATCTCTTTCTTCGATGGCACGAACCTGGCGTTGTTTTGAATATCGAAGACCTGCCGATCATTGTCATAGCTCAGGAAAACTGTAAAAACCCATCCCTCGGAACGGCTCGAATTGGCAAACTCGACAACGTAAAGTGCACTTTGCTGCGGGTAGGAAGTCGAGTCGAGAAAATACCCAAAGCTCGCCGCCGTAGATCTTGAAGTTGGCAGGAAGCCCTTCACCTCAAGGCATTGCGCAGCATGGGTCAAGAGTGGCGAAGTCACTTCTTGAGCCGTAGCAGCGCCTCTCATACAAATCGTTAGGAGGATCAAGGACCAGGCTTTCGTCGCCACCGCTGCCTCCAGGAGATTCTTCATGCCGTCAATCCCGCGTATCGATGATCGTCCAGGCGCCTTTGGCGAAAACGCGATAAATCGTTCGCCGGTCGATGACGGAATCGGCCAAGGCGTCGTGGTCGAGGCGCGGCGGAGGATGACTCATGCCAAACTGCGCTTCATGGACGGTTTCCGGCGATGCGGGATCGATGCCCCAGTTGAAGCCGAGCACATCGGTGGCTCCGTGGGCCTGCAGACGATCGGTCTCCGGCGCCGAGGCCACCACCATCGGATCGCCCCCGCCGGCAAAGAAAACTAGCAGAGAGACCTTGCCGTCGACCGAGCAAAGGACCGCCCAGTCCGATGAGCCCTGGCGCTCCAGGCTGGCATGGACCACGTTTTCCGGTTGGTGCGCCTCGTAGGTCTGCGGAATCAGGCATCCACGCCGCAGAAGCACATCCTGCACGGCGGGCGGCAACTGGGGAAAAGCGTTAATCGGTAAACGGCGGATGAGATAGGGGGTGGGCCGGCCGGCTACCGTGACCTGGCCGGAGGTATTGAGCGGGTCCGTGACCGAGTCCTGCGGCCGAATCCATGAGGGGCAGCAAAAAAGTAGCAACGCAGCAAGCGCAAGAGCGGTTCCAGAATACTCGTGCCCCATATAGCTCGGTGAAAGGTGGCGTTTTCTTGAGGAAAACGCCACTTGGCGTCCATGCTTCCGGGTACAGCAATTCTGGAACCGCTGCAGCCCCGATTTGAAACGCGCGCGTACCATCGAAAACTCTCACGAGCACTCTATGCCGAGTCTTGCAGAACCGCAACTGCGCAGAGCGCGGGGAATTTAATTGCGCAGCGGCTTGCCGGTTTTCAGGGTAAATGCGATGCGCTCCTGCGTCTTGCGCTCGCCGCAGAGCGAGAGAAATGCCTCGCGCTCGAGGTCCAGCACATGCTGTTCGCTCAGAAGCGTGCCGGGCGTCACGCGCCCCCCGGCAAGGATGTACGCCGCCCAACGCGCAACCTTCTGGTCGTGTTCTGAGGCATAGCCGGCCTCGCCCATTAAATAAATACCAGCCTCGAGCGTGGCCAGCGCAGCTATTCCCGGAGCGGGAATTTGCGTGCGCGGTTGCGGAGGCGCGTAGCCGGTTTCGGCCAGCACCGCGGCTTGCGCTTTGGCGTCGAGCAGCAGGCGCTCCCGGTTCATCGTGATGCGATCGGATTGCGCCAACAGGCCCAGCGAGCGCGCCTCGGCGGCCGACGTGGAAACCCTGGCCATGGCGACAGTTTCGAGCGCGCGACGGAGGGCCGTGGTGAATTCGGCGGATTGCGCGAAGCGCGATGGAGGATCTTTGGGATCGGGCGGGGCCAGCGCCGCGGCCGCATCGAAAGCGCGCAGCAACATTTCTTTCGTCCCGCCGCCGGCCGGGATCAATCCCACGCCGGCCTCGACCAAACCCATGTAGGTCTCCGCGTGCGGCTGGCGTCGCGTGGCATGCAGGCAAATCTCCGCGCCGCCGCCGAGCGTGAGGCCGAAGGGCGCGGCAACCACCGGCCGCGGGCAAAATTTGATGGCCGCGGTCATCTGCTGGAAGTGATGAATGACTCCGGCCAGCTCGTCCCACTCGCCCTCCTGCGCGGCCAGCAGGAGCTGCATCAGGTTGGCGCCGACGGAGAAGTTTTCGCGGTCGCCCGTGATCACAAAGCCGGAAAAGTCTCGTACCGCATCCGAACCAGGGTTGAGAACCGCGGCAATCAGCGAGAGCACGTCGCCGCCAATGGCGTTCTTGAGCGAATGCAGCTCGATGCAGCCGATGCCGTCACCGAGATCGACCAGCGACGCGCCGGAATTGCTGCGAACAACACCGTGCGCGCGGCGAAAATCGGCCACGCGCGCGTGACCGGGGATCGCTGGAATGGGGACAGTCTGCCCTGTCGACGGGTGGAAGCAGGCATCCTTGCCGGGCGCGTACCAGCTTGTGCGCGAAGCGGCCAGCAGCGCTTGCGCGGCTGCGCTCACCGGAAGACCCAGCGCCTTCATGCGGCTCACGGTCTCGGCTACGCCCGCCGCATCCCACATCTCAAAGGGGCCCATCTCCCAGTTGAAGCCGGCGCGCATCGCGGCATCGATCGCGGGCGCGTCGTCGGCGACTTCACCGATGCGCTCGGCGGCGAAGCTCCACAGCGACGCCAGAAACGGCCACAAAAACGCCGCGGCCTTGTCCTTGGCGGGGTCGTTCGCGAGCAGCAGGCGCAGGCGCTCGGGCAGCGTCGCGGCGTTTTTCGCCATTTCCAGCGCGGGCAGCGCGGCTTTCGCTAGAGGCCGGTATTCGAAGGTCGCAAGATCCAGAACCAGGCGCTCGTCTTTGCCGTCCGCGCCGCGAACTTTTTTGTAGAAACCCTGTCCGGACTTATCGCCGAGCCAACTTCGCTTCAGCAGCTCGCCGAGAACCGGCGCGAATTTTCCTCCGCTCACGCCCTCGGGAAAGTTGGCGGCGACATGCGCCAGAATGTCGATGCCTACGAGGTCGGCGAGGCGAAAGGTTCCGGTGCGCGGCCAGCCGACGGCGGGTCCGGTCAGCGCGTCAATTTCTTCAACTGTGAGCCCCCGCTCCAGCATCAGGTTCGCAGCATTGAACATCACCGCGATGCCGATGCGGTTGGCAATAAAGTTCGGCGTGTCGTGCGCAAACACGACTTCTTTGCCGAGCGTGCGATCGGCAAAAGCGGAAAAGGCGGCGACCAGCTCGGGATCGCTTTCCGGCGCGGGGATCACTTCCACGAGGCGCATGTAGCGCGGCGGATTGAAGAAGTGCGTCCCGAAAAATCTTTTGTCAAGGCCGGGAACGGCGGCAGCGATGCGGGCGATGGGCAGGCCGGAGGTGTTGGTGGTGAGGATCGCGTGAGCGCCGAGGTGCGGCAGAACGCGCTGGAGCAACGCGGTCTTGATTTCGAGGTTCTCGGCGACGGCTTCGACTACCCAATCGCACGCGCGAATCCCGGGCAGATCGTCGTCGAAGGTGCCGGGCGTGATGAGGCGGCTCAGCGATGCCTCAAAGAATGCCGCAGGCTTCGATTTCGCAAGCGCATCAAGACCTGCGACGGCAGGCGCGCGCTCCGCGGTTTCATGTTTTGGAGGTAGATCAAGCAGGAGCGTCGGGATTCCGGCGTTGGCCAGATGCGCGGCGATGCGCGAGCCCATGGTTCCTGCGCCCAGCACCGCGGCGCGGCGCACCAGCATTGGCTTCGCGCCCTTCTTCGGCGCGGGAGTTGCGGCCGTGGCAGCGGTGCTCATGCGGGATCTCCCTTTGCAGCGTGAAACTGAACGCGGACCACGAGGGGTAAACGTTCGCAGCATACGCAAGCTGGTGCCGCACGGTCAAGGACGCGGCAAGAGTAGTGTCATGCCAAAATAGAAATGCCTCTCGTTTGCTGTATATGCCGTTGCGTTGAGCTGCGATGCTTCGTGGAAGGGGGAGCGATGACCAAGTTGCTTTACTCGAGCTCATTGTTCACGTTCCTGTGCGGTTGCTGGTTGGCATTCATGGAGTGCCTGCTGCGTCATCCCGGATTTGCAACACGCGCCGCCGTCGCCTTGCTCATTGCAGCAGCCGGCCTGGCCACGCTGCTGGTGCGCCTGTTTGATCTTGGCGTGCGCAGTGAACGTTGGCTTTGGGCGGCAGCAGCGGCGCTCATCGGCTTGGGCGTGTTCAGCTTTCTTCGCAATGCACGCGCCGTCCATTTTGAGGGCTTTGTTTTCGTGATCGCGTTTGTGCTTGTGCTCCAGGGCTTGCTGATGCTGGTAACTCTCGGTCGGCGGAACGATGCGAGCCGAACCGTTGCCCGAAGATAATCGAGAGCGCTTAGTATTCGACCTTGTTCGGTGCTGCGATCCACGCGGCAAAGCTGGCCCACGCCTCGTCGCCCAGCAGTTGCGTGGAGCGGAGCTTGCGGCCGGCAGGGTCTTTCCGCAGTTCCGCGTAGAGAAACGCGTCGTCAAATCCGGCGCGGGCGGCATCGGCGGCGCTGGCTCCGTAGTACACGGCGTCAAGCCGCGCCCAGTATGCGGCTGCCAGGCACATGGGACACGGCTCGCAACTGGTATAGAGGTCGCAACCGGCCAGCGTGAAGGTTCCCAGCGCCTTGGCGGCGGCGCGGATGGCGTTTACCTCGGCATGCGCCGTGGGGTCGTTGGCGTGGACCACCCGGTTTACGCCGGTAGCGACCACGTTTCCGTCCTTTATCACCAACGCGGCGAACGGGCCGCCATTGGCGCGCACGCTCGCGGCGGCGAGTTCAATGGCCTGATCCATAAACCGGCTCATAGAGGTTGT
>Ga0181536_10007407_pt1 | contig 10800 bp, 11 predicted proteins | sample PEATcosm2014_Bin_41_FD_121105 | JGI IMG/M metagenome (GOLD analysis project Ga0181536, IMG submission 121105) | Peatland microbial communities from MTU Mesocosm Facility, Houghton, MI, USA - PEATcosm2014_Bin17_60_metaG | ecosystem: Environmental > Terrestrial > Soil > Wetlands > Peat | place...
ATGAAGCCGTATTTGCCGTGGTAGTTGTCCGGCGGATCGACAGTCCCGCCGACGCCGTAGATGCGGTTGAGCCGGCCAAGCAGAACCTGGGCAGGATCGCTGGGATCGGCGAAGCCGTCGTCGGGCCGCGACAGGTCCTTTTGCGCGACCGCGCGCACGACGTAGGGCGTCACCAGGATCATCAGCTCGGTGCGCTGATTGACATAATCGTTGCTCCTGAACAACGGTCCGAGAATGGGAAGCTCCATGAGGCCGGGGAGACCATTGAGCTGGTGTATGGTTTCGTCCTGGATCATGCCGGCCATGGCGAGCGCGCCACCGGACGGCAGTTCGACCGTGGTATCGGCGCGGCGGGTGCGGATCGAGGGGATGGTCACCGATTGGGTCGTGCCGGGTTCGACGATCGTCAGCGAATTTTGGCTCGACAGATCCGAAACCTCGGTCATCACCTTGAGGCTGATGCGGCCGCCGCTGAGCACGACCGGCGTGAAGTTCAGACTGACGCCGAACTTCATGAAGTTGATCGACGGCTGGCAGGTCGACGGCGCACCGGGGGTGCTTGACGAGCTGGAGCAGGAGAAGCCGTTCAGCACCGGAAATTCGCCGCCGGCCATGAACGTCGCGGTTTCTCCGGAAATGGCAGTCAGGTTCGGTTCGGCGAGCGTGTGAATGACGCCGGCCTGTTCCATCGCCTGCAACGTGGCGGTGACCGATTTCAAGCTGGCCGCGATGCTGGAGCCGCTGAGCGATTGGCCATAGGCCGAGAATGGATTGGTATTGTTGAAATTGACGATGGCCGTGCCGTAGCCCAGCGTACCGGAAAGATTGATGCCGAGCTGCTTGACAACGTCGCGCTCGACTTCGGCGACCGTCACTTTGAGCATGATCTGGTCGCGATCGCGAACGACGAGGGCGTTGACGATCTTGCTTGAACTGGCGCCACTCAAGGCCTGCGGCGAAGGCAGACTGGATGACGATAGGCTCAGGGACATACCGCTACCGCCGCCGCCGCCGCTGCCGCTGCCGCTGCCGCTGCCGCTGCTGAAGGCCTCACCGGGAGCGACGAAATGCGATGCAATGTCGTAGGCTTGCTGCGCTTCCGCCTGGTTCGCCACGGTGCCGGTCAGAATGATGCCGTCGCCGATGGCTTCGACGTTGACGTCGGCATCCGGGATGAGTCGCTGGATAGCCGTGCGGATGATGTTGACATCGCGCGCGACCGCGATGTCGAAGTTGGCCATCTGCTTCCCTTCGGCATCGAAAAAGACGATGTTGGTCGCTCCGAGGGCCATGCCGATGATATAGGCGCGGCGCGTGGAGCGAACGATGGCGTTGGCGGTCGTGGGATCGGCCACCAGCACGTCCTTGATGTCGCGCGGAAAATCGAGGACGAGCGACTTGCCCTTGCCGAGCATGACGGAGCGCGATCCGCTATCCTCTGCGGCGATCTTAATCGATTGCATCGGAGGTTGGTTGATCGGCGCGTCGCCCGCAAGCGCGAGTCCGCGCGCAATGACCCATGACACGATGATCAGGCCGGCGAGAGCTGCCGCGCGGATCGATCTCCTTGTTGCCATGGTGAAGTCCCTCCGTGCGGATCAGCGGGATGTTGATACCGTGCTCACGCCATAACGCACTGTATTGATGGCTGCGCGCCGATCGTTGGCGTCGTCCCCCTCGGGTGTCGATGATTGCGAGTCGACGAGACTGCGAAGCGCAAGCGATAGCGTGCCAAGCTGATGCGACAGCGCCAGCGTCTCGGCCTGGTCCGGCGTCATTTCGAGCGTCGCGGTCTTGCCGACCACGACCTTCTGGCCGGCCTTCTCCTCGACCGCCTGGTCAATCGCCAGTACCCGCACGTTCCGCAAAATCGACTCGCTGATGAATTTCTCGACGCCGGTCACCTTTTCCGCCGCCTTGTCGCGGCGAGTCAGCACGATGTCGACGTGATCATCCGGCAGGATGAAGCCGCCGGCTCCGCTCTCGGCCGAAACCTCCATCGCGACCGCACGCATGCCCTTGGGCAGGATGGCCGCCATGAAGCCTGAGCCCTTTGCGAAGACGACCGCAGGGTCGCGAATGGGCTCTCCCGTGGCGACCGGCACGCGTACGATCGCGCCGACGAATTGGTGTATGCCGTCCGGTCGTTCGGTTTTTTTGATGAAACTCGGGTTCGCTGCCGCAGCCGGCCAGGTCTGCCAGTCGACATCGCCATCGCCGATGACCTGACCCCGACCGAGATCGGTCTTGGCGACCAGCACGTCGACGGTCTCGAGCGGCGGCGGCGGCGGCGGCGGCGCGGGCGCCGCGGCCTCGTGGTGGCCGCTCGCAAGAAACGCCGCAACCCCGCCAGCGGCGAGAGCGACACCGAGGACAACGAGACGCGCGGCTTTCATTACGCTTCACTTCCCACATGACGCCACGGCGGGAGGGGCCGTCATCGCCGGATTTGACCAGCTAAACGTCAAGGCATGGTTAATGAGGCGTATCCAAATCGCGTTAATCTTGCGTTGCTTCGGCGCTGCCGCAGCGCGCAATGAGCTAAAAGCGCAGAGCCGTCATCCAATCCGTCTGCGGGTAGACGACAAGGGCTGCCACCGCGAGCGCGATGCCATAGGGAATACCGCCGTCTTGGCGGTGCAGCCGCTCGGCCCAGTCCCGGCCGATCAGCAGCTGCGGCATGGGCATGGCGCGAAACTGGATCAGCAACAGCGTCAGCGCACCGCCAAGGAGCGAAGCATAGAGCAGATAATCGGCGAGATGGCCGAGACCGAGCCACAGCACGGTGGCGGCCGCGAGCTTGGCATCGCCGCCGCCGATCCACCCGCAGGTGAAGCAAACGAAGGCAACGACGAGCACCGCCGCGGCCGCACCGGCATGCGTAAGCATGTCATGCGCGCTCATCCCGGTCAGGACGGCGAGCAGGACGAAACCACCAAGCAGGATGAGCGAAACGCGGTTGGCGATCGTCATCGTGAGCAGATCGCTGGAGGCGGCAAACGCCATCATTGCCGGGAAAAGCGTCAATCTGATCGCTTCGATCATCATGGCATCGTCGATCGATGTCGTTCCAGCGGCCGGTTTACACGGCGCAGGTTGAGAGCGGGTTAGCGAGCGCGCCCCGCGAAGCAACCGGCTGAAAGCGACAAGACTCCGGCGCGCGACCGGAGCCTTTTCGCAGCAGAGGTAAAGACGACGCTTACTAGAGGGCGCCGGAAACGCTGCTGAAGGTGTTCTTCAGGTTGGTGCCGAGGCCCTGGACGACGGCGATGATCGCAACCGAGATGCCGGCGGCGATGAGGCCGTATTCAATGGCCGTGGCGCCCGATTGGTCCTTCACGAAACGCGTAAGAAGGGACTTCATGAGTTGGCTCCTAAGGTTCACATGTGGCTGTCTGAGCGTGATCCACGGCCTTTTTCCGGACCGTTTGGATCGTGTATCACCCTATCAACGAGCATCACCCTATCAACGAGAAATTTCGACGAGGTTAAATCGATCGATGAAACCCGCTATCAACTGGCCAATCCGCGATGTAGTTAACAGCGTATTGCAATGTGGCGAGGCGTCTCGCAGGTCGTTGCTCGCGTCCGGCCGGCGACAGCATGCATAGCTGACAAATATTTCATTCGCGTTAGTCGGCGACGGGAAAATTGTTTCAAATCGCGGTTGCCGGATAAAATCCAAGGCTTTCTGACGTTACCTGGCTTTCTGACGTTACCTGGCTTTCTGACGTTGATATGTGGCAGCCGTCAGCCGTCGCGCACGTTTCAGTAGATGTGCGGGAGCAGGCGGGCGGTGCGCGTCATGTAGTTCCGGTACTCCGGAAACACGGTCGACAAGATTGTCTCCTCGCTGGACATCCGCATGACTTGGCAGGCGCACTGGAAGCCAAAGATCATCAGTGCCCATGGCGACACGAATTGCAGCGTTAAGCCGACGAGCGCGATCGCTTCGCCAAGATAGAGCGGATGGCGGATAAGCTTATAGGGCCCGCGCGTCACCAGCCGCCGCGCCTCCGGCAGCATGCTGAGCGATCGTCCGAGGGTGAGCGCGCTATAGAGTGCGAACACAGTGCCGCCAAGGATCAAGAACGTCGCAGTCAGATAAAGCGGCACCGAAAGCTCGGCCGGCTGCAGTAGCACGATGCCGACGCTGAGGTAGGTTCCAGCGATCGCCGCGATGCACGGCACAAGGTCCGAAGTCCTGGCACGCGGCGTATGGCGCAACGCCAACAGGCCAATGATAGCGGTGATAAAAATTAACGAGGCGACTTTCGATGCGAGGCTGGAGATTCCCACCATGTCGGCGGCGGCCCAATTCATATCCATGATCTGCCGCGCCAGTCCGGGAAAGCGCGCGGCGAAGCAGATGCCGTACCACACGATCAGCGGCGCCGCTGCGAGCAGGTCGTAAACCTTGGTCTCCTGCAGCGCCTTGAGACGCGCGATCCACGGTATCGCTTGGAGTTTGATCGTGCCGGTGTCAACCATGGCGATGGCGCGCTCGTTCCAGGAAACTTAAGGCGGGAGGCACCAAACGCGCACCCGCCATTGCCTTAGGTTGCCGAAGTAAAGAAAGCATTCATAGGAACGCAAAAGATCGCAACAAGACATATTCGGCAGCCGTTCACGCAGTGCAGGGGGCATCTCCCCCTTCCCGAAATTTCGCCGCCAGCGTTAAGCAAGCGTCACCGAACTGCCGTGTCGAGCCGGGCCAGCCGATTTGCACTTCATTCACTAATTTGCAGTCAAGTGGACTCGTTAGAATGCAGTCTGTTCGGTTGTCGAATCCGCGTAGCGTTTCGGAGAGTATCGATGACGGCGTTGTGCGTGCGAGGCCTCGCGGCGCTCAGGCCGTTGCATTGGCTCGCGGCAGCCCTCTGCCTCGCCGCTGTCGCATCGCGGGCCCTCGCCGCCGAGCCGATCGTGGTGATGCTCGATCAGGCCAGGATTTTGAAACTCCCCGATCGGGCGATGACCGTCGTGATCGGCAACCCGCTGATCGCCGACCTGTCGATTCAGCCCGGCGGCCTCGCGGTCGTCACCGGCAAGGCGTTCGGCGCGACCAACGTCATCGTCATGGACAAGAGCGGCGCGGTCCTGACGGAGCAGACCGTCGAAGTCCAGGGACCGAGCGACAAGATTGTCGTGGTCTATCGCGGCGTCACTCGCGAAACCTATAGCTGCACGCCGAACTGCTCGCCGCGGATCACCCTCGGCGACGACTCCGATTTCTTCAGCAAGGTCATGACCGAGACCACCAACCGCAACACCCAGGCCATGGCCGCCGGGTCGGGCACACCGCACTGACGTCGCGCGCCGGCGGGGCCAGAGACGAAGCCGCGTCTCAAGGTTGACGAGGCCTTAAGGCGGGCCCCGCTATTCGCCGCGATCTCCGCAACATATCGCCAACTACTGTCGGGTAATGCTCAACCTCGCGCCGACGCGCGAGGTTCAGTTCACTGGGTGAGCGTGAGCATGTGCGATCAGCTGAATTCGACGAGGGGAGCGCTGCTGCGCGGTTTCATCCGTCGACATGAAGCATCGACCAGCGTCGAGTTCGGTCTCGTCGCGGCGCCGTTCGTCGCGTTGTGCTTCGCGATCATGCAAACGGCGATCATCTTCTTCGCCAGCCAGGCGCTCGAGACCGCGGCCGCCACCGCGGCACGCCTTGTCTTGACCGGACAGGCGCAAACGCAGGGCTGGACCGCTGCCCAGTTCAAGCAGCAAGTCTGCAACGCGATCACCGGCTTATTCAGTTGCCAGAGTGGCGTCTACGTCGACGTCGAGACCTATTCGTCGTTCGCCGCGGCGAACCTCGGCATGCCGGTCACCAACGGCAACTTCAACGCCTCGGACCTGGGCTACAACCCCGGCGGTCCGGGCGACATCGTGGTGGTGCGCCTGTATTACCAGTATCCGGTCTACGTCAATCTGCTCGACTTCAATCTGAGCAACTTGAACGGCGGTCTCAATCTCTTGGCCGCCACTGCCGTCTTCAAAAACGAACCCTATGCATCATCCTGATGGGATGCGCCATGATCGCTCTCGTTCGCCATCTTGCCCGCCGCTTCGCGCGCTTCGCCAACGAACGTCGCGGCCTGGCGGCCATCGAGTTCGCCATGCTGCTGCCGATGCTGATGACGCTCTACCTCGGCAGCGTTGAGGTCACGACCGGAGTCGCCGTTCAGCGCAAGGTCACCTTGACCGCGCGCGCGCTCGCCGATCTTTCCAGCCAGTTCACCACCATCGCCAATGCGGACATGTCGAACATTCTCAATGCGTCGTCCGACATCATCGCGCCTTACGCCGCCGCCAATCTGCAGTCGGTCGTGTCGGAGCTTTCGGTCAACGCGCAAGGCCAGGCGTCGGTCGTCTGGAGCGACACGCTCAACGGCACGGCGCGCCCGGTCGGTCAAATCGTGACCATCCCGAATTCGCTCGCGGTGGCGAACACCTACCTGATCCTCGGCGAGGCTCAGTACAGCTACAACCCGACTTACGGCTACGTCGTCACCGGCACGCTGACGCTCAGCGATCAGATCTACATGCGCCCGCGCCAGTCTAACGCGGTCACGCGCCAAGATTCGTGATTTCAGACGACAGAGGACGGACGACGGACGACGGACGACGGACGACGGACGACGGACGTAAGAGGTCGGAGATCACAGAACAAGTTCACTATCTGTCGTCCGTCATCTGTCATCTGAGTTCTGGAATCGGCAGCGCCGTCGTCGACTTGATCTTCTCCATGGCAAAGCGCGAGGTGACGTTCTTCAGCGGCACCGCGGCGATCAGGCGCTTGTAGAAAGTGTCGTAGCCGGCAATGTCGGTCACCACGACGCGCAGCATGTAATCGACGTCGCCGGCCATGCGATAGAATTCCATCACCTCGGGCATGGCGCCGACGACCTTGGCGAAGCGATCGAGCCAGTCCTGCGAGTGGTCGCCGGTCTCGATCGAGACGAAGACGGTGACGCCGAGCCCGATGCGGTCCTGATCGACCAGCGCGACGCGCTTCTGGATGACGCCTTCCGCCTCCAGCCGCTGAATGCGCTTCCAGCACGGCGTCGACGACAGGCCGACGCGAGAGCCGATCTCGGCAACGGAGAGCGCGGCGTTATCTTGCAGAACCGCAAGGATTTTCCGGTCGATGGCGTCCATGGGAAGCGATCCTCAGTAGATTTGTGGCCCGGTAGCCGCAAAGGTGAAATATTTTTCTAAACTGACGACAGAGTGTCTATTTATAGAGAAAATTATTCCAAATCAAGCGGGCTTTGGCGCTGCCGGCACCCCACGCTCAGCCAAAAACGCTTCCACTTCCGCACGCGTTGGCGCACCGGAGGAACCCCCCAGCCGGGTGCACTTGATCCCGGCGACCGCCGCGCCGAAGCGCAGGGCGTCGACCTCGCTTCGCCCCTCGGCAAGCGCCAGCGCGAATCCGCCGTGAAGGGCGTCGCCCGCTCCGAGCGTATCCACCGCCGCAATCTCGAATACCGGCAATTGGCAAAGTTTTTGGCCCTCGAGAAAGACGATGTCGTTCGGCCCGTCGCTGACGGCGAGAAAGGCGTCGGTCTTGCGCGCGATGCGCATAAGCCCCGCGGCGAGATCGGCAACGCCGGTGGTCTTGCGTAAACATTCCGAGGAAAAGATCACATGCGAGGCGATGCGGAACAGCGGATCGTCCTCGACCGTCGGCCTGTCGCCATCGAGCACCACCGGCACGTTGCGGCGCCGCGCCGCCGTGCAGATCGGCTGCACGAATGTCGCGTAGCGGTTATCGGCCAACACCGCGTCTGCCGTCGCGGCGATGGTCTCCGGATCGACCGGCGTTGCCGCGGCGATCCGCTCGTCGCGATAGGTCACGATCGTCCGCTCGCCGCGCCCAGTCATGAAGATCGCGGACAGCGCCGTCGCCAGTCCCGGCATGCGCTGGCAGAACGCGCAGTCGACCTGCTCGCGCGCCAGCGCCTGGAGCACGCGGTCGCCATAGGCATCCTCTCCGGCGGGACCGCCCATCGGCCCGGCCAGCGCCGCGCGGCCGCCGAGACGCGCGATCGCGACCGCCGCATTCGCCGCGCAGCCGCCGTTGACGACAAAAAATCCCGTCGCCTCCACCTTGCCGTCGGGCTGCGGGAGTTCGTCGACGCGGAACACCTCGTCGAGCACGATGATGCCGGTGCAGAGGATGCGGGGCGCCGCCGCCGCCCCGCCGTCCGGCCGTGCGACGCGCGAGGTTTCAGCGCAAGCCATTGCAGCCATCTTCGACAAAGCTGCGAATGATGTGGTGGGCGATGGCGACCGGCGGCGGCGTGGTCAGTCCCTCGGGATGGCGTCTGCCGAGCATCAGCGCCAGCTCCTTGCGGTCGAACCAGCGCGCCGCCTCGATTTCGCTGCGGTCGATGACAATGTTCTCCGACAACGCTTCGGCGTGGCATCCGATCATCAGCGAACTCGGGAACGGCCACGGCTGCGAAGCGAAATAGTATACTCGGCCGCACGCAATCCCGGTTTCCTCGAGCACCTCGCGCCGCACCGCGTCCTCGATGGTTTCGCCCGGCTCGACAAAGCCGGCGAGACACGACCACATGGTTTGCGCGAAGCGCGGCGAGCGGCCTAGCACGCAGCGCTCGCCGGCGATGACCAGCATGATCACGACCGGATCGGTGCGCGGAAAATGCTCGGCTTTGCAGGACGGACAGTCGCGCCGCCAGCCGCCCTGCATCGCCTGCGTCGGCGTGCCGCAATTGGGACAGAAGCGATGGCGCGCGTGCCAGCCAAGCAGCGCCTTGGCTTCGGCGAGCGGCGGCAGATGCTCGGCATCGACGACACCATGCACCGCGATGCTGCGGAGGTCGGTGACTGTTAGATCGCTGCGCATCTTCAGCGGCTCGATCGACGCCGCATCGAACGCGAAACCGAACCGGGGCGCTTCGCTCATGAGCCCGAGGAAAACGGTTGCGCGCACGGTTCCGAGCGCACGCGCCTCGGCGGGCGAGAACAGCGGTTCGACGGCCGCGCCGCTCTGCTTCATCACCACGAGTTCGCCGCCGATCACATAGACGCCGGCGCGCTCATGCGCCAAAAACTTCGCCAGCGCAGCATCATCGCCACGGCAGAAGGCGGCGCGATCGACCGCGCTCGCCGTATAGCCGAGGCGCGGGTGCGGGCCGAGTTCGGGGCGGGTGGGCACGACGATCAAAACAGATCAAACAAAGCCGGATCACTCGGCCGCTTCGCGCAGCGGCCGCGGATAGATGACGTCATAGAGTTCCGGCCGCTGCCATTGCGGGCCGAGCACGCCCTGCTTGGTGGCGCAGCCTGCGGACGAGCCGACCTCGTCGCGCGTCGAGCGCAGGTAGCGCACCCGGTCGAGGCTGACATCGACGGTGCTTAAGCCTGCGGCCGTGCTCTCGAACACGATCTCCTCGGGCGCCGCCACCATGGCGAGGCCGCGCTCGCCGTGATGGAAGAGATTTTGCGTCGTGACCACGATCGAAAGATTCTCGATGGCGCGCGCCCAGATCAGCGTCCGCCAGGTCGCCCACAGCCGGTTTTTGTCCTTGCCGGCCGGCATGAAGATCAATTCGGCGCCGCGCAACGCCAGCGCGCGCGTCACTTCCGGCATGTAGACCTCGCTGCACATGGCGAGCCCGACTTTGCCGTGCACGGTGTCGAACACCGGGAACTCGTTGCCGGGCACATACTGGAATTCCCAGGCGGTGCCGCCGGTGTAGATCCACGGGCCGTTCGGATGGGTGCGCCGATACTGCGCCGGCGCGCGGCCATCGGGATAGGCCATGACGATGAGGTTATGGGCGGTGGCTGACTTGCGATCGATCGGCTCGATGGTGCCGAACACGACGTGCACGCCGTGGGTGGCCGCGGCTTCCGCCATCACCGCGGTCGGGTCGAAGGTCGCCGGCATGCGCCAGGGGCCGGGATAGGTTTCGGGGAAGCAAACGAAATCGGCACCCTCGTGGGCCGCGTGCTCGACCGCGCGCACCGCGTCGGCAACGTTGCGTTCGTCCTCGCCGGGACGGTGCGAAATCGGCTGCACGATGGCGATGCGGAAAGTCATGGTTTCGCTCCTATTGCCGCTTGTTGGGCGCTGTTTTGGGCGGCTGCATTCGCGCCGAATTGAAGCCGCGCCGGCGGGCGAGGTCAAGGCGCGCGCTCCCCTCTCGCCGCCGCTGCGCGGGGAGCGGGTTGGGTGAGCGGGCCTATCCGCCGGGCTCAGCCACGACCTCTCCGCCCAGAATCGCGGCGACGCCCCCTCAATTCCGATACAACAACCGCTTCAATCCCGATATGTTCGGAATAGCTATTGGTGGGTGCTAGGAGTTATTTGCGGCGATTGTTGGGGCTGCGCTTGCATTTCACTATGAACAAGATCACGGACTTGTGCACCAATAGAAAAGAAAACAGGAAACAGTGCGGCGACAGCAACAATTAGAACAGCCAAACCTAACCCAACCACCCAAATATTTGCCCGAGTAGCCGCATTATCTGCGCGTGCGGTAGTTCTCGCTTCCTTCGCATCAGCGCGAGCATCCTCAAATCTAGTGCCCAAGCCATCAATTTTTGACAATACTAGATCAAGCTTGCCTTCCATGCGCGCGATTTTAGTGTCGGTTTCGGCGGCAACCTTTCCCAGCTTCGCATCCAGTAATTGATCGTCGCGCGTTGAGTCAGCCATGGTATCACCAGATGGTATATAGGGGGTGTGAGTGAGTTGCCCCGGATCACCGCTGAAAAGATGGTCAAAAAATCCATGTAGCCCAGGTAGCAGAGAACTAG
>Ga0181536_10007409_pt1 | contig 10796 bp, 13 predicted proteins | sample PEATcosm2014_Bin_41_FD_121105 | JGI IMG/M metagenome (GOLD analysis project Ga0181536, IMG submission 121105) | Peatland microbial communities from MTU Mesocosm Facility, Houghton, MI, USA - PEATcosm2014_Bin17_60_metaG | ecosystem: Environmental > Terrestrial > Soil > Wetlands > Peat | place...
ACAAACTCTTAGTCTGGGAGGGAAGATGAAACGAACCATTCTGGCCGTCATTACCTTACTCACCGTTTTTGGTTTGGGGATGCTGACCGGAGTCCCGAGGGGGCATTCCGTTGGTGAGGCTCCAGCCCTAGCCGCCCCGGTGCCGGCAGCCTTGGCCGTTCCGCAGCGGTATCGGTGTCCAGCCATCCATGAGGCCGTCCATGCTCTCGAAGTAGCCATGCATGACATGGAAGTAGCCGGCCACGATTTTTGCGGCAGGAAGAAGGAGGCCATGGAATCAACACGCCGTGCGATCCATCATTTGAGAGAAGCTGAGAATTGCGATAGGTGCAGGGAATAGTAAATAAGGCATTACTGGTTGCTCTTGGCAGAGAGCCATCTCACGAGGCGGCTGTTTGCCAGCATGCTGGGGCGGATGACCTTTAATGCGATTTGGATAATGTCGTGTCCTCCCCCTCCGCTAGGGTGGCAGGGCTATCTTCGCCCAACTCGTGACGGCTCCCCTCCCCCAGGTTATCCTTGCCAACTCGAAAGAAACTGTGGGCCAGGCTCCAACGCACTGGCCCATTGCAGGCAGGAACCTCAATTCGCTTCTGCCTTAGTGCCCTTCCAATCCATTTCAGGAACAGTTTCTTCGTGCCGCTGACCAGCACCGGTGTGCATCCCAGGCCGATAAGTTGTTTGATTGCACCACGGCGGTTGAGTTCTTCATTGAACCAGGCCGCCCAATCTGGCACGACGGGCAACCCAAACCGCTGGGAGATGCGATAAAGCACGAAGGTCGGGTCGTTGTCACACAGGATGGTTCGCCTGCCTTGTGGATCTGCTCCCGGCCGTGTCTTGGCAAGCTCAGCCGAGATTGCTACCAGGTGGCGGATTGGTTTGCGACCGGGGATGGTGATAGTTCCGCGGAAGCATTGGGCGTCCTCACCCAGGGTAGCGGTGATCGGATCGATCCCGGGAGCTTCCAGAGTAAAGAGGCTCTGCTCGACGACGGCTGCCCAGATGGCGCCAACGTCGGAGTCGCTGCCCAAGACTGAGATCAGGTGGGCCTTACCGTTCCGCCCGTCTTCGACTTCACCGATAAATCGGTCCAGCCGAAGGCGTACTCGGGTGGTGGTGTCTTTCATGCGCTTCGTGTATTCCAACACCTCAAAGCGCTCATGGGCATTCTTCATGGTTTCCTCTTGTCCCATATTTCCAATTTGAACCATATTTCTAAATCTTCGGATCGTCGCCATCATCAATATTTATGCGGGTGTGAACACGATGAAGAGGCTCCGGAGGTCAGTACTCAATGGGTGAGATACGAAATCAGCCCTTTCAGCTCTCCTTCAGCGCCTCTTTCAAGGTTGATTTGCAAGGTTCCCGCGTTACTTCCGACGGCGGCCTGATCTTGGTACACGAACTCGACGAGCGACTCGGGTTCCGAGAATTGATCACCCAACCCGCCGCGGCGGGACGGAATCCCGTCGTGGGAAGAACACGCAGTTTCCCTTCGCCGATCCCGCAGGGCAGGACGGCAATCCATCTATGGTAGGGCGGATCGAGTCGCTGCCCTTGCCCGCGGGGTAGAGTCCGCAAGCAGCAGGAGAAAACCTGGGAAAGCAAGCAGGGGGGTGGGGAGGTGTCCGAGAAATCGTATGAGAAACAGGTCAAGGTGCCGGCTCACTCCATCCCGGAGGCGCACACCGGGCTGCCAGATGGCGCGCTGGCGTCTGAAGTGCAAAATTGCGGTAGCGAACGGCTTGTGGGTGTATACTGCTGTGGCTCAGGATGCCAAAATGGAAATCTCGGTGTGCCTAAGGACGATTCGATGAACCCAAAACACAAACACATACTGGGGAGGTTCCTTACCGGTTCCTTGCGCTTAGCGGAATTTGCCATTACCAATGTATGCATTGCTAAATGCACCTTCTGCGCCATCTGGAAGCAGAAACCCAAGGTGTTTGTCGCTAAGGAGAACGCGCTGCTGGCTATTGATAAACTTGCCGACCTCGGCGTTGCTCATATCACTCTCACGGGCGGGGAACCGCTCATGCACCCCAATATCATTGCTTTTGTTAGCAAATGCACTTCCCGCAACATCTATAATACCGTTCTTGATGCGGCCCCTTCACTCATTACGGATGATAGACTTGATCTCCTTGATGAAGCCGGAAATGACATGATCTCAATCTCGTTTGATTCTGAGGATCCTAAAGTCCTTGAAGAGTCCAGACAGATTCCACATATCATGAGGGACGTAGAAGACGCGGTGAAGAGGATTAAGAGGACGAGAATTAAGTCCATGGCCTCAATACTCGTCTGGAACAATAACCACGATCAGATGGAAAAGGTCTTCGCAAAAGCAACTGACATGGGATTTGACCTCATTTCAATCAGTTACCCGACTTTCTCGGATTCAGTGGTATATCCACTGGGTGGGGAGGGGATCAGCCTATCAAGAGACCTGGTGATCAAGTCGCTTGAAGGCGTTATTGAGCTCAAGAAGCAGAAACGATATCCAATTGTCAATTCCAGAGCGTCGATGGAGAACATCATCCGGTACCTCAAAGACCCATCAACGGTACGCTACGAGTGTCTGGGCGGATCTCGTGTCATGTTTGTTGACTGGTTTTGTGAGGTAAGGCCGTGTATGCAGCTTCCGCAGGTGCTGGGCAATATCCTTACCATGACAAAAGATGACTTTGAAACAGTACCCTGTAATAAGTGCAACATGAGCTGGTACAGGGATTTCAGCACGTTTTTCTATGGAGTGAAATCATTTCCTATTTACTGGGAAGCGATAACATGTTCGAAGGGATTTTATTAACCTGTTTGCTCGGTGTTGCCTTCAGGTCCATAGCACTTATGAAGTCGAAGTAACCTGCAGGCTGTGAAGTGGACTCCACTTTCTGGACAGGTAGCTGAAGGGGTTCAGCGGCATTGAAAATGAAGGAGAGTCAAGGCTCGGAACTCGCAAGAACTCCGCGCCCAGCCTAAAGGCAAAAGTTGCCCTGGAAGCCATCAAAGGGAACAAGACGACATGCTGATGCGTTGGCGCGCCTCTCACTCCTGCGCCCCGTTCACCTGATCGGCCGCGTACAGGCGTTGATCCGCATCGCCCGAAACAATCCTAAAACCGGCTTGTAGCTCGTGGGATTTGGTTGCGCGGGAACCTTGAGGGGGTGGCGGGGTAGGGTTACTTCAGTATCGCGACCCGGCCCGTGCTGTACACTACTGTCAGCTCATTGGAGAATCTTTCCTTTTCTCTCACTGTGATTACGCCCTGTTCATCTTCCTCTTCTGTTTTGTCTATCACTTTTACTGCCTGCCAGAAGGCTATATGGCGCTGATCTTCAGATCCAAATATACCGTTCAAAAGTCCGGAACACGCCAGAAGACCTACATGCCCTGCGTGCAAGGGTGTGAGGGGCCGGCCGGTGGCAGACACGGGCTCAGCGAAGAGTATGCGTCCTGCCTGTCGATAGGCTGCTGACTGGGGCAGAAGATCCTCGAGCTCATCCAGGGGCAGGCCACGGTAGAGCAGTTGAGCTGGTCCGCTCACGGGCACGTCGTATCGGGCTTCAGGCTGGGAAGGCAGGACCGGGATTTGGGAGGGGTTCCTCGCCAAGCTGGCGTAGTAAAGCCTCGCCCGAGCGATGTCGCTGTCGGTGAGGCGTTCTCTCTCGCGCCGGCTGCGTCGTACTCCGAGGAGAACTACTTGCTTGTACCGCACACATTCGGGTGTATCTAGCCGGTAAACCCCTCCGTCACGGAAATGTGTGGAGAGAATCTGACTACATTCGGCCAGGCGGTCGCCGGGGATGACCAATACCAATACGCCACCGGGTTTGAGCCAGCGATAGGTGTGGCTCAGGAACGACTGCTCCGTGCGGCGACTGTCAGCCGGCCCCAGTGCCCAATCGTAAGGTGGATTCAAATACAGGAGGCCAAAGCACTCGACTGGGCACTGCACTTCCAGCGTATTTCCCTGGACTATGTTGGGGATCCTCTGCCTGGACTGATCGGCGCGGTAGGCATCAAGTTCGACGCCATAACGAAGCACATCGGCATCGCTGGTGATCGCCTCAAACGCCACCCCATCACCAACACACGGATCAAGTGCCGACGAAGGCTGGTCCGGAAACAGGAGAAACCTGCGAATCCGCTGGGCTTCGGAAAATGGTAGCGGGTAGAAGCCCAAACGGCTTTTGCCAAGGAAGCGCAAGAGTGGGCTCCTTTCTCAGAGAAAATCGTATGTGTGACTGGATCCATAGGCATTACCGGAGCGCTTGACTGCCATGCTGAGCGATGGAGCGCGGAGGAAAGCATTTGGTTTGGGTGGAGTGCCAGCCTTCGCTCAGGCTCAGAAGGCGAGCCACCCCATTGTCCACCCTGTTACGGAACAAAGCCCCCTCCATGTCAAATCCTCGGCAAATCCTCACGGACCCCGCCCTATAGTTTTCCCTTATTAACTGGGATGAGCAGTTCTGAACAAACAGCTGTACTTAGTTGAACAGACAGGCCGGGACCCGCCTTGCTAATGTATGGTCCTGGTAGGGTCTTCGTCGGTGTACAACGGCCACTGAGAAGGAAGGAAACGCCATGTTGGCAAAAAAGGCCAAATTGAAAATGGAAATTCCGCTATGTGACGCTTGCTCGGAACTGAGCTTTGTTGGACAGATTGCGATATCTCCGGAATGATAAAGTTCTATCAGAACCATTTGTGAGCGAGACGAAGGCTGCGGTAGGTTTCGTCCGAAAATCGGCCCACGATCCACGCAACTCGGGTCAGCAGAGCATCACCGAGCAAGCGAGGGATGATGGGCCAGAGGAATCACAATGCATATTCGTTTCATTCGTACGCTGTTGTTCGGGCTCGTCTTGCTGTCGATGTCGGCAGCATCGTTTGCGCAAGTTGGCGTGGCCATTACGATCGGGCCGCCCCCGCTGCCTGTTTATGAGCAGCCTCTTTGTCCAGGCGACGGTTATCTCTGGACACCTGGCTACTGGGCCTACGATTACGACGTCAACGATTACTACTGGGTGCCAGGCACATGGGTGATGGCCCCGGAACCCGGTTTCCTGTGGACTCCAGCCTATTGGGGTTGGGGCGGCGACGGATTTGTTTTCTATGACGGCTACTGGGGTCCACACGTAGGCTTCTACGGCGGGATCAATTACGGGTTCGGGTATTTCGGTGAGGGTTACGAAGGCGGGCGTTGGGATAACGGACACTTTTTCTACAACCGTTCCGTGAACAACGTGAACACCAATGAGATCCACAACGTTTACAACACAACCATCAATAACACCACGGTGAACCACGTCAGCTACAACGGTGGCAACGGTGGAATCATGGCACGTCCAAGACCTGAAGACGAGGCGGCGGCGCGTGAGAGACATATTCCGCCGGTAGCGACTCAAACGCAACATGCGCAGGCGGCCCGAGCCAACCCTCAGCAGCGCGCGGCGGCGAGCATGGGCAAGCCAGGCGTCGCAGCGACACCCAGGCCAGGAGATTTTAATGACCGTGGCGCTGTCCCGGCCAAAGAGGCAGGAGGGCCCTATACTCCAGCCAATCGCGGAGGAAATAAGGAGCGTTCAGAGAACAACCCTGCTGGACCCAGCACGGCCGTCCATCCTCACGACCTTCCGGTCTTGGCACCGCAGAGCGCTCCAAGCACGGGCAAGCCGAAGCTGGACAGGAAGTACCAGCAGCAGCAGGAAAAGCTAATTGCGAAGCAGCAACTGGAACGAGACAAACTCCAGAAGCAGCAGGACCAGGAGCACCAGGTGCTGGCGAAACAGAAGGCCGATGAAGGGAAAAAGCAGCAGGTGGAGCAGCGGCACCAGCAACAGACGCAGCAATTGCAGCAAAAACACCAACAGGAGCAACAGCAGTTGCAGCAGAAACAGCAACCAGCGAACCGGGAGCCGTCCAAGAGGTAAGCTCGTCCTCCGACGGGAAAGCCCTAATCGTTCATTGAACGGGCCTTCATTGAACGACCATTGCGGGACGAGAAGTCGCCGCAGCAAGGGCAAGGTTTTGGCTTGGATCAGACTGGGATGCAACGCTCTAGGCACCCCGAGTTTTCACAGGGTGCCTTTTTTCTCCCCTGGGACGCCGCACTCCATGGTCTGTGACACAGTAGATCGGAAGCCGCTGGAAGCCAGAATGAAAATTCCCGTTCAGATGTTAACTGACGCGGCAGGAAGTTTTCAAACATAATCGAGGTGTCTATGCAGGGCACAATCCAACGTGTCGTTCGGGATCGGGGTTTTGGTTTCATTCACTCCTCGGATGGGCAACAGGTTTTCTTTCACCGCAAGAGCCTTCATCAAATGGACTTTGATGGTTTGAAGGAAGGCGAGGCTGTGGAATTTGAGGTGGAACAAGGTGAAAAGGGCCTACGGGCTACGAACGTTCGGCCTCAACTTCAAAGCGGAACCGAATAGGGCTTTACGGAGCCTTGAACTTGTTCGTTATCGGAGAAGTTTCGTCCGAACTGTGCGGCTCACAAGTATCTGACAAGGTGAACAACGATATAGACCACGGAGGGTAACGATGGGAACAACGCCCTATGCCGAACCGATCTCAAAAACAATCCGACTTGTTGGACACCAGCCTGAAACAGTCGAGCAGACGGGCATGCCGATTAACCTGCTCGAAAACCTGGCCCTGAAGCTACTCTATCTCGCTGGCGAACTTTCGCCCCAGGAGTTGGGCAGGCGGATGCATCTCCACCCAGGTGTCATTAATGAGATCGTCGCACACCTCCGCAAGGGACAGCTCATCGAGGTCGTCGTCGGCACGTTCGGCAGTGACCTTAGGATTCTCACGACGTCGAAGGGGCAGACTGAGGCGCACCGCATAATGTCGCGGGACATGTATTCAGGTCCCGCCCCAGTGTCCCTTTCGGCTTACGTCGAAGTGATACGCTCCCAAAGCGTGGTGGATGTCGTAATCCACAGGCCCGATCTTCGCAAGGCCTTCGAAAATCTCGTGGTCAGCGACAGCATGTTAGATCAATTGGGCGCTGCCCTTGTCTCCGGGCAATCGATCATCCTGTACGGTCCCACTGGAACGGGAAAGACCGTGATCGCGGAGACCCTACCCAGAATCTATAAGGACTGGGTGTGGATTCCTTACGCGGTGGAGGTCCAAGGCCAGATCATTACCGTCTTTAACCCGCCTGCCCAAGGATCGCGGGAAGAGATTATGCCAGCCGGTTGCGACCGGCGCTGGGTTCTTTGCCCGCGCCCCCGCGTGATGGCTGGCGGCGAACTGACCATGGAACTGCTGGACCTTCGGCTCAATCCCAGCCGTGGCTTCTATACCGCTCCGCTTCAAATGATGGCGAACAACGGCTTCCTTGTTTTGGATGATCTCGGCCGGCAACGGATAAGTCCCACAGAGTTGCTCAATCGCTGGATCGTGCCCCTGGACCGCAGGATCGACTACCTGACCTTGGCGGGCGGAAACAAATTCGAAATCCCCTTTGATTTGATTATTGTTTTCTCTACGAACTTGGATCCTGTCGGCTTGGCCGACGAAGCCTTCCTGCGAAGAATCCAGACCAAGATCAAGGTGACTTATGTAACTGACGAACAGTTCCACGAGATCGCGCGCCTGGTTTGCACGCAGTCCGGCCTGGCGTATGACGCCGCCGTCGTGGACGAGCTCACAAAAGTTATTGCTGAACTAGGTCAGCCCCTCCGGGCTTGCTATCCGCGGGACATCATCCAGCACATATGTTGGAAGGCAAAATACGACGGGAAACAACCACTGCTCACTTTAGATGCGATCCGAGAGGCCTGCAATAGGTACTTTCTGGGTCCTAATCCTCACGTGGAGTCCGTTTGAGTCCCGCCGCCGATACAAAGGATCATTGTTGATCTTTTTCCGCATCCGGGCTGTCGGCTAAAGCGAGCTCGTGATCTGCTTCCGCGGTGCTTTCAACTGGCGACAACTGTTGGGGACTGAGCTTGGCCTGCCAGTCCCATGATGGCAGGAACACAGGCGGCCCTAAGAAAGCTCAAAATATTTGCATTTAGAACTTCGCCACGGCTGCTAGCTTTCGATTTACCCTTCCGAATTTAATTCCCTTATGGGGAAATCAAGATGGGCCTCGAACACTCTATCAAGCGAATTTAGTAGCACGTGGTCATTCCGGAATTATGCCATAGATTGCGCTCCCTATGGCATCCGTTAGGAGCCGCCTTAGCGGCGTCGGGGGCGCTAATCCCCCCTTGCCTTCGTGCGTCGTCTCAGCAACCGTAGCGCTGCCTTGCTTCTGCTGTAGCGAACAGCCACTGTGTCGCCGCAGGTGGAACTCACCTGTGCAGGGGGTGTCTCGTTTTAGAAGAGACCAGCGCAATTAGGGGAGCGATGAGTGAAGGCGATGCAAGCTTATTTGGCGCCCTTGGAGGCCTTCTTTCTTCTCTCGGCCCACCGCTTCTTCATCATATCCGAAATACGCTTTCTGCCCTCCGCGGTGAGGTGGCGACGCTTCTTGGCTCGTGGTGCAGGAACATCGACAACTGAGGATGCTTTCCGGGGAGTAGGGGGCAAGTCGGTTCCTTCTAAAGCTACGATTGCTATGGTCAGCCGGTCACGTTCACGTTTCAACTCTTTCACGATAGCCTGGATATCCAAAGGTTCCTCCGTAGTTATCTTATTTCATGCTTAAACCGCACGTCAGAGTAGCATGAACTCAGATAACTGTCGAGGATTGCGTATCTCAGCCGGGCAGCAAGACCAGAGCGTGTTGGATGAGGGTCGAGTTTGCAAACGGCTCCTGCCGCTCCAGTGCCCCGGCGGCGTGGCAGCATGGATCGCCGTCATTGTTGAAGCTGCGGGCGCCCCATCGACCGCAGGAAGCGAAAGTGGGAGCGAATTGCGCCATAGATCGAACGGTGTGCTTGGTAGTTGATCTGATACTCGTTGCAAACCTGCGCGACGACTCGAGCCACCTGAGGATAGTGAATATGGCAAATCCTCGGGAAAAGGTGATGAATAACCTGGAAGTTCAATCCGCCGAGATACCAAGTGAGCAACCGGTTCTCGCGTGCGAAATCGGCGGTGGTCCGAATCTGGTGAATCACCCACTCGGCGTGGATATCTTCCAACGATGCCGGGTGCTCAGTCTCTTCGATGATGTGGGCCAACTGGAATACTGCGCTCAACACCAAGCCCGTAACCATCGTCACGCCGAGATAGAATGCCAGTACAACCCACCACCGGTGACTCATGAAGGGGATAATAAACGCCAAGCTGAGGAAGATCATTTTCCCGGCAACCAGTGCTGCCAAGTCCCACCCGCGGGGCCGCTCAAATGTCCTGTGGCCGATCTTCCCTGTCCACAGCCTCTTGTAGTCGTTGTAAAAGTGCCATTGGATCACCAGCAAGGCATAGAAGAACCAAAGGTAATAATGCTGATAGCGATGGTAAGAACACAGTGGAATCTCCGATGAGAGTCGCCCGACCGGGGCCAAGTCGATGTCATCATCCGAATCGGGGATGTTCGTGCAGGTATGGTGGCAGAAATTGTGCTTCCAAATCCATAGGTAAGAGCTGCCCCCGAGAAGATCAAGCGTTAGCCCTGCCAACCGATTCATCCAGGGGTGGCTCGAAAAGCTTCCATGATTGCCGTCATGCTGAATGTTGAACCCAACCGCAGCCATGGCCAACGCAAGAGATAGGCCGCTCAGGACGCCGCCGGGCCACCTGGAGACATGGAAAACCAATAGGCGGTATGAACCGGCGAGCCAAGCGAGGATCAACATCGCTTTCAGGTGCATGCACAGGTTGCCGGTCTTGGAGATCCCAGCCTGCCGGAAGTATTCATCAACACGAGTTTCGAGGGCGTGCTTGAATCCACTCGCGGGGGGGAAAGTAGGCTTGTTGGTCATCCTTCGTCCCTGGCTATTCTTCTACGACTTGGCGAGCCCGTACCGAACTATGAGATTCTAAACTAGCTCAGCCTTGACGTCTCCGCGAGTAGTGCTGGCCTACGCCCCGGGTGCGTTTCCAGTATCGCGGGTCGATCCTGAGCACGGAGGTCGCCCCCGTTGGCAGATTGATGAAACCGCCATGATAGCTGATCTCCCCGTAGCGAAACAACCTTGCCAGCAAAGCCAGAGCATGCTGGGCGAGGGTTGAATTGATAAATGGTTCCTGTCTTTCCAGGGCAGCAGCGGCGCTACAGCTTGGCTGGCCGTCATCGTCGAGAGTTGGGTCCACTATCTCAGGAAATAACTCTGCCGCAGTTCGCAGTCGCAGTCTCGACCTTCGATTGCGCTCGTTCATTGGCTCACCAAGGACGAATTGTCCGCTGTCTGCATTGTTGCCCAAATCGAGCCAGTAGGAAACGGTGCTCCAATTGCCAATCGCATCACGAATCGCAGCCCTTGCTGCCCGAGTGTCGACGCAGCCGACAACGATGTGAGCACGCAGGTCATCGCCAGAGTAACTGCGCGAGATGAAGCTTCCTTCCCGCAAGTGTGCTGGTACCGCCTCCCACTTCAGCCCCCAGAACATGTTTAGCCGGTTGACCAGGATGATCGCCTTATTATGACCGATTTCTGAGCGTGCGAAAGGCTGGCGGACGCAGTTCGTGGCGGAGACTGTATCGCCGTCCAGGACCGTGACGTGCAGTCCTCCGGGATGACCACGGGCTACCAGGGATTGTAAGTTACTTGGAATTGAGGGCGTTCGAACGCGGTGCTCTGGAATGTGATCTGTGGTGTATTACGGTCGCAGACTGAGTTCTTTGGCGCGCTGACCGAAGGAGCCCGTAGGGCGACTG
>Ga0181536_10007411_pt1 | contig 10793 bp, 9 predicted proteins | sample PEATcosm2014_Bin_41_FD_121105 | JGI IMG/M metagenome (GOLD analysis project Ga0181536, IMG submission 121105) | Peatland microbial communities from MTU Mesocosm Facility, Houghton, MI, USA - PEATcosm2014_Bin17_60_metaG | ecosystem: Environmental > Terrestrial > Soil > Wetlands > Peat | place...
CGTACACCCTATGCCCGGCTTTGACGAAGCACACGTTCTGGGAATGGCCGCCCTCGCCAGCTCGGATGGCGGGCAGGATCCCGTGGACGCGGCCATTCGCTCCGCCGCCTCGCAGGCCGTCGCCTCCGACCTGCCGAAACTGGGTAAATTTGTGCCGTTCGATTCCGCCACGAAGATGTCCGAAGCCACGGCTGTGGATCCGGGCGGCGCCACGGTGCGTGTCCTGAAAGGAGCCTTTGCCGCCGTCATGGGCCTCACGCAACCACCGCCCGATGCGTCCACCATAGCGAACCAACTGGAGGCACAGGGCTTCCGGGTGCTGGCGGTCGCCGTGGGTCCGCCGGGGGCGATGAAGCTCGCGGGAATCATCGCTCTCAGCGATCCGCCTCGAACGGATTCGGCGACGCTCATTGCGGAGTTGCGCGCGTTGGGCGTCCGCACCGTAATGGTGACCGGCGATGCCCCGGCAACGGCAACAATCGTGGCTCACGCGGTAGGTCTCGATGGAGCTGTCTGTCCCTCGGGACAAATCCCTGACGGCGTACACCCCGAGGATTTCGCTGTCTTCGCTGGCGTCCTCCCGGAGGGAAAGTACGACCTCGTCAAGGCGTTCCAGAAGAGCGGCCACATTGTTGGTATGTGTGGCGATGGCGCCAACGACGCGCCGGCGCTGCGCCAGGCGCAGATGGGAATCGCGGTTTCAACCGCGACCGATGTTGCCAAGTCAGCGGCCGGCATCGTGCTGACCAAACCAGGACTCGGCGGTATCGTCGCTTCGGTAAGAGAAGGCCGCGTGACGTTCCAGCGCATCCTGACTTATGCGCTAAACTCGGTTACCAAGAAAACTGTGCAGGTGCTCTTTCTGGCGGTGGGTCTGGTTATGACCGGGCACGCGATCCTAACTCCCCTGTTAATGGTTATCATAATGCTCACCGGTGACCTCCTCGGCATGTCTTTGGCGACGGACAACGTGCGGCCGTCCCCGATGCCCAATGCCTGGCGAATCGGCCAATTGACGATGGCGGGTGTATTCATGGGAATTTCCGAGCTGGTCTTTTGCATCGCCGTCCTGACCATTGCCAGATTCCGCCTGGGTTTTGGGATCGAAACGCTGAGAACTGTGGCCTTCGTAGTCATCGTGTTCGGCAATCAAGCAACGACCTATACGAATCGTGAACGCCATCGCTTGGTGTCCTCTTGTCCAAGCCGGTGGCTCATCGGATCGTCTGTAGTTGATCTGCTGATTGCCTCAGCGCTGGCAACTTTCGGAATTGCCATGGCTCCTCTGCCGATATTTGTTGTGGGAGGAATACTCGTGGGGGCAGTCGTCTTTGCATTCGTCCTGGACTTTGCCAAAGTCCCGGTGCTCAAACGCCTCAAGATCGCATAGAGAAAGGATGCGTAGTCTGGGCGGAACTGGTTTCGAAAGGAATGGTCACAGAGCTTAAAAGTAAGGCCGGGACGATCCTTCCCGGCATCACTCAGGAAACCCTGGCTCAAATGGTCGGTAATCAAGAAAGAGCGGTGAATATGCTCCACTGGCTGCATTCTTTACTGCCTCACATTCCGCATTACGGATATGTGCTCGTCTTCATCGTCGCGTTTTTGAACAACCTCGGCGTTCCCCTGCCGGGAGAAACGATTCTTTTAGGGGCCGGATTTGTTTTGGGGAAAACTGCGGATTCGCTCTGGCAACCCGTGGTGGCCGGAACCGTGGCCTGTTTTCTGGGCGGCATCGGTGCCTTCTGGCTGGGGCGGCGGTTGGGCCATGGCGGCCTGGAAAAAATTCACTGGCTCCATCTCACGCCCAAAAGGTTAAAGTGGCCGGAGCGGCTTTTCAAACGTCATGGCGCCAAGACCGTTTTTATCGCGCGGTTCATCTTCTTGTTTCCGCCTGTCGCGGCCAATCTGCTGGCCGGCATGTCGAAAATGCAATGGCGCACTTTTCTTTTTTACAACCTCACGGGATCGGCGGCCTATTCCACCACTTACATCCTGCTCGGATATTTCTTTGGGAAGAAGTGGAAACTGCTCGAAGCCTGGTTGGGCCCCACGGCGCTTTACCTGATTCTTGCGGGGCTGGTCATTGTGGTTTTAGCCGTGATTTTCAGGCATTCCGTATCCGGGTTTGGGGCGCGCCTTTCCCTCAAAAACCGTCAGCGACAATAAGTGCTTGCGCACGGCCACCATTTGCAGACGGCCATGCAGCATGACTCCCGACCGGGGCGGTGTTGACGACCCCGGCACGAAACGTAAAACTCAATCCCCGATGAAGAAAACCAGCTTTCCCCTGTCCGAAGTCTATCGGCTGCTCGAACCTGGCCCGGTCGTGCTGCTGACCACCGCTCGCGCCGGGCGGGCGAACGTCATGCCCCTGTCGTGGCATCTGATGATGGAGTTCGAGCCGCCGCTTGTGGGTTGCGTGGTCAGCAACCGGAACTACTCGTTTGCCAGCCTCAAGGCGTCCCGGGAATGTGTGATCAACATTCCGACGGTGGAGTTGGCGGAAACGGTGGTGGCCTGCGGGAACACTTCGGGCCGGAGCGTGGACAAGTTCAAGGCCTTTAGCCTCACGCCCGTGGCCGCCGCGCGTGTCAAAGCTCCGCTCATCGCCGAGTGTTATGCCGGCCTGGAATGCAAGGTCAGGGATGAGAAACTGGCCGCCCAATACAACTTCTTCATCCTGGAAGTCGTCCAGGCGTGGATTGACCCGGCACGGAAACGGCCCCGGACGATTCATCATCAGGGCGAAGGCGAATTCATGGTAGCGGGCCGGATGCTCCATTTGCCTTCCCCAAAAACTTCACTCGCCGGAAAATAAATGCCCGCCCGGCAAATCCCGGCGCGCGAATTATCAAGGAGCCGGCGGATGATTCTACTTCTTCGTAGCGGCGCGTCGGCAGACCGCCGCAAATGTTTCCGCTTCTTTACAGATGGCGGCGCTCTGCCGAGACGCCGCTACGCCAAATGACGCCCAATTTTTCCTCCATCCACGGCAGGTCGCGGACGACGAAGCCGCGTCCAGCACGCCAGAGCGGTTCCTTTCCGGCGGGCTGCAAACCTCGCGCCGGCGTTTGACCATGACGCGGCAGGCATGGGCGAAATATCAATGCCAGTCATTTTCAAGGGGACATGGACGATGCTTCGTATCCGTCTGACCAGGCACGTTTGCTTTTGCTCGTGGCTTGACCTTGCGAGTTTTGATGGCATAAATTCGCGCCCACGACCTTGCAAAAACACCAACGCACAACAATATTTCTGCTGCTGTTTCTTGGCGTGCCCTCGATTTGGGCGGCTTCACCCTTGGATGGGGACTGGACTGGCGGTTTCGAGCGTCCGGAAAGCCGTGTTTTCGTCCATACCCATTTCTGGGCGACAAATAACGAAACAACCGGAACGATTGACGTCGTTGACCTGTCTATAAATGCGCGGTTCACCGGCCAGCCGCCGGATGTCTTCTCGAAGTTTGGTTACGTTCCAAACACGTTGCTCATAGGCAAGCCGCTCGACAAGCTGGAATTGACCCCGTCGCACGTGCATTTCGAGCTGGCCGACAAAGACAGTCCGATGTCTTTTGATGGGCAGGTGACAAACGGCGTGATGACTGGCATGGTGCAAGACAGCGGGATGAAATTGCCCTTTCACCTGGATTGTATGGCCAGGATTGACCCTTCCCGATACGCGGGCAATTATCAAGTCGGTCCGGGACATTTCATCAGAATATTTCCAGCCCCTCATGTTCCCTTGGTGCTTTCTTTTGATACCCGGTCAGGGCAAATAAGAGTTTTACTTCCCCGCTCCGAAGCTGATTTCGTATGCGGTCCCGATTACGATACTTTCTATCCCGTGGATGTCGCCATACATTTCATCACCAACCAACTCGGTCAGTTCACAGCTCTGCAATGGAAGCCGAAAAATGCTCCGGCTATGGTCGGCACGCGGATAAAAGCGCTGCAGGAGGACGAAGTTTCATTCACGAACGGCAATGTAACCTTGTCCGGCACAGTGGTGTTGCCTCCCACCAAAGGTCCGCATCCGGCAGTGGTAATTATCAACGGGTCGGGTTCTTGGGACCGCAGTGATTCGCGCTTTCTTGCCGATTTTTTTGCGCTGAATGGCGTGGCCGCTTTGATCTATGACAAACGGGGCTGCGGACGCTCGACTGGCAGTTGGAACGAATCCGGTTTCGATGACCTTGCCGGTGACGCGCTGGCCGGCCTGGAACTGCTGAAGAATCGGCCGGACATCAATCCCCATCAAATTGGCCTTTGGGGCATTAGCCAGGGTGGGTGGATTGTCAGTTTGGCCGCTTCCCGTTGCGCAGACGTCGCCTTTATCATCAGTGTTTCTGGCCCCGGCATAACGCCGGAGGCACAGGGCGCTTATTGCGTTGAACATTGGATGAAAGCCGCAGGTTATTCTGAAGCCGATGTTAACGAAGCGGGTTCCTTATTTCTGTTGGCCATTCGATGCAGGCGGACGGACAGCGGTTGGAATGAGTTAAAAGCCGAACGTAAAGCCGACCAGAACAAGCCCTGGTATAACGCCTGCCCCTATTTGGATCGCGACGCACCCGGCGCCAGTAAATTTTGGCAGTTGATAGGGAATTATGATCCGGTTCCGGCGCTGCGCAAAGTGCATTGTCCGGTTCTGGCGGTCTTTGGCAAATTAGATCCGGCGGTGCCCGCCCAAAAGAGCGCGGACATTTGGAAAACCGCGCTCACGGAGGCCGGCAATCATGACGTCGTCATTAAAATTTTTCCGCATGCGGATCATGGCATAGCCGATACTCGAACCTGGACGACACTGCCTGGCTTTTTTACCCTGCAACGCGAATGGCTTATGAAACACGTTGCGATCAATTCCCATTAGCAAAGTCTTGAGGTTTCAGGCCGCTGCCAACTGATTGACGTAGTGGCTGGCGTGCCAGTCGCAGAAGCGCTGCTGTGCGTCTTGGCTGACCGGCAGGTCAGCCCTACCATTTTGAGCAGCAGCCTTTTTCGCCATGAGCGGAGTTTGCGCGGGAAATTTGGCGGCGTCAATTCCGCCGTCACGCCGAAGCGGCGCTCTGGCGCGCCGCGAAGGCGGAAGGGCTGGCGCAGTCCAAGACGCTGCGCGAAGTTTGGAAGCCATTGGCAAACGCGCCAGCGTCTTGGACTGCGGTGGCCCTCCACCGCTTTCGATTCAAGGTGCGGCAAATCGCTTTTCTCCGGGCTGGTTTCGAGGACGAGGACGAGAACGAGGACGATCCAGCTCCGGTCTTTTAAATCTTATGGGGTGTTCACCCCATTCGTTTCTCCGCTTCCAAATGATACACTTTCCAGAGGGATCATGAGCGACGTTGTTCTCGAAATCAAAAACCTGACCCGCCGCTTCGGCGCGTTCACGGCGGTGGATGCGCTGACGCTTTCGGTCAATGCCGGCGAAGTTTTCGGCCTGCTCGGCTCCAACGGGGCCGGCAAGACCACCACCATCAAGATGCTCACCACGCTGTTGCCGCCCTCCTCGGGCGAGGCGCGCGTGGCCGGTTTCTCCATCATCACCCAGGCGGTGGGCGTTCGCCGCGCCATCGGTTATGTGCCGCAGGCGGTCTCCGTGGACGGTTCGCTCACGGGTTACGAGAACCTGCTTATCTTCGCCAAACTCTACGATCTGCCACACCGCGAGCAAAAGCCGCGCATCAAGGAGGCATTGGAGTTCATGGGCCTGACTGCCGACGGCGGCCGCCTGGTGGGCCAATACTCCGGCGGCATGGTCCGGCGACTGGAAATTGCCCAAGCCACGCTGCATCGTCCCAAGGTGCTCTTCCTCGACGAGCCGACCGTGGGGCTGGACCCGATTGCGCGCGACGCGGTTTGGAAACATCTCGTGGATATGCGGGCCAATTACGGCACGACGCTGTTTTTCACCACCCATTATTTGGAGGAGGCGGAGAGTCATTGTGAGCGCATCGCCATCATGCACCTGGGCAAGGTGGCGGCGCTCGGCACCTGCAAAGAACTCGAAACCTCGCTTGGCGCGGGCCACACGCTGAATGACGTCTTCGTCCACTATGCCGGCAGTGCGCTTGATACCGGCAACAACTTCCGCGCCGTCTCCGCCGAACGCGCGACGGCCCAGCGGCTTGGGTAGCAGTCGTTAATCAAGTAGGAGATGACGTGAGGAGTCTCTAAATAAATCCATATTTCCAAATAAATTTGAACCTCGTTACCTCGGCTCCTACAAAAAATGGACATTTTGAACGCGCTAACAGCCCAAACCCTATGACTGCCACTTTCATTCACCCTTTTACCGGCTTTATCGAGAAGACGTTCGTCATCACCGAGTTTGAGTTGCGCAAGCTGCGCCACGATTTCACGGAACTCATCACCCGCGCCCTCCAGCCCGCGCTTTGGCTGCTCATCTTTGGGGAAGTGTTTTCACGCAGTGGAATGATGCACACGGGCAACATTCCCTATCTGGACTTCATTGCTCCCGGCATCCTGGCGCAAAGCGTTCTCTTCGTGGCCATTTTTTACGGCATCAACGTCATCTGGGAGCGCGACCTCGGCATCGTGCAGAAATTCCTCGTCAGCCCAACTCCGCGCACGGCGCTGGTGCTCGGCAAGGGCTTCTCCGCTGGTATCCGCTCTCTCTCGCAGACAGTCATCGTTAACAGTCTCTCGCTGCTGCTCGGGGTGAAGCTGAATTGGAGCCCGCTCGCGCTCCTCAATGTGTTGCTCATCGTTGTCCTGGCCGCGACGCTGTTCTCGACGTTTTCGCTCATCATCGCATGCATTGTAAAGACGCGTGAACGCTTCATGGGCGTCGGCCAGGTGCTCACCATGCCGTTGTTCTTTGCGAGCAACGCGATTTACCCCACTGACATCATGCCCGGCTGGCTGAAGACCATTTCCCATCTGAATCCGTTGACCTACGTCGTGGATGCCCTGCGCACGTTCATGCTGGCCGGCAGCACGAGCACCTTCGGTCTGAGTCTCGACTATGCGGTCATACTCCTGACCACGACCATTTTGGTTTTCATTGGCGCCCGATTGTATCCGCGACTGGCAACGTAAAACGCGACTTGGAAACGGTTATCGGAATTAAAGTTGGATTGAGCTCCCGGCCGGATATAATAGCTCTAGGCGGAAATTATAAATTCCCAGGATTGTTATGATTGACATTGAAGAGTTTATCAAAAGGCAAATCGCCGTTTTTCAAGCCAACGAAGCCCTGGAAAATCGCGAGCAGCGGCCCGGGCGGGGCAAGGAAGGCGACCTGTTCTATGGACCCTACTTGACCGTTTCCCGCGAGAAGGGCGCTGGCGGGAACGCCGTTGCCAAACTGGTCGGAAGACGATTGGGCTGGCAGGTGTTCGACAACGAAATCGTGGATGAAATCGCAAAAAAGGCGCACATTCGCCGCCAATTAATCGAGAGTTTGGATGAGCGTGATCAGGCAACGATCCAGGACATTATTAGCCAATTGCTGAATCTCCAGGAGATCGACACCTCAGGCTACCTGGTCTATTTGAAGCAAGTAGTGCTCACGCTTGGTCATCAGGGGGACGTGGTCATCGTCGGCCACGCCGCACGGTTCATTTTGCCCGGTCAGTTCGGTTTGAGTGTGCGGATGGTTGCGCCGATTGAGGTGCGCACCCGGCGGATCGCCGACAAAGCGCGCTTGAGTCTGAAGGCTGCCCGGGTTGAGATCGAAAGAATCGATCGTGAGCGAGTGAACTCGGTCCGTCGCCATTTTGGCCACGATGTGACTGACCCTTTGAACCACGACTTGATCATCAACACCGCCGCGCTCAGCGTCGAGGCGGCAGCAGAGGTGGTCATAACGGCACTTCAGTGAAAGTTGGGTGTGCGGATCAAAGAGAGCGGCCAGAAATAACAAGAAAGTGAAGGGATAAGTCCTGCACCATCGCATATTCCCGCGCGGTGCCGGTTTTCTGCCGCAAGTTGAGCGCGGGTGCTGATAAACATGACAAATCAGTCTCCAGTTTTATTGTCGGCTCTGCCGGATACAACGGTGATGGGCCGCCTTTACGCCAATTTCTCGGGCCACGAGTCGTCCACCGGAACGCGGCTCGTGCTCATCGTGGCCCTGGCCGTCCTGGTGCATCTGACGGTCAAGGCCATCCGGCACATCAGCGAATGGCTCATCCACAAAAGCCACGCGCAGAAAAGCCGGCTCGATTTCGTCACGCAACAGCCGAAATTCATCACGCTTATCCAGCTGGCCGCCAACGGCGTGACGTTTGTCATGTATTTTTTTGCGATGGGACTGGTGCTGGAGGAATTGGGGGTGAACCTGACGGGTTATCTGGCGAGCGCGTCCATCATCGCGCTGGCCATCAGCTTCGGCTCGCAAGGGCTGGTGCAGGATGTGGTCATTGGCCTGACACTTATTTTTTCGGACACGATGGACGTGGGCGACATGGTGGAGATTGCAGGCACCGTCGTCGTCATGGGCCGGGTGGAGGAAGTCGGCCTGCGTTTCACCACGCTCCGCAATTTTTACAACCAGATTGTGTTCATTCCCAACCGTACCATCGCCAACGTGAGCCGGTTTCCGCACGGCGGGGTGTTTGCATATGCGGACATCCAGATTCCGGCGGGCGCGGATCGGGACAAGGCCGTCCAGGCCATCGGGAATACCGCCAGGGGCATGTGGGCGCAATTCGGCGCAATCATTTTGAGCGAGCCAGTCATCGGCCCGGTGGAAACGGCGCCGGGCGGCGGATGGGATTTTGTCCGTGTCCATTTCAAAATCTGGCCGGGACAGGGGAATTTAATTGAAACGACTTTCCGCCAGCAGATGGTCAGCGCCATGAAAACCTTCAGTCCGAATTATGCCGAGTGGCAGGTGCCGGTTACCTATCGCGCCATGACGGCTGCCAAAAATGCGAAGCCACGTTTGGAATCAAGTTCAGGCGAACAGCCAAGCTGAAATGGAACCTTGTTGGCGCAGACCGTCGGGCCAACACCGCCGCCGCAGATTGCGACGTCACGATCTACTTTGCCCGCCGCCACGGACTGGGCAAGTGGAATGACGAAATCCGGATAGTCGTCGCCGGGCGTCGGGCTGTAAGCGCCGAAATCAACAACGTCCTGCCCTGCCGCACGGAGTTGGGAGACTAACTCATCCTTCAAACCAAACCCTCCGTGATCGGTGGCAATTCCAATGCGCATAGTTTTCTTCTCAGCATCCGCCGCCGTGCGGCCTCAAACACCAGCGTTTTCTCCCGGGGAAACCGTCCGGTCGAAATGGGAGTGCGTTCAGGGTGTCGTCCTTACTTCGCGGATTTTTCCAGATGCCCGCCAAAACCGTAACGCATGGCTGAGAGCAGCTTGTCTTGAAAGTCGGCGTCGCCGCGCGAACTGAAACGCTCATAGAGCGCCGTGGTCAGCACCGGCGCAGGCACGCCTTCATCAATGGCCGCCTTGATCGTCCACCGTCCTTCACCCGAGTCGGAGACGCGTCCGGCAAATCCGGCAAGGGCGGACTCCTTGGCCAGTGCATCCGCCGTCAAGTCCAGCAACCACGAGGCGATCACGCTGCCGCGCCGCCAGACCTCCGAAATGTCGGCGAGGTTGAGGTCGTATTGGTAATGTTCCGGCTCGCGCAATGGCGTTGTTTCGGCATTACTCTCGCCTTGCTGTTTGCCGATGTTCGCGCCGTGCAAGATGCCCAGGCCCTCGGCATACGCGGCCATCATTCCGTATTCGATGCCGTTGTGAACCATCTTGACGAAATGTCCGGCACCATTCGGGCCACAATGCAGATAACCCTGCTCGGAGGTGCCACCAAGCTTTTCACGTTCAGGCGTGCGCGCGACGTTGCCGATGCCCGGTGCCAGCGTGGCAAAAATGGAATCAAGGCGCTGAACCACCATTGGATCGCCGCCAATCATCATGCAATAACCGCGCTCAAATCCCCAAACTCCGCCGCTGGTTCCTACATCAACATAATGAATTCCGTTGGCGATGAGTTCCTTCGCGCGTCGTATGTCATCAATGTAATAAGAATTGCCGCCATCAATGAGTGTATCGCCCGCTTCGAGAAACGGCAGGACGTCGGCAATGGTTTTATCCACCACTGCCGCCGGCACCATCAGCCAGACTGTGCGCGGCTTCCCCAGTTTTTTGACCAGGTCAGCGAGCGAGGAGGCACCAACCGCCTTGTCCTTAATCAAATCTTTCACCGCTTCCGGCAACTGGTCGAAGACCACGCACTGATGTCCGTCCTTGATAAGCCGTCGCACCATGTTGGCACCCATCCGGCCCAGGCCAATCATGCCGAGTTGCATCGTTGATTTATTGTTCATGTTGGGAATAGAAGGTGGCTCCGCCAGCCATAGCGGCCCGTTAAAAAGACGCCTTCTTTCGTAGCAGCCGAGGTAACGAGGCTCAATTTTCCTTGGAAACAATCATTCGTTTAGAGCCTCCTTACGTCGGCTGCTACTTCTTTAACGGACTGATAGCGATGGTTTTTAAATTCAGCAGCAGACTATGCTCCCACCGCACACGTTTCCGTTTTGGCGGAGCAAGGCTGATGTGCTTCCAACGCCTCCGGGTTGGTGCGGTTGATGATCTCTCGGGCGTGGGTCGTTTCCGCATCGGAGCCGTGGGCGATCAGGACATATTTGCCGCTTTTCACCGCCGTCTCGTATTGCAGAATGCTGTCCTTGGGGATGCCCATGCTGTAAAGTCCGGCGCCCAGCGCGCTCAAACCGCCCACCACCACCGCGCCTTCCAAAGCCCTGACAATCCAGCCGACGAGCGGCCCGGCCACGAGCAACG